>Ga0180430_10002227_pt1 | contig 17774 bp, 17 predicted proteins | sample SS_ome_9_FD_132999 | JGI IMG/M metagenome (GOLD analysis project Ga0180430, IMG submission 132999) | Hypersaline lake sediment archaeal communities from the Salton Sea, California, USA - SS_1_S_2 metaG | ecosystem: Environmental > Aquatic > Non-marine Saline and Alkaline > Hypersaline >... | reverse complement strand
TATCGTGTCCGCGAAATCACGCTGCTGCTCGTCAAGAGATGTGTCCAACAAGAGTCCGCTCATCCCGATGATGGCGTTCATCGGCGTGCGGATCTCGTGGCTCATGTTGGCTAAAAATTCGCTCTTCGCCCTGGCGCCCGCCTCGGCCGTCTCCTTGGCCTCGTGGAGCGCGCTCTGGCTTTCCTTGAACTCGACCACCCGGCCGAGCTGGTCGGCGATCGCGTTGAGAAGGCAGACCTCCTCGGGAATGGCCGGCCTTTGGCCCTCGGGAATTCGCTCGATCGAACAGACCTCGATCCGGCCGAATTGCGATCCCTTGGCGAAGATCTGGCAGCACTCGGTCCATTTCGTGTCGCACCAGTTGGTCGATCTGTATTCGCGGCCGTTGGCCACGATCCGCGCGCAGGTGTTCTCGTCGTGGTGCCAGCCGCTCGGAATGAGCTCGACCACGTCGCGGAAGAACTCGTCCACCGTCAAATCGTGCTTTTCGGAGAGACTCGAAATGGCGTAAAGGCAGTCGAGCTCCTTCATGCGCTTGCGCAGGTCGCCTTCGCGCTCGCGCAGACGGATTTCGGTCTCCGTCCGCCGATCGATCTGGCCGGCGAGTTTCCTGGCGCCGAGGCAGAATCCGAGGATTCCCAGCGCCCAGAGCAGGCCGTAACCGAGACCGGTCACGATCTTTTCTTCCCGCGCCCGGCTCCAGAGCGACTCCATGGGAACGGCCACGCTGATTCCGCCGAGCACGGTGCCGATCGGTTTGGAGTGGCATCCCAGACAGTTCTTTTTCATCGTGAGAGGACGCATGAGGCGGGTGCAATCCTCCTCGCCGTAGTGCGTCACCTCGCTCACCTCGTTCGCTCCTGCGGCGATCCGCGTCAGGGCGTCACGCTCCCACCGGTCGGGTTCATTGGCGGGGTTCATCGGAGTGAGGCTCGTAATCCGCGATGGGAATCTGGAACGGCTCTCCTCGAGCTGGCCGATCAGGCGGATCATCGCCGTGGGATTGACCTGGGTGAGCTTCAATCCGAGGGGGGTCACGGCGTCGCGGTTGGGCGAGGTGTTCCAGGGATCGGGCTCGACCGATTCGTTGACAGGCAGATAAACTCCGCCATGCTCGAGGTTCCAGTCGCGAAAGAGCCTGTCCCGGTTGAAACTGGCTCGGGCCTTGATCCGCGCCTCCTCGATGACGCCGTCCGATACCCGTGTAAGATTCCCGGCAAGCAGAACGGCGATCGCCACTGTCCAGATCACCAGGGTGATGACACAGTACGGGCGAAATCTCGGTGGTCGAAATCCGGGAGAATCGACAACTTGCATCGACTTATCCGACTGCTATATCTAAGATTACAGAGCTACCCCAAGAACCGACCGATCGAATCGGCCTCTTTTTCATCCCATCAAAGTCTTATCGTGAATCCGAAGGTAAGCGATTCCCATGTAGTCATTAGTCCGACAAGACACAGAGCACACTATCGGACAATTACCTAGCGAGCCTGAGAACTCTTTCGAGAATCTCCAAGAATTATCCTATCGAGCAAAAACGCCCGCACCGCCGGAACCTCACGGGGTTGAAATCCCAGATTGATCAAAGGAGGTCGCAATATTAATTAAGGAAGCTGACAAACGACGGCGTCCTCCCTATAATCCCCTTCTCCATAGAGAATTTACGTTCAGGAAGACACGTTTCGATGAACCCCGCAGCAGACCAGAAGCGATCAGCCGATGAACCGATCATCGCGGTCAAGGGTCTTGAAAAATCATTCAAGCTCACCACCGTTCTCGACGGGATCGATCTCGAGGTGGCGCACGGCCAGATCGTCGGCTACATCGGCCCCAACGGTGCCGGCAAGACGACGACCGTCAAGATCCTCATCGGCATGCTGGGCGATTTCAACGGTGCCGTTTCGGTCTGTGGATTCGACGTGGCCCGCGATCCGATCGAGGTCAAGCGCCGCGTGGGCTACGTACCCGAAACGGCCGCCCTCTACGATGCCCTCACGCCGGGAGAATTCCTCCAGTTCGTGGGAAGGATTCACGGCATGGGCAGCGAAGAGACCGAGCGGCGTGCGCGCGCCATGCTCGGGCTCTTCGATCTCGAGGACAAGTTCGATCACCGCATGTCGTCCTTTTCCAAGGGAATGCGCCAAAAAGTCCTGATCGTGGCCGGCCTGATCCACAATCCCGATCTCATCGTCATGGACGAGCCGCTCACCGGCCTCGACGCCAATTCGGCCGTTGTGGTCAAGGAGATCCTCTCCGGCCTCGCCCAGCGGGGAAAGACGATCTTCTATTGCTCTCACGTGATGGATGTGGTCGAACGGGTCTGCGACCGGATCATCATCCTGAACCAGGGCAAGATCATCGCCGACGGTTCCTTCGAGGAACTGCAGGCCGGCGCCAGGGGCGCGTCGCTCGAACACCTCTTCACCGAGCTCACCAGCGAGGGGCGTCATGGGACGACCGCCCGGCGCTTCATCGACATCTTCGACGCCTTCGACGACGCCGACAACGTCGACTCTGCGGAGCGGGCGCCATGACAGGCGCCGTTCTCTGGATCGTCAGGCGGTTCGGCTGGTTGCTCAGCATTTCGGGAATCGATCGCCGCCAGTTCGAGGCGATCCTTCGCGCCAAGCTGACCCTCGACGACCGCCGCTCGCTGAGCGGACTCTACGGTCCCGGAAAAAAGGCGAACAGAGCGCTGCTCTACACCTTCATTTTTTACCTCTTCATCGGTGTAATCGTGGGATCGTCACTGCTCCTGATCGAGTCGCCGCTGGCGAGCATGACGATCTTTTTCACCTTCCTCATGATCATGGTGGGAATGTCTCTCATCGCCGACTTCACGAATGTTCTCTTCGACACGGCGGACAACACGATTCTCCTGGCGCGGCCCGTCGACGGCCGCACGCTGCTCGCCGCGCGGATCGCCCACGTTTCGGTCTATCTCGTGATCCACGCCTTCGGGCTCGCGGCGTGCACCTTCATCACCGGAACGATCGCGGTCCATCCCCTCTTCGCGCCCCTCTTCGCCGTCATGCTCCTTCTTTCCCTGTGCATCGTCGTTTTTCTTGTCCACCTCTTTTATCTCGTCACCATGCGGCTCTTCGATGTGGACCGATTCCGCGACATCATCGTCTACTTTCAGATCGCGCTGAGCCTCGCCGTCTTCGGCGCCTTTCAGGTTCTGCCCCGCCTCGTCGACATGAGCGACGTCGACTCCCTGCGCATCGACGACTCGTGGGCGGTCTGGGTCTGGCCCCCCGCGTGGATCGCCGCCCCCTTCGATCTGCTTGCCGGCCACGTCGGTCCGCTGCAGATCGTGCTCACCGTGGCGGCCGTCGTTTTCCCCATTACCGGGCTGATCCTGGTCGTCCGGCTCCTCGCTCCCGGATTCAGCCGCACCCTGTCCGACGGGGAAAAGGAGAGGGTGAAATCTTCATCGAAGAGCCCGGCCGTCTCGAAGAGGGGGCGCCCGTCGCGCGGACTGCGCCGTCTCCGGGGACCCGATCGCGAAGAGCGGGCCCTTTACGATCTGATCCGCCTGCTCCTTTCTCGGGACCGGTCATTCAAGCTCGCCACCTACCCGAGCTTCGCCATCGTCCTCTTCATCGCCTGCCACCCGCTCTACGCCGGCGCCGGAAGCTTCGCCGACACCCTCGAAAATCTGTCGCGGACGAAGAATCATTTTTACTTGCTCTACTGCCCCTGCGTGCTCGTTCCCACGGCGCTCTTCCAGGTGCGCTACAGCAAGCACTACCAGGCGGCGTGGATCTACGCCGCACTGCCCCTGACCCGTACCGGCGCCGTGGTGATGGCCACGCTCAAGGCGGTGATGTTCAGGCTCGTGGCGCCCTTCTTCGGCGCGCTCAGCCTGATCGTGCTCGCCCTGTGGGGACTTGGCGCCCTGCCCGACATTATTCTGGCCGCAATGATCCTCAGTCTCTTTTCCTTCGTCTGCGCCTCGGGCCTCGGCTGGGAGCTCCCCTTCTCGCGCCAGCGGATCGCGCGCGACGCGGGCGGCCAGTCGGCGAAGATGATCCTCTTCGTCTTCCTCGTTCTTCTCGTAGGCGGCGCCCACTTCAGCCTGACCTTCGTTCCCTTCGGAGTGACGGGAGGTTCGATTCTCATCGGCCTGGTGTGCGTCCTCTTTTACCGGAACATTTCGAGGCGCACCTGGCGCGTGCCGACGGCCGCTGCAGCCGAGATGTAAAAAGGACCGATTGCGGGAACCGCCGCCGTGATTTAAAATCGCTCCTTCGATTTTGATCGCCCCAGAGGAAGCGGAGCGGCGCCTCGGGCCTATCGAGGAGGAACAGATGAAAAAATCTCTCGGTGCAAAAACAATCCTCTACCCCACGCCGGTTCTCATCGTGGGGACCTACGACAAGGCGGGCAAGCCCAATGCCATGACCGTGGCCTGGGGCGGAATCTGCTGCTCGCGCCCCCCCTGCGTGGCGGTGTCGATCCGCAAAGCGTGTTACACCTACGAGAACATCGTGGAACGCAAGGCGTTCAGCGTCTCCATCCCGTCGGACACACAGGTGGCCGAGGCCGATTACCTCGGCATCGCGTCGGGCCGCGACGAGGACAAGTTCGCCCTGGCGGGACTCACCCCGGCCCGAAGCGAGCTCGTCGACGCGCCCTCGGTCGAGGAGTTTCCCTTCGTTCTCGAGTGCACCCTCTTCGACACCATTGAAATCGGCCTTCACACCCAGTTTATTGGGGAGATCATTGACATCAAAGCGGAGGAGTCGGTCCTCAACGACAAGGGCGTCCCCGAGATGGCCCGCGTCAGGCCGATCCTCTTTGCGCCCGAGACACGCGCCTACTACGGCGTGGGCGGATACCTCGGGAAAGCGTTCTCTATCGGAAGAAAGGATAAAAAATGACGGATAGCAATCGACTCAAAGCGATTTTTGAAACGACCAAGGGCACGATCAAGGTCGACCTCTTCCAGGATGAGGCGCCTGTCACCGTGGCCAATTTCGTCAACCTCGCCAGCCGGGGCTACTACAACGATCTCAAGTTCCACCGCGTGATCCCCGACTTCATGATCCAGGGCGGCTGCCCCCAGGGCACGGGAACAGGCGGTCCCGGCTACAACTTCGAAGACGAGTGCTCGCCCGCCCTGCGCCACGACAAGCCCGGCATCCTGTCGATGGCCAACGCGGGCCCCGGAACCAACGGCAGCCAGTTCTTCATCACCCACGTTCCCACCGACTGGCTCGACGGCAAGCACACCGTGTTCGGCGCCGTGGCCGGATCGGACGATCAAGAGGTGGTCAACAGCATCAGGCAGAACGACGAGATCAAAGCGGTCACCATCGAGGGCGACACGGCCGGCCTGATCGAGAAGAACAAGTCCCGCATCGATGAATGGAACAAGATCCTTGACGGGAAATAGGCCGTGGCGGCGTCGGTCGCCCCCTTTTTTCGTCGCCGTCCTGGCAGTGTTGATCCTCCTCGCCGGCTGCGGGGCGCCCCGCAACGAGCAGAGGATCGAAGAGCCTGGCCTGGCCGATCTCATTGACGAACTTCCTGAGTCCATACAGTCCCGACCGTCCCCTCTCGACGAGCGCTGCTTCGTGATCGGCACGTCGGTCGACGACCGGCCGATCGCGTGCATCTCCATCGGGAGAGGTGAGGAGGTGATCCTCTTCATCGCATCGATTCACGGCGACGAGTCGGCCGGAACCCCGCTGCTTCACGACCTCGCCGCCTGGTTCCGCGACCGCCCCCAGCTCCTCGATGGGCGCAAGCTCCTTCTCATCCCCGAGGCGAATCCCGACGGCATGGCGGCCGACCGCCGCACCAACTCGAACGGCATCGATCTGAACCGCAACTTTCCATCGCACAACAGGACCAACAACAGGCGTTACGGGCTCACCCCTCTGAGCGAACCGGAGGCGGCGGCCATCGCCAAGATGATCCGCCTTCACGCACCGCATCGGATCGTGAGCCTTCACGAACCGGTGGGGTGCATCGACTACGACGGCCCGGCCCATCTGCTCGCCGCCCACATGGCCGCGCACTGCGATCTGCCCGTGGGCAAGCTGGGAACCCGCGCCGGTTCGCTCGGCGCCTGGGCGGGCGAGGATCTGAAAATCCCGATCATCACACTCGAACTGCCCCGATCGGCAAAGTACCACGATCGCGGCCGGCTCTGGGAGATGTATGGTAAAACCCTGATCGAGGCGGTCCTCTTCAGGGAACCCTCACTGGGGGTGGAATTTGAACGACCCGTGCTCTGACCCTGGGCCGGACACACCCCACGGCGGCGAGAGACGCCGGCTGGCGATCGAGGTCACGGGACGCGTGCAGGGCGTCGGTTTCCGGCCCTTCGTCTTCAACCTCGCCGAGGGGCTCGATCTCGGCGGAATGGTGGGCAACGACGACCGGGGCGTGTTCATCGAGATCGAAGGTTCTGAAGGGGCGATCGAAACCTTTCGACAGCGGCTCGAGAACAGCCCGCCCCCCCTGGCGCGCATCGCGTCGATCACCGCCCGAGAGATACCACCGCGCGACGAGCGGGAATTCGCCATCGCCCGGAGCACCGACGGCGCGGGCGTCGATCTGGAGATCACTCCCGACACGGCTCTGTGCGACGACTGCCTCGCCGAGATGACCGATCCGGACGATCGCCGCCATGGCTACGCGTTCATCAATTGTACCAACTGCGGCCCCCGCTATTCGATCATCCGCAGCGTTCCCTACGACCGGGAGCGGACAACGATGGCGTCCTTCACCATGTGCGCGGCCTGTGCCGAGGAGTTCGCTTCCCCAAGGGATCGCCGCTTTCACGCACAGCCCAACGCCTGCGCTCTCTGCGGACCGCGTGTCTGGCTCGCCGACGAGAAGGGAGCTGAAATCTCCGGTGATCCCTTTCAACGCTGCGCGGCGCTCCTCGAAGGGGGAAAGATCGTGGCCGTCAAGGGACTGGGCGGTTTTCACCTCGCCTGCCGCGCCGACAGCGACGCCGCCCTGCGGCGGCTGCGGCAGCGCAAGCGCCGCGCGGCGCGGCCCTTCGCCATCATGGTCGCCACACTCGAAGAAGCCGCGGCGCTCGCCGAGGTCGATTCTCAGGGGGCGGCACTCCTTTGCGATCGGGCGCGGCCGATCGTACTCCTTCGGGCGCGAAAATCGAGCGCGCTGAGTCGAGAGGTGGCGCCCGGAACGGACCGGCTCGGCATCATGCTTCCCTACACGCCGCTCCACGCACTCCTCCTCGACCGGACGGAGTCCCCCCTGGTGATGACGTCGGGGAATCCATCGGCCGAACCGCTCTGCCACGACAATGGCGAGGCGCTCCGCCGCCTCGGCGCGATGGCCGACGCCTTTCTCTTTCACGACCGCCCCATCGAACGTCCCATCGACGATTCGGTCGTACTTCCCCCGGAAAAAGCACCGGCCAGGGACGGCGGCGGCGCCTCTCCCAAAGGGGGCGAAAAGGCCCAACAGGGTTTTACGATTTTACGCCGGGCGCGCGGCTACGTGCCCGATCCGATCGAGGTGGGGCTGCCCGCCCGCGCGCCGATCCTCGCCGTGGGGGGAGAACTGAAGTCGGCGGTCTGCTTTCTCGAAGGCCGGAGAGCCGTCCTGAGCGAGCACCTGGGCGAGCTGTCCAACGCCGCCGCCTATCGCAATTTCGTCCGCGCCCTGGGACGCCTGAAAGAACTGCTCGCGATCGAACCGGCTGTGGTGGCCTGCGATCTCCATCCCGATTATGCCGCAACCCGTTTCGCCCACGAACTGGGGCTGCCCGTCGTGTCCACCCAGCACCATCACGCCCATGTGGCAAGTTGCATGGCCGAGAACGGCCGGACCGATCCGGTGATCGGCGTGGCGTGCGACGGGACCGGATATGGCACGGACGGAACGGTCTGGGGCTGCGAGGTGCTGCTGTGCGACCTCGCCGATTTCGACCGTGTCGGATGCCTGGCGCCGTTTTGCCTGCCCGGCGGCGACAGGGGCGCCGTGGAGACGTGGCGGCCCGCGGCGGGACTGCTCTACAGTACCTTTGGAGATTCGTGGCTCGACGATGCGTCGTCGCTCGGCCGGGGGACATCGCTTTTCGAGAGCGTCGACCGCGAGGCGCTCCACGTCGTTTCGGCCCAGGTGGCCGACTTCAGGCGCGCACCTTCCGGGCAGAGACGGGTGCCCATGACATCGAGCCTGGGACGTCTTTTTGATGCGGCGGCTTTCGTCCTCGGAATCTGCGGTTACAATCGTTTCGAGTCGGAAGGAGCGATGGCGCTCGAGACTGCCGCGCGGCAGGGAAGACCGCGGGGGGAGACCCTCGGGTTTGCCGTACTCCCGGCCGAAGGCGGCGGGCGGCTGCATATCGATGTGCGGCCCATGATCCGAACGCTATTAGACGAGCGGCGCGCCGGACGGCCTGCGGCCGACCTGGCCCTCGCCTTTCACGACACCGTGGCCGAGGCCCTGGCCACGCTCGTCGTCCGGATTGCCGGCAGCCGCGGCATCGATTGCGCCGCCCTCTCGGGAGGTTGCTTCGCCAACGGACTGCTTCTCGAAAAGCTGAGGGCGAAACTCGCCCGGGCGCGGATCGAGGTTCTCCTTCACGGGCAGGTCCCTCCCGGCGACGGCGGCGTCGCGCTGGGACAGGCTGTGATCGCCGCCGCCAGGCAGAAAAGGAGCTGATTCGATGTGTCTTGCCGTTCCCGGAAAAATAGTCTCCCGCGCCCCCGACGGCGCCGACCTTCCCCTGGGAACGGTCGATTTTCAGGGCAGCCGGGTCGAGGTGAGCTTCGCCCTCGTTCCCGACGCCGCCGTGGGCGACTGGGTGCTCGTCCACGCAGGCTTTGCCATCACGCTGCTCGATGAGGCCGAGGCGCGCGAAACGTGGCACTATCTCGAAGAAGCCGGACTGGTCGAGTCCTTTCCCGAAAGCGATTCATAGGAGCTCTTAGGAGACTGTTTGGTGGCTGTCGGCAAAAACCTGCGCGAAGACCCGCAAGTTCTCATCCAGGCGATCAACGAGATCTGCCTCGAACTCGACACGATCCGCCTCATGGAGGTGTGCGGCACACACACCGTCTCTCTCTTCAGAAGCGGTGTGCGCTCCCTTCTGCCCGCCAATCTGCGCCTCGTGAGCGGTCCCGGCTGCCCGGTGTGCGTCACCTCCCAGGGCTACATCGACGCCGCCATCGATGCGACCCGCCTCGACAACGTGACGCTCTGCACCTACGGCGATATGCTGCGCGTGCCCGGACGCGCCGGAAGCCTCGAAAGCCGCCGGGCCGAGGGCGCGGCGATCGAGATCTGCTACTCGATCAGGGACGCTCTCCGCTACGCGGGCGCCAACAAGGATCGGCAGGTCATCTTCCTCTCCGTCGGTTTCGAAACCACGGCGCCCGCCGCCGCCCAGGCCGTGCTCGAGGCCGAGCAGAAAGACCTGCAAAACTTCACGATCCTCTCCGGCCACAAGCTCGTCATGCCCGCCCTCGGCGCGCTCCTCGCTTCGGGCGACATGCCGATCGACGGGTTCTTGCTGCCCGGCCATGTGAGCGTGATCATCGGTTCCGATGCCTATGCCGATCTCGTCGACGTGCACGCCAAGTGCTGCGCCGTGGCCGGTTTCGAACCGCTCCAGATGCTGTCCGCGATCCGCGCCCTCGCCGCCCAGTTGCGGCACGGCACGCCGCGCCTCGAAAACGTCTACGGCGTCGCCGTGAGCGGCGCGGGGAACAGGCACGCTCTCTCGAGCCTCGACCGCGTCTTCGACGAGGCCGACACGGTCTGGCGCGCCATGGGAACGATTCCGTTGAGCGGGCTCGAACTCAAGGACGAGTTCGGCCGCTTCGACGCGCGCAAGCGTTTCGGCCTGACGATCGGCGACGACTACGACCCGCCCGGCTGCCGGTGCGGCGAGGTCATTCAGGGCCGGCTCGATCCGCCCGATTGCGCGCTCTTCGGTGCCGAATGCACCCACGAGCAGCCGATCGGCCCATGCATGGTGAGCGGCGAGGGCACCTGCGCGGCCTGGTATCGTTACGGCCCGGCCAAAACCCAAGGGGGGCGTCCATGAAACAGACATCGAGCAGCCACGTTGTTCTCGCCCACGGAGGCGGAGGCGAGCTGACGCGAAAACTCCTGTCGGAACGGGTGATCCCCCGGCTGGCCAACGAGTTCCTCGACCCGCTCACCGATTCGGCCGTTCTCCCCGCCGTGGAGGGCGAGATCTGCTTCACCACCGACTCTTACGTGGTCGAGCCCCTGATCTTTCCCGGCGGCGACATCGGCCGGCTCGCGATCTGCGGCACCGTCAACGACCTCGCCGTGATGGGCGCCCGGCCCCTGGCGCTGAGCGTGGGGCTCATCCTCGAAGAAGGGCTCCCCCTCGAACTCCTCGACAGGGTGGTCGATTCGATGGCCGCCGCCGCAAAAGAAGCCGCCGTTCCCGTCGTCACGGGAGACACGAAGGTCATCGAGCAGAGGGGCGGCAGCGGAATGACGATCACCACGGCCGGTGTGGGCGCCATGCGCGCCGGCTTTCGTCCCGGGGCGGGCCTCATCGAGGCGGGCGACAGGGTGATCGTAAGCGGGCTGATCGCCGAGCACGGGCTCGCCGTGATGGCCGCGCGCGAGAGCCTCGGAATCGACAGTCTCCTCAAAAGCGACGCGGCGCCCCTCGCCGGCCTGGTGAAAACGGTCTGCGACGCCTGCCACACGATCCGCTTCGTGCGCGATCCCACGCGGGGCGGCGTGGCGGGCGTGGTGGCCGACCTCGTCGACGACGCCGCCCTCGGCGTGGAGATCGAAGAGAGCGCCCTGCCGATCGCGCCCGCCGTGCGCCACGCGGCCGAGCTGCTCGGCCTCGATCCTCTCACCGTGGCCAACGAGGGCAAGATCGTGATCGTCGTGTCCGAAGAGGACGCGGAGCGCGCGCTCGAGGCGTGCCGCAGCCACCCCCTCGGCAGGGCGGCGACGATCGTGGGCCGCATTGTCGAATCCGATCCGCCCCTGGCCGAGCTCATCACCCGGATCGGCGGCCGCCTCGTGATCCAGCGTCCCTATGGCGAAGAACTTCCGAGGATCTGCTGATGCACGAGATGTCGATTGCGGCTGCTCTGATCGATCAGGTAAGCTCCATCGCGGAGAGGAACGGCCTGGTCCACGTCGATCGCGTGGAGATCGAGGTGGGCGCCCTGCAACTCGTCGAGGACGAGGCGCTCGAGACCGCTTTTAGCGTGATGAGCAACGGGACCTGCGCCGAGGGCGCGCTCCTCGTGCAGACCGAAAAAAAGGGCGAGGCCGAGTGCCGCGAATGCGGCCACCGTTTCGAGGCGCTCATAGACAGCTACCTCTGCCCCCAGTGCGATCGAGCCGATGTAGAAATCGTGGCCGGACGGGACATCATCTTGAGCTCCCTCACCGGCGCTCAGAGAGAAGAGGGCGATTTATCATGAAGATCAAGGTCATCGAAAGCGTACTCAAGGACAACGACGCCGTGGCGCAGACCAACCGCTCCACGATGAACGCGGCGGGACTTCTATCGCTGAACATCACCAGCGCGCCGGGCAGCGGCAAGACGATGCTCCTCGAAAAGACGATCACCGCCCTCGGGCCCGATGCACCCTGCGCGGTTCTCGTGGGCGATCTGCAGACCTCGCGCGACGCGCAGCGCCTCGCCGGGTGCGGTGCGGCGACAGTGCAGATCAACACGGGACGGGGCTGCCACCTTTCGGCCGCCCAGATCTCTGCCGGGCTCGGCAGTGTGGATCTATCCCAGATCGCCTACCTCTTCATCGAGAACGTGGGCAACATGGTCTGCCCCGCGGGATTCGATCTGGGCGAACACAAACGGATCGCCATGCTGAGCGTTCCCGAGGGGGACGACAAGGTGGCCAAGTACCCGACCCTCTTCCAGCCGGCCGATCTGATCATTCTCAACAAGATCGACCTTGCCGAACTGCTCGAGTTCGACGTGGAGCAGGTCAGGGCCGACCTGGCGCGGATCAACACGCGCGCCCCGCTCCTCCTCCTCTCGGTGCGGACGGGCGAGGGCATGGAGAAATGGTTCGAATGGCTCGACGCCTGCCGCACCGATACAACAGGAAGAAAGGACTGATTCATGGGTATTGAATTCACCGACGCACTCATCGCCCTGGTCTCCCTCGCGGCGCTCACCGGACTGGTCCACACCCTCGCCGGCCCCGATCACTATCTCCCCTTCATCGTCATGTCGCGTGCCCGGAAGTGGTCGGCGGGCCGGACGGCGTGGATCACTTTCCTCTGCGGGCTGGGCCATGTGGCCGGCTCGGTGATCCTCGGCGGACTGGGCGTGGCCGCGGGGCTCGCCATCGCCAACATCGAGTCTGTCGAGTCGATGCGCGGCGACGTGGCGGCGTGGCTCATGATCGCCTTCGGGGCCGTCTACATGGCCTGGGGTTTTTGGAAGATCCGCCGTCGGCCCCACGCCCATGCCCATCAGCACGACGACGAGGTTCATATCCACACCCACGACCACGCCCCCGGCAGCCGCCACACCATCGAGCACTCCCACGACCACGAGACACGGACGCCGGCGCGTTCGATCACACCGTGGGTGCTTTTCACGATCTTTGCCTTCGGCCCGTGCGAGGTGCTGATCCCGCTGCTCATGTACCCCGCCGCCCAGGAGAGCGTGCAGGGTTTGATCCTGGTCACGGCCGTCTTCGCCGCCACCACGATCGGCACCATGCTCGTCATGGTGATGAGCCTCAGCTTCGGGCTGCGGGCCGTCAAGCTGGGCTGGCTCGAACGGCACACCCATGCCGTGGCCGGTTTCACCATCGCCTGCTGCGGCGCGCTGATCCTGCTCGGACTCTAGGTTCGGACTAGAGGTGCTCGGCCGCCACGCGGCGAACGAGGGCGATGAATTCGGGAAGGATTGCCTCCACCGTCGCCGAGAGTTCGAGGCCCGTCTCGATCCGCGACGGCTCCACACCGAGCACGATGAGCTCGGGGCGTTTTGCCTGCGGCAGAAAACCGAAGAGAGCCCGAAGATCGAGTTCGTGGAGCGATGTGTGGATCTCGCGGGCAGACGGCTCTCCGGGCCGCAGTTCGTAGATCGTACCCGGAGGATTGCGCGCCTGGACGGCGTCGAGGGCGATCACGATTCGGGATGCTTCCACGAGATCGAGCGCGTCGAAGACCGCCGTCCCCACTTCGACGATCTCGGCACCCGCGATCGGAGCGGCGCGCAGGGCGCGCACGGCGTGCACGCCCACGCCGTCATCCATGAGAAGAACGTTTCCGAGCCCGGCAATGAGCAGGCCCGAAGAGACACCTCGAGCGTCACCCGATTCCTCGGTCATTCTTCAACCTTTCGCCGTCAGACGGCGTGGTGCGCTAGCGGCTTCTCACGATCACCGTCTCCTCCTCGCCGGGGCGCATGACGTGCACCGCGCACGAGAGGCAGGGATCGAAGCTGTGGACCACACGAAGCAGTTCGACCGGTTCGGCGCTGTCGCCCACGGGCGTGCCGATGAGCGCTTGCTCCATCGGTCCCCGTACACCCGAGCTGTCGCGCGGCGACGCGTTCCAGCAGGTCGGGGTCACCACCTGGTAGTGGCTGATCTTGCTCGACGTGATCTCGAGCCAGTGGCCGAGCGCGCCGCGCGGCGCCTCGGTCAAACCGTGGGATGCGGCCGAGGCGGGCACGCTGTTCGACGCATAGCCCGACTGGCCGTTCTGGAGCTCGGTGAGCCACGTCTGCATCGCCTGCGCCACCTTGAACGCCTCGAGGGCGCGCGCCATGTGGCGGTCGAGGACCGAGATGCCGTTCTGGTAGTCGCCGTTGACCCACATCCGCGCCAGGGGTCCGACCTGGTAGGGCTCGGCGGCGTAACGGGGCGCCTTGAGCCACGAGTAGGCGCCGTTCTTGGGATACTGCGGAACAGTGGCGCCCGTCGTCGGGGGCAGACCGTTGGTGGACTCGTCGTACCACGAGGCGGTCACGTCCTCGGTGATGGCGTTCACATCGACGGGGAGAACGTTGGTCGAACCGTTCTCGACCCGGCCCCGTGCGAGGAGCCTGTTCGCGCCGCTTCCGTCGAGATCGAAGACACCGTAAGCGAGCAGGTTGCCCGGCCCTCCGCCGATCGAAAAATAGTCGCCGTAGACCGATGCCAGGAGCTGCACATCGGGGATCCACGTGCCCTGGATGAAGGGGATCAGCTCGTTGAGGTAAGCGGTCACCTCCTGGATGCGGTTGCCGTTGGGCACGCTCGTGAAACCTCCGGGGATGAATGCGGGCGGATGGGGCATGCGGCCGCCGAAGACGGCGCCCGCGCTGTGCGCCTTGCGGATCATCTCGAGGGCACCGAGATAATGGCCGACCAGGAGATCGTTGGTTGTCTGGTCGAGCCTCTTGTCGGCGCTCCACTTGGGCTCCCAGGGCGGCATGTTGGGCCCGTCGCAGAAGTCGAGCGCCGCAAGGTGGTAAAAGTGGAGCATGTGGCTCTGGACAAAATTGGCGCCCAAGACCAGGTTGCGCAAGATCCGGCCGTTGGCCGGAAGGGTGACTCCCGCCGCCGCATCGAGCGTCAGGCACGCTGCCAGGCCGTGTGACACGGGGCAGACGCCGCAGATGCGCTGCGTGATGGGAACGGCGTCCCACGGATAGCGGTTCTGGAGAATCTGTTCGACCCCGCGAAAGAGCGTTCCCGTCGACCAGGCGTCGACCACCTGCTGTTCGCCGTTGACCCTGTCGACGATCGCCTTGATCTTGAGATGTCCCTCGATGCGTGTCACCGGATCGATCGTCACCACCTTGGGCTTGAAGGCGATCTCGCGAGCGGCTCCGGCAGAAGAGGCGCCGGGCTGACCGTTCAAACGTATTGTATTAGCCATTTATCAACCTCCCTGCTCGGTGTTAGTCTTCTTCGAACAATGGTGCGAAACCGGGAAAAGTCGGCTCCACGCATCCCATGCACAATGATCCCGCGCCGACGCACCACTCGACTCCGTCGTTGAAGTACTGGCTCGGGCACGGGGCCTTGACCTCGGACCTTTTGCCTCGGCAGCCGAGCTCGTCCTTGCACAGGTTTTCGTTGCCCCAGTCGTGGGCTTCGTTGGTGTACCTGAGGGGACAGGTCTCGTGCACCCGCCTGTAGAAAAGGGACGAGGGCCTTCCGTGGGAGTCGAGAGTGACCTGCTGGCCGGCCACGAGCTGGGCGATGACCCAGACGATCCAGTCGGGATGGGGCGGGCAGCCGGGCACGTTGATCGTCGTTTTTCCCGTCACCTCGCTCACGCCCTTGACCTGAGTCGGGTTCGGCGGAGCGGAGAAGATCCCCCCCCAGCCGGCGCACGTTCCGGCGCAGATGATCGCCGCCGCCCTGTCCGAGAGCCGGGTGACCGCTTCCTGAAAGGTCACCTCGTGGCCGCCCTCGGTCCACGGCCAGCAGGCGTTGCCGCCAAACGCCGTCGGCACGCCGCCCTCGACAACGAGCACGTAGCCACCGGCCGCGTAGGCCTGCTGCGCGGCGCTCACCGCAGTCTGTCCCGCGCCGGCCATCAGGTTCGGGTGATAGGCGAGGTTGATCGTGTCGATGAGAACCTCGGACGGATCGTGGGGTGCGGAGCTCGATGAGTAGTTGAGGAACGAGATGGAGCAGCCCGTGCAGCCCGATCCCTGGAGCCAGAGAACGGTGGGCGCACCCGGGCCTGCCAGGGTGTTGGCCATGCTCTCCAGTTCGAGAGAACTCAAACCGAGAGCGACTGCCGAAGAGGTGCAGTATCTCAGAAAATCACGGCGAGTGACGACCATGAGAATCCTCCATTGTTCTGAGGCGCTTTGATTACTGGCGGCGATTCCTCGATGGAACCGCTTTTTGCAACATGAAGAACCTCGGACCATTGCTTGTGAGGCTACATTTCCTACCTACAATGTTCATATTAAACAAAATATGAATCACATTACATGAGTAAAGTCCCCTATTTGCGGTAATTATCTATTCTTAATAGGTATACGCATACCAGATTGGTTTTCTACAAAGGGGACGAAACGCGCGCTGGACTCGGCCGACGAGAGCGCTATCATGGCCGGACCATGCTCGAACACCTCGAAGGCTCCATCGGTCCCGCGGCGGCGCTCACCACGTCGATTCTCTGGACAGCGACGTCGATCCTCTTCACGGCAGCGGGAAAAAGGATCGGCCCCACCATCGTCAACGGCACGCGAATCTGGATGGCGGTCGTCTTTCTGGCGCTCACCCACCGCCTGCTGGCCGGTGTCTGGATTCCCGACGTCTCGGCGGGGCAAGCGGGATTTCTGGCTCTCTCGGGCGTGGTGGGTCTGAGCCTCGGCGATCAGGCGCTTTTCATTTCCTTCGTATTGATCGGGCCGCGCCTCGCCATGCTGATCATGGCCACGTCGCCCATCTTCGCCGTCCTCTTCGGGTGGTTCGTGCTCGGCGAAACCCTCGCCGGCGTGGCGTGGCTCGGGATCGGCCTCACCGTGGGCGGCGTGGCGTGGGTCGTGCTCGAGCGCGAGGAGAAAAAGGTTCCCCTCGTGATTCCACACCGCGGGATCGGTGTGATTCTCGCCGTCGTGGCGGCGGGCTGTCAGGCGGGCGGCCTTCTCCTGAGCAAGCAGGGCATGGGACATGGCTGGCTGCCGGCGAGCGAACATCTCGATCCGCAGACGGCCACCTTCGTGCGCATGGTGTTCGCCGGAATCGGCGTGCTGCCGATCCTCGCAATCCATCGTATCTTGAATCACCGCCGGCAGAAAGCCGGCACGAACAGCGAATCAAAGCCTTTCGTTCCGTCAGGATTTCTTTTCTGCATGGGCGGTGCGATCGCCGGGCCCTTTCTCGGGGTCTGGATGTCGCTCGTCGCATCCGACCTCTCGCCGCTCGGCGTTGCGCAAACCCTCTGCTCCCTCACGCCGATCTTCATCCTCCCCTATGCGATCCTCGTCGACAAGGAGCGCATCAGTCCGCGGGCGATCTTCGGCGCTCTCCTCGCCGTGGGTGGCTCGGCCCTGCTCTTCTGCACTCCGAGCTGAGCGCTCTTCGCCCCCGATGGAGAAGCTCTCCAGATTCAGGGTGGAAACTTTTCTTCATGAGGCCCGAAAAAGGGCACAAGCGGCGCCGGCTGCGTGCCGATATTTTTAGCTTGTGTATCCGGATTACGCAAAAACCGAAATCAGGAGAATAACCATGATTTGTCCCGCCTGCGGAAACAGCCTCACTGCGATGGACGTGGCCGGCGTGCAGCTCGATGTCTGCCAGGGCGGCTGCGGCGGTGTCTGGTTCGACAAACATGAAGTGCTCAAGATGGACGAACCGCACGAATCGGCCGGCGACCTTCTCATGGGCGTCGAGCGGAACGAAACGACCACCGTCGACCACTCGCAGAAACGGCCCTGTCCGCGGTGCGAGGGCGTCACCATGATGCGCCACTTCTACAGTCTCAGGCACGAGGTCGAGATCGACGAATGCGCCAACTGCGGTGGCCTCTGGCTCGATCAGGGCGAGCTGGCCATGATCCGCGGCCAGTACAGCACCTTCGAGGAGCGCACCGCCGTGGAACAGGCCTGCTTCGACAGGATCTTCTCCGAGGAACTCGCCGCGATCGAGAACGAGGAGGGACCGAAACCGTCAAAGGTCTGGAACATCCTCAAGTTCATCTGCCCGAGCTACTACCTGTCGGACGCACTCGGTGCGCGGTAGACCCCGCGCGAAGTGCGCAGTAGGAATCTGCCGGACTTGGCGAGCCGAATCGGTCGGTCTCAGGTCGGAGGTAGTGAGGCTTTTTGCCGC
>Ga0180430_10002226_pt1 | contig 17774 bp, 17 predicted proteins | sample SS_ome_9_FD_132999 | JGI IMG/M metagenome (GOLD analysis project Ga0180430, IMG submission 132999) | Hypersaline lake sediment archaeal communities from the Salton Sea, California, USA - SS_1_S_2 metaG | ecosystem: Environmental > Aquatic > Non-marine Saline and Alkaline > Hypersaline >... | reverse complement strand
CTGCGACCTGGCGGTTATGAGCCGCTCGCTCTGACCGCTGAGCTACGGGCCCGCTGACCGGCAGAGTTTCCTCCAACCGGGGCATAAGAGCGGGTGACGGGATTCGAACCCGTGAATGTCAGCTTGGAAGGCTGATGCCTTACCACTTGGCCACACCCGCTGATTTTCTCTATCCCCCAAGCCCCAAGATTATATCAAAGAGGTGTTTATCAGTCAATTCAGGAGTGGATCCTGATCTAGTATGGGTAGTCCAACCAGCAGGATTCTGTCATCCACAAAACACCCGGCTGCCAACCAGCTTCCTCAAACATGATCAAAAAATTAGCAGTTGTAGAAATCCCATCTTCAGCCGAGATATATCGAATGGTGTGTATGGTTGATTTTACATCGTTCCAGAACGGAACAGAATAAGTCCCCTCCATTTGCTGGACAAAGGGTTGAGTGGCAAACCAGCCTTCTACGATGGCAACTGTGCCTATTCGACTATCATATCGCATACTAGCCGGCCTTTCTTCACATAAGAATCTAGCTGGCTGTTCCCCACCAGACTGACCATCACTTGCAGCCAAGAGAGTATCATTTTCTGCCTGAAGGCTTGCAAGCTCTTCAGTAAGGGTTTCAATCTGGTACTCAAGCATCGCGATGGCATCATCTTTCTCGCTAAGCAAGGCTGAATTATCTGAAGAATCAGATGATGTGGCTTCCTTCATTGATGGAGCGGCTGAGCATCCAACCAAGAAAACCAGAGATATGAGCAGTAAGACTTTCTTCATTTGATCATCTCCTTATTACCTTTTGATCTGATCCAATAATCGACATCATATCCATTTCTACTGAATAATACAAATAATTTGATCCTGGTCAACCGGAACCGAGACGACAGGAGTGTTAACTGATTACCCCTGCCTGATTATTTACTTATTTTTTGATGGAATCCTTGGGGGCATTTAAAAACATCAATCCAAGATCCAAGTGATTTCACTATCGATAATGATTTTGCATTACCACTGCACCACCAGGTATATCTAACTGAGTATTGTCTCGGGATCAAAGTGATCTCACCGGTGGTTTGACTCCTGATGGTGAAGAAGCGAGTTACCCCGGTTTCCAATTCCTTGATTTCCACTTGGAGCCAGGAATCCGTGCGATTCTGGAGATTATATTCCACGCAACCACTCATGTGTTCCAAACACCAATTTTGCAGCATCCAGGGATATTCCAGCGTGGGTTCAGGATCGTCTATCTCGTCATCTTCAGTTTCTGCTTCAACATCTCCTGTTTCCGGGGTTTCTTCAGGGGCAAGTGTCCCATCGGGAGTTGAAGTAAAGGACAAACTGGCTCCCGCAAGCTTAGCTCGTTCTGCAACCAATGTGCTTGCTACCGCAGTCTGAATATATGCTTCGGAAACCTGTTGGTTGGCCTGGGAAGGGTTAATTGGAACACAGGCTGATAAAAACAGCGTCAGGGTGATGATGATCGAGAAGATGAGTGATACTCTCTTCATAGCACCTCTCTTATAATATTATCTCTTTGGAAGGTGATTAGGTTGATTATAACATTCTAATAAGTCCGCTTGATTGAATCCTCAAGAACCCTTCATAAGTGTAAAGACCCTCAAAATTTCCATGTCAAATCATTATTCTAAGAGAATGTTAATTTCCTCCCAAAACCCTGTTTGTTATAATGGGACCTGCATCCATTAAAGGTCGATTACAATGGAGGAAGTATGTTAAAAGAATTCAAGAACTTTGCTCTGCGCGGAAACGTGCTCGACATGGCGGTCGGTATTATCATCGGTGCTTCGTTCAGTACCATTGTTAACTCCCTGGTCAACGATATCCTCATGCCTCCCTTTGGCTGGCTTTTAGGTGGTGTCGATTTTGAAAACTTATACCTGACTGTCAAAACCGGTACTCCCGTGGGGCCTTATATCTCCTTGACTGATGCTCAGGCCGCTGGTGCTGTAACGGTTAATTACGGCCTTTTTATCAATTCGATAATCAGTTTTCTAATTGTGGCTCTCGCTATGTTCCTTTTGATCAGAGCCATTAATCGCCTCCAGGAAGTCAAGAAAGAAAAGCTGAATGAGACAGTCCCCACATCGAAGGACTGCCCATATTGCTTCACAGCCATCCCCATCCAGGCCATTCGCTGCCCCCACTGTACCTCCAAGCTGGATTAAAAATACTATGTCTTCCAATCCTACTCGAGATCGCGTAAACACTCAGGACGAAAGCGAACACAAACGCCTTCCTCCCTGGTTGCGTGTTAAATTCAATAATAACCGCGCTTACCATGAGGTAGGTGCGTTAATGCAGGATCAATCCATTCATACTGTCTGCCAGGAAGCACTCTGTCCTAATCGGGGTGAATGCTGGGGAGCTGGCACTGCCACGTATTTGCTCCTGGGAGATGTCTGCACCCGAGCTTGCAAGTTCTGTGACGTCAAGCACGGCAAGCCAGGCCCCCTGGACTGGGAAGAACCCGAACGCATTGCTCAATCGGTCAAGGCTATGAAACTTGAGCATGCTGTGGTCACCAGTGTTAATCGTGATGAACGACGAGATGGTGGCGCACCGATCTTCGCTATGTTGATCCGCCGGATCCGTCAACTCCAGCCCGGATGTTCTGTAGAAGTTCTCATCCCTGATTTTAAAGGCAGTCTGGAGGCATTAAAAATCGTCATGGACGCCAGGCCGGATATTCTCAACCACAACCTGGAAACCATCCCCGGACTTTTTAAAACGATTCAACCTCAGAGTTCATATCAGGCATCTCGCTCTACACTGGTGAATGCTAAAAAACTCAATGCCGATGCTCTCACAAAATCAGGATTAATGGTTGGACTGGGTGAAACTCTGGATGAGATCAAGGAAACGATGCAGGAAATTCAGAGTTGGGATGTCGATATTCTAACAATCGGGCAGTACCTGCAACCGTCCAAGAATCATTTAGCGGTGGAGCGATTCTATCCGCCGGAAGAATTTGAGGAATTAAAAGAATATGGATTGGAACTCGGTTTCAAATGGGTTGAAAGCGCCGCCCTGGTACGCTCATCCTATCATGCTGCGGAGCAGGTACGTGCACTACGCGCACGACCGAGGACAAAAGCCGGGGCGGCTGAAGCCGCGACCGGGACAGATCGGTCTTAGCAATCCGGTCACTTTATACCGGTCATTCGGCGAGCAATGAGCCCTGGATTGAGCCGCAGCCATTCTTATCTATAAACCTTTCTTTTTGAGGATACCTATGGAAGAATCCCTCTCCTTTCTACCTTTATTAATTGTCATTTTTCTGGCTTTTTTAGTGCCTATCGCTCTCTCCCGTTTCAGAAAATTACGTTTACCGATTGTTGTAGGTGAGATCATCGCTGGCATTATCATTGGTAGAAGCGGTTTTGGCTGGGTTCAACACCATGAAGTGGTTCTTGATCTGTTAGCCGAGTTAGGATTTGTTTTCCTGATGTTCCTTTCAGGAATGGAAATTGATTTTTCAAGCCTGGGTCTTTTCACCAATAAACAAAAGAGTAAAAATCAACCTGCCAGTCCTATTCGTCTAGCAGCAATTTTCTTCCTTTTAACCTTGGGACTCTCGACCTTAATCGGTTATGCATTCACTCGGGCAGGGCTGGCCTCCAGTCCCTGGATGATCGCTTTGATCCTTTCAACGACTTCCCTCGGTGTTGTTGTACCGGTACTAAAAGAGCAGGGCCTCAGCAGCGGCAGGTACGGCCAAACACTCCTGATCGCTGCCTTGATCGCAGATTTTGTGACCATGCTGTTGATCACTGTGGTCGTTGCAGCTCTCTCTCACGGTCTGACTCTTGATATACTGTTGATCGGATTGCTGTTTGTCGCTTTTTTCCTGGTGTATTATTTTGGCGGAATTTTCTTCAACCGCATCAAAGGGGTCCGGCGAATTATGGAGGAGCTTAGCTCCGCTACCTCTCAAATCAAAGTCCGGGCTGCTTTTACGATGATGTTAGTCTTTGTCGCCTTGGCCGAAATGCTCGGCACAGAAATCATTTTGGGCGCGTTCCTCGCCGGAGCGATTGTTTCATTATTAAAACGACCCGAAGATTCCGAGTTGGTCCATCAACTGGACGCAATTGGGTATGGCTTTTTTATCCCTATCTTCTTCATTATGGTAGGAGTCGATTTTAACCTGGCGTCCCTTATTAGTTCGCCTAGCGCCCTGCTTCTGGTTCCATTCCTGCTGATTTCAGCTGCCGCAGTGAAGCTGCTCCCGGCTCTTGTCTTAAAAACCAGCTTCAGCTGGAAACAGACCCTGGCAGCAGGCATATTACTTTCCAGCCGCCTCTCCTTGATCATTGCTGCCTCTGCCATCGGCATGCGCATCGGTGTGATCAGTGAGCCTTTCAACGCAGCGATTATCCTGGTCGCCATCATAACTGTATTGATCGCTCCCCCCATCTTTGTAAAAATGGTCCCGCGGGACGAATTGGAAGAAGAACCTGCCATCGTCGTTATGGGTGCAGGACCAATTGGTCTCCAGGTTGCCCAGCACATCCAGAGCCACGGTGATTCTGTCATAATTATTGACGAAGATCCTGTCAGGATTGAACGCGCAGCCCGCAATGGACTGGATACCATCCAGGCTGCAACAGATAGATATGACCCGGCGACAGAAGAGATTCTTAATAAAGCAAACCGATTGGTTTGCGTTTTCAGCGATATAGAAAAGAATTACAACATCTGCAAGCAAGCCAGGACAACATACGGAATCGATCATGTCGTTTCCCGCTTGACCGCTCCCGGCGAAATTCCACGTTTTGAAAAAATTGGCGTAACACCCCTCAATCCCGCTACCGACCAGGCTATACTTCTTGGACTGATCATACGCAACCCAACCATGTATGAGTTACTGACACGATCAGATGATTCCAGAGATATGTGTGAGATCGCCATTCACAACCCGGATTACCTCAACAGGCCTCTCAAGGAGATCCATTTCCCTGGAGATTTGCTAGTTGTAGCTGTACGGAAAAAAGGGGAACTGATAGTCCCCCGGGGGGACACGATCCTGCGTATGGGGGATCAATTGACAGTTCTAGGGTCAGATGACTGTGTTGGAAATACCAGGGATCTATTTGGGTAAGTTAGAGAAGTTCCCAGGGCGGTTTCCCAGAATCGGAGCCAGATTGCGAATAGAGGAAATCCCTGATCTGTTCTCCGATCAAGGGAAGTTTATCGGCGGCGGCAGCCAGGAGCCCAAAACAACCCGTTAGCATCATATCCCCAAAAGGCGCTGCAAAATAGGTCCGCAATGTGGATTGCCTCATTAGATTTCGCCGCGGTCCGGTGATGACAACATCAAACGCCCCCTCCCCCATAAGATACGGTTCCTGGGCATAGATCAATGACCCGTGGCCATGGTCAGCGAATACCTCCTGGTGGGTAAGTATTCCGGACGCAAACTCACTTAACATCCGATCCAATTTAATTCTGTCGACCAATCCGGTATGGTGCTCAAAAACTCCCTCAACTTGATCTTCCTTTAATCGAAAAGCTAGCGTATGGAAGTTACCCACGTTGGCCACCATAATTTGGCTCTTTCCCCCTACAATGGTATCCAACGTTGCTCCCAGAACCGCCGCTGGAGCAGTGTCCATTACCAGTAAAGGGGCATCCAGGCCTTGAGCCGAATCTTCTACAGCCTGGAGTCGGGTCATTTTTTTGGGGATCTCACCTCGTTGAAAAGCAAGATTGCTCAATAACGGCGGCCCTTCCCGGGCATCAAGACGCTCAGCCAGATAATCAAATCGGAACTGGCGGTCAGAATAACCTACCGGGGCAGCGCCATGATCAAATACAGCCACAGCGGCTCCATCCAGATCCGATAATGATACATCGAATTCTGCCAGAGCACGAGCGATGGCTTGGAGGTCAAAATCCTTAAGGGTTATCCGCCGAACAGCAGAAGGAAGGGCTTTTTCTTCATCATCAGAAATGATCTCTATTCCACTTTCTTGTAAAGCATCCAGATCATCATCGAAGGTCCTGGCCGCATCGGGTGTTGCATAAAGTTTATGTCCTGCCTTTAGATGGTCCCGGGCCGCCCAGTGGCTGGGACCGCCCCCCATGGTCAATCCCTTCAAAACCAGATCCTCCCCCTTGATTGTCGCTTCCTTGATCCTGCGGAAAACAATCATGGTGGGGGACGGAACAACCAATTTGAACCCATTCTCAATAGCCAGGCCGGATTGGTACAGATAAATATCCTGGGTGCCTGTACCAATATCTACTGCAAGAAATTTCATAAATATCCCTTACTATCCATTATCCTTAAACTGCTCCAGCCAATAGTCCACATCCCCTTCGGTGACTTCGGGAGCTTCCTGTTTATCCAAATCACTGGAATTCCTGGTATTTACTGTTTTTACCTCTGCTGCGAAATCTGCTGATGTCAGGGTCTGGCTGTGGGCGCTTCTGGCTTCGACCAGTATCTCCCGGTCAGACGTAACAACAATCCAATTTTTCGCATCTTTCCCCATCCTGGATAGTCGATTGATAATAGCTTTATCTGCTGTAGAATCCTGACGCACAAAATGAGCTTTTACAGCCCCAAAGGATTTGCTGCCAGCTCGAGCTGCCGGCGCCTGATCAAAGAAAACCTCTACTCTAGTTTTATACTGACTGGCGAAACCCTGAAGCACCTTGATCAATGCAATCTCGTCATCCAAATCCTTCAAAGAAAGGCCGGGGATATAAGGGATCAGGTTATGTCCGTCTACAAGGTATGGCATATCGTTTTCCAGGGTCTTTCCTATGTAAAAAATGGTGTCGTAAAACCGATAATATGCTATGATGGAGTACAACTTAGACCATTATACCAAAGGCGATTTTCCCCATGAATCAGGCGAAAAAGCTGATATTTTATATCGTTCTAAATATAGTTGTATCGGTAATTACTATCATTAGTGTGCTCTATTTATGGGAGAACACTAAACTGAAAAATATGCTTTTTGATTCGAGCGATATACCCACCGAGATTGGATCAGGAGACCCCTCTTCTGACGAAGCTGCCGTAACCGAGAAGCTGCTGATTGAAATTGGCGAAGTGGGTGGTATTGGCAATTTAGCGACAGAATATGTCCGTCTAGTTCGCCCTGAAAGTGAACCCGGGGATACGATTTCCCTGCAAAATTGGTCCATCAAGGATGAAACTAATCATCAATACAATATTCTGGAACAATCTGGTGTGGCCAGCCTGGACCTGCATGGCCAGGGAGCTGTCAATATCTACACCAAAGAGGGAGACAGCAACCCGATCGAGTTATACCTGGACCTTTCCGACCCGATCTGGCAGCCTGGAGAGACGGTTTCCCTGATCGATCCCGAAGGCGAGGTTCATGATACGTACCTCATTCCCTAGATATAACAAAACATCCTCAAATAGGAACCTCCCGGAGATCACTATCCGGGAGGTTTTTTTTGTATCGGATCAGGGCAGCAGGCCGGCGGGAAGGGGGTTGGCGGCCAGTTCCAGGATCACATCCAAACTGCAAAAGCTATCCACGTGCCAGACCATTTTCCCATCAACGCTGTAACCAGATTGCGTAGCCATATCATTCACGGAAGCCGAGAAACTGCCTTCAAAGCGTTCCCTGCTGTCCTCCACTAAATTAAATGTGACTTGCTGTCCAACCCCAAAGCTGGTGGATTCCAGCATCACAGATCCACCTTGCCCGGGAATCAGCAACATGAATGGAAACTGGGATCGATTCCCAAACATCGCGTACAAAGGCAAATTTGCAAATTCTGAAGGAGATGGCATCCCCGATCCTTCTCCTGTCCCGAACATTCCCTGTTCGGCCAGCAGGGCAAGCTCTTCTACATTAGCAGTGGTGAGATTAGAACTGGGATAGACAATTTCACCTTTTAATTGTCCGGATTTATTACCCGAAAGAGTCCCGGTCCATCCACAACCAGCGAGTTCAACCTTCTCTAGATAATGACGGGTGTCACCACCTTCGGGCAGGTCGACCCAGGCTTCCAGCTCCACAAAGTCCCGCTCAGCTGCATCAAAGGAAAGGGGGAGGATTTCAACGACCCGGTAAGAATACTCCCCAAATTGATCTGTGGGGTTGAAGGTTTTCTGAAGTTCCTCGCCATCCAGAGCCAGATGGATCTTAAAGTCATCTACATTCTGGTCTGCATCCACTCCATCAACCTGGATCATGATAAACAGCTCGTCAGGCTCCCCATCTCCTGCCACACCTTCAGTAGGCAGAGCATCATTTTCTTCCAGGAATTCCCTGAAGACCGGTTGGACTAAGAACACAACTTCCCGTCCCCGAGGATCTGTGCCCCCATCGAGCACCATATTCAGCTCGGCCCCATGCCAGCTCTCACTGTGTTCTGTATGGCTCTCAGATTGGATCGCTTTTTCATAGGCCACAGAGGACCTGAGCCCATTCTCAATTAATTCTGCGAAGAATTCTTTGGCAGTGGCTTTTCCCCTGCTGCCGGTGACAGACTCCGTCCATCCAAATACAGCTGTATTCGTTCCTTTGAGAGTATTGGCCATACTCTCATCTTTCATTAACTGGCAGCTGGAGAAGAACAGGATGGTGTCATCCAGACCACCAGGATAGTAATTTTTAAAGAAATCTGTCGTCACTCCTTCTGCCCAAATATCATCCCCCGGTTTGTGGAACCAGATGATCCCCGGTACATCCCTGGGATTTTCCAGAATGTAATCCCGGGTTTGGTAATGGCCGGACTGAATCATGGTCAGGCATTCCCCTTCTTCCAGATTGGCTCCCTCTACCACTCCGGCAGTGTTAGCCGGAAATGTTTCCCGTTCACCGGAAACGACTGGTTGCCCGGAGGAGGTCACACTCTTCCCGGGACAGAACTGGTAGCCATGGGCAAACACGTGAATTAAATCATAGTCTTTCCAACCCAGGAACTGATCGTATGAGGGCCCCGCCGACCGGGTTTCATCGTCGATCAATTCGGAGGCATTCACATTATCCTGAATATATTCTATGCAGCCTGGGCACTTGTAATCCGGGAATTTTTGAAGCTGGGACTTAACCGTATCGTAAACACTTGACCCAAACTGCCAGACAATTGGATTAACAAAAAGCGCTTTCTTTTGCACTTTCTCTCCAGGTGGATTTTCCCCAACGGGGCCATCGCCACTCGGCTGGTTTGGGCTGAACAGGACTTTGGCCTTGAGAAGAGACTGCTCGGGAATTTCCTCGTCAAGGCCATAAGTAAAAGCCTCAGGATGGAGGAAAACCAGCGGTGGAGCACCTTCTACACGGTACCAGACTCCCCGTTCGTCATAATACATTTCGGCGATATCATCCTCTTCCAGAAGCCTTTCGGCAACTGCTATCGCATTTCCTTCCCGGGCAAATACTTCATCCGCCAGGTCCATCAGGTCAAAACCGCGTTCGATTTTCTCAGTGGGAGTATCAGCAAATGTGCAAGGGTAGCCCATCTGCGTGCAGCGTAAATCGTTCACAATACCCGCTTCCGGTTCCTGCCCAGAGACCGTTTCTTGACCGTCAGCTGTGGGCCCCGTTTGACCTTCATTCCCACCAATATTTGGCAGGCTGCAAGCCAGGGAAGCGATGATCAAAGTACTGATGATCAGCAGCAATCTCTTTCCGGGTGATAAATCTTGCCAGAACATAACTCTCTCCTCATCTCTCAACGAATAAATTCTTTAATGATCCAATGTCTCCCTGATCGATTTCCAGGGCGAGGTCCAAGATACTGATCTACTCCCTTGATCAAAGGACCGTACCCTGAAAAATATATAAGAAAAGCTGTCCCTGAAACAGGGACAGCTTTCTAATTATGCGGTCGATTAAACCATCAGCCTATTTCACCATAGTCAGGGGCAGCCAGGTCGAGAAACTTTCCAGGTGTCCCCAAAGAGAAGAATAGAATGTATACGCCCAGAACGCGGTGACCACAAGCAGCACCGCTGCCGCGATGTAGCGGAATGTCTGGGATTTTTTCAACAGAGCCAAACCCGGCGCTGCGGCAATCCCTCCCAAACCGGCCAGCAAAAATCCGATCCCGGAAGCCAGGGGGTGTTTGGTCAATCCCAGATCGATGATCCTCCAACCTACCAGCACGGCATCAATTCCGGCAAAGAATGCATAAATTGCGACCGGCATTAAATCCCATCCCTTGGCCAGTGCCCAGGCAGCGCCCAGGAAAACGACACCGAAGAGAAGAGTGCTCTCACCAAAACCAATATTGTAGCTGCCGGGCAGGGGCCAGGTTGTAACCATGTGCGCGCCGCCTAGAAAAGCCACCAAACCTACCATCAAAAATCCAGCCGCAAAAGGCCGGGAATCTTCGGCGGTGACACCCTTCAAAACATAATAGGCCAGCAAGGCAGTGCCAGCGACCATATTAATCATCAGCAGGGTTAAATAATCAATAAACATAAATATTTCTCCTTAATATTATGATATATTTCATACTTATTATTTTAATCGATGGGAGTTCATTTGTAAAGACTTTTTAAGGGAGGGTAGAATGAACCTTTAAATAAAAAGAGCTGCCGGGGGGGCAGCTCTGAGAAGTTATGATCGGGCTCTTCAGGCGTTTACTAGAGGGCGGAATTTATATCCGTAAACCAGCAATCCCCTCTCATCGCCATCAGAGCGAATTTTTCGAGTGATCATTTCCACTGGCATACCAATTTCCACTTCCTGGTCACCCACATCAGTTAATTGGGCAGTTACGACCGGACCTTCGTCCAATTTGATCAAAGCTACGGTGTAGGGAATGGTTTCTTCAAATCCTTCCGGAGCATTGTAAATATCTGTAAATGAATAGATCTCACCTCTTCCACTGAATTCAAATTCAGTCTTGGCTTCATCACCACATTCCGGGCAAACGTCCCTCGGTGGGAAGATCTTTGCGCTGCAGTGCGGGCATATTTCACCGGTTAAGGCATAGCGTTGTTTGTTTAATCGCCAGTGGCGTGGGATATCCATTCGTTCAAAATCTCCTGTAAATGATGGTACTCCTGTACATCGGCACCAGTATACTGGGGGGAAACTATCAGGAACTATCAATTTTCAAGGGAAAATTGAGCAGATAGCCTCATAGGGGTCATTTCAGGGTGATTTTACCCCGCATGCGTACATATTCTGCATAATCGATCTGAGTTCTTCGGCTAATATAGTCCTCTGTGGTCAGGGCCTTTGATTGTCTCTCAATGATCTGGTCAGTAACCTTGAACGAAATCGCATCCGAGCCAGCCCCAGAGCCAAAAGAAGCCATCAGGACCTGATTACCTGGTTTTGCCTGGTCTAGCACAGCGGTTAACCCAATTAGTGAAGAGCCTGCATACGTATTCCCGATCCGGGGAGATAACAGGCCAGTTTCCAGTTGAGCCGCTGAGAAACCTAGTTCCTTTGCCACTCGCTGGGGGAATTTAGTGTTAGGCTGGTGGAAGACAACAAAATCGTAATCCTCTGGAGTTCTTTGAAGCTCCTCAAGCAAACCATTAACGGAGTTGAGAATGTGTTTAAAATAAGCTGGCTGGCCGGTAAATCGTCCGCCGTGTTCGGGATATTTCTGGTTTTCTCTTCGCCAAAAATCAGGCGTGTCTGTGACAAAGGACAGCACTCCCTCAATCTCTGCCAGGGATTCCGCTGCAGGGCCGATGATAAAAGCGCCGCCACCAGCCGCAGCGGTGTACTCCAGGGCATCACCAGGTTTTCCTTGTGCAGTATCCATTCCCACTGCCAGCGCATAATCCCCCATGCCTGAACCAACCAGGGACACGGCTGCTACCATGGCTTCTGATCCAGCCTTACAGGCAAATTCAAAATCAGCTGCCAATGTATGAGGAGTGATACCGAGCGCCTCCGCGACGATTGTGGATGATGGTTTAACCGCATACGGATGAGATTCAGACCCAACCCAGACCGCCCGGATCTCTTCTGGATCAATATCCGACCGCATGAGTGCATTCCGGGCCGCTTCCACTGACATGGTAACTACATCTTCATCTGTACCGGGTACAGATTTTTCTTGAATGGGCTCCAACTGCAATCCTCCCCGCCAAATTCGGGATATTTCCGTGGCTGGGAGCCGATACCGGGGAACATAAGCCCCGTATCCAATGATCCCTACTGACCGGGATGGTTTCATCATTTTTAAATTTTCCATAACATCCATATTGATTTATTTCTTGCTGTTATCCTGTTTCCAGGTTCGTAAGATCTCTTGGGCCCGATCGATCCGGACCTTATCCTCTTTCACCAATTCTTCTACGAGCTGATCAATCTGATCACCTTCTGCTCCTGCCGCTATTGCTACCTGCCGGGCGTGTAATTGCATGTGCCCTTTCTGAATACCATCCGTTGCCAGGGCGCGAAGGGCAGCCAGATTTTGTGCCAATCCAACACAGACCACTATCTCTGCCAACTCTTTTGCAGTTTTCACATCCATTAATTCCAGCGCAGCTTTCGCCCCTGGATGGACCCGGGTTGCACCTCCAACAATTCCCAGGGCCAGAGGGAGCTCTAATTCTCCTGCAAGATCCCCATCAGGATTTTTATACCAGGTTGAGAGCGAGCGGTAAAAACCAAAACGGGCGGCATAAGCATGGGCGCCAGCCTCAATAGCTCTCCAATCATTTCCCGTCACCAGGGTTACTGCATCAATGCCATTCATGATGCCTTTATTATGGGTCGCAGCCCGGTATGAATCTGAGTCCGCAAAAGCCCAGGCCTCTATGATCCCATCTCGAACTTGCTCACCACTATAATCCTCAAATGCCAATCTCTCAACCGGGATGATACAACTTGCCCGGGCCAGGCGCCGATCAGCCAGATTAGACAATATTCGCAGATGAACCCGGCCTCCTGTAAGGTCCGCTAAAAAAGGAGCCAGCCTTTCACATGCCGTGTTAACCACATTGGCACCCATTGCATCCCGAACATCAATCAAAAGGTGAATGACCAGGAATGGACCGATGGCAGAATTGTTAATGATCCGCACCTCTAGGTCTTTGGGGCCTCCGCCTAATTTATCGAGAACAGGATCCAGGTCTTCAAGATTGGCCAGGAGTTCTTCTTTTTTATCAAGGATAGCGTCCCTGGCCCCAGAGAGATCCTTCACATCCAGGATCTGGATTTGCCCAATCATGATTGGATCGGTGATCTCAGCGGTAAACCCTCCACCTTCCCGGGCCAATTTGGCCATGAAAGAGGCCCCGGCCACAATAGATGGCTCTTCAACCGCCATTGGAACCAGCACATCACAACCATTAACCTGGAAGTTCAGAGCAATTCCAACCGGCAAACTGAAAGTGCCAATCACATTTTCAATCATGTTCTCAGCTATCTCCAGCGGAAGGCTGGTCTCAGGGTTGAAATTACCCAGATTCTCGGATGTTGAAAATCCAAGATCAATAAGTTCCTGGCGCCTTTTTTCAAGGGAGAGGTCATAAAAACCCTTTAACCGGGAGCTTTTATCCTTTTTTGCCATAAATACTCATTTACAAACCAAAAATTGTCTAATAATCATTCTCCTAGTAAAGATAAGCCATCTGGACTAGCAAAAACTATCAAAATCAGAACGGATAAGGTAAAATGTCTCTGAAACCATGGTCCGAAAAACTAAGAAAGAACTCGAAGAACAAATAGGATCCCTTTACCAGGCCAGCAAAGACCTGGTAGGTGATTTTTCCCTGGAAACTCTCCTCTCCCGTATTGTCAGGCTGGCTCAAGCACAAGTTCAGGCTGAATATGCCGCTCTAGCGATCCGGGATGAAAACGGGAAAGTAGTGAACTTTATTCACTCCGGAATGTCCGAGGAAGAACTACATCTCATGCCGCACCCCCCGGAAGGGAAAGGCCTGCTGGGAGAGCTGCAGCAAAAACACGAAGTGATCCGTATCTCAGAGATCAAAGAGGATCCCCGTTCCGGTGGATTCCCTCCCTACCATCCTGTAATGAGTTCCATGCTCGGAGTCCCAATCACAACTGGTGAAAAGATCCTGGGGCAGATCTACCTGACAAATAAGATCGGTGACGCAGAATTCACCATGGATGATGAGCGGCTGATGAAAACGCTCGCTGCCTATGCGGCAGTTGCCATCACCAACACCCAACTTTATTCAAATATCATCGAACAAGATAAAGCTATCAACCAGCAGTACGAAGATCTAACTCTGATTTATGACCTTGCCCAGGGCATCGCCAGTTCCTGGGACATCAAGGAAATCATGAGCCTGACCCTCAAAAAAGTCATCCACTATTTGGGGGTTGAAACAGGGGAGATCTTCCTTAAGGATCGGGGAGAGAAGGATTTACGCCTGGCTTTATTGCGGGGAGATGATTTTGAAGCTTTTTATTCTAAAAACGTCTTCCGCTTTGGTGACGGAGTTGTAGGCAAAGTTGCCGGGATGAATAAAGCATTGGTAGTTACTAATGTAGAAACTGACCCACGGATATTGCGTCCGGCTATCATCAAAGCCGGTTTTCGATCCCAGGCAGTGATTCCTTTGCAGGCTACACGAGAGGTTGTTGGTGTAATGACCTTATCCAGCAAAACCGATCGTACCTACTCAATTCGAGAACTCGATTTATTGACTACCATTGGCCTGTGGGCAGGTACAGCAATTCAGAATGCCCATCTCCAGCAGCAAACAAAACACATCGCAGTGCTGGAAGAGCGAGAGCGGATAGGAATGGATTTGCATGATGGTGTGATTCAATCCCTATATTCCTTAGGCTTGACCCTGGATTATGTGAAAGCCATCCTGGAAGAAGATTCTGTTGAAAGCATGGAAAAACTTAATTATGCCACCGATGGTATCAACAGCACTATTGTAGATATTCGGACCTACATTTCTGATCTTCGTCCTCGGCAAATGCAAGAAAATCTCAGTTTCAAAGAAAACCTGGAAGTATTGCTGCAAGAATTCAGAAACAACTCCCAAATCTCGGCCGATATCCAGGATAATATTGAGGGAAAATTGGGACTGAGTTACCATAATACACTGACCTTGTTCCGTATTGCCCAAGAATCACTTTCCAACACTGCCCGACACTCAAAAGCACAGAACGCAGAGTTAAAGCTCTGGGAAGAGGATAGTCAGATCTACCTGGAAATCATTGATAACGGTGAGGGTTTTAATATCGACAAAACCGAAGCCAATCTGGGGCACGGCCTGGCAAATATGCAGCGCAGAACCCGCAAAGCTGGCGGGGGAATCCAGATCGACTCTTCTCCTGGCAATGGCACAAAGGTGATCGCTTGGGTACCGAAAGAGTAAAAAGTTATAAGTCGTAAGTAGTAAATCGTTTTGATTCCAGTAACCAAAAAGGCGACCTAATACGTCGCCTTTTATTTTTCCCTTGAGATTTAATCGACTTACAACTTACTATTTACTACTTACTTCCTTCTGTTTTCCGCCACCGGCCAGAAAAGACAACAAGATACTCAATCCATATAGCAAAAGCAAAGGAACCATTACCAGCATCATGTTAAGGGGGTCAATGGTTGGTGTGATGACGGCTGCAAGAACAGCACTGACCACAACAGCAATCCGCCAATTTTTGATCAATGCCTGGGGAGAGAGAATTCCCATTGCTGAGAGCAAGTATGCCAGCAGGGGGAATTCAAAAAGAGCACCAATCCAGAATAATAGGTTAGTGGCAAATTTGATATAAGAGGATGGACGGATCTGCGTCGAAATATCCAGAAAATTCAATAATACCGGCAAACCAACAGGGAGAATCAGATAATATGAAAAAGCCATTCCTCCAAAAAAGAAAACAACAACAAGTGGAATGGAGATCAAACTGATCAAGCGAACCCTGCGGGACAAAGCTGGAGCGATAAATAAGAAGATCTCAAACACTATATAAGGAAGAGCCGCAGTAAAAGCTGCCAGAAGCACGACACGCATGGCTACACTGATAGGTTCTGTTACATCAACGGCTGTTAATTGATCCAATCCGTCTATAGGTTGGGAGATGAAGTCCAATAGCGGTGTCAGGAAAATAAAAGCCGCCACCGCACATAATAATAAAACCAAAAAAGCCCGTACAAGGTGTTTCCGAAGAGCGCCGATGTGCTCCAGAAAGCTAGCCGGTTCATCAAATGCCATTTGAAGACTCTCAGCTACAGGAGAATCATCAGGTTCTGCCATGAAAAACTCTGCAATCCCTTTGAATGGTCTTGCTATCCAGGATCCAAATTTTCTGAAAGGTTTAACGATCGCTTTCCATAATTTCTTCAGTTTTCCCACTTATCCCTCTATTATTGTTATTTGGATCTGTTATTAAACGACCGCTGATAATCAGCGGTCAAGTTGATTGAACTGTGGTTCTTCGACGCCAAAATCTTTGCCACATATACCATGTGAGAAATTATTTCTCTTCAGATTCTACGTCGATTTCTTTTTCCTCGTCTCCACCCAAACCTTCTTTAAATGCCTTGATGCCGCTGCCAAGCTCACCACCGATCTTGCTGATTCGGCCTACCCCAAAGACGATAACGATAATTACCAGGATGATAATTAGTTCAGTAGGTCCTAGTCCTAACATGATAAACCTCCGTAACCATTGAATAATTCAAATACATTATACCTCTTGGCTCTAATTTTAATCACTTTAAGGGAGCATCTAGGAGAAATTCAAACTATCGAAAAATTCTACGATCTGTGAAGAATCCAGAGTGACCCGATCAAGGTCAATTATCCGTGAGACCTGCCATAATCGAGCAGCTTCCTCAACCAACGACGGCCGGATCACAATCAATGCAGTGGAATAATCAGCATTTTCTATCACGGCCAACCCATCCATCCAGCCTTCACCCCTCTCTAATTCCAATGGGCCCAACTCATCGATCATCAGCAAATCGCAGGGAACAGCTTTTTTTAACATATTATTCCCCCAGTCAACGACTTCTGCGTAAAAAGACCAGCGCTGCGTTTCCAAGTCGGTTTGTTGTGAAGTTTTTAATACTGCAAGCCGTTTTCTAATTCCACTTTTCAGGTCTATTACATCAATGGCGATCTTTCTATTTCCCTCAAAAACTGCAGGGGATATCACTCCTCCTACCCGGATCCGAGCTTCTTGAGCCAGCTTATAAATGTCAAGACACAAATTCGTTTTTCCAGACTGCAATTCACCTGTGAGAAGAATGATCTCAGCCATGGTCTTCCATCTTATCCATCACTACCATCGTGTAGCCGTTGATCTTTTCCACTCTAATCGGGGTCCTGTAGATCGTAGAAAGGTTTTCAGTGGTGATCACTTTTTCAAGATTCCCTTCAGCTGCGATATTTCCCTGATTCATCAACACAAAATGATCCGCAGCAAAAATAGCAGCATTGGGATCATGGGTGGTAATAACGGAAGTGACACCCTGGACGGCCATCCTTTTTAATAAAGATAAGATCCGATTCTGATTCTCAAGATCTAGATGGGCGGTAGGTTCATCCAGAAGCAAAACCTTTGTTTGCTGTGTCAATACGCGAGAGATATGGACCAGCTGCCGCTCTCCTCCACTGATCTCGGAGACAGGTTTTTCAGACAGATGGCTGATACCTGCTTCCTTAAGAGCCTGTTTCGAAATTTCCAGGTCCACATCCCCTGGGAGCTGGAAGGGATTCAAATAAGGTGACCTGCCCAGCAGCACATATTCGATTACCGAAAAATTAAAAGGGATAGATTCAAATTGAGGGACCAGACCAATCATCTGGCTCAACTCACGCTTTGAATAATCCTTGTGGGATTTTCCAGCCACTCT
>Ga0180430_10002225_pt1 | contig 17784 bp, 17 predicted proteins | sample SS_ome_9_FD_132999 | JGI IMG/M metagenome (GOLD analysis project Ga0180430, IMG submission 132999) | Hypersaline lake sediment archaeal communities from the Salton Sea, California, USA - SS_1_S_2 metaG | ecosystem: Environmental > Aquatic > Non-marine Saline and Alkaline > Hypersaline >... | reverse complement strand
TCCTCGGAAATGTCGTGGTGCCCGGGGGTGTCGAGGAGATTGACCCGGCTTCCCTCGTAATCGAACTGGAGCACGGTCGAAGAGACCGAGATACCGCGCTCCTTTTCCATCGCCATCCAGTCGCTCGCGGTCGCGTTCTGGTTCTTCCGCGCGGTCACCGAACCCGCGAGGTGGATCGCGCCCCCGTAGAGCAAGAGCTTCTCCGTCAGGGTGGTCTTGCCCGCATCCGGATGGGAGATGATCGCGAAAGTGCGCCGACGGGCGATCTCGCGGGCGGCGTCGGAGGGCACGGTCTTGGCGGAGGCAGTCACGGGCGGATCGGTTTTGGCGGGAAAAGGCCACCCCTAGCGCGGGATGTTGCGGGGAGCAACGGGGGATTTCGAAGGGCCGCTGTCCGAGGCGACGCCTCAGGAAACCACGGGCAGGCGCTTCGCGAACTCCCGCCGCCATGCCTCGAGCCATTCGGGTGCCTGCGGAGACGGCTCACCGTTCACGGACCGCACCGGCTGGATCTCGCGCGTCGTCGAAGTGAGAAAGACGGCGTCGGCCTGCGTCAGCACCTCCAAAGGCAGGTCCTCCTCGACGCAGGCGATCCCGGCGGCCCGCGCGCAGTCGATCGCGATCGCCCGCGTGATCCCGTCGAGGCAGCCGGACGAAAGCGGCGGCGTCACGAGCGTGTCGCCGCGCCGCACAAACACGTTCGACCCGGTTCCCTCGCAGAGATTCCCCGCGGTGTTGCCCAGGATCGCCTCGTCGGCCCCGTGCTTCTTCGCCAGGGCAAGGGCAACGACATTTTCCCCGTAGCTCACGGATTTCACCCCGGCGAGGGCGCCCTTCTCGTTTCGCGTCCACGGCACCACGAGGACATCGGATTCCGGACCGTGACGAGGCGCCTCCGAAGCGGCCACGAGCAGCGTTTCGGTCAGTTCATCCCGCCCCGACCCGATCGCACCCGGCCCACCCGTCACCGTCACCCGCAGCCTCGCCCGGTCACGCAGGTGGAGGCCGTTCGCCACCAGCACCTCCCGCATCGCTTCAAGGATCGTCTTCTCGGCCGGCACGCGCAGCCCCATCACGCCCGCCGATCGCACGAGACGGGCATGGTGCTCCGCAGCGGCAAAAGGCTCGCCCCGATAGGCCAGGAGCGTCTCGAAAACCCCGTCGCCCACCTGCAGTCCACGGTCGAACGGAGAAAGCGGAGCTTCGTCGGCGGGAACGAGGCCGTCCTGGAAAAAGATAACGGGGACGGACGGGTCGGCTGTCATGATTCGCAACTGTTCCACCTCGCCTCTGCCACGGCAAGACTGCGATCGCACCCCGGCATTGCCTTTTCGTCGCCTCCCCCCGACAATCGTCCTCCGCCGCCATGCTCGCCGCCGTTCTCACCACCTTCTGTTTCGCTCTATCCGGTGTCACCGGCGAAAAGACGGCGACCCGACTCGGCGGGCTGTGGGGAAACGCCGTTCGTCTCTTCCTTGCCGCGGTCGTCCTCGGCGTGATCGTGCTCCTCCTCGATCGCGACTCGCTTCGCGGCCCTTCCTTCCTCTGGTTCCTGCTCAGCGGTGCCGTGGGGTTCGGACTCGGTGATATCGCCCTCTTCCTCGCCTACGAGCGACTCGGGTCACGCCTCACCATCCTTCTCAATCTCTGCCTCGCCCCCCTCTTCGCCATGGCGACCGAATGGATCTGGCTGGGTAATGCGGTCACCGGTCGCGTCTTTCTCAGTTCGCTCGTCATTCTGGCCGGCGTGACCCTGGCCCTGCGCCCGGGAGCCCGCGTGCGCCAGCGACTCGATCGGCGTGGGAAATTCTGGATCGGCGTCGTGGCCGCGATCACCGCGGGTTTCGGACAGGGCACGGGTGCGGTCATCAGCCGAAAGGCCGAAGAGGTCGCCGCGCTCACGGGCGTCGATATCACCGGCGTCGGAGCCGCCTTTCAACGCGTCCTCGCGGGACTGATCGTTGGCGTGATCGCCGTCGCGGTCGTCCGTGCGTGGGGCAACCGTTCGTTGTGGCGGGACTGGCGCTCGCCCCTGGACATCTCGATCGCGCCCTGGCTGCTCGGGGCTGCCCTCTTCGGCCCTGTCATCGGCGTGAGCTGTTTCCAATGGGCCCTGCAATCCCGTGAAAGCGGTGTCGTCCTGGCGGTGGTCGCGACCACTCCCATCGTCATGATGCCGATGGCGGCGATCACGGAAGGCGACCACCCGACCCGGCTTGCCGTTCTCGGAGCCGTCATCGCGGTGGGCGGGGTCATCCTGCTCAACCTCTGGGCGTGAATCCGAGACGGCGCCGCCTTGCCAAGGCCGGGCTGCCATGTGACGATCGTCTCCACGACTCTCGAAGACCCATGGCACTCTCAATCGGACTCCTTGGCGCGGGCTGGTTCGGCCGCGAAGCCCACCTCCGCAATCTCCTGCGCATCGATGACGTCGAGATCGTCGCCGCGAGCAGCCGCAGCGAGGCCAGTCTCTCCGCCTCCCGCGAACTCTGCGGCGACGGCCTCCGCTGTTTCACCGACTGGCGTGACGTGATCGCGATCGACGAACTCGATGCCGTCGTCGTGGCGCTCACCAACGACCAGCACCATGCCGCGGCCCTCGCCGCCCTCGAGGCGGGAAAACACGTCCTCTGCGAAAAGCCTCTGGGCATCACGATGGCGGAGTGCGACGACCTCGTCGAGGCGGTCCGGTCCTCCGGAAAGGTGCTCCAGGTCGGGCACGAAATGCGCTTTCAGCGGCTCTACGAGCAGATGAAGGAGATGATCGATGCCGGCGAGATCGGCGACCTCCATCTCCTGTGGTGCCGGGAGTTTCGCGGGCCGATGCGCCCCGGCTGGCGTTCCAGCGAGGCTCTCACCGGTGGGACCATCCTTGAGAAGAACGTTCACCACATCGACCTCTTCAACTGGATGATGGAACGCCGGCCGGCACGCGTCACCGCGATGGGCGGGACCAACGTACTCGTGGACCGGGAGATTCTCGACAACGCCCAGGTCATCATCGAATACGAGGGGGGCAGGCGTGCCACCCTCGAACTCTGCCTGTTTGCCCCTTTCGGCGGCGAGTGCGAGATCGGTGCCTGCGGGTCCCTCGGACGGATCGACACGAAGAACCAGGCCCTCGAGCTCGTCCATCACCGGTTCGATCTCCCCGACCGGACCGTGCGTCACCTGGCCGACGCAGGTGACGATGCCAATTTCATCGACGGATCGGGCCGGGTCGACCGCGGCATCGGCCCCGAGTTGAAGCACTTCGTCGACTGCATCCGGGAGGGGCGTCATCCCCTCAACGACGCGGAATCCGCGCGACTCGCCGTCGCCGTCTGCCTCGCCGCCCAGGAGTCGATCCGGCGCGGCGAAACGGTGACGATGGACGAGTTTCTTACGGACTCGTAGGGCACCGGGACAGCCGCCTCGACTGTCCCGGCTCTTCCCAAATGGGTGGAGATCAACCGCCGAACGCCATGTCCCGGCGTGCCGTCGAGATCGTGACGGTGAATCCACCGACCACGTCGAGCAGGGCGATCAACATGAGGATCACACAGGTCGAATTGGCCGCGCCCGGGACGATCAGGAACTCGACGAGGAAGACCACGAAGATGATGAGCGAGAAGACGTGCTCGATGATCGCTCCGACCCCGGTCCGGGTCGATTTGAACAACTCGAGGTAGAGAAGGAGCACGCCCCCGATGACGATCAGGTCGCTGACGGTCGCCATCCAGACGCCCCCGGACGGCAGCCCGAGTTCGAAGACCGCGCCCGCATCGGGTCGGAACGCGTTCGGGTCGTTGAACAGCACGATGTTGAAGATCACGAGGATGATCGTGAGCAGTGGGATTTGCAGGAGTATTTTCATGATGCGTTGGGTTTTGTGGAAAAGTCTTCGAGGTAGTCGCGGATGATCCGGTCGATCGGCGACGGGTCCGGGCATCCGGCCCGCCGGGCGCGGGAGCCATCGGTGGCCGTTGGCCACGAGTCGACGATAGATTGAATGACCGGATCCGGTTCGTCGATTACAATGCCGAGGTCAATTTCGAGCGCACTCGCCACGCCCTCGAGAATCGACAGGCACTCGCTGACGGTGACGCGATGGCTGGGCAGGACGAATCCCCGGTCGTCCCCGAGAAGATCGGGGGAGGCCTCGTGGAGGGCGATGAACGACGAGACGACGTCGCGGTATCCGATCACCGGATGGAGCTGGTCGCGATGCACCGGGAGATGGCAGGTCTCCCCGGCGAGCGGCTCGCGGAACATCCCACTGGCCCAACTCGAGGCGGCGGCGTTGGGCTTGCCGGGCCGGATGATCACGGTCGGCAGGCGAACCGAACGCCCGTCGAGGAACCCCTTGCGCGTGTAATCGTTGATCATCAACTCCCCGATCGCCTTGGTCATCCCGTAGGTCGTCTGCGGCGTGAACTTGACGAGATCCGATACCTGGTCCGGCATCGCTTCTCCCCCGTAGCACGCCACGCTGCTGGCGAACACGACCCTCGGAGTGCCCTGCTTCGCGCGAAGGGCTTCGAGAAGGTGACGTCCCCCGTCGAGATTGACGCGCAGGGCCTCGTCGAAATGCACCTCGCATTCCCCGCTGACCATCGAGGCGAGATGGAAAACGGCAACATCATCGCGATCGATGGCGGAAAGGACCACGTCTCGCTCACCCACATCGCCCTCAAGCAGAACCACCCGCGGACCGTCGGTCGCGCCATTGGACGCGCTATTCACACTCCGCGCGAAAGCCATTGACTCGTCGCCGAATCGCGCGTCGAAGAGCAACAGTTCGTCGATCGGTTCGGGACCTCCGAAGGGACCGGTGAGTTCGCCTCGATCCGCCAGAGACCGGGCCAGCTGCCCCCCGAGGAAGCCTCCCCCTCCCGTGATGACAACTTTCATTCGCGATTTCGGCCACACGCCATGACGGTGCGAACATGAGTGATAGTCTCGAGGGATACAAGATCGGATTCATCGGACTCGGGGCCATGGGTTGGCCCATGGCCTGCCATCTCCAGGACGCCGGCGCCGACCTGACGGTGTGGAATCGAAGCGACGGTCCGGCCCGCCGCGCCGCGGAGCGGGGCATGCTCGTGGCCACGGATCCCGCCGCGCTCGCCGCCTCGGTCGGACCCGGCATCCTCTGCCTGAACCTCACCCACGCCCATGTCGTCACCGACATCGTCGACATCCTCCTCACTGCGCTCTCGCGTGATGCGATCGTGGTGGATTTCGGCACCACCGGTCACTCCGCCACCCTGAAGTGTGCCGCACAGATCGAAACGAGAGGAGCCACCTGGATCGATGCGCCTGTCTCGGGTGGCGAGGTAGGAGCCCGCGAAGGCTCGCTCACGATCATGGCCGGTGGCACCCCGGAGAATTTCGCCCGGGTTCTTCCCCTGCTGGAGGTGGTCGGAGCGAAGATCTCCCACATGGGTCCCACCGGTTCCGGCCAGGTGACGAAGCTCGCCAATCAGCTCATCGTCGCCCAGACGATCGACGCCGTGGCGCAGGCCCTCCGGCTGGCCGAGAAGGCCGGGGTCGATCCGGCACGCGTGCGCGATGCCCTGCGCGGGGGCTTTGCCGAGAGCCGCATCCTCGAACTCCACGGCGACAGGATGATCCGCCGCGACTTCGCACCGGGCGGACGCAGTGAGCTCCAGTTGAAGGATGTCCGTTTGATCTCCGAACTCGCAGAGGAAGTCGGGCTCGAGTCTCCCACCCTCGAGAACTCGCTCGCCCAGTGGGAGAAACTGGTGGACGAGCGGGAGCGCGGCAATCTCGATCACTCGGGTCTCTTCACCCTCTATGACGAGGAGGAATCCGCCTGTCCGTGACCCGCGCGGCAGTTCGATCGATTTCCCTCGCCTTCTGGCACGGATCGTGTTGCCATTGCCCCGGTGATGGATCGCGAAATCCGGGGTGTCTTGATCGATCTCGATGGCGTCCTCTACGTCGGAGACACGGCGATCGCGGGTGCCCGGGAAGCCCTCGAGCAACTCCGGGCTCGGGGGATCGGCTGCCGGTTCGTCACGAACACCACGACGCGAACCGCCAGCGAGGTGGGAGAAAAGCTGGCCCGGCTCGGTTTCGATGCCGCCCCGTCCGAAGTCTTCAGCGCCGTCACCGCGACAGTGGACTACCTCCATGCCCACGACGCCGTCGAGAAGGGGGTGCGCCTGCTCGTTCGCGACTCCGTGCTGTCCGAGTTCGCCGCGTTTCCCCACGATCGAGACCATCCCGGTTTCGTCGTCGTCGGGGACATCGGCGCGGCCTGGAGCTACCCGCTGATGAACGAGGCGTTTCGCTACCTCATCGACGGCGCCGAGCTGATCGCGATGCACCGGAACAAGTTCTTCCAGGCCGAAGACGGTCTCCGGCTCGACATCGGTGCCTTCGTCTCCGGACTCGAATACGTCACCGGGGAGAAGGCCCGGATCATCGGCAAGCCTTCACCCGATTTCTTTCGACTGGGCCTCGATTCCCTCGGTCTCCCCGCCGGGCAGGTCGCGATGGTGGGCGACGACATCGATTCCGACGTCGGTGGCGGACAGAGCGCCGGTCTCGCGGGCGTTCTCGTCAAGACCGGAAAATACCGGCCCGGCCATGCCGCCGAGTCCCCTGTCGAACCCGACCTCGTCCTCGATTCCTTCGCCGCCCTGCCCGATTCCCTCGCCTGAGTGAACGCCCTCCATCCATCATCGGTACCACTTTGGCACAATCGTTGCTTTCCCGGCAGACAAACAACCCCGACATTCCAGCTTGGCATTCGAAGCCTACAAAAAGGAGGACTTCTTCGACGAGATGTTTCGCGCGGAAGACGACGTCTTTCCGCACTACGAAAAACTCCGCGTCCGACTCGACGAATTGTCTCGATCCGAGATGATGGAGCGCCAGCGGCGACTCGATCACTCTTTCCTCGAGCACGGCGTCACCTTCACCGTCTACGCGGACGGCCAGGGAACCGAGCGGATCTTCCCCTTCGACCTGATTCCCCGCGTCATTCCCGCCGCCGAGTGGGAGATGATCGAGCGGGGTCTGACCCAGCGCATCACCGCGTTGAATCTCTTTCTCCACGACATCTACCACGAGCGCCAGATCGTGCGCGACGGGAAGGTGCCGGCGGAGATCGTCGACAGCTGCGAGCACTACCTCCCGGCGATGGAGAATGTCGCGGTTCCGGGCGGGATCTACATTCACATCTGTGGCACCGACCTGATTCGTGACCACGAGGGCAACTATCTCGTCCTCGAGGACAACGGCCGGTGCCCATCCGGGGTCTCCTACGTGCTGGCCAACCGGCAGGCGATGCGGCGCGTCTTTCCGCGACTCTACCGCCGCATGGGTGTCCGCCGCATCGACCACTACCCCGAGGAGTTGCTGCGCTCGCTGCAGTTTCTCTCTCCGCGGAAACAGGACGACCCGGTCTGCGTCGTGCTCACCCCGGGAATCTACAATTCCGCCTACTTCGAGCACACATTCCTCGCCCGGGAGATGGGGATCGAGATCGTGGAGGGCAAGGACCTCATCGTCGTCGACAACGTCGTCCACATGCGAACCACGCGAGGCCTGGTCCGCGTCGACGTGATCTACCGCCGGATCGACGACGATTTCATCGATCCACAGTTTTTCCGCAAGGATTCGCTCCTCGGGGTCCCCGGCCTGATGAACGCCTACCTGCACGGGAACGTGGCGCTCGCGAACGCACCGGGCGCCGGGATCGCCGACGACAAGGTCATGTATTACTATGTGCCCGACATGATCCGCTACTACCTCGACCAGGAGCCGATCCTCGGGAGCGTGCCGACCTACCTGCCCGCGGTCGAGGAGGATCGACAATACATCCTCGACAACCTGGACAAGCTCGTCGTCAAGGCCGCGGGTGAATCCGGCGGCTACGGGATGCTGATGGGACCCACCTCGACGCGCAGCGCACGCCGCGAATTCGCCGAACGCATCAAGGAGGATCCTCGCAACTTTGTCGCGCAACCCGTGATCTCCCTCTCCCGCCATCCCACCATCTGCGGCAGCCGGATCGAGGGACGGCACATCGATTTCCGCCCCTTCGTTCTGTCGGGGGACGACGTACGCATCGTGCCCGGCGGACTCACCCGCGTCGCCCTCAAGAAGGGCTCGCTCGTGGTCAACTCCTCCCAGGGCGGGGGAAGCAAGGATACCTGGGTCCTCAACGAGTAATCGATCAACGATCATGCTTTCCCGCGTTGCCGACGCCCTTTACTGGATGAGCCGCTATATCGAGCGGGCCGAATACCTGGCCCGGCTCGTCGACGTGAACATGCAGTCCATACTCGACCTGCAGGCCGGGGAAAAGGAGTCGGAGTACTGGAAACCGCTGCTCTATACCTTCGCGGAAGGCGACCTCATCTCCGAGGCGAGGGCCGATCTCGACACCCTCGACGTGGGCTATTTTATTGCCCTGGCGAAGGAGAATCCCGGGTCAATCCGCCAATGCATCGCCCTGGCGCGGGAAAACGCGCGCTCGATCCGGGACCAGCTCTCCGAGGGAATCTTCGTCGAGTTGAACAGCATCAGCCTGTTTCTCCAGTCGGACGAAGCCGAGCGACTCTGGCACCGGGCGCCCGAGGAGTTGTGCCGCCGGGTGATCCGGTTTTCCCTCGTTTTCCAGGGGCTCTGTGATTCGACGCTTCCGCGCAACGAGGGGAGCCACTTCATCCAGATGGGTAAGAACCTGGAGCGAGCCGACAAGACCTCGCGCATCCTCGACATGCTCACGTATGGCGACATCGAGATGCCGTCTGTTTCCCACGCCAACGTGCTTCGATCGTGCAGTGCCCTCGCCGCGTACCGTTACGAGTTCCGCGGACGCGTCTCGACCGATTCCGTCGCTCTTTTTCTCCTCTTTTCTTCCCGGTTTCCGCGATCGGTCCGATTCTGCGCTGAGGCGATCAACACCTCGCTCCACGCCATCTCCGGCCACGCCCACGGTCACTATTCCAACGAGGTGGAGCGCATCACCGGCAGCCTGCAGGGGGAGCTCAGCTTTTCCGGACTCGAGGCCATCCAGCAGACCGGGCTGCACGACTACATCGACAGGCTGCAGAGCCGTCTCAACGAGATCGGCCAGAAGCTCTTCGAGACCTACATCCTGCTCCCCAGCGCGGTGAAGGACGTGACCGTTTCGCAGCGCGAGAGGGCGGAATTCTTCCAGTATCAACAACAGCAGCAACAGCAGTAGCTGGCTGAGGCGGCAACATCGGGAACCCACAGCCAATGCGACTCAGGGTGAGGCACGTCACGGAGTACGATTACTCCGAACCGGCGGTCGAGAACAGCAACGACCTGCGGCTCTATCCGCGTGAAACGAGGCATCAGCGGCTCCTCTCCTGGCTCATCAAGGTGCTGCCGGCGACGCGGCTTCGCAGCTACGAGGATTTCTTTCTCAACCGGGTCCACTACTTCGAGATCACGAAGCCCCACAATCGCCTCCTCATCGATTCCCACTTCGAGATCGAGGTGGACGCACGAATCGACGTGCTCGACCTGCCCTACGGTTTCCTCCATTCCCGGCTTCCCGAGGTGACCGTTCTCGACGAGTGCCGGGAGTTCCTGCTGAACAGTCACTTCGTCGAGATGACGCCCGAGATCTGGCGCGAGGCGATCGATGTGAAAGCCGATTCCGAGGACGTCTTCGAGACGACCTACGCCATCATGGAGCACATCTACCGGACCTACGAGTATGTGTCCGGAGCGACGAACGTCTCAACCCACGCCAACGAGGCGTTCTCGATCCGCAAGGGTGTCTGCCAGGACTTCGCCCACGTCATGCTCGCGATGTGCCGGGCGCTCCGGATCCCCGCCCGCTACGCGAGCGGCTACTTTTTCGACCCCTACCGGGATCACCGCCTCCGTGGCTCCGAGGCCTCCCACGCCTGGGTCGAGATCTACCTGCCCGATCTGGGCTGGATCGGATTCGACCCCACCAATCGGCAGGTGGTCGATGACAGGTATGTGGTGGTGGCGGTGGGGCGGGACTACCTCGACGTCGCTCCCGTGCACGGCACGTTCTTCGGCGGATGCGTCGGTTCCCTCGACGTGCGGGTCACGGTCGAAAAGGTGCAGGGCACGACTCCCGAAGTGACCACCGAGGCGAAACCCGCCGAGGCTTGACGCACTCCGAGATTCGATCACAATGCAATCTCCTCGCCGGCCCCTCAGCCGGCCCCTGCCCCCATGAGCAAGATGCACCAGATGCAGCTGACCTACGTCCCCGAAGAGGACAGGATGCTGTTTCGTCTCAACACCCAGGGTGGCGAGGAATTCCGCTTCTGGATGACCCGCCGCTACCTCGGGCTTCTCTTCCAGACCCTCGCAAAGCTGGTGCGCGATCTCGAGCAGACCAAGTCGGAGGCCCACGCCGGGATGGCGGTCGAGCCACTCGCGGTCGAGTCCCGGCACCGCGAACAGGTCGGCAAGGCCGACTTCGAGACCGCCTACGAGGAAAGCGCCCAGCTTCCCCTTGGCGCGGAACCCGTCCTGCTCCACCGCGCAGCGGTCCGGCCCGGCACGATGGGACAGGCGCTACTGGGAATGCACCCGCGGCAGGGACAGGGTATCGAGATCACTCTCAACGAGAAGATCCTTCATTCCCTCTGCAAGCTCCTCGCCGACACGTCCAAGCAAGCGGGCTGGCGTCTCGACCTCGAACTGGTGAATCCGGGTCCCGGGGCGAACGAGCAGGCGAGCTGGAACTGAGCCCGGCGATCACCGGACGGCGTGGCCGGTATCGACCAGATTATCGACCGCCCCCTCGGCGGTCACCAACGGCGCACCTTCGGGCAATCCCGAGACGAGCCAGTCGCGGATCGAAATGTGCGAGGAATCCCGCACCACGATCCCGCTCCGGCACTCGGTCATGACGTTCCCGTCGAGGCGAATCCCCGTGCACTCGTCCACCACGATGGTTCCGCCCTCGGTGTCTAGGGCGCGGAAGGTGCAATCCGAAACGATGCAGTCCTCGCTACCCCGGAAAATCACGCGCCCGGGACGTTCGAATTGCCGTGGATTGAAGGTATTGCCATCGACGATCACGCGCTTGCTGTCCCGCACGAGCAGGTTGTCCGGGCTTGGTGCGAAAAAGGTGTTTCCGCTCAGGGTGACATCCGTCGCGACCGAGATGTCCACGTTGATCGTCGTGTCGCTGATCACATTCCCGGTGATGGCAACGGAATCGATCGGCCAGATTTCCTTCCCGAGGAGGCGGATGTTGGCGCCACCCGGAGCGATTCTGTCATACTCCTTTCCCCCGTAGTTGGCGCTGTGCTGGATCGTGCAGCCCGTGATCGCCACCTCGGCGATGGACCGGGAGCGATCTCCCACCGAACCTGACACGTCGAGCAACACGTTGGCCGTATTCGTCGGGGTGTCATCCCCCGGCATGTTCGCCTCGAGATCGCACCCCGTGATGTGCAGGTTCCGCACGTTTCCGTCCCGTACAACGATCCCCCCGGCGCGATTGTAACTGATGTGGGAATTCGCCACGTTGATCTGGTGAAGGTTGACGTCGTCGAGGTAGAGACCGACTCCCGAGTTCTCGTAGAGGTGGACATCGGAAACCACCGTGTTCCGGTTCCGCTCCGCCAGCCGGATTCCGTGACGACACCAACGCACCGCGACACGGGAAACCGTCGCCTGGACCGTCCGCACCAGCTCGATGCCATCGGCTTCGGGATGATTACCCACGATCTCGATTCCCTCGACCAGCGGCATTCGTTCGTTCCAGGTGGCAGGCTGAAATGTCCCCGGACCCGCGGTGCCTTCGTGCGAGCCGACGATGCGGATCGCGGGACCCGCCCCGTCCATGATCAGGGTGACCGGGCCGCCGGCGGGAGCGACGACGACACTGCGCCGCTGCTCCAGCGGAATCTCGATCGTCCCGGTGATGCGGTAGACGCCCTCTTCGATAAGGAGCGATCCCCCCCCCTCCGCGACGCGGCTGCGCAGGTCTTCCGTCCGGTCCGGCAGGGAGGCGAGATCCGGTATCTGCTTCGCGGCGGCAGGGGGCTCGGCGAAGGCGGGAAAAGCGAGCGCGAGAAGGAGAACGGAGAGCGGGAAAACGAAACGTGCCATGGCTTCAGGAATAACGGTTCCGGCGAGTCGGTGGCAAGCGCGCAGGTTCGCAGGGGTGTGATTGAAAGTGAAGGACAAAGCGAGCCGTCGAGCCGCGGTCGCGCCCGGCAAGGAGGGGCGACACTCCTGTCGCCCGTCATGCCTTGGTCCCTGCTCCAGCGCAGTCATCGGAGCGGATCTCCTACCGGCGACAGGAGTGTCGCCGCTCCTTGACTGCCCATCGTGTCCGCCGGTTTCATTCACACCCGGTTCGCAGATCCATACGGGCATGAAGGATACGGGCGGTCGATTTCGATGACCGGCGGTTTCCCGGTCGCTGGTTTGCCTGTGCCGGCGCCAGAGAGAGCGCCCCTCCTCGTCGCACCCCTTCCCCGTCACCGACACTATTCTTCTCACCCCGTCGCCAGCCCGCAGTCTCGCGCCGAAACGCTCCCGAATAGGGCGGATTGGTGCATGGCGAGCCTGCGTTCCTTCCCAGGACTGCGCACACTCGTCACTTCTCACTTCTCACTTCCTCGTCACGCCGCCTCCGAAACGTCGGACCCGCCCTCCTGGTGACTCCCGAGGAACTGCACATGGTCCGCGATCACGCGCAGCTTGCTCCGTTTCTCCCCGGTCTGCTTGTCCTGCCAAGAATCCAACTGCAGCCGGCCTTCCAGAAGGACACCGCGTCCCTTGGAGAGAAATCGCGCGCAATTCTCGGCCGTTTTTCCCCACGCGATCACATCGACGAAGGTCGTCTCTTCGCGGCGATTTCCTTGGTCGTCGGTTCTGATCCGGCTCAAGGCGAGACCCAATTCCGCGACCGAGGCCCCCTTCTTTGTCGTCTTCAGTTCCGGATCCCGAGTGAGATTGCCCATCAACGTAACCTTGTTGTAACTACTCATGTGAGCATCTTATTTGACGTGTTCATAAAGTCAATATTTTTCTTTTCCCGCCTCGCCCTCACGAATATCCGCGTTTGCGCCGCGCCGATCTTTCGGGCACCCTTACCCGGTTTTCATGGAGTTGAACAACCTGTCGCCCTTTTCCGATTTCTGTTACCTCTTCCTCAGCATCGTTCTGGAAGGGGCGCCGTTCATCCTGCTCGGCACCGTCATTTCCGGTTTCATCGACGCCTACCTACCGCCCGGCCTGATCGATAAGTGGCTGCCGAAAAACAAGCCGCTCGCCGTCGTCCTGAGCGGACTCCTCGGTGCCGTCTTTCCCGTCTGCGAGTGCGCTGTCGTACCCGTGATCCGGCGTCTCATCCGCAAGGGTCTCCCCGTTTCCTGCGCCATCACCTACATGCTCTCGGCGCCGATCATCAATCCGATCGTCGTCGTCAGCACGCTGAACGCGTTCTCTTCCACGGTCGGAAAGTTCTCCCTGCGACAGGAAGCCGAGTTGCCCGGCACGAGCGAGCTGTTCGTGACCGCGAGCCGCCTCTCGATCGCCTTTCTCGTCACGGTGGGCGTCGGCCTGATCGTGCTGAAGCTCAAGAATAGCGCCGTCGTCCGCGAGTCCGTTCTTCCCAGGGGCAAGTCGGGCGAGGACAACGTCCACGATCACTCGCAGCAACCGGACCGGCTCCTGCAGGCGATGCGGACGGCCATGCGCGACTTCGTCGAGACGGCGATGTATTTCACGATCGGGGTGGCCATCACCTCGGTGTTCCGCGCCTACGTAACCGAGGATCTCATTCTCGTCTTCACCCAGAGCGAACTGGTCGGGATCAGTCTGATGATGGTCCTCGCTTTCGTGCTCAGCCTCTGCAGCACCTCGGACGCCTTCATCGCCGCGAATTTCCCGGTCGCTCTCTCGGCGAAGCTCTCGTTCCTCGTCTACGGGCCGATGATGGACGTGAAGCTCGTGTTCATGTATCTTTCGGTCTTCAAGAAAGGCTTCGTCGTCTCCCTGGCGATCAGCCTCTTTTTCGCGATCGGAATTCTCTCCTTCCTCTGGGTGCGCCTCTGATATCCCCGGGATACTCCTGCCAATCGACACGATGTTGACATGAAGCGGTTCTTCGAGCTCCTCTGCATGATCACCCTGCTGGTCTGGGGCGGTCTCTTCCTCTATTTCTACCTTTCCGGCCGCATCGAGCGATTCCTCGACCCGAGCTTCCGGCTCTACGCCCTCATCGCCGGTGTCGGGATGATCATCCTCGGCCTGTTCAACCTACTCACAATCCGAGCCAAAGCCGTTGGCTGTGATCACGACCATTCGCACGACCATTCGCACGACCATTCGCACGACCATTCGCACGCCCATGTGCACGGAGAGGTCGTCACCGACATTCACCACCACCACCAGGAGGACACCGCCTCCAGCCTCGCTTTCGCCCTCGCCGTCCTCCTCATTCCCATGCTCGTGGCGACCGGCTACTCGAAAGACGCATTCAGCATGGATTACCTCACCAAGTGGGGCAAGATCGAGCGTCGCATGCAGCAGATGCGAATCGCCGAACAGATGGCGGAACAAGCGGGCCAGCCGCCGGCACGCTCCTCCCAGGCCACCGATGCGGATGGCAATCCCTACACCTTCGAGGAAGGAGAGGGCCCCGGCGACGCCGACACGCCACCCGACCCCGATGGAGGTGGTGACGAGTGGGGAGAGTTCACCCTCGATGACCTCAAGGAACTCGTGCCGCAGAATGACGAAGGCGAGTTCCTCCTCGACGTTCCGCAGATTTTCTACACCGCGGGGGACCGGGAATTGATGAACGTGATGGAAGGCATTCCGGTCGAAACCACGGCCCAGCTCATGGAGGAGACCCTCCACAACGCGAACAACAATCGCCTCAAGGCTTTCCGCCTCTTCATCGAGTGCTGCGCCGCCGACGCGCGCCCGCTCTCGATCCCGGTGGAGTTTCCCGAGGGAATCCCGGCCTACACCGAGATGGGCTGGTACACCCTGGAGGGGACCCTCCACTACGCCGACGAGGACAACGCGATCGTTCCGTTCATCAAGATCACGAACCATTCCGAGACCACCGAGCCGAACGATGGTCTGCTCTACTGAGCGGGTCCACGCTTCGAGGGCGAGGTATCGCATCCCGTCACGACACGCTTCCGGTTGAAGGCCGCTTGCGAAACGCCCCTCCTGTGCTACTTTCCTCCCTGCAACAATCCGGGGGTGTACTGGTTTCGACTGATGGTTTGAAGAACGGACTGCATGCCGAGGTTGATCGGTTGGCCTCGTAAAAAGCCGATCAAACAACAAACGCAACTAACGAACCTGAACTTGCACTGGCGGCCTAATTGAGCTGCCCGCGACTCGGCCGACGCCTGCTGAGTCGGGTCGCGACTACTTCAGCAGGCTGGCCTCGCGGCGGGTTTCCGGCCGTTGAGGCGAGAGGTTACAGGGATCTAGGGGAAACGGATTTCTGTCGGCCGAAGGCCCTTCCCCGAAATCAAATGACCGACTAAGCATGTAGAGGTCCGGTTAGACGGCCATGAGGACAGGGGTTCGACTCCCCTCACCTCCACCATTTGTTTTTCGACGATTTACATCCCGAATCACGAAAGGTTGCAGCCGGAGGCACAACAATGGGGGTGTCCTCACTCGCTTCGGATCTCGATCATGTCCTCCGTGAGTGACCCGTGAAACCTTCTCCCTCGGGGCCCTCTTCTTCTCCGCCGTAGGTGACGCGAAGGTCTCCTCCGACACCTCTCTTGAAGCGCCAGGTGTCGCTGAACTCGACGCCCTCGTATCCGTAGTCATCTCCGTCGATGGTGATTCTCTCCCCTGCTTTGACCGATGCCCAGTCCTCGGCATCGCGTTCCAGTGAGTGGAGTTCGTAGCTCCATCCGGCCCAGGTTTTGGCTGTTTCTTTCTTCGTCATGGTGAGGTCCCCCCCTTCGGCTTGCCCGGCGAGAGCCGTGGCCTTGTCAGCTGATTCACCGAGATCAGACTGCCGTTCCCGATGCGTCATTCGGCGAATCTTGAGGGAACCATCTCCTGGTGAATCCGCGGGATTGCCATCCCGGAATGATTCAATCATCGGGGGTAGTCTCCAATACGGCAAAAACCGGGCGATGATCGGAAGCGACCACCTCGGGGATGACCCTCGCTTCCTTCAAATCGAACGCGCTCGCCGGCCGGTAGAAGATGTAGTCAATCCGTGACCTGGGGTCGACCACAGGAACCGTGGGCGAGGGCGGATCGTCGGTGGCGTTTGCCCATTGCTCGAGAAGGATCTGAACGGGCTCTTCCTCGGGTCTCGCGTTGATGTCGCCCGCGAGAATGGTTCGCAGGTCGTCGGCGAACAATCGGTTCACCGCCTTCGCTTCGGCGACGCGATCTTCGGGCACGTTGTGTTGGAAGTGCGTGCTGACGAAACGCAGTGGTCTTCCGTCCGGCGCTTCCACCGTGACGGCGATGGCACCGCGCGGGTAGGTGGTGAGTTCCGGCGTGGCTTCGGTGTAGGGAAGAGGATGGATGGAGACATCGAGGATGGGCAGACTGGTCAGGACGGCGTTGCCGAAGAGTCCGCCCTGGAAGGCCTGGGTCGGACCGAATCGCGCCGCTAGACCGGTCAATTTCGCCAGTTCGCGGATCTGGTGGACGCGCCCGGACCGTTCCACTCCGACATCGATTTCCTGCAGGGCGACGAGATCGGGTTTCTCGCGGTTGATGACGTCCGCGATACGGCCCACGTCATACTTTCCGTCCATTCCCTTGGCCCAATGAATGTTGTAGCAGAGCACACGAAGCGGTCGGGTTTGCGCATCCCCCTGACCAGGCAAGGAGGGCGGAGGCAACACGGCGAACAGAAAGGCAATGACGAGAAATCGGGGGTTTTTCATGATTCACCCTTATCTTGGCTACACGTTTTCCCCGCAATGCCCGTGAATGCGGCATGAAGGACCGCCATGACAGGGTCGAGCCCGGGAGCCAACCCTGTTGCGTCTCGTCCGAAACCGCAGAAGTTCCGTAGCGTTCGTGTCATGAGAACCCGCGCCCCTTTCCTTCTCGGCTGCCCGGCCTGGAGCGTGCCGGAGTGGCGAGGGAATTTCCTGCCTGCTGGGGCGAAACGCGCCGATTTCCTGGGCCTCTATGGGCGCGTGTTCAACACGGTCGAGGGAAACTCCACCTTCTATGCTCTGGCTTCGCCGGATACCGCCCGCCGCTGGACGACGGAAGTTCCGCCGGAATTCGAATTCTGTTTCAAGATGCCGCGAGACATCACGCATGGCGCCGGTCTCCTGACGAACCGGTCCGCCGTGAGAGCGTTCATCGACATTTTACGTATCTTCGCCGAAGCCGGTCAGATCGGTCCGGCTTTTCTCCAGGTTCACGCCAGTTTTGGACCGGATCGCCTGACGGAACTGTCGCGCTTCCTCGAACAGTGGCCGCGCGACCTGCCGCTCGCGGTGGAGGTACGGCACCCGGCCTTTTTCCAGGAGGGCGATGACGAAGCCCGTCTCGAAGACCTCTTGCGAAAGGAAGAAATCGACCGCGTGATTTTCGACAGCCGGGCGCTCTATCATTCTGCTCCCGACGACTCGGTCGAAGCCGTTTCGCAAACCCGGAAACCCCGTCTCCCCGTCCGCTGGCGGGCGACCGGAAAACGCCCGTTTCTCCGATTGGTGGGCAGGAATCTGTGGGAGAAAACGACGCCCTGGCTGAACGAGGCGGCAGAAGTGACCGCCGGTTGGCTGGAGGACGGCTTGCGTCCCTGCCTGTTCATGCACGCTCCCG
>Ga0180430_10002223_pt1 | contig 17804 bp, 21 predicted proteins | sample SS_ome_9_FD_132999 | JGI IMG/M metagenome (GOLD analysis project Ga0180430, IMG submission 132999) | Hypersaline lake sediment archaeal communities from the Salton Sea, California, USA - SS_1_S_2 metaG | ecosystem: Environmental > Aquatic > Non-marine Saline and Alkaline > Hypersaline >... | reverse complement strand
TTCATGTAATACGCGAATGTTTAGTAAGTACAGTATTTGGTAGAGGAGTATCTACATCTCGTATTGACAGTACCACCTTTGAGGCTTCTGCGGATACACTGTACACAGAAGGAATTGGTATCAGTTATGCGTACAGCCCTAAAAGTGATAGTATGTCTAAGTTTCTAAAGCAATTAGAGCAAATAATGGATGGTATAATATACTTCGATCACAGCGTTGGTAAGTATAAAATTAAGCTTATTAGAGATGACTATGATGAAGAAAGTTTAACAGTATATGATGAAGACGATTTTTCTATTACTACGTATTCTAAGCCTTCATACTACGGTCTTCCAAGTGAAACAGTTGTCATGTACACTGATATAGGAAGTAGTAAAAAAGCTCCAGCTAGAGCTGATGATTTATCTATAATGCGATTACAAGGTGAGACTCCTATATCTCAAACTTTTGATTATCCTATGATAACGAACCCTGATACAGCTGCGTACATAGCGACACGCGAACAAGACCAAGTAAGTCGTAATCCAGCATCTATTAGGATATCTGCCAGTAGAACTATGTATAGTATTCAGCGTGGCGACGTTTTTAAGTTGTCACATCCGCGATTAACCGCAGTTGGAATAGCGACAATAACAGTTAGAGCGGTAGCTGTGAATCGTGGATCATTAGAAGAAGGCGGTTTAACTATTGATGTAGTTGAAGAAGTATTTAAAGATGTTTCTGCGGATACCTCTAATCCGTCTGGAGTAGATAGCGATACAGACGGTCAAGTGATTTCTTCGATTGCTTTAATAACAGCTATAAACGAAAATTATTAAAAAATATATGTTTTTCTATTGACAAGTAGTAACTAATATGGTATAATACACAGTATCATAAAAGGATCACACTATGGCAGCTCGAATACACACTGAAGGAAGACAGTGGATACAGGAAGTTTGTTTTACTGAACAGCAATCAGTTCCTACAAATTTTTATGTTGGTTTATGCACTGACATTTCAATTTTAGAAAACGCAGCATTATCAGATTTAACGGAGCTCACAGACGACCCAGACACTGGGTATGAGAGGTTTCCGTTACTAAGTTCTACGTCTGGCTGGACATCAGCAGCTACAGGTAGCAATGATAGAAAAGTAACTAGCAGTACTATTACTTTTACGTGTGACGGAACTGGTCTTACATGGACAAAAGCGTATCATTGGTTTTTAGCTACAACAATAGATGATAGCGGAAAGCTAGTAATGAGCGGTCCGCTTAATTCTGGAAGCGGAACAGCGGTTGTAGAAGGTACACCGCTTACGTTTAGTATTGTATTCACTTTTCCAAGCGATTAAGGAGAATTTAAATGTCTCGTATGCCATTGGTGGTAAGCCACTATACAGCTAGCACAGGATACGAGAACGAAGTTAAAAATTTAATAGATTCGCTCATTTCATTAAAACTTGATTACGAGATCACGCCTATAAAATCACTTGGTTCATGGAGAGCCAATTCTAATTACTGCGCTCAGCACATACGTGATATGCTTATCAAGCATCCTGATCGTGATATACTGCGAGTAGATGCCGATGCTGTTTTTCAAGCACGGCCAGTTCTTTTTGAACAAGACGATTTCAATGCCGATATTGCTGCTTGTGTTTATGACTTTTGGTACCGTCCAAACGAGTTTTTGGGTGGTACTTTGTTCTTTAGAAATACAGAATACGTAAAAGAACTAGTAAATCACTGGGTCACAGTTGCATGTAAGTCAGCTCGTAATACAGAACGTAACGGTGATTTACTTCAAGAGATTTTACAGTATATCGAATTTCGTAATATCAATTTCGAATCTCTTCCTCCATCATATTGTAAAATATTTGATAGAATGAAGGACGGAAATCCACCTGTCATAGAACATTTTCAAGCATCTCGTAGATTTAAAAGGATTGTAAATGCAGAAGGACGACGTACTAGAGCATCTGGCATATCATAAAAATTCTGATGTAGCCATTGTACTTGGTAGCGGATCAAGTATAAACGCAATAACAGATAAAGAATGGAAGGCGATTCACAGATTTGATACATGGGCGGTAAATAATTGGGTGTATCATCCTATCGAAGTTCCTAAGTTCTATATGATAGAAACTAAGTGGTATGCTTACGAAATTCTTCAACGTAGACTTGAAGAAAAGAAAATGGCGTATCGTGATACGATTTTTCTGTTTCCTGAAAATAAAGCTATACGAATGAAAGATGGTAGAACTTTGAAACTACGAAATGTTTTACCAGAAGAACTTTGTTATTTTGAAGTACCTCTTATAAGTCGTGGTAATAGATCTGATACTACGTACACTGCTAAGTACAAGTTTAAAAAGAGCGTAATTCATAAAAGTTATGATATGTCTATGACTTCATTGATTGAAATTTTGTATAGACTTGGATACGAAAAAGTAATTCTTTATGGCATAGATTTGTATAATAGCTTGTATTTCTGGTCTAATGGTGATCCTAAATACGGAGAAGTTCACCATCTTTGGAATAAACAACATGAAGATAGAGATCCGTACGATCCACATAACACTTCTCGCATAAGACACTTCGTAATAAGCTTTAACAAGAGATTTAAAAAAGCCAGGAGAGAAATATTTGTAGGAAATCGATGTACGCTTCTCTATCCGCATTTACAATATATAGATGTAACGGAGATATAATGCGTAAAACGGAGAATAGATCTAATAATTGGAATGATGCTTGGTACGTGCAATTACGTATACAAGCATGCTACGTTTTAAGAAATACTGGTGATAAAAGTGTAGATGTAGACGATCTTATTAATGTTGCGTGGTGTAAATGTGCTAGGTATATTGATAAAGATACTGAAATACTTAAGTATACCGGTCGTATACGTTGTTTTATGTATGACTATATTTGTAAAGATTGTAAAAGTATCGGACACAGTTTACCTTCTGAAGACTTAGTGGTAGATAATAAATCGTATTTCGATTATCTAGATATTAAAGAAACATTACAAAATAAGCTAAATACGATTCCAAAACAGTTCAGATCGGTATTAACTATGAGATTTATACACGGTTTAACATACAAAGAAATCGGAGTATTAATCGGATTAACGCATCAGGGTGCACATTTAAGAGTTCAAAAAGCTTTAGATCTGATAGGAGCTGATAAGTGCGAGCTTTAATACCACATACATATAGTAATCCAGACGAATTAAATGGTAAGTCGCTATTTTGTTATAGACTTGGTCAAGAGTTTTTACGAAGAGGTATTCATGTTGTAACCGGATACGACGAGAAGTGCGATATTGCTCTTCATATAATAAGACTTGGAGCTTCTAAAGCTAAGAAAAACGTTCTTCGAATCAACGGAGTTTATCACAATTCTGCTCAAGACTACAATAAGAAAAATGCAAATATTAAAAGATCTTTAGAAGCTTGCGACGCAGTTGTATACCAATCGTTTCATTCTAGAAAGCTATGTGATTCGTTTATAGGTGAAGCAAAAGTGCCGAGTAAAATTATATATAACGGTGCTGATCCAGAATATTGGAAGTTCGTCGAGCCTATTGATTCGATGAAAGATAAAAATACAGTATTAGCTTTTGCAAAGTGGAGACCACACAAGCGATTACGAGATACCGTTGAATCGTTTTTGTTAGCTGATATAGAAAACTCACAACTAGTTATTGTTGGTGATACTTACAACTCTGGTTTAACTCCAGACGAGCTCGTACAGTTTAATCACTATTCTAATATTCATTTTGTTGGAACTGAAAAACAGAGTGTGCTCGCTCGATATATCGTATCGTCGAAACTTGTAATGCACTTATGCTGGTATGACGCTTGCCCAAATGGTGTTGTAGAATCGTTATGTGCCGGTATACCGGTGATAACAAACAACACCGGCGGTACACACGAATTGTTACAAGAGTGCGGTCTACAGCCGCTAGTATGCCATATAGACGAACCGTACAATTATAAACCCATTGATTTGTATAATCCTCCGATGGTGGACTACGGGCTTGTAGCGGACAAGATACGGCAGGTGTTGCAACAACCAAACCGATTTGAATTTGATCCGTATAGACTAAGCATAAGTGTTATAGCTGATAGATATATTAATTTCTTTGAGGAGATTTTACGTGAATCCTAAAGTTGGAATCGTAACAACACTTTATAATTATAAGCGGTACATTCCAGAATTAGCTAAATCGATTCTTGATCAAACGTATACGAATTGGGAGTGGGTCATTGTAGACGATGCAAGTACCGATAATCCAGAAGAAACGTTATCTAAGCTAAATGATTCTCGTATTCATAGATTGTGGTATACTGTAAACAAAGGGTACAGCGTTCGTAAAAATGATGGTATTAGATTCTTACGAGACTGTGATTATTTTGTAATGATTGACGCTGACGACGTTCTTACTCCCAATTCGATACAAGATAGACTTGAAGCTTTACAGCAAAATCCGGACAAGCTGTGGATTCATGCTGATGCTTTGAACTACGAGCTTGATGGATCAATTGCTACAACTTATATTAAGTGGATCAAAGCGAAGCGCGAAGAATTTCTACGCGAAGGTAAAGATCTTACAAAATGGTATCATCATAGACTAATTCACTCACAGACTGTGATGATGAGAAAAGAGTTTTATGAACGGCTTGGACTTTACGATACTAAGTTAAGATTTTCAAGCGATAATGAGCTGTGGCGTCGTGCTATCCGATTTGGAACTATTCCAATGTACATAGAAAAACCAGTAGCGATATACCGTGTACACGATGATCGTATGTCTCGCAGTCGATATAAACGAGAGAGATTGGTAGAGACTAAAAAATATATCATAAATATCGTTGAACAACGATTCGAGGAAGGTATTAACTTTTTAAATACGGAGCTTTTGTGATTAAGAATCGAACAATTGCTATCATACCTGCACGCGGCGGTAGTAAAGGAATTAAACGTAAGAACTTATTAGAAGTAGATTCAGTACCGCTTATTGGTTTTTCTATTATCGCTGCTACCGGTTGCGAGAGAATAAACGAAGTTTTTGTAAGCAGTGACGATAATAGAATATTAAAAACCGCTGAGAAGTACGGTGCGACAGCTTTAAAACGTCCTCGTGATCTTGCGACTGATACTGCTACAACAGAAAGCGTTATACACAACGTTCTTAAAGATACAGGTTGTTGCCATGTAGTATTAATACAGCCTACATCTCCGATGTTAAAGACAGAAGATATTCTAAATGGATTTAACGTTTATGATAGAACCGACGTTGATAGCGTCTTTTCTGGAGTAAGAACTAACGATATGTTAGTCTGGGACGCCGATTCTATGTATCCACTAAACTACGATCCAAGAAATCGTGGACAGCGTCAAACTAGACGAAGACAACTATTTATAGAAAATGGTGCATTTTATATATTTATGAAATCGAAGTTCTTGTATAATCAGTGCAGACTGTACGGTAAAATCGCTTGTAGTGAAATGCCGTATTGGAGATCATTTCAGGTAGATGAGTCTGACGATATAAATAATATTAAAATACTTATGACAACAAAGGTTTAATCATGGAATACTTTAAGAGCGTAAAGCTTGTAGCAGAAATCGGAATTAATCACAACGGAGACTTAGAACTTGCAAAGAGCTTGGTTGATGAAGCAGTCAAAGCTGACTTCGATTATGTAAAATTTCAAAAACGAAATGTTGAGCTTACAACTCCTAAGTCTCGTTGGAACGAGATGAAAGATACTCCGTGGGGACGAATTTCGTATCTTGATTACAAAAGACAACTCGAATTTGATCAATATGAGTACGATGAGATCGATAATTATTGTAGAAAAGTTGGAATTAAATGGTTCGCTTCACCGTGGGACGTTGATTCTGTAGACTTTTTAACTCAATATGATATTCCGTATATAAAAATTGCATCAGCTTGTAACACGGATAAAGAACTATTAGCATGGATACTGCAAATTGTAAAAACGCCTATTATTTTATCTACAGGAATGAGTACATGGGAACAATTTAAAAGTGTTTACGAGCTGTTTAACGATCAAGTTGAATTTATTCTTGCATGTACTTCGTCTTATCCTACTCCAGACGAAGATATGAATCTATTACAGATTGAAACGCTGTATAATCAGTTCGGATCAGAGTGCGAAGTTGGTTTCTCGAATCATAATCCAGGTATTTTCTTTGCTGCTTGTAGCGCTGCGCTTGGAGCTACAATGATCGAAGTTCATATCACAAAAGATAGATCTATGTACGGTAGTGATCAAGCTACCAGCATCGAGCCAAGCGGTATGAAGAAGCTATCGAAGTATGTTCGTAGTTTAGAAAAAGCAATGGGCGACGGATCATGGAAAGTATTTGAATCAGAACAGCCATGTATTAAAAATTTACGTTGGAAGGACTTGATTTGAATTGCGAATGGTTAAAAGCTATGGAGATAGCAGCGTATAAGGAGATTCGTAGAAACGCTGTACTTGGCAAGTTTTTGGAAAAAGACGAGCTTGTTAACGAAGCGTGGTTAGATAGTATAAGACGGCTGCGTCCAGATACACATCCTGGAATTATCTACAAGTTTGCTATAAGGTCTATGCGACGATATATTGCGGGCGGACCAAGTCGTACAAAAAATATGAGGGTTTATGCCTTTGAAAAACGAAGACGTCAACTACCTGAGTATGAAGAGCTTTCAATTGATGATACATTAGAAAAATACTGTAGTTTAGAGGCTGTATGCGAAAAACTTAAAAAGCTTAAACCTAGAACTAAAAAAATGCTTCTTATGCGTATCGAAGGATACACACAGTATGAAATATCAAATAAGCTTAAACTATCGCCAGCAATGATTTCAAAAATTTTTAATACTCTAAGGACAACGTATGAAAAATCAACTGAGCATTGAGGGAAAAGTTGTCTTACTTACAGGTGCAGCTGGGTATCTCGGATCAGCAATCGGCAAATATTTCAAAGATCAAGGTACAACTGTAATCGGGTTAAGTAAGAGTAAAAAAGTTCATGATCTCGGATACGATAAAAGCTTTGATTTCGATCTTTCTTGTACTGCTATGCTTCGCTATACTTTGGATTGTATCATTGAAACTTATCATGTTAATGTGCTGGTTAATAACGCGTATGATATGACTTCCACAACTGGTTTTGGTAATTGTAAATCGTTATCATATACTAACTGGAAAAACGCATTTGATTGTCTATACTGGTTAACTGCAATAACTGAACAAATCGGTGAATCAATGTGCATAGAGCAACATGGTAGCATTATTAATATAAGCTCTATGTATTCCATTGTAGCACCAGATCCAAAGTTATACGAGGATACTGATTACTGGAATCCAGATACATATTCTGCGATGAAAGCCGGTATTAATATGTTCACTAAGCGAACAGCAGTAAATCTTGGTAAATCAAAAGTTCGCTGTAACGCTGTATTGCCTGGAGCGTTTCCTAATGAGTCTGTAACTGACTTAAAGTTTCTACAAAGACTTCGAGATAAAACAGTACTTAATAGAGTAGGCCATCCAAATGATCTTGTAGGGGTAATTCACTTCTTAGCGTCAAATGCTTCGTCTTACATAACGGGTCAGTGTATTCAAATTGATGGAGGTTGGACAATAACATGAAAGTAACAAGGTTTATACAGAAGTCTGCTAATGGAGAGTCTATTACAACATCAGTAGTGTTTGAAACAGAAAATATGCGAGACGAGGGATATATTGATGGAATTTTAATCACAGCTTTAAGTCATGGTGACTTACAAGTTAGTGACATAACTGACTGTGAACAAGATTGAAAGGAAGTACGATGGAAGAAACAAAAAGTAAATGGTTAAGTAAAGGTTTTATGGGTGCATTAACTGGCGTGCTTGCTGGTGCGATTACGCTGATTATGGCTATTAAGCCTGGAATTATCTCAGAAGCTGAAGCTGAGACATTGAAGACTAATATCCCTGTTGCTGTGACTGCAGCTGTATCTGTACTTACGTGTATTCTTGCGGCTATTGGACGATTTAAAGCTACAAAGACTTTAAAGTAACACTAAGCTAAGCGTAGCCAAGTGGCGGAATAGGCAGACGCAGGAGACTTAAAATTTCCTACTCAATAGAGTGTACGGGTTCGACTCCCGTCTTGGCTAATAAAGGAGAATTACTATGGGTTATTTAAAAGCTATTCTGATGATACTTTCAAACCTATTAAAGTGGTTTAATCGAAAGGCTGAAAAAGATGAACAGAAAAAGGAAGAAATCAAAGAAGGTGTTCATTCTGACAACGATTCTGATTTCCTTAATCAGCTGTAGCAGTTGTCGAACAGTTCCGGTTTATGGATTTGTGTCAAACGATCCAAATTCTTTAGACCTTGTAAGAACTAAAGCCGGTTCTGTTATAACTCATCCTGATGGATCTACAACTACTTTACCTAAAGATGGTCGATGGGCCTCTGATGATTTCTGGCAAAAAGTGATAATAGCTGCGAAGTTTGGAAAGGATTAGACATGCTTAACGGACTCGCTAACATAAATGTTGAATTAACTAGCAAGTGCAATAAAAAATGTTGGATGTGCGGGAGAAGAGAACGAGACAAGCTGTACGGTCCACAAGAATACGGTGATATGAATTTAGGTTTAGTAGAAGAGATCGCAGCTCAAGTACCTGAAGGTATTTCGGTACAATTACATAATAACGGCGAGCCTTTGTTGTACCCTCAATTCGGAACGGCTGTGCATTATTTTAGAAATCATGTTACAAACATCGTTACAAATGGAAAGTTACTTGTAGAGAAATCAGCCCAGATCATTGAACATCTTGATACATTATCAGTTTCAATCTTCGAAGGTGATACTGAACGAGACGAGCAATTCGAGATTTTAAAGGAATTTCTTAAAATCAAAGGAGCTCATAAACCGTTTGTAACAGCTAGACTTATTGGAGCGGTTAATAATAAACCGTACGAAGAACTTGGATTACAAGTAATACGTCGCACTTTGCACTTACCGAGAGGTTCTGTAGGATACCGACGAGAGCCTACAATTCCAGAAGTTGGATATTGCTGGGACTTGGCTACTCGACTCGCTATTGATTATAAAGGAGACGTATCAGTCTGTGTTCGATTTGATCCGGAGAGGGAACTAGTACTTGGTAACCTTTATGACTTAGATACTACGCTCGACGAACTATGGAACTGCGATAAACGTAAGCGAATGCTCGAAGCTCATATACGCGGTGAACGTAAGAACGTTCCGTATTGTGGAGATAAATGTGAGTACTGGGGGATAGCGACGAATGCTTGAAACTAAACCTCGAATCATAAAGTGGAGAAAACGAGGTTCTACAACAAAACATGCGTATTATATAGGAGTACCTGTAAGAAAACAAACTAAGCAAAGTCCTACAAAATCACAATGTAAACCAAATCCTTCATTATCGAGAAAAGTAATTCATCGTATTAAGTATGGATGGAAAAAGGTATGTTAAAGATAAACGTCGGCGGTACTAAGGGTTGGAAGAAGGTCGATCCAAAGATCCGAGAAAGCTGGAAGGTTATGGATAGCAGTAGATCTCCAGATATAAAGTATGATTTGAATTCGAGCGATTCTATACTACTTGAAGATAACTCTGTAGATTACTACTATACGAGCCATACACTCGAGCATGTAGAAACATTTAATCTACCATTCGTATTTAAAGAGCTACATCGAACTTTGAAGCCTGGAGGAAAACTGAGAATTGTAGTACCAGACTTCGCATATGCTGCTAAGCTATATGTAACTTATGATAAAGAGCTAGAAAGTAAGAAATACCCAACTAAAGTCGATTCGCTGCCACCTACACTGCTCGGTCATCTAATGGCTTGGTGGTACAGTGAAGATCGTGGCACTAACAGTTATTATTCTGGTCACAAAACAGTATTTGATAGGTACACGCTTGCTCATTACTTAAAGCGAGCAGGCTTTGTAGAATTTTGTAATCTATATTATGACATTGGTAGCGAAGTTTTTAAAGGTTTAGACTTTCCAAGATATAAAGATTGGAGTTTATTTGTAGAGGCTAAGAAAAGTGTTTGAATACATTAATAGAACAAAGCCAGCTGTAGATATAGATCAATTAATAAATCTACATTTTAAAAATATAATAAAACAAGATCAAGAAAAAGAAAGAGTTATTGTAGAAATTGGAGCGTACGATGGATCTACAATTCTTAATTTAATACGGTCCACTAAGCTAAGTACTCTGAAGCTGCACGCAGTTGAACCCTCGATCTCTAATTTCAAAACACTAAAAAGAACACTACAAGGTTATCCGGAGTGCGAAGTCCATCACTGCGCTATTTCTCATATCACCGATACTATTTTTATATACTCAAAGTCTAAAGAACTTGAACAAGGAGTCAGCTTATATCCAGAGTTTGTAGGTACTAAAAGTAGAGACAAGCTACAAAGAAGTACTGTAAGAACTTACACGCTTGATGACTTTTGTAGAAAACAGTATATTGAAAAGATCGATCTTTTAAGAATAAACTGTGAGGGCGGTGAGTTTAATATTTTTTCTGATGAGTGCACTTTAAAGATCCTGGGTAACACTAAACTTGTAGCTATAACTATACATGGAAAAGCAAATATATTCTTAACTACAGAAATGATAGAACGAAAAATACAGATCTGTGATATACTGAAATACTATAGATTTGAACAAGTTTATGGATTTAGATTCGATAACAATATTACTAAAGTACCAGTCGGTCACGTTTGGCAAATTTGGAAAAAATACTAGTATATAATCTATTTTAAAAAATATTTATTTTATCATTGACATAGTGTTTTCTATATGATATAATACACACAATGGAAAAACACCATTAATTCAATGATAGGAAGACGCAATGGAACAAGCACTAGATCAAATTATTGAAAGATTTCTCGAACCGTTAAACGATGAGACAAAACGATTATTGCGACCAATAGATACAGTTAACGACTATATCGAGTTGTCTTGCGATGATGATGGAAAGAACTTTATTGCTAGGACTTATGCAAAACTTGGTGATAGAGAAACGTGGCCCTCCTACGCATGTTCAAAATTATTACAACGTATACCTCAACGAAAGCAGATACAAACTCATCCGAACATCGTTTGGCGATTAGCTGGGACTGATTTTACTGCAATTATACTTCACGCTTGTTGGCCTATCGAAAATCTTAAATTCGATCAAGACGCAAGAATTTTATTCAACTTTTTACTAACTCGTTTTCTACGTCAAACACAAGCTGCACGAATTTATGCTGAATACAAACTTACTGGTATCGTACCAGAACAACCAGAAACGTTTGTAGATCATCCGAAGTATCCATTAATGTCATTTCAGCAGACCGCTGTGTTCGCTCAGGCGTTCATAGAAGGATCTAATTTGTGGATGGAACAAGGTACTGGTAAAACGCCTATCGTCATCTCTCGTATCAACTACGAATCATATCAGGTGTGGAAAAACGAAAAACGGATGTATCGAGCGTTGGTTGTAGTTCCGAAGAACGTTAGAACAAGTTGGCAAAAGAAAATTATTCAATTCGCTATCCATCCAGGTAAAGTTACAATACTCTCTGGTGGGCAGATAAACCGAGTAAAGCTTCTTGTCGATGCGTTTAAAGAATGCGACAAATCTAAATATACTATTGTAATATGTTCGTACGAAACCGTTCTCAGATCTTGGAATGCTATGAGAATGGTCGAGTGGGATCTTTGTACTTTAGATGAAGCTCACATGATTAAGAGTCCATCGACTAAACGTTGGAAGCAAATGCGAGAATTGCGTACTCGTTGTAAATGTCGCACTGGGCTAACTGGTACTCCATTCGCTAACACTTTGTTCGATGTCTTTACTCAATTAGAATGGCTTGGTGAGGGTCTTAGCGGATTCACTTCTTACAAAGCATTTAAATCGTATTACGGTAAGTTTCTACCTCGTGACGCAGAACGACAGTTCGACGTACTTACTGGTTATAAAAATTTACCAATTCTTCAAGAACGAATAGCACGATTATGTTTTCAGGTGACAAGAAAAGAAGCTCTACCGGAATTACCTGAGAAAACTTACGATATTATCGATGTTACTATGTCAGAGAAACAGCGTGATTTCTACATGAAATTAAGAGATCAACTAATGATAGAAATCGAAGCTGATATGGCTAAAAATACAAATCAGCCTAAACAAATGACAGCGAATCATGTTCTTACAAAGCTGTTACGTCTGTCTCAAATTACGTCTGGATACATTAAGTGGGACGCTCAATATTCTGACGAAGGTGATCTTCTTAATGACGGTGAAATGTTTGAAGAAATTACTCCTAACCCGAAGATTGAAGCGTTGATCGATTTTATAAATAACACTTCAGATAAAGCAAAGCTCATTGTATGGGCGAACTGGGTACCAGCGATCAAATCGATATCTAAAGCGTTTACAGAACATGGAATCAAGCATGTAACGTATTACGGCGGAACTAAAGACGCAGCGCGTAACGAAGCCGAACGTGCGTATAACGAAGACGCAGACATGAAAGTTTTTGTAGGGAATCCAGCCGCAGGAGGTACAGGTCTTGATTTATGGGGTCATATACCTACTTGGGTCGGTACAGATAAAGATCATGGTTGTGATACAAGATTTGTAATATATTACTCACAGAATTGGTCTATGATTCATAGATCACAAAGCGAAGATAGAGCAATGAGACGTGGAACACGTAAAAGCGTTCAAATTATAGATCTCATAGTACCTGGAACGATTGATGAAGAAATCGCAGCAAGAGTTACAAAGAAGAAAATGAACGCCTTAGAATTACAAGACGTACGCGAAGTTATGCGTAGAATATTGGAAACCGTGCCTGGGCACGTAAATGAACAGTAAGGAATATCATGGAAAACACAGAAGTAATTTTAGAACTTGTAAAAAAATACGGAAAAATCAGAGCGTTATTTGTAGAAACATACCAACAGCTTTCGGAGTTACGAGATCTTGGTAAGAATAACAAGCTTTCGATGTACGACGAAACTAATATTTGTTATATTCTACGTGAAACATCTAAGTTCTTGAACGACTTACGTAAAGAGTTTGATGGAGTTGAAGGTTTGTTACAAAACGCTTGCTGTGCAAAATATATTGTAGCTAATACCGCAAATCCGAATAACTCTGAACCTATTAAAACTGGCGTTGTTACTGGTACTCCTAAGGTTCATATCAACGCTAAGATTCCAAGAATGAGTAAAAATCCAGATGCGTACTGGGCTTTGATGGAGCACTTCAATGTTCCGAAAGAGCTTATTGGTAAGGACTTATTAAGACCGCATTGGCCTACACTCAAAGATTATTTATCAGAACTTGCTGAAAAAGGCGAGCCGCTTCCGAACGGAGTTAATCCTAATGATACATACCCAGTATACTCTTTAATACTGCGTATGAACAAAGATCTGGATGAACTCATATCGGAACTTGAAGATATATATATTGCTAACGAAGCTGAAACAGAAGAAGGGAGGAAAGAAATATGTATTAAACTGATTGAAGATGTATGCAGAAAGAAACTACGATAATCAATGAATGAACGAATGAACGGAGAATCAAGATGGCTAAGAAAGATACAAGCCTAGAAGTTAAAAATGTTGGTGGAATCGAGCTTCCAGATTTCATGAAAGATAAGGAAATCACTGGCCTCGATCATCTTAAAGAGTTCGTAATACCGCCACGTCTAAAGATCGTTCAAAAACAATCTGACGACAGCTTACTCGAGTTGTACAAACCGGGTACAGTTATTCTAACACCGTCGAATTCTATGGTTGCGAAGTTCGATAAGGAAGGAAAAACAGGTGTATTCCACTTTGTTCCGGTCTTTTTCTATCCAGAATGGGCTACGTGGAATCCGATTCTACTCAAGGGTCAAGAACCTGCTATACGATACAGAACTACTGATCCTACTGATCCTATTGTAGCAAAAGCTCGTAATAAAACGCTACGAGAAGAGACTATCCCAGAACATCCTGATATGAAGATGCGACATTGCGAACATCTGAATTTTATCATTATGCTCGTGAATCATGAGCATGCTGGTACTCCGATTCTGATGTCATTCAGTAGAGGAGAATGGTCAACTGGTAGCAAGTTCTCGTCGCTTATTACAATGCGTAAGGCTTCGCCGTTTGGGTGCGTGTTTGCTGCTCATATAGCATTTAGACCTGGATCTGGTAAAGGTACTTGGTACGGACTAGATATTGCTAATCCAGATCCAGGTGTTCAGTCTCCTTGGGTTTCTTCCGAAGATGATTACAATGCTTACGAAGCTCTTCATAAGGAGTTCGAAGATCATCATAAGAACTCCAGATTGAAAGCTGCATTGGAAGATGAGCCGGTCGAAGATGATCCAGCGGCTACACCAGCAAACGAAGATTTCTAATATTTCTCTCCTTCACGAAGTTGGGCGGTTTTACGTCGGGCCGCCCGACTTTATTTTTACTACTATGCATACAATTATGAAAGATCAATTAAAGAATGTCAGTGTACTCGCTGAATTAGACCGTATGGGATTAGAGTACGAGTCTATTGGTGATTCTGAAATCAGAATACTCTGTCCATTCCACGATGATAATACACCTAGTTGTGCTGTCAGTTTAGAGAAAAACGTCTTTATGTGTCAGACAGCCGGTTGTAAAAAGAGTGGGGACATATTAACGCTTTTTGCTAAGGTCTTGAATACAACAAGAAGAGTTGTATGGGAGGATTTAGCAAAACGCTATAACCTTGCAGATGTTAAGGTAATCAATCCAGAAGCCGTCGAGCGTTGGCACATAGCAGTATGGGAATCCAAAGTTCATTTAAGAGAACTGCATAAACGTGGAATCTCTGATGCTATGATTCGTAAATACAGAATCGGTTTCGATGGGTCGAGAGTTACAATACCTGTTTACAACGAGCATGATCAGATTGTAAATGTTAGATGCTATCTGCCAGGAGCTCCAGGTTCTCAGAAAATGAGAAATAAACGTGGGCACGGAGCAACAAGACTGTATCCTTTACCTCAGTTATCATACGATAAACTAGTAGTATGCGGTGGCGAAATGAAAGCGATAGCCACTGCGGAACGTATTAATAGATACGGGTATGGAGCGATAACAGCAACTTCATCTGAAGGTTCTTGGGAAAATCATTTCAATGATCTTGTTAAAGATAAGCAGATTTTTGTTTGCTTTGATGTTGATAAACACGGAGACACTGCAGCTGATCAAATATGCGCTCGTTTGAAGAAATTCGCTTCGTCGATTCATAAAATCGAGCTTCCTTTATCTATCGATCAGTACCCTAAAGGCGATGTTAATGATTTTTTCGGTCAAGAAAAGAAGACAGGATCAGATTTTGTAGAATTATTGGAATCTACTAAAGAATGGGAGATCGAAAAAACCTTTGAGGTAGATGAAAATTCTCCTGTTATAAAGGTATCGTTGGCCGATGCTACCAAAGCCGAATATACCGGCCTTAGAATCCAGGTAAAGGCCAATGTAGCCGCCATAGATACCGCTCCTTATGTTATACCCAAAACGGTCAAGGTTTCGTGCGATCGCAGTCAGGATGGTTGTTCTATGTGTCCTGTATTCCTTGAACAACCAGACCCGATTGACGATACAACAACATTGAAGTTACATCCAGAATCTCCAGCAATTGTAGATATGGTAGCTGTTCCGAAGAACGTTCAACGAGACGCATTGATTGCTGGTTTGAAGATGCCACCTTGTAAGGTTGTAGAGTTTAGACCTACTGAGTTTTACAATGTTGAAGACGTCAGATTATCACCTCAATTAGAAATTACATCTCGAGCAATCAACGACGTTCTTGTTCCAGCCTTATGTATTGGTCATGGGCTTGAAACTAACGAATCGTATGTTCTTACTGGTAGAATGTATCCACATCCTAAGACGCAGCAAGCAGTTTTATTAGTAAGCGAAGCTGAAGCGTCACAAGATATGTTATCGAACTACGTTCCAGATCCTGAAGATCTCGAGGCATTAAGCGTGTTTCAGCCTAAGGACTGGACGGTCGATGGAATATCAGAAAAGCTTAATAATCTGTATGACGATTTATCTGCAAATGTTACAAGGATCTTTAAACGGCACGATTTACACTTGATAATAGATCTTGCTTATCACAGTGTTTTATTCTTTAAATTTGACGATCATCTGATTAAAGGTTGGGTCGAATGCTTGATTACTGGAGATAGTTCACAGGGCAAGTCAGAATCGATTTTACGATTAATGGAGCACTACGATCTTGGTGAACGAATCGAATGTAAAAATGCTACAGTCGCTGGTTTGCTCGGTGGGTTACAACAACTAGGAAAACGCTGGTTTGTAACTTGGGGTGTTATTCCAAAGCATGATAAACGATTAGTGTTTATGGAAGAGATCAAAGGTACGAGCACCGAAGTACTTGGTAAACTTACAGATATGAGATCATCTGGAATCGCTGAAATTCCTAAAATTGAAAAGAGGAGGACTCATGCTAGAACTAGACTTGTTATGGTTAGTAATCCTCGTAGTGATCGCCCTCTTTCTATGTACAATTTCGGAGTGGATGCAGTAAAAGAACTAATAGGCAGTCCAGAAGATATTCGTCGATTCGATGCTATACTATTAGTATCTACACAGGAGATAAATCCAGATGAACTCAATAGATTATTACAATTTAGACCTGAGGTGAGCCGTGAGCACAAATCGAAACAATGTCATGATCTTGTTGTTTGGGCATGGACACGAAACCCAGACCAAATTGAAATTCAAGAAGATGCCAAGAAAACACTCTTAGAACAAGCAACAGTATTGTGTAAAGAATTTTCTGAGACCATCCCAATCGTGGACCGAGGTTCTATGCGATATAAGCTTGCAAGACTTAGCATCGCGCTTGCTTGCAGAACACATTCGCATAAAGATCATGAAACAGTTATTGTAAGAAAATGCCATGTAGATTTTATAGTTCAGTTTTTACGTCGTATCTATTCAAGTTCTGTGTTTGGGTATAAGGACTATTCTCAAGCTATTCATTTACACGAGACGTTGATCGACCCTGGTTTGATCAAGTCAAATATATTACAAACTCCATTTCCACAAGATTTAATCAAGCAGTTGTTGTACACAAACGATATAGAATTACGAGATATTTGCGATTGGTGCGGCTGGGATCGAAGTGAAGCCATGCAGTTACTATCGCTATTTGTAAGAAAACATGCGTTATCTCGTGAAAAACGTAGTTATCGTAAAACATCTCAGTTCATTGAGTTCTTGAAAAATTTAATGAACTCTGATGATGTTAAAGTATTAAGTCGTCCCGGATTTATTCAAGAGGAGTTTTAAATGAGCGACATACGACAAGATAAAGAGATGCTGAGAATGAACGACAGAATAGCTAAAATTAAAGAAACCCTGGAACTTGCGGAAGCAAATACTCCTGGTTACGACAACCAACATTTGATCAATAGGCTCGTCATTAAGACTTTGACGTTGATCGTCGAAGAGTTGGAAGAACAGTCAGAAAGGGGACAGGAATGACTGACCTCCGACAAGACACAGAGGTGCGATCTACGCTGCAAGAAATGGGGCTATCCATAGATCAAATATGGAAAATGGGAGACGGCGACCTGGCGTTCTTCATGCGGAATAAGGTGTGTCTTCTTGGCAAAACGTGGACGGATGCTCTGCTGGAGAGTCAGCCTAGCATAAAAGATGGTGAGGTACACTGGTCGTGGTGG
>Ga0180430_10002222_pt1 | contig 17811 bp, 9 predicted proteins | sample SS_ome_9_FD_132999 | JGI IMG/M metagenome (GOLD analysis project Ga0180430, IMG submission 132999) | Hypersaline lake sediment archaeal communities from the Salton Sea, California, USA - SS_1_S_2 metaG | ecosystem: Environmental > Aquatic > Non-marine Saline and Alkaline > Hypersaline > Sediment... | reverse complement strand
CTTTCCGATAACTGACATGTTGGCCGCCGTTCCGGAGTCCATGATGTAAAACAGGCGCCCGTCTTTAGTGACTATCGAAGAGATGCTGGCGAGTTTGTGGTGGTTCCGCGACCAGACGGGCGCCGCGGTCCACTGCATGTGCCGCGGCGGGGCGACGACCGTATCGTTGGACACCGGGTTGCCCGAGGCGCTGTGCAGGAAGTGCGTCCAGTCGTCGATTCCCACGGGGCGTGGTTTGACCTTCGCGGTCCACTTGTCGCCCTCGCGGACGTATAGCACGCCCTTGGGGCGGAGCACGCGCATCGCTTCTGCGGTGGATATCCCGCCCATATCCTCAGCGGCGATCAGGTTCACCAGGTTATCGATGTACGGAAGCGAATTCGACCGGAGCACGTCGAATGTGATCTTTCCCGACAGTTTTGTCTTTGCGATTCTCTCGCGGGCGGTCGAGACGTTCTTCGCGTCTGCATCCAGACCGTGAACGAGACAACTGTCGTTGGCGCGGAGAGCGGGGGTCAGCTTTCCGTCGCCGCATCCGAGATGCACCACGAGACCGCCTTTGACGCCACCGGCTTCGAGGGCCTCGGCGGGCTTTAAGTCCGCAGCGTCGAGCGCCGCCGAACCCATGACGATTACCAAACATACGATGATAATTCCGCACAATCGCTTCATGATTCACCTTCCTTAAGGAGTGTAACGATTATACCCGCGCAATCATGCGGAATTCCAACATTGCCCCGGCGGTGTCGGTGGGGTATCCTGCGGGTGTGGAGTTCGACAACCAGGAGAATATCATGCCTCTAATACCCAACACGAGCATATCGAGACGCAGTTTCCTCAAGGCTGCGTCTCTGGCGGCCGCCGCGGTGCAGTTGCCCCGTGCGATCGGCGCCAAGGCGCCCGGGAAAAAGAAACCGAATTTCATCATTATCTTCACTGACGACCAGGGATACGGGGACGTCGGGTGTTTCGGATCGAAGCTGATTCGCACTCCTCGCCTCGACAAGATGGCCGCCGAGGGCATGAAGTTCACCAGCTTCTACGCCCAAACCGTCTGCGGACCGTCGCGTGCGGCGCTGATGACGGGGTGCTATCCGCTGCGCGTGGCGAAACGAAACAACCAGGTCGACATTCACCCGTACCTGCACGCGAAAGAAATCACGGTCGCGGAGATACTCAAATCCGCGGGATACACCACCGCCTGTTTCGGAAAGTGGGACCTCGCCGGACACCGCCAGGTGGGATACGATCCCAAACTCCTGCCCACGCGCCAGGGTTTCGATTACTTTTTCGGCACGCCCACCAGCAACGATTCTGTCGTACACCTTCTTCGCAACGAGAAGGTCATCGAGAAGCGCGCCGACATGAACACGCTGACGAAACGCTATACCGAAGATGCGATCAGGTTCATCACCGACAACAAGGACAAACCGTTCCTGGTCTACATGCCTCACACCATGCCTCACACGCGCCTCGGCGCATCGAAGCGGTTTAAGGGCAAATCCAAACGTGGACTCTACGGTGACGTTATCGAGGAGATCGACTGGAGCGTGGGGCGCATACTCGATACCGTCAAGTCCCTTTCGCTCGACGAGAAGACTTACGTACTGTTCTTTAGCGATAACGGTCCGTGGGTGATAAAAAAGGCAAACGGAGGCAGCGCCGGTGCGCTCCGGGGCGCCAAGACATCATCCTGGGAAGGTGGTCTGCGAGTGCCTTGCATCATGCGGGCGCCGGGCAGGATTCCCGCCGGGAAGGTCTGTGACGAGATTGCATGCACGATGGACGTGATGCCAACGCTCGCTTGCCTGGCGGGCTCGAAACCGCCCGGCGATCGGGTAATAGACGGTCGCGACATCTCCGCCCTGATGCACGGGAAGGGCGATCCGGGCGGTCATCCCAGGGCGTTTTACTACTACGTTCACACTCACCTACAGGCCGTGCGATCGGGCAAGTGGAAGCTGCACCTGCCCCGCGCGGCCCAACCGCCGTGGACGCCCCGCTGGGCGCGGCACATAAAAGCTGAAGACGTTATCGATATTCCCAAGCCGATGCTCTTCGACCTCGACGCGGACATCGGCGAGCGGAAGGACCTCGCCGACAAGAACCCCGACGTGGTGGCCAGGCTGTTGAAACTGGCGAAATGGGCCCGCGAGGATATCGGCGATTACAACGTGGCGGGGAAGAACGCGCGATTTTACGATCCCCAGCCAAAGCGCCCGGATGCGGCGAAATGGCTCGACAGGAACTGACAGGAGTAAGATATGACCAAAAGATGGAGCGTGATGCTGTTTGCGGCGGGTATTCTGGTTGGAGCGGTCTGGGTGTTCGCCAAGCCGATGATCCCCACTCCGGTCGACACGCCCGTTCTCGGAGAACTCGAACCGGTGCTGGTCAAGCTGCTGGGAAAGGGCGCCGACGCGGACGCGTCGCTTGCGAAGGTCCGCGACAGCGCCGAACTGAAAGCACAGATCGCCAAACACAAGATCAAGCTGTTTGGCGGTCCGATGCTCGGATGCGTAACCGACACCAGCGCGAAGTTCTGGGTTCGCACCCCGGCGGAGGCGAGCGTCGAGGTCATCGTTACCCTCCCGGGCAACGCTGCTCCCGGTCGCAGGTCCAAAATTGTCAAGACCACCAAAGACGCCGACCTGACCGCGATAGCTGAAGTAACCGGTCTCAAGCCGAATACGGAATACGACTATGATCTCGTGATAGACGGCTTGCGGGCCCTTGGCGCCAGGCGCCCGGTCTTCCGCACCTTCCCGTCGAAGGGACAAAAGGCCAAATTCTCCGTCGCCTTCGGCGGAGGGGCGAGATACAATCCTAAATACGAACACATCTGGGACACTATCGCATCGTTCCGCCCGACAGCGTTCCTGTTTATGGGCGACAATGTCTACATCGACCTGCCCATGGAGCGGAACATTCAGCGCCTTTACTATTACCGCAGGCAACTGAGGCCCGAGTTTCGCCGGATGACGTCGTCGGCCGCCTGCTACGCTATCTGGGACGATCACGATTTCGGTAAGAACGACTGCGAGGGCGGACCGGAAACGTTCAAGCCCGACTGGAAACTGCCCGTATGGAAAGTGTTCACCGAGAACTGGGTCAATCCGTACTATGGCGGCGGGGCGAAGCAGCCTGGATGCTGGTTCGATTTCGCCATCGGCGACGTCGACTTCTTCATGACCGACGGGCGGTATTACCGCTCGTACGAGAACGGTACGATGCTTGGTCCGGTCCAGAAGAAGTGGCTGCTGGCGAAACTCAAGGCCTCAAAGGCGGCCTTCAAAGTGATCGCGTCGGGAACGCTCTGGACCGAGACCGCCGACAAGGGCGGAAAGGACTCCTGGTGGGGCGTGAAGGAAGAGCGCGAGGAGATATTCTCGCTCATCGACAAGGAGAAAATCGGAGGGGTGATACTCCTGTCTGCCGATCGCCACCGGACCGACGTTTACCAGATCAAACGTCCCAACGGATACACGCTTTACGAATTCGAAACGTCGAAGCTGACGAACAACCACACGCACAGGACGAAACCCCAGGCCCTGTTCTCGTACAACAAGGGAAACTTCTTCGGAATGCTGAATTTCGATCTGACCAAGGCGGACCCGGAAATGACGTTCGCCTGCATCACCATCGACAAGAAAACAGTCTATAAGCTGACGCTGAAGAAGAGTCAGCTCACGGCGAAGTAGACGGGGCGATGGCGTCTGATGTTATCGGGTATCGAGTGGTTTTGATTGCGACACAGCTTGCCCTGGGCGAAGTCGAAGGCAGACCCGGAGGCGCCGGGAGCTACTACGCACAAGTTGTGTCGGAGCGCGAGTGTATTTACCAACAGGAGACCATATGATTGCTCGAAGTTCGCTTGTCCTGCTTGGCGCCGCCGGAGTTGTGGGCCTGATGCTGTTTGCGGTGGGATGTATCGTCGCTCCAGAGCCGATGGCCGTAGACAAGAACAACCCGCTTGGCCCAAACGCCACCTGCTGCGCCTGCCACACGAATTACATTAAGGAACCGCTGTCTCGAATGCATTTGAAGCACAAGGTCTACTGCATCGACTGTCACGGTCCCAGCAAAGCCCACGCCAACGCCAGTGAAAAAGACATTGGCGAGACCAGGCCGGACATCTGCTTCCAGCGCAGCCAGGTCAACGGCGCCTGCCGCAAGTGTCACTCCCGCCACACCGCCGCCAAGGAAAAGGTTGCCAAGCGCCGGATCGAAAAGAAGCTCACGGTCACCCCAGAGGTCTGCACCGACTGCCACGGATCCCACAAGATCAAACGCGCCAAAGACGACAATCTCCCCCCAGGTAACACCGCCCGGGATGTAATGGAGCACGGAGAGCAATGAACAGGTTAATTGGTGCGATTTTGCTGGTGGCGTCCGCGTTATCGATCGGCGCTGAGGCCCGGGGCGATGAGGGCGGTTTGAAGATCGTTAACGCCGGTTTCGAGGCGGGCAAGGGCGATCGCGCCGCGGGGTGGGGCTGGTGGTCGCGAACGAAAGTCGGTTCGGCCGTTTGGACCGATCGGGAACATCATGGCGGTAAGCGGAGCGTCTGTATCCGCCACGACGGTCCGCGAGACTGGGCGTTTTCCAGCGAGACGAAGTTTCCCACCGCCCCCGGGCGAACGTTCCGCGCCTCGGCGCGGGTTAAGGTCGCCTCCGGGCATGTTACGCTGGCGGTGGTCGCCAGGGGAAAGGGCGAGTTGATATCGTGGGACGTCGGTTCGGTCGATTGCGGGGAAGTTACGGCCTGGACGCTGATTCGGGCGCCGGTCGAAACACCCGACGGATGCGACCGGATATACGTGCGTTTCGTCGGCGATGGAAAGACGCTGGCGTGGGTGGATGATGTAACGATCGAACCTTGGAAGCCCGCAGCGGTCAAGCCCCGACCGAAGATAAAGGGTTACGCCAAAACGCGTGTCGCAGAACGCTTCGATCGCGGTTTGAACGCCTTACCGGCAGGGGCGAATAAGGTGTATCTGTCGTGGCGCCTGCTGGCTGATGATCCCAGGGATATCGCCTTCAACGTCTACCGTCGCACAGGCTCGACCAAGGCCGTGCTGCTCAACGGCGCCCCGGTCAGCAAGACGACCGATTTTCTGGACGGCTCGGCGCCGGCTGGCAAGGTCAGCGAGTACCTGGTTCGGTCGATTGTTGGGGGCAGGGAAGGTGCGCCGAGCCGATCGACGTCGGTGAGGCCGGGAGAAGCGATCGGCTACTTCAGCGTTAAACTCAAGGGCGATTACACGTTCCAGAAAGCGGGTATCGCCGATCTCGACGGCGACGGGCGGTTTGACTTCGTTATCAAGCAGCCCCGCGACAATATCGACCCGTGGTACAAATACTGGAAGCGGAGTCCCAACACCTACAAGCTTGAAGCGTACCGCGCCGGGGGCGATTTTCTGTGGCGATACGATATGGGCTGGGCGATCGAGCGGGGGATATGGTACTCCCCGTACGTCGCCTGGGACTTCGATGGTGACGGTAAGGCGGAAGTCGCGGTCAAGACCGGCGCCGGCGATCCGCGCGATGCAGAGGGCAAAGTTCGCTCCGGGCCGGAATACCTGACGATTCTCGACGGTCTTACGGGCAAGGCCCGCGCGCGGGTCGATTGGCCTGACCGCAAGCTGTTCACCGGTTCGCGCGCGTATAACTACGCTTCCAGGAACCAGCTTGGCGTGGCGTACCTCGACGGTAAAACGCCTTGCCTGATAGTCGAGCGGGGCACGTATAACCTGATCGTCGTCACCGCTTACGAGTTCCACGCGGGCAAACTCCGCGAACTGTGGACGTGGTGCAACAGGAATCAATCCCGCAAGTATTGGGGCCAGGGCGCCCACTGGATGCACGCCGCGGACGTCGACGGCGACGGGCGGGACGAGGTTGTTATCGGATCGGCCGTAATCGACGACAACGGTGATAGCCTGTGGTCCACCGGACTGGGGCACCCGGACCACTGCTACGTGGGCGATCTCGATCCGAATCGCACCGGCCTGGAGATATACTACGGTATGGAGACCAGGCAGTCGCGAAACGGGATGTGCATGGTTGACGCGGCGAGCGGGCGGGTGCTCTGGGGATACGATCGACCTACCACTCACATCCACTCGTCGGGCCTGGTCAGCGATATCGATCCCGCTCATCCGGGCGCCGAGTGCTACAGCGGAGAGCGGGATTTCAAAGACAAACGCTGGCTTCGCAGCAGTAAGGGGAAGGTGCTGGCGATGAAGGATCTCGGCGGGCTGGCGCCGAGGGCTGCGTACTGGGACGCCGATCCGCAGCGCGAACTCGTTCGCGGCGGTCGGATCGAGAAGTACAACGGTCCGCCGATCGGGAAATTTACCGGGCGCCTGGTCGCGATTGCGGATGTCCTGGGAGACTGGCGCGAGGAACTGATCGTATCGGCCGCGGGTGAAATGCGAATCTACGCGACAACTATTCCGGCGTCCGACCGGCGCGTCTGCCTGATGCGGGACCCTATATACCGCATCGACGTTGCTCATGCGGCGATGGGATACATGCAGGTTCCGATGCTGAGTTATGACATGGCGTCGCGCAAATAGCCAATTGAGGTGTGATATGACTGGGTTTGTTCGTCGTGCGATATTGGCTTGGGGTGTAATAGGGTTTGTTATGCTGCAGGCTTCCGGCGCGGCGCCCGGGTCTGCTGCGAAGGGTGAACCCTGGCCTCATTGGCGCGGGATGAACCGCAGCGGCGTGGTGGCTGAAAAGTCCGGATGGCCCGAGGGCTGGCCTCCGAAAAGGCTGTGGCGCCGCAGCGTCGGGTACGGATGCACCTCGCCTATAATCGTTGGCGGAAAGCTGTACGTGATGGGCTGGTCGGGCGGTCGCCGCCGCCGGGGCGGTGGAGGGTCCGACACGCTTTACTGCATCGACGCCGCTTCGGGTAGGGAACTGTGGAAACAGTCTTACCCGTGCCCTTACCAGGGGCGCCTCAGTACGGGCGATGAAGGCGCCTACGGAGGCCCGTCGTCCACGCCCGCGTTCGATCTGTCCACGGGTTTTATCTACACGCTCAGCATCGACGGCGATCTGCACTGCCGGGATACGCGCAAGGGCGGGGCGCTGCTCTGGAAGGTCAATTTCTACGATAAGTACAAGGTCGCCCGGCGTCCGCACGTCGGCGGGGGCAGGCGCGACTTTGGATACCCCGCCTCCGTGCTGATCCGCGGAGCATTGCTCATTGTCGAGGTCGGGGCGCCTGGGGGCACGGTGATGGGACTGGACAAGACCAGCGGGCGGAAAGTGTGGGCGTCGCAGTATACCGGTCCGGCCGGGCATACCGGGGGACTGGCGCCAATCACCATCGACGGCGCCGACTGCGTAGCCGTACTGACGCTGCGGGAACTGGTCGTGATGCGGGTCGACAAGGGGTATGAAGGGCGAACCGTCGCGACTGCAAAGTGGCGGACCGAGTTCGGATGCAACATTCCCACGCCGGCTGTCGAGGGCGGTAAGGTGCTGGTTACTTCGGCGTACAACAACAAAGCCGCGGTGCTGTTCGACGTCGCTAAAGGTCGCATGAAACCTCTCTGGAGGGCGAAGTATTATTCGACGGCCGGCAGCCCGGTGATCCATCGCGGGCGGGTGTACATTATCAAGAACTCGATCAACTGCCTGGACGCCGCCGGCGGGAAACGGCTGTGGTCCGGAGGGAGTTTCGGCGACGGTTCGTGCCTGGCGACCGCCGACGACAAGATCATCGCATTCGGTAAGGGTAGCGTGAGACTCCTGGACGCGGGGCCCGCGGTTTTGAAGTATCGCGAGTTGGCCCGCCTGAACTGCGGGCTTCGGGCGATATGCTATCCGCACATAACGCTGGCGGGGGGGATCTTGTGCGCCAAGGACCGCAGCGGGGCGATGGTCTGCTTCGATACCACCACACGCGAAACGGGAAAGACGCACGCGACGACCGCGAAACCGCAAGCGGCGCCTCTCGACATCAAAATGCCTGAAATGTCGGACGCCTGGCCCGGGAATAGCGCCGGGGCTTTGTTCGTGTGGGCAACAGGAAAGTCGACCAACAAAATCGGCGGTGTTACATCGTCAGTCAAACCTCGCGGTGACGCCCGGATCGGCGCAGGTGGGGAAATGGTGCTCGGGCGCGGCGCCATGCTCGCCCAGGGCGCCGACAAGGCGCTGCTGGACGCCTGCAAGGCCTCGGGCCGGTTGTCAATCGAGGCTGTTATCACTCCGGGCGATACGAAACAGGGCGGGCCCGCGCGGATCGTATCGTTCTCGAAGGACGCTTACCATCGCAACTTCACGCTCGGCCAGCAGGATTCTTCGCTGGTCCTGCGATTGCGGACGACGCGGACGGGCGAAAACGGGAAGAAACCGGAAACCCGTCTGTGCAAAATCTCCGCCGCCAAAGCGCACCACGTGATCGTCACGTACTCGCCGGGGAAACTGTCCTGCTACCTCGACGGTAAGAGCGTGCTGCAGAGCGAAAAGGTCCGGGGCGATTTCAGCAACTGGTCGCCGATGCACCTCCTGTTCGGCGATGAATGGGATGGGAACCGCCGCTGGTCGGGCAAGTTGCAGGGCCTGGCCATCCACGCCCGAATAATCGGGGCCAAAGAAGCCGCCGCCCGACACAAACTTGCGATGGGAAGCGATCGGCGTTGAGCTTCAAATATCTCAGTTCGACCCCCTGGTCTTTATCACGCGGACGAATGAGATTGTTGCATCCTCGCCGGAGGCTTGGATGTGGAAGTCGAATGCATCGCCCCTGGCGCCGAAGAACGCGTCAGTGATGTGGAACGTGGCGGTCAAGACCTTCTTCGAATCTTTGCACCGGACGGTGCGCCGGGCGGTGGCGCCGCCGGGCTTCGTGTGGACCAGCGACCATTTGCCCCGGCCGATGTCGTGATACGTGACCTTGATCGCCACCGGGTGCGCCCCGCCGCTGAGAAAGCGGTCGTCCAGGGCGAATCCAATCTTCGAGTTGTCGTTTGCCAGATCCGTGCGCCGGGCGATGTAGTCGAACTTGTAAGCCTTCGGGACCATCCACATCGATTGGTGCTGGGGGACTTTGATCGCGGGGCGAGTGCGATAACCGTCCCTGTCGCGCTGAACGAGCCATCGCTCGAAGTTTCGGATGGCGAACTCCTTGCTCTTCTTACCGGCGGCCGATCCGCGCACGGTGCTCTGTCGCAGGTAGCAGAAGGCGTCGGGTGAGTCGGTCACCTTGCGTCCCAGCGCCACCGATACATAAGCCGTCAGCGGCGGGTCCATGTCGACCGAACTGCCCGACATCCACAAGTAGTTCCGCCTCATCTGCAGCGAGCGGATCATCGATTCGTGGTAGCGATAGGCGTGGGTGTCCAGCGGTCCGAATCGCCCGATCCAGTGTTTACCGTACTCCTCGTTCTCGTCTCCGAAGGCGCGTCCCTGGGCTATTGGCGGGCAGGTTTCATCCACGTGGAGGTATCCCCGGACGTCGACGCTTTGGCCTACTGCGGGGTTGTGGAGATGGTAGAGGTAGTTCTCGACGAATCCGCATCGCTGGCCCATGCCCAGGTCGTAGGCATGCTTTATCACGCGGCCGCCGACCCGGGAAAAGTCGCCTTTGCCCGAGACGCCCGAATTGCCCGCACCAACCCACGCCAGGATGCCTTGGCGGTCTTTGAACGCTTTGGCCCAGGCGTTCAGACGTTCCGTCAGGCACTTCTCCAAACGCCGGGGGGTCAGACCGGCGTTCTTCTCGCACCACAGGCCAACGGTGCGCGGGATGTACATCTCCTCGCCCCAACTCTTCGAGATCGCCCCGACGTATACGATACGCAGGGCCTTGTTCCTGGGAATACCGCTCCGGGCCAGCGCGTCGATCACGCGCAGGTATCGCCGGTGATATTCCACGTTCCATATCGCGTAGTTGACGAGCCGGAATCGCCCCTCCATACTGGTCATGTCGATCAGCGGTATCTGTTTCTCGTATTTCCGCATCCACTTCGGTCCGAGTGGCTGCCTGCGTCCGCTGCGAACGCGATAAGCCACCGTCGCGTAGAAGTGGAACCTGCAGCCGATGACGTCTTTGGGCAGAGACGCGAGTTTTTTCCTGACCGACGAGAAGTCGTATTGCCCTTCCTCCGGTTCGACGTCGCGCCAGAATACGGATATGTCGCCAAGCTTGTTGCCCGGAAACGTTCGTTTTTCGCGGTGGAAGATAAGCCCCGAGTTGGGAATCGGTTTGACGCCCGCGGGCAGCGACCAGTCCCATCCCTCGATAGTGTCATCTGTCTTGCGCCAGGGCGTCAGAGGGACGATATTGTCTTCGCCCTGCCCGCTTTCCAGCCTCGCCGATCGCACGAGAGGGTGGTTGAGCGTCTGTTCGTTCGCCCGCAGAGGCGCAGCGAGGAGCAGTATGCATCCGGCGACAACTCCGGCGTGCCTGATAGCAGTCATTTCAGAACTGATAAATCCGCGAAGATCGAAAAAAGATCCGCTCTTACCAGAATATAATGTAGAGAACGATCGTTGCGGCTATTACGGCCAGGCCAAGCCAGAGAACCGCGGGTGTCGGCTTCATATCGAAGTCTTCCCTCACAGGCATCTTCCTGGGTTCAGCCAGGGGCTTGGCAAGCAGTATCACGAACATCAAGGCCAGATCGGCGCCAAAAGTGATCGCCATCCTGTTGAGGAACGCCATTTCACCAAACTGCCAGTGCAGGAAACCGTATATCGGCACTGTCGCTATGAGTCCGACTATGCCCGCTACGGCGGGGGTTTTCTTGAATATCATACCGAAAACAAATACCGCAAGGATGCCCGGAGAGACATATCCCTGGAATTCCTGTATGTAATTAAAGATACCCTTGAACCTGGGATCGCCCAGGTAAGGGGCGATGAAACATCCGATCACCACAAAGACAAGTGTGCTGATCCTGCCCGTCCAGACAATGGACTTTTGGGAGGCGTTCTTGTTAATGAGCCTCTTGTAGAAGTCCATCGTAAATATCGTGGATGCCGAATTGAGCATGGAAGCCAACGAGCTTATAACCGCCCCTGATATAGCCGCGAATATAAATGCTCTCACACCCGGGCCAACCATGTTCTTGATGAGCAGCGGATATGCCGCATCCGTACCGCCCTCACCGGTCAACTGGTCTTTATACAGATGATAGGCCATAATGCCCGGAAGTATTATGACAAACGGGATGATGAGCTTCAGACCGGCGGCGAAAATAACGCCCAACTGTCCCTGTCTCAGTGTCTTGGCCGCCAGTGTCCTCTGGGTTATGTACTGGTTAAGGCCCCAGTAATAAAAGTTGGGTATCCACAAACCAAGCACCAGGGCTGTCCATGGAAGGACCGGATGATCGCTGGGCAGTATCATATGCAGCTTGTCGGAATTGGACTCAAAGAACGTTTCAACGCCTATTTCCCTGAAGCCGATGAACAGCGTTATCGCGCCTCCGATAATCAAGGCCGAGCCAAGGAACAAATCCGCCCATGCAACGGCTTTCAGACCGCCCCACGTGGTGTACAGACCGGCGATGGCGCCAATCAGGATGACGCCATAGACAAGGTGGTTGGAGTTTTGCAGATCGCCGAACAGCGTTTGTAAGGTCAAACCTCCGCTGTATAGAACCGCCGAGATGGTCACGCCTATGTAGATGACCATCATGTACAGCGCCATGATGTTCCGCGCCGTGGAGTTGTAACGATATTCAAGGTATTCGGGTATCGTATAAATACCGCTGCGAAGGAACATGGGAAGAAAGATAAATGCCACAATGACCAGAGTGATAGCCGCTATCCACTCGTAGCTGGCAATGGCCATACCGGCCGAACCGGCGCCCTGACCGGCCATCCCCACGAAGTGTTCGGTGGATATGTTGGCTGCTATCAGTGACAAGCCTATCATAGGCCAGATGAGATTGCGGCTTGCCAGGAAGAAATCCTCTCCGGTTTTTTCTTTCCGGCTCTTGAACATGCTGACGCCGAGAACGACGGCGAAAAATATAACGAAGACACTGATGTCAAGTACGGTTAAATCCATAAGTCTGTCCTTTCAGTACTTCTAAAACTTCTGCTGACTAGCGGTTAAAACTACCAACGCGAATCTCCGATCGCAATGAAAAACGCTGACAAAAAACGATCCGGTGGTTATCGGATTGCGTCAGGCCCGGTCGCGCGTTACAAATCCTGTACAAAGGAGCTATGTCATGAATACAAATGTATGCTGTGTTAGTGTAGTTTTGGCTGTGGTGCTGGTTTTTATGGTCTGCCAGGTGCGGGCCCAGGCGCAGGGGCCTGACTGGGAGAACCCCAATGTCGTCGAGAGGAACAAGGAGCCTGCTAGAAGCACGTTCCTGCCTTACCCGGATTCAGCGTCCGCCCGCAAAGCGACGCGAACGGCTTGCCCGTTTCACCAGTCGCTTAACGGAAAGTGGAAGTTCAACTGGGCGCCCGATCCATCCAAACGCCCGGAAGAGTTTTACAAACCGTCATTTGACGCCAGCGCCTGGAAGGAAATCACCGTACCGTCGAATTGGCAGTTGCAGGGATACGGCGTGCCGATCTACTGCAACATTCCGTATTCTTTCAAGAAGGACCCGCCCCGCGTGATGGGCGACCCGCCGAAGGACTGGCCCGCCTACAACCACCGCAACCCCGTTGGTTCCTATCGCCGGGAGTTCACCATTCCCGACGCATGGAAGGGAAGGCAAGTGTTCATCCATTTCGACGGCGTCAGTTCGGCGTTCTACCTGTGGGTCAACGGAAAGAAGGTCGGTTACAGCCAGGGCAGCCGCACTCCCGCCGAATTCGATATCACCTCGTACCTCCAGAACGGTAAGAATGTACTGGCCGCCGAGGTCTATCGATACTCCGATGGATCTTACCTAGAGTGTCAGGATTTTTGGCGTTTGAGCGGTATCTTCAGGGACGTGTATCTGTGGTCCGCCGGCGGACTGCACGTCCGCGACTTCCATGCCAAAGCCACGCTCGATGACGATTACCGAAACGGTGTCCTGTCGGTCCAACTCGACGTGCGGAACTTCAGCAAAGAGGCGAAGAAATGTTCGATCGAGGTCGAACTGCTCGACCGCGAAGGCGGAAAGGTTGCGTCGATCGAGGTTGGAGACATCGAGACCAAACCGGGGATGAACTCGAAATTATCTTCTCCGAAGATCGAGATCGCCAATCCCGCCCGGTGGTCGGCAGAGCATCCGAACCTCTACCAGGTGCTGATTTCCCTGAAAGACGCCGCGGGCCGGACAATCGAAGTGGTCGGATGCAAAGTGGGTTTTCGCAAAGTCGAGATCAGGGGCGGGCAACTCCTGGTCAACGGGCGGGCGATCTACTGCAAGGGCGTCAACCGACACGAGCACGATCCGGTGACGGGGCATTACATCACGCGCGAGTCGATGATCCGCGACATCAAGATTATGAAGCGCCACAACATCAACGCGGTGCGCACCTGCCACTATCCCGACGATCCGAAGTGGTACGACCTGTGCGACGAGTTTGGTATTTACCTGATCGACGAGGCAAATATCGAGTCGCACGGTATGGGCTACGGGTCGGCATCGCTGGCCAAGAAACCCGCGTGGAAGAAGGCCCATCTCGAGCGCACTATCCGCATGGTCGAGCGAGACAAGAACCACCCGTCGGTCATTATCTGGTCGATGGGCAACGAGGCCGGCGACGGGATCAACTTCGAGACGAACTCCGCGTGGATACACAAGCGCGACCCGTCGAGACCCGTGCATTACGAACGCGCCGGGAATAGACCGCACACCGACATAGTATGCCCGATGTACGCCCGTATAGGCTCGCTGGAAGCCTACGGTTCCAAGCCTCAGACCAGACCGCTGATTCTCTGCGAGTACGCCCACGCAATGGGAAACTCCGTGGGAAACCTCCAGGACTACTGGACCGTCATCGAGAAACACAAACATCTCCAGGGCGGATTCATCTGGGACTGGGTCGACCAGGGCCTGCTCAAAACGTCCTCACCGTCACTTGCCGCCACTGACGCCAGCCGGTTGGCACACGCGGTCAAACTCTTCGGAAAGCTCGTCGCTTCAGACGGAGTCAAGGCCCTGCGAGGCCACGCCGTCCTGCCCGACGATGCGAGCCTTGACATAACGGGCAAGGCCCTCACTCTCGAAGCGTGGGTAAAACCCGAATCCGCGTCCACCCACTCGCCGATTGTCGGTAAGGGCGATACGCAGTACGGGCTGAAGGTCGATGTGAGCGGTGAGAAGCTCGAGTTCAATATCTTCGGAAAGACCGCCAAGTGGGTCACGCTGAATACGCCTCTGCCCGCCGACTGGCTGGGCAAATGGCATCACGTTGCCGGCGTGTATGATGGTCAGGATCTCAAGCTCTACATCGACGGAGAGGTCAAGGCCTCGCAGAAATCCAGCGCGCCTGTCGCATCGTGCGGATACCCGGTCAACATCGGGCGCAACGCCCAGTATCCCGCCCGCACCTTCCGGGGACTGATTCGTCGCGTGAGAATCTATAACAAGGCCCTGACCGCTGGCGAGCTGAACAAGCCAAACGCCGCGCCGCCGGCGTCGGCCGTCCTCTGGGTCGATTTCAACAAGGCCCGCAAGGTCGAGTCAAAAGCCAAAAAGTTCTGGGCCTACGGCGGAGATTACGGCGACAAGCCAAACAACGGTAATTTCTGCTGCAACGGGCTTGTCCAACCCGACCGCCGGGCGAATCCGTCGCTGACGGAGGTCAAGAAGGTCTACCAGAACATCAAGGTCCTCCCGGTTGACCTGTCGGCCGGAAGGGTGAAAATCCACAATAAATACATCTTCCGGAACCTCGACTTCGTTGCAGCCTCGTGGGAGCTGGCGTGCAGCGGGAAGGTTATCGACACCGGCGCCTTGGGCAGGCTGAAGATCGAGGCGGGCAAGACCGTCGAAGTCACGATCCCGCTGAAAAAACCCAAACTCACGCCCGGCGCCGAGTATCATCTGAAGATCGTTTTCGCCCTGGCCTCCGATACGCCCTGGGCCGACAAGGGACACGTCGTGGCGTGGGATCAGTTCGAAATGCCCTACAAGGCGCCGCCCGCGCCCAAGGTGGACGCCTCGAAAATGGGAGAGGTTAAACTCGCGAAATCTTCCGATGCGTTTGTTGTTACGGGCGAGGGCTTCTCGGTAACCGTGGGGCGCAAGAACGGGGCGATCACATCATTCAAGACCGGCGCAATAGAACTGGTCGCAGCACCGCTCGTGCCTAACTTCTGGCGCGTGCCGACCGACAACGATCGGGGCAATCGCATGCCAAATCGCCAGGGCGTCTGGAAAAACGCCGGACCCGCGCGCAAGATCACGTCCGTGACCGCCGATCGAACCGGACCCAAAAGCGTCCGCATCACCGCCGAAGCAACGCTCAACGCGGGCAACTCGGTCTGGCGAAACGTTTATACAGTTACCGGCGACGCCGCGGTTAAAGTCGACTGCAGCATCACGCCTTCGGGCAAGGCCCCGAACCTCCCGAGAATCGGGATGCAGTTGGCCATGCCCGCCGCTTTCGACACGATGACCTGGTTCGGGCGCGGTCCGCACGAAACGTACATGGACCGCAAGACCGGCGGGGCGGTCGGGCGGTATTCCGGAAAGGTCGCCGACCTCGTGCATCCCTACGTTCGCCCGCAGGAAAACGCCAACAGAACTGACGTCCGATGGGTCACGCTGACCAACGCGCGGGGCGAGGGCCTGCGGGCGGCCGGTCTTGCACCCGGGCGACTCAGCGTGAGCGCCTGGCCGTACACGATGGCCGATCTGTCCGCCGGTCGCCACACCAGCGACCTGCCCCTCCGCGACACGATAACAGTGAACGTCGACCACAAGCAGATGGGCGTCGGCGGAGACAACAGTTGGGGCGCCCGCCCGCACGCCGAATACACCCTGCCGGTAAAGAGCTACACCTACAGCTTCAAACTTCAGGCGGTGCGCCCGCGATGAACCGGGATAAAGGAACCATGCTTTCCGGGGCGGCGGCGTCACCTGGATTTCTAAATATTGACCGCAGGGGTTTTCTGCGGTCGGTCGGCCTGGGCGCCGCGGCGCTTGCCTGGGGGCGCCCGGTTCGTGCCGTCGGCAAATCGGCGCCCCGCCCGAATGTGCTGTTCATTATCTGCGACGATCTCAATGACTGGGCGCTGCATCCACCGGGGCATCCGAAGGCGAAAACGCCCAATATGGACCGTCTCCGCAAGAGAAGCCTGAGTTTTACAAACGCTCACGTCGTCGTGCCTGTGTGCGGTCCGTCGCGCAAATGCCTGTTCTCGGGATTGTATCCGCAGACGATAGATGATTATGGATTTGCGCCGTGGAAGTCGGTGAAACCCCTGAAAGGCTGCGTTCCGCTCCCTCTCCATTTTCGCAATAACGGGTACGGCGCCTACGGGACGGGTAAGCTGCTGCACGAGGGCGCCGGGGGCGATTTCTATACAGCCTACGGGATCGGGCCCGACTACGGACCCTGGCCGTGGTGCGGGAAGGGGAGACCGTCCAACACTCCGCATCCGCTACAGTTTGAAACGTGGAAGAAGCATCTCCCGATCCAAATGCATCGCGACCTCAACTACGGTCCGCTGTCCAACGTGCCGCACTGGAAGAAAGGGGCGATCCAAGGGATTCCCGGCGCTAAAGGGTGGTATACTGAAAAGGGCAAACCGTTTCGTTACGCTGACGATAAAGATCGCGACAAGATGCCGGACGAGATATCGGCTGACTGGGCGGTGGGGGTGCTGAAGAAGAAGCACGATCGCCCGTTCTACCTGGGAGTCGGTTTCATTCGCCCCCATACCCCGCTCTACGCCCCGAAGAAATACTTCGACATGTTCCCCCTGGAAGACATTCAACTCCCGCCTCACCTGGACGGCGACCTCGACGATTGTGCATCGGTTCTCCGCAAGCGATGGCAGTGGGGGTACAAGAAGTATGATGCATTGATCGAGGCCGGAGGGACCAAAGCCTGGAAAGAATGGGCGCGGGCTTACCTGGCCTGCATGGCGTTTGTGGACGCTCAGATCGGCAGGGTTCTGGACGCTCTCGATGCCGGTGGATACCGCGAAAGTACGATAGTCGTCCTGACCGGCGACAACGGGTATCACGTGGGCGAAAAGGACTGCATCCAGAAGTGGCATCTGTGGGACGAGTCCACCCGGGTTCCGCTTTTCATTCACGTCCCTGGCGCCCGGGGAAACGGGCGGAACTGCGATCGTCCGGTTTCGCTGATAGATGTGTATCCCACGCTGGCGGACCTGTGCGGTCTGGGCGGGCATCCCAACAAGGACCGCAGCAATACACCGCTCGACGGCCGCTCACTTCGAGGGCTGCTGGAGAACCCCGAATGCAAGGAATCAAACGGTACGCCGGTCGCTTTTATGGGTATCCGGGATGGAAGGGCCAGTCCGCATTTCTCGGTCCGTTCGAAGCGTTACCGATATACGCTCTGCGGTAACGGTGAGGAGGAACTCTACGACCATGAAAAAGATCCGAACGAGTGGACCAACCTTGCCGGCGATCCGAAGCATGCGGAAATAAAAAAACAGCTTCGTGAGCAATTGATGCAAACCCTCCGCACAAGTAAGATTCCAAAAGGCTTTAAGCCGATCAAAACCGCGGAGAGCGACAAGAAATAGACCGTGGCTGAGAATTTCAAATTTCGTGATCCTGGCAAGCTTGTTGACGGCGATTTGTTGCTTGTGCTGGTCAAGAAGTCTCCAGCCAATCCGGGCAAGGGATACGCCCCATCCTACCAGTTCAAAATGTGCAAAGCCGGAACCGGTCTGCG
>Ga0180430_10002220_pt1 | contig 17816 bp, 13 predicted proteins | sample SS_ome_9_FD_132999 | JGI IMG/M metagenome (GOLD analysis project Ga0180430, IMG submission 132999) | Hypersaline lake sediment archaeal communities from the Salton Sea, California, USA - SS_1_S_2 metaG | ecosystem: Environmental > Aquatic > Non-marine Saline and Alkaline > Hypersaline >... | reverse complement strand
TCCCTCACTCCCTAACCTTCACGCTTTCTCCCAAACAAACGTCACGCCCAGCGGTGGATTCGCTTCGGTGTCGGCCAGATCGGCGCATAGGCCGGAGACGTCTTGCGGGTGTTCTTCGATGTGCGTAAGGCGGAAGCCGACCGCGATTGCGGCCTTTAGAATGTCCGACATCGTGTGCTGGAACGAGTAGTTCGGCTTCGAGTCGTAGTCTTCGCCCGTGTAGTAATCGAGCCCGGTCGTCTCTTCCCACGGTTCTTCGCGGAAGTAGGAGTAGGCCAAGTACGAACCTTCGTCGCCCTCTTCGAACATCATCAGCACTGGGTGGATATCGTTCACGATGAAGTGTCCGCCACGGCGGACCAGGCCGGCGGCGACGTCGAAGAATCCCGCCAAGTCGGGCATCCAAGAGATAACACCCACGGTCACCATCGCCAGGTCGAACGTATCGGCGTGATACGAGGGAATGTCGTAAACGTCGGTCACGGTAAACTCGACGTCCGTGTGGCCTGCAACTCGGGCAAGCTCACGCGCCTGGCCGATGAAAGGCTCCGACATGTCGAACCCAACACACGTGGTCGCGCCAAGCCGCTTGAGCGACAGCAGCTCTCGGCCGTTGTTGCAGCAGATCTGCACGGCCGACTTGCCCTGCACGCCGATCTGAAGCAGCAGCTCTTTCATGTGCGGGTCCAAGGTCGAGAACTCCGGATCGGCGAAGCCGTCGAGCATTCGCTGATGGTTGATCTGCCGATGGATCGGCGCGGCCTCGTCCCAGGCTTCGCGATTTGCGTTGGTATAGAAACGCCGCCTACTGATTTTCTTCTTTTTCTTTCGCGCCATGATCAGATGGGTTCAGATGGTGGATAGAGATATTCGAATGGAGTTCGGAAAGATCGCTTGTCGTGGGTTTTGGTCGTTTGTGAATAATGGAGTCATTCGTTCCGCACACGTAGGGCAAGCCCGGCCGTGAACACACGATCGACGATTTCCCCTGTTATACCGTTCTCTCTCCTTACTGTCCACTACCTACCACCCACTACTTACCCCCAAGAAAACAAACCGGCACGTCCACTTTTGACGGCGGACGTGCCGGCTGCTTCTCGCGTGCCGCTACTGGCGGAGCACTTTCTTAAATGTCGTAGTACAGGCAGAATTCGTACGGATGGGGACGCAGTCGCATGGCGTCGACTTCGCGTTCCATCTTGTACCAAATCCACGTGTCGATCACGTCGGGCGTGAAGACATCGCCACGGAGGAGGAAGTCGTGGTCATCGCGCAGGGCGCCAAGGGCTTCTTCCAGCGAGCCGGGCGTTTGCGGAACACCGCTGAGCTCTTCGGGCGTAAGGTCGTAAATGTCTTTGTCCAGCGGATCGCCCGGATCGATCTTGTTCTGGATACCATCGATCACAGCCATCAGCATGGCCGAGAAAGCGAGGTAAGGGTTACAGCTCGGGTCGGGGCAGCGGAATTCGATTCGCTTCGCCTTGGGCGATTGGCTGTACATCGGGATTCGGACCGCAGCCGAGCGGTTCGAGCGCGAGTAGGCCAAGTTGCAGGGAGCTTCGAAACCGGGGACCAGACGCTTGTAGCTATTGGTCGTCGGGTTCGTGAAGGCCAGCAGTGCCGGAGCGTGACGGAGCAGACCACCGATACCGTAGAGGGCCAGATCGCTGAGGCCGGCGTAGTTGCCACCGGCGAAGAGCGGTTCGCCATCTTTCCAGATCGAGATATGCGTGTGCATGCCGCTACCATTGTCGCCGAAGATCGGCTTGGGCATGAACGTGACCGTCTTGTTGTGCTTCGCAGCAACGTTCTTGATGATGTACTTGAACATCATGAGCATGTCGCCCATGTTGACAAGTTCCGAGAAGCGGAGGTCGATTTCAGCTTGGCCGGCCGTGCCGACTTCGTGGTGCTGACATTCGACGGGCATTCCGCATTCGATCATCGTCTGCATCATTTCGTTACGCAGATCCATCATTTGATCGGCGGGCGGAACGGGGAAGTAACCTTCCTTATGACGAAGCTTGTAGCCGAGGTTCGGGTTTTCTTCGCGGCCACGGTTCCACTCACCTTCAACGCTATCGACATGATAGAAGCCTGCGTTGGCCGTCTGGTCGAAACGAACGTCGTCGAAGACGAAGAATTCAGCTTCGGGACCGATGAAGCAGGTGTCGCCGATTCCGGTGCTCTTCAGGTAGTTGACCGCCTTACGGGCAACGTTACGCGGGTCGCGGGAGTAATCCGTGCGATCCGTCGGATCCTGAATGTTACAGATCATCGACAGGGTGGTCAGTTCGGTGAACGGGTCGATCATGGCCGTTTCGGGCTGCGGAACGACGAGCATGTCGCTCTCGTTGATCGCACGCCAGCCACGGATACTCGATCCGTCAAAGCCAAGGCCGTCTTCAAACGTATCTTCGTCCAGTTCACTGACCGGAATGGTGAAGTGTTGCCAAAGGCCGGGGAAATCCATAAATCGAAGGTCGATTGCTTTGACATCCTTTTCACGACAAAGTGCAAGTACTTCTTTCGGTGTCACGAGTCCAAACTCCTCTTTTTAATAGTGGCCATGGGTCAAACAAGACCGGGCCTATAGGAAAAAATAATTTGGGCCGTCGCGGAAGCGCCAGTAGACGGCGACGGTTAACAATGCTTACGAAATGATCATGCATTTAGATTCTCTGCACGATCAAGCGAGAGTGAGGGGGTGCGGTGAAGATCTTCGATCCTGTTCGATCAAGATTCCGCGATTTCCTTTCGCTTTCGGCCAGAAAATGATGCAAAGCGAATACCATAATTGTCGCCTCGATGAGATGAAATAGTGTAAGTCTATGGTTGGCTAAGATTTGCGCGAGAAATGATTTTCTGGAATTAAATTCCGAAGCGAAAAGACTGCCCAAAATATCTGCACGGAATGCCCAAGAAGTCCGCACAGATGCGCGGCAGTGATGGGCAAAACTGCACATTTTTAGCCCAAACGGTAAACTGGACGGGGGCGGAATAGATTTTCCAGGTTTTGCGACCGGATATGTAGAGTGGCTAAATGTAGCTAAGCGGCGGTCGGCGACGGGTGATTATTCGGTTTCAAGCGTGATTGGCTCGAAATATGCTAAGACGGTATCTCGCTCAATCGGCTCGTCTTCTTCGACCAGGATCTCGACGATCCGCCCGTCGGCCGGAGCGGTCAGCTCGATCACAGCCGGCCCGATCGCTAGTTCCACGATCCGCCGTCCCCGTCGAACGGCTCGCCCTGGTGGAACCAGCCATAGACTCACCTTGCCTTGATAAGACTCAAGGTCGGTTGATGGGACACGGATTTCAAGACGATCGGACATGGGAGTCGCTGCGCTCCAGTGGTTAGTGGTTAGTGGCAAGTGGTTAGAGGGGAGTAGTTAGAGGGGAGATTAATTGCAGTTTCTGTATACGACTGGATTTGAAAGTCTTTATTGACTACCGACGGCTGACTACTAATCAGCGGCAACCCACCCTACGCGGTTCCCATTTGCCGGCGGGTTTCGCTTTCGCTCTTTAAAAGTGGGTGGCCCGTGTAGAGATGGAAACGGGTGAAGTCCAGCTCGACAGCGAGCTTCTCGACCAGAAGCGAACGGACGCGAGACATCGGATATCGGCCGCGATGCTCGGCCTGCATGCAGCTTAGACGAGGGATATCGGCTGTGGGTGACTCGACCAACCGCAGCGCGCCGGGCGACATTGCGACATTAATATAGGCGCCGAAATACGTCACGCCCCGCCGTACGGCCAATCCGAACGTCGCCAATCGACCTGTTCGGCCGATCAGATCAGGCGTCGCGTCGCTAGTTTGAACCGGGATTCGCAGCTCTTCGAACATTGCCGCGACCGCACTTCGGAGTCGTTCGAAGAATCGGCCGACCGAAAGCTCATGCCAGCCGATCGGCACGATTGGATAAACGGCGATCTGTCCGGGCCCGTGTACCATCGCGCCACCGCCGCGCCCGACCCATTTAATCGGATATTGCCCGCCGCGGATTGCCCGGCTGCCACGTGCGACTTCCTCGGGTCGCCCGCCGCGTCCGACGGTAATCATTGGCGAATGCTCGCAAAGCAGAAGCGTCGCGTCGCCGTCGGCTGCTCGCGCGGCCGATTTGGCGATCCGGCGCTGCAGTTTCAGGCAGCGATCGAAATCGACCGTTCCCATCAAATGCGCCTGCAACGCGGGTTCCATTGATTTGGTATCGAAGATCGAAGTTGACATCGCGCGGCCCAGCCCCTTGCCTTTTTTGCCCGAGAGCTCAATAATTGGAGGTTTGTAAAATACAAGTTGGCACATTATGCGGGAAATGCCGATTAAGGAAAGAGCAGTTTTTGTGTAAACTGCGAAAATAGTGAACGCACATTTACTCCTTGGCGCGAATTTGGTCGAAAATGGCTGCGCTTGCCTCGTTTTCCGCTTCTTTGCTTAATGTTAGGTATTAGCTATGTCTAAAAGTAAAAGCAAGAAGAAGAAAAAGAAGCAGTTGTCACCGACAGGTGAACGCGTGGTAACCGAGAATCGCAAGGCTCGCCACGATTACGAGGTGCTCGACTCGATCGAGTGCGGCATTGTACTGGTCGGCAGCGAGGTGAAATCGCTTCGCCGCGGACAATGTTCGATCAACGAGGCCTATGCGAAGGTTCGTGACGGCCAGGTCTATTTGGTTGGCTGTGATATCCCTGAATACCTCGAGGCGAATCAGTTCAACCACCAGCCGAAACGGCCGAGAAAACTGCTCCTTCATCGTCGCGAGATCCAGAAAATCGTCGGCAAAGCGGCGCAGCAGGGCATGACGCTCGTTCCGCTTCGTGTCTATTTCAGTCGTGGATACGCGAAGGTGCTGCTCGGTATTTGCCGCGGTCGTCAGCGACACGACAAACGGGAAGCATTGAAGCGAGCCGAATCGAAACGCGATCTCCGCCGTGTGATGATGCGGAGAAGGTAGGGGTTCGTTTTGTTTCCCTTACCGACAACCGACAACGAATAAAAGCAAGCAAGGACGCTTGCCGAAAATGCAGGGGAATGGAGTCCGATGGATCGTAGGGTGCGGCAGTCCGGCAAGGGCGGACGGCAGAAGAAGGCGGAAGGGAAACCGCGGCTTGTGCTCGGTGTTTCGATTGGCCGATCGTTTCGGAAGATCCGAGCGGCGGCGGTCGAGATGCGCGGTCAAGGTCGTCTTGCGCCGATCCGCGTGCTACGCTCGCTCGATGTCGACATCCAACCGCACACGCGCGAACTTCTTTTTCCCGACGATCGCCCGCCCGCGCTGACGTCGATCGATGACGATCCGGAACTTCTATTGCGACTGACGCTGTTGCGACAAGACTTCACGGAGCAACTAACGTCCGCGATCGGGCAGCTCACAACGCAGCTTGGCACGCAGGCGGAGCAGATTCTCTTTACCTCGGTCAATGAACCGGGCATGTGGATGACGGACGACGAAGGTCGAACGATCTGCCACGAGCTTTGTGACCCGGCAGTGCTCGCACGTTGGACAGGGCTGAACGTGCTTGACGGTTTCGCAGCACACGATTTGTCGCAAGGCGGTGTCGGCGGACCGATCATGGCGGCCGGCGAGTGGCGACTTCTGCACGATACGTTCCGACGGCGAATCCTTCTGCAATTGGGCGAGACGACTCGCATGACGTATATGCCCGAGGGTAGCGATCGAGCGGCACAGCGGCGGATTGTCTCGATGGATATCGGGCCCGGCATGGGACTGCTCAATCGGTTGGCCAGTTACGGGACCGGTGGCGAATGCTTGTACGACGCGGGTGGTCGACTTGCCGTTGGTGGCCGACGCGTGCAGTCGCTGATCGACGATTGGCTGACCGACCCGTTCTTCGAGCAGAGTCTGCCTCGCTGGTTGCCCGTCGGGATCGATCCCGACCGCTTCTTTCAATCGGCGATCGCGGGTGTCGAGCGTGGCGACTGGACCACGGCCGACGCGTTGTGCAGCGCGACGCATTTCATTGCCCAGGCGTCGGTTGCTTCGATCAAGCGATTCCTGCCGCCCGGCGCGCCGGCGGACGAGATCGTGATCGCCTCGGGCGGTCGCAAGAACGGTCTGCTGCTCGGTGCGATCCGCAGCCTGATTCGCTGTCGCCTGTTGAGTCTAGAGTCGATCGGTTACAACGACGTCACGTTCGGTCCTGCAGCGGCGGCTATTCTCGGTTTCATGTACCTCGACGGTCAGGCGGCAGGCTCGACGAGTCTCACGGCCGCCGACGTCTCGCGCGTGCTCGGCCGGCTGACGCCCGGCGCCCCGGCCGCATGGCAGCATCTTCTCACCGCCGGTTTCCGCGTGCCGTCGAAAAAGCAATCGCTCCGTAGCGCGGTGTGAGAGAGCAGGCAGTTGTTAGTAGGCAGCAGTCAGCAGTCAGCAGGCAGTGGGGACGACGATATTATCGAACCGACGCTGACGTACCGATCTTCTTTTCCGTGCAGGTTCAACGCTAGATCGATATCGTGCGCACTTCGGATCGACTGCGTCGATCAAGCGCGTCGCAAGCGAGCGCGGTTAACGTAACGTCGTGCTTGCAAATCAACGTTGTTATCCAATCAGCAAATGTTAGCCGCGCGGACTTGTCCCGCGTTTATCGACGCACAGCGGCGATCTGCGGTGGGGACGACGATTTTTATCGAACCGACGCTGACGTACCGATCTTCTTTTCCTCGCAGGTTCAACGCAAGATCGATATCGTGCGCACTTCGGGTTGAATCATAATCGGCCTGAAAAGGATGACAAATCTTCAATCGGGATTGCCACCCATCGGCGGACCTGATAAGCTTGCCGTAAAGGACGGGTACTTATTTCGTGTAGTACGACCTGCTGCGTCGAACCGTTTCGCACGGAGGTGATTTCATGGCAATTCGCTTGGCTTTCATTGCATTTCTTGCAATTTCACAATTGAATATATCGCCGGTTTTCGCGGACGCGTCTGTGCAGTCTGAGGCTCCTGATTTCTTTCGCGCGGCCGATCTTTGGTATCGATTCGAGCGGGAGATTGGACCCAACGAAGGCACGTATTGCCTCTTGGCGGAGGAATATCGCCCGTATGGGAAGCCTGAGGAGGCGGCCGATGAGAGCGAAGAATCGCCCAGCCTTCCTTCTTATGGACATCCGCGGGGAATGAAGTCGCCAACGGTCGCGCAGGCCGTTGCGAAGCTTAACGACGAGTCGTCCGAGATTCGTTTTATTGCGTCGGTGTGGCTCTTTGAAGAGAATCGGCATTGGTGGATGGAGCAGCTCGAGCCCTCGCTTCGCGCGCAGGTAGAGACGAAGATTATCGACACGCTTCGGGAGCAGCTCGAAGACGAGGATCGGACGGTCCGGCATGAAGCGGCCGCCGCGCTTTATCGTTTGGGAACGAATAAGGCGCTCCGCACGTTGATCGCGGTGATTGAAGATCCGCAGGTCGAGATCAGCACGTGGAGTCTTGAATGTCCTATTGTTAATGAAGGAAACGCATCTCGGGGTCGAAACTATTTCTCGCACAGGGCAACTTCCTATGTTTTCAGGATGCCCGGTCTGAAGGAGTGGGTGTTGCCCTATTTGAAAGCGATGATCGGAGAAGTGCCGCTCGATCAAAAAGACCTCGACCCGTCGCTCGAACGCCCCGATACATTTCCAACGACCAACGTCGAGGATGAGTGGAAAACGAAAACCAAGGAAGAGCTGAAGAAGAAGCTGCTCGGTTGGTTCGATTACTTCCGAGAAAAGGAAGTCAATTTCGTGTTCGAGTTCCAGCGCGATCGACATAGTATCGGCTCGTTCTTCAGTTTCTGTGTCATCGATTCGCTGGTCGATTTCATGGGCAACGACGCGAGCGAAACGCTGATGATCGTGCTGCGAGACCGCTCGGAGAAGCTTCGCGTGATGGCAGCACAGCTTTTGGGGAAGCGGCAAGACCGTCGCGCGGTCGATTCGCTGATCTTTGCGCTCAAAGACGATGATTCGATCGTTCGTGCTACAGCAGCTGGTGCTTTGGGAAGAATCGGCGAGAAGCGAGCTGCCGCTGCAATCCTTCCTCTCATGGAAGATGAAGATATATGCGTGCGGGCCGAAGCGATTTTCGCCCTGTGTCGGCTGGGCGATTCGGCGGCGCTTAAGCTTGCGATCGAGGCGCTTGAAAGCGATGAGAAAGATCTTCGATTCGCGGCCCTTCGCGGACTCGGTCAACTGCCTGAACGTCGAGCGATCGAAGCGGTTGCACGCGTCGTGCGGACGACCACATCGCAGCATGTGCGCGAAACAGCGATCAAAATCCTTTCCAAGCGGCAGAAGGAACTGAATCTATCTGAAATGCTGCTCGTTCTCAATAAAGGCGAATTCCTGGCGAGTCGTTACATCCTCGAGTCGCTGAAAGAGCGAAACGATCTGCGGTCGCTCCTGCCGCTTTGTTCGTTTGTTGGCAGGAAGAAGGCGGAGCGAGCGTATACCGAAATCAAGACGATCTTGCATCTCGGGAAGGAGAAAATTCGCCAGCCGCTTCTCGATGCCCTCTCGGGCGACGATCCAGCAGTTCGTGCCGGTGCGGTGATGGCGTTGGGCGCGATGCGCGAACCGCGCGCGGTCGAGCCGCTGATCGAACTCGCCGGTAGCGATGACCCGGTCGTGCGTCAACGTGCGATCTGGGCGCTCCAAGAGCTCGGCGACCGTCGCGCCGTTCCCCCGCTGATCAAGGAGTTAGGTCGAGAATTCGCCTGGTCGCGAATCGACGCGGCGATCGTGCTCGGACGATTCGGCGACCCCCGTGCGGTCGAGCCGCTTTGCCAGTCGCTCGAGGAATCCGACCCGCTGCTTCGTCGCGCAGCCGCCGTGTCGTTGGGACGAATCGGGGACGAACGCGCGATCGAGCCGCTAATCGCCGCACTCGATGACGACGACGCGGACGTATCGATCGAGGCCGCAAGGTCGCTTGCCTATAAGGGCGATCGAAGAGCAGCGACCGCGGTTCGCGAGAAGTTTCAGCGCGACGCTGATCCCGATCCAAGATTATTACCCGCGCTGTTTGCTGCCGGGTGGCGGCCGACGTCGATCGAAGATGTCGTGCGTCTTCTGATCGTTTTCCGTCAACCGCAATTGCTCGCCGCACTCACGCCTCGCTCAACACCTCACTTGGTGAAATCCTTGAAGTCCGAAGCCAAGCAGGTTCGCTATCATGCGGCCAAGGCGATGATTCTCAGCGGTGATGAGTCGACCATTCCTGCGCTGGTCGAGATGTACCATCGGAATACCATGGAAGAATTGACGCAAATGTATGTTTGTTGCGGGCGTAAGGAACTGAGCGATTCGGCGTGGCGCTGGGCGGTTATGAGCCGTGGTTGTTTGAAAGACTTATACGGCATGCCCGTCTGGGGCGGCGGTACGATGGAAACCCGTTCGCGTGAACTTTATCCGCCGTCGTACATTCCGATTCCGATTGATCCATAAATATGTTACCGATTCGTTAATTTCCTATCGAAGGTGATTTCATGTCCCATCGCAATATGATATCCATGTTTGTCGCAACCGTTCTTTTCGCAGCGGTAATCGACTGTGCCGTTTCCGCCGAGCCGGCAAGCGAGCCGGCAAGCGAGCCGGATGAGATTTCCGCGGCGGAGTATTTTAAGGACGCGGGGCGGTGGTATCGATTCGATCGGCCGCTCGAGCTAAGTGGCGGGGCGTATCGGTGCCTGGCCGAAGAGTATTATTACGTCGATAAGCTTCGGATGTCGCTCAGTGCGATCGATATCTATAGGCCCGTGTCGTTTGGCGAGCGGCAGTACAATCATCCGGGCGTGTCGCCACCCGGTACGCGGCAGGTGATCGAGCAGCTCGATAGCGACTGTCCGGAGGCTCGGCTCGCGGCGGCGGTTTGGCTCTTTGACGCGAGTCGGCTCTGGTGGTTCGCGGCACTGGATGAATCGCTTCGCGAAAAGGTCGAAACGAAAGCGGTTCGCGTGCTTGGAGAAAAACTGCGAAGCGAGCATCAGCCGATCCGTCGCGAGGCGGCCCTCGCGCTGATTCGTATGCGATCGGCGGTCGGGAATCGCCCGTTGATCGAGGTGCTCGAAGGGGAGGATTTGCCAGTCAAGGAGGATGTCATCTCCGTCGTGGGCGACAAGTTCGACGAATGGCACGCTGCCGATCGCTTTTCGACGTTTCCATTTCGACTGCTCTTGAAATACGATATGTATCGATGGAAGGTGGAAACGCTCATCGAGAATTTGAAGGGGACGGTTGGCGATCCGCCGGAAGCGTCGGATCCGACGGTTGTGACCGAGCCGCCAGGCGCTACAATACTTGGGGGTTGGGACGGCATGTCGGCAGAAGCGCGCGACAAGTACGTGCGCGATGCGATCGAAGAGCTCCGAGAGGGCGACTGGAAGTCGCGCATGCAGGCGACGCGAATGTTGGATGAGGCGAAGGGTGACCGTCGAGCTGTAGGGGCGCTTGTCTTCGCGCTTCGAGATGACATTTATCAAGTGCGTGCGGCCGCCGCAAGGGCGTTGGGGCGGCTCGATGCGAAAAGTGCGGCCGAGCCGCTTTTGTTCGCCCTTCGGGATGAACATAAGGAGGTGAGCAGCGCGGCGATCGAAGCGTTGGGACGGATCGGTGACGAACGGGCACTTGCACTCGCGATGCAAATGGCACGCGATGCTGACGGAGATCGACGTCGGTCGGCCGTGCTCGCCCTTTCCTATTTCGCGAGGCCCGAGTCGGTCGATCTGTTGATCGACGCACTTGACGAGAAAGATCACGAGCTGGTGATGGCCGCGGTCGCGGCGCTCGGGTCGATCGACGATCCGCGGGTGAACAAGGCGCTGGTGCAGTTCGTCAATTCGAATGCTTCGTCGGATGCTCGTTCCGTGGCGGTCCAGGCGATTGTGAAGCGGAAAGATTCCGTCGCCATGCAAGGGATGCTCAAAGCGCTTCGCGAGGGCGACGAGGTGGCGCAAGTGATGGCCTTTACCGTCCTAGCACAATGGAACGATCCGCAGTCGCTTGGCCCGCTTCTGAAGATCGCGGGGTGACGACCGGCACTGGCGATGGCGGTCGTGCTGCGGTTCAAACTGGAAGACATCCGCGAGCAACTTTTCATCGCGATTGCGACCGATGATCGAGACATTCGTGCCGGCGCCGTCCTTGCCTGCGGTGGGTTTGTTGTTAAAGAGACGACCGAAGCGATCCTTTCGTTGGTCGATAGCGACGATCCGCTGATGCGACAGAACGTGATCTGGGCGCTCATGCGACTGGGCGACCAGCGTGCGGTCGAGCCATTGATCACGGAGCTCGACCGAGAGTTCGCCTGGACGCGGATCGATGCCGCGCTGGCGCTGGGACATTTGGGCGACGCTCGAGCAGTCGACCCGTTATGTCGTGCGATTGCGGATGACGATCCGCTGCTGCGTCGGGCAGCCGCGGTGGCGCTTGGGATGATCGGCGATCGACGCGCGGTCGAGCCGCTGATCGCAGCGCTCGACGATGCCGACGAGCGAGTCGTGGAGGAAGTCGCACGGACGCTGGTGCTTTTAGATGACGAGCGTGTGAAGGAGGCGATTCTTGCCAAGTATCAAAGCGATGACCAGCCCAGTGTCGGGCTAACCGCCGCGCTGTTCGCTTCCGGGTGGCGGCCGACGACGATCGAAGACGCCACTCGGCTGTTGATCGGTTTCGGGCGAACACATATCTTGGCGGCGATGGCACCGGAGTCGGCCGCTTTCTTGATCGAGACGCTAGAGTCGTCCGATACGAACATGCGATACTTGGCCGCCCCGGCGCTGGTGGCGATGCTCGATAAGCACCCATCGAAAAGCGTGGCCGAGCTTTTCGGCCAGTCGAGCCATGGCAAGCTTGGCGACGCGGCCCGAGAGTGGTACCGTTCGCAGGAAAGACGTTATACTCCCGGAAGCGTTTCTTCTCCTTCGGGCACGACGGGTTGGGGCGGTGAATATATCCCGCCCGTTTCGTATGGTCGAGTTTATGGTAGACTGCCATCGGCTTATCCGAGTACGAATCTCGGCAACGGTTATTCCGAGCTGCCAGGCGCAGTTCCCGTGGAACAGTAGCGAGAACGTCGGTTACCGGGGCGGCCAGGATTTTGTTACGCCGTAAGTTTCGCGCTGCTTTGGATCGGCTAAAATTGGGCGTGAAGTGATCGTGATGAAACCGAGCCGGCACCGGTCGGGGAACTCGATTTGGATCTCGCGGCCGTCTTCTTCGTAGAACAGAAGGATCTCGTCGTCGTCATCATCCCGCCAATAAGGCTCGCCGAAAAGAGCGAGAATCTCGTCGATCGTCGTTGACGTATCGAGTTGGATGACTTGGCCGACTCGAATGAAGCCTCCGGGGAAATGTTCCAAATTTAAGGTAACCGTCGTTAGCACGTCTTCCTTCGTCCAGAGATCGATCCCGTACTCCTCGGCTGAGAACATACCTCGGGAGTCGAGCGAGGTGGCGAAGAAATCAGCATCCGATAGATATCCGCCCAATGAGGAATTTCCGCATTGGAACTCGGTCAGATCGATCGTTAAGTCGGCATAGAACTGGCTCGGGAAGTCATGCTTCACTTGATTTCCGGTTATAAGTGAAAGCAATTTTGAAAAGAATCCCATTGGTACCATCCTTGTTTGATCTGATTCTCTTGCGATTTGAAAGCGCAGACTTTCCCCACGGACTACTGACGGCTGACTTCTGACTACTTACCCTCGAAGCTACTTGCCGGCTTTGTAATCGATAACGAGCACCTTCTCGAGATGCGGCTTGAGCAGGGCGACGAATGCCTGGTGTGCGGGGTGGGGCAGATAGATCTCGCGATCCTTCGCCGTGTTGAACGTTACGAGGAATGCGTGGGTGAAACCGTCGGCCAGGCCCTCGACGCTGCAGTCGGTTCCCCATTCGAAGTCGGCGATGGCGGGGATCTTGGCCGGCAGGCCGCGGAATCCGTCTTCGATCTCTTTGATCTTCGCTGCGGGCGTGCCTTCCTTCCAGGCGAAGAGCACAACGTGTCGAAGTTTGCCCAGCGCTGGGTTTTCGTCGGCCGCTTGGGCCGTCGGAGTCATCGTTGCGGCGAGAATCAGAAGCAGGGCGAGGGCGGCGATCGAAATTGCGCGGTTCATGGCAGTTCCTTTTCGGTGACGTGAGTTCTGCGGTGGTTTGAAATGTTGATCGTAGCAGATCGAGATTCCTCTCTTCTTGATATTATGGCATGAAGCAGCGGGATAAAAGGTGTCCGGTGGAGTTTGCAAGCAGGTTTCTCGATTTTTCACCCCTGGCGACCGGATTCATGTGCATCGATAGCGAATTTGAATGGTTTGAAATGCGACAAAGCAGTGAAATTATGAATACCGACACGTTTCTAATCGTCACGAAGGGTAATATTTCTCCCAAAATGCTGTACATAAATAAAGGCAATGTTGCTTTATTGAAAGAAAAGTCTTGACCTTTTTAACCCGTCCAATCATCATAAAATAGAAAAGTCAAGTAAGAAGAGTAGGCACTTAAGTAGTAGATCGCGCGACCAGAGTCGACAAGGTCGGGTTTTGTCTATTTCTCTGCTTGTGAGGAATGTGTATATTTAAAGTATCTGCGCGCTGGGGATTGGGCGACAAGCGTTCGACCGCGGCCGACAGGATAGATCGAAGAGCGGCGGTGAAACGACTCGCCGACGGTGAACAAAACGCACAACCGATGAAAGGCTTGCGAGACTTGTATACAAGTATGAAACGCATTATCAGTGATTCGTTTGCAGGTTTGAAAATCGCGGGCGCAGCGGTCTTTACCGCCACGCTAAAAGCGTTCGGTTTGCAGCTTAGAAAACGACAATGGTGTCCGGTGCCGATACCTTCGCGCAAACGTAGCCGAAGGCGCCACCGTGAGCGCTAACATATAAGCAGTGATTCGAGGGAAGTTATCGAGGTGTAAGTCTTCTTACCCATTCTTCCTTTGCTCGCTAAAATGAAAAAATGCAATTTGCGGAACCAATCGAAAAGTAAAATCGTCATAAAAAATGCGAAATTATCACTTGGATCGATTGTAACGCAATAATTAAAGGGTTTTTGGAACGAATAGATGTCGGAGAGTTCTCACACTAGCACTGCTGCGGTCCAAATCGGTTGCGACGCCACGCCGTCGTTTATCGATTGGCTGGCACAGATCGGTGGCTCGCTCATGGTGTCGACCTATCAGGCCGGAAAAGTGGCAATGATCGGTTGGGGCGGAGAGCGTGTCACTTTGCTGATGCGCGAATTCGACAAGCCGCTGGGAATGGCCTGTCAGACTGAGGATTCGGAAGACGGCCGACCGCAGCGAGTAAGGCGGATCGTGATGGCGACCAGGCACGACGTGTCCTCGTTCACCGATGCTCCGCCCCTGGCACATCAATATATAGAGGATCAACCCGGTCGGTACGACGCATTGTACCTTCCGCGCGTGACATATCACACGGGCGATTTGCAGACGCACGATGTCGCAATCGCCGGTGATGACGTTTATCTGGTGGCGACACGTTTTTCGTGTCTAGCTAAGCTAAGCGTCGATTATGGTTTTCAGACGGTATGGAAACCGCCGTTCGTAACGGATGTGGTGCCCGAGGATCGGTGTCACCTTAACGGTTTGGCGGTCGTAGACGGTCAGCCGAAGTACGTTACGGCGCTTGGTACGACGGATACGCCTGGTGGATGGCGTGAACGAAAGGCCGATGGCGGTGTGCTGCTCGATGTCGAATCGGGCGAGACGCTGATTGATAACCTTTCGATGCCTCATTCACCACGATGGCACAGGGATCGGCTTTGGTTGCTCGATTCGGGTCGCGGACGTTTGCTTCGCATGGATCCGAAAGACGGTCAGGTCGAAACGGTTGCCGAGCTACCCGGTTATTTACGAGGCTTGTGCCTCATAGGCGACTGGGCCGTCGTGGGCTTGTGTAAGATACGCGAGCGACATGTTTTCGGCGGTTTGCCGATCCAAGAACGTTACGACCATTTGCAATGCGGCGTTGCGATTGTCGACACGCGAAGCGGCGCGATGGTTGGAATGTTCGAGTTTACCCATGGTTGCGAAGAGCTTTTCGACGTGAAGTTTTTACCGAACGTCTTTAGGCCGATGATAGTGAACCTTGATCGCCCCGAGGCCAGAGAGGCGATCACCAACGAAGAGTCGTCGTTTTGGATTCGCCCGAGTGCAGCGATTACGCCCACTCGGTAGGAAGCGAACCTGACGTAGCGACAGAGTATTGACAGAGACACGGACAATTAAAACCTATAGGTTGCGCGTCGAAGGGATTGACGGCGACCGACCGGACGGGCTTCGCATAGAGGCGGTACCGGTCGTGAAGGATCGACTTTCCTTTTGATGGAAGAATGTAGGACTTAAAAGGGCATATTCAACAAACGTGCCAACTGCGCGCACGGTGGTTTTATTTAGGATTAGCACGATGGCGTTTAAGATTTCAAAGTTTGGTCATTTCGCATCGAATGTTGCACGACGTATTTTCAAAAAGGGGCAGCGAAGCTTCATGCCCGAGGCCTCGAGTCTCGAGCCACGATCGCTTCGAATCGATCCTCTGGAAGAGCGACAGTTGCTGGCATTGACCGCTTCGCTCGATATCTCGACACTCGAAGATGTTCGGGTGAACGAGACATCGACCCTCAATCAAACCACGACGACCGCTCAATCGCTTGCGGGCGACCATGACGGCGATTTCGTTGTCGTTTGGACTCGCTACGACGAAGTGGTCGACGCTCTGGGTGATCCGATCCTCGATCCCTGGACCGGAAACGCGCTTACGGACGCGAATATTTATGCCCGATACATGACCGATGAGGTCCAGCGAATCTCGCTTCCGCCTGAAGCGCTCGTGGACACACCCGGTGCGGATCCGGCTCGGTTCTCGCTGACGTACGGCGGTCCGGAAGTCCAGAAGCTTTCGATCTCGAACACGACGGGCAACCCGGGCAACGTGTTCCCAGGTGCGGTTACCGGATCGATCACGCTCGGATACGATCTTGACGGCATTAATGGTGTCGATCCGCTAGCGGGTGAAACGCGAACGATCATGTTCAGCGAATTTACCGATCAGGAAGACAACGCGCTTGCCATCGAGCTCGGTCTTCAAAGCATGGGTGGTTTTCTGACCGACGTATCGGTAGTCGCTATCGACGTGAACGACTATTTGATTAATTTCTCCGAAGCGGTTGTCGGCACGACGAACGTTGACCAGGTAACGGTTGAGGATATTACTTCTCCGTTTAGTCTCTATCCAGCGGCGATGGTGACGACCGTTCGTGAACCGATCGTTGTTGACGATATCTATATTTGGCCCGATGATCCCGATACGACGGCATCGAACATTCAGATGGCGTTTTTGCAAGCGACGGTTGATAGTCGCGCGATCGCTCCGATGGAGACCGGCTTCCCCTATAACTTCGGTGTCGGTGAAGTTTGGGGTTCGCTCCCGTTTATCACGGTCACACCGAGCAACGATAGCGGCACGCAGTTCGACATTACGTTCGCGAGCGATTCGGATCAACCGCTGCCCTTTATTTCACCCTCGGGTAAGCAAGATCATCCGCCGCTGGTCGTCAGTTATGTAGAAGACGACCAGGGTGTGGATATTACCGGTTTGATGGCGTCGGGTACTGCGGATACGCTCAAGCAGCCGAGTCCCGAGTTCCGTGTGAACGATATCGAGATCGACGATCCTTGGACGTACGAGCACGAGATTTACGACCAGACGAATCCGGCGGTCGCGATGGATGCCGACGGCGACTTCGTGATTACTTGGCAAAGTGAAGTTCCTTCGAGCGAAACGTTCGGAAGCCAGTTCGACATTTTTGCAAGGCGTTTTTCGCCCGCGGCTACGGTTCCCGATGGTGAAGAGACATTCGTGCCCAGTGTCGACGCGCTTGGAAACGAATTCCGCGTGAATACGTTTACGGCCAACTCTCAATATTCGCCTGCGATCGCGATGAATGACGATGGCGATTACACGATCTCTTGGACGAACGACGGTCAGTCGATCAGTTTCTTCAATGGCATTGTCGCGCAGCGATTCAATCGCGACGGTCAGCGGGTCGGTAGCGAGTGGCTTGTTAATGACGAAGATACGAACGAGCATGGTGGCAGTTATGTTAGCATGAGCTACGACGGACACATCCTCGTCACGTGGAATACGCTCGCCGGTCTGATGGGCGAACTTTATGACCCGCAGGGAATCGAACTAGAGCCGCAATTCATCGTCGCACCCAACGGCGGCGGTGGTACGTCGACGTTCGATATGAATAACAACTTCCTGATCGGCTGGAATGAAATTGCCGATCCGGACAATGGCGGCGGTACAAGCACGGGCGTTTACGCTCAAATGTATTCGTTCGATTACACGACGGATCAAGATGGCAACAGCACCCAGGGAACGCCTAATGCCGCGATCAACGGCGTTAACACGCTGCGAACTACGTTCCGTGCCAACAGTGCGAGCCTCGATCCCACGACAAACACCGCTTGGCCCGGTCTTCAGACGAATAACCAAGTCGCAGTCGATGCGGATGGCGATATTACGATTTCGTTCGACGGTTATGGTCCGGACATTGCGGAAAATACGGCAGTGGCTGCCCAATATTATGCCGACGCACTTGCCGATCCGAGAAATGCCGATATTCTAAACTGGTTGCCCACATTCGGATTGCCCAGTGGCTTCCTCAATACCGGCGATACGGACAGCGTGATCGAAGAAGTTTTGATCAATGCAGCCAGTCCTGTGATGAATTTCTTCGGCACACCGGCAACGGACGCGCAGCTCGGTCGAATTCGCTCGATTCT
>Ga0180430_10002219_pt1 | contig 17817 bp, 8 predicted proteins | sample SS_ome_9_FD_132999 | JGI IMG/M metagenome (GOLD analysis project Ga0180430, IMG submission 132999) | Hypersaline lake sediment archaeal communities from the Salton Sea, California, USA - SS_1_S_2 metaG | ecosystem: Environmental > Aquatic > Non-marine Saline and Alkaline > Hypersaline > Sediment... | reverse complement strand
TCTCGGCGCAGGTTGATATGGTGTTAACGGCCTGGTCGACGATCGAGACAAGCTCGGGGCCGGTGATTCGCGCCCTGGCCCGCCGGATGTGCTTGCGGGCTTTTGCGACGAGTCCGGTTTCTTTGGGGTACTTGTCGACAAACTCCCGCAGAACGCCGATACCCTCGGAGTTTTTCTTCTGCTTGACCAGGCAGGCCCCGAACCGATAGTGCGCCCGCGCGACGTATTTGCGATTGGCCCCGGCGTTGTCGATGATCTGTTTGTAGATCTTCATCGCCGCGTCGATGTCGCCTTTGGTCTCCTCGGCGAAGACGCCTTTCTCCAGCAACAGCGCCGGCGACTGGCCCCGGGCTGCGGGCGCGGCGAGCATCACGATTGCGGCCGACAGAATGAGCAGGTTGCGTTTCATGGCGTGTTCCTTTCGTTTTAAGATAACTGTTTGTCATCCGTCATTGAAAGGAATTGTAACGATCGAATGTTACGGTCATGTCACCGCGGAATCCTGTTTTCGTTCGCTCTGAAAAAAACGGCGGACCCGCCGCATTGTCAGCGGGAACCGGTCTCCGAGCGTTTCGCCGTTATCAGTCTGGCCAGCCCCTGCACGCCTTTTCCTCCGCGGACGCTGTCTAGAAGCACCGCCCCGAGTATCACCAGGCCCAGAACTACTTTCTGCGTATAGCTCTCCACATCGGTGAGGTTCATTCCGTTTTGGATCACCGAGATTATCAGCACGCCGATCAGCGTTCCGAATATCTTGCCCTTTCCGCCGCTGAGGCTCGTGCCGCCGACGACGACCGCGGCGATGATGTACAGTTCGGCCATCTCGCCGTACCTGGGGCTTCCGCTCTTGAGTATCGACATTCGGATAACGCCGCCGAGCCCCGCCAGCGCGCCGCACATGACGTAGCAAAACAGGATCACGCGCTTGACCGGCACGCCGGAGAGCCTCGCGGCCTCTGCGTTTCCGCCGACGGCGTAGATGTATCGCCCCAGGACGGTGCGGGACATCATTATGTGCGCAGCGGCGTACAGCAGCACCATCAGGACAAGCGTGTTGGGTATTCCCAGCAGGTCGGCGCCCTGCCCCAGCCAGACGATGGAGTTGGGAAGCTGATACTTCAACTCGCCCTGTCCGATAATGAAAGCCATCCCCCTCGCGACAAGCATCATCGCAAGAGTAACCACGAACGGAGGTATGGAGAATCGGGTGACCATCAGCCCGTTGAGAAAACCGACCAGCGCGCAGGCGAGTATCCCCGCGAACATGCAGATCGTAAACGCCCCCGCGCCGGCCGATCGGGCGCCGGCGAACTCGACCACGCAATACGCCGCAGTCATCGCGGACATCGCTATCAGGCTGCCCACCGAAAGGTCGATGCCGCCGGTGATGATCACAAACGTCATCCCTATGGCGATAATGGCGATCACAACGTTGCTCGTCGCGACGTTGCGGATATTCTCCATCTGCAGGAATCTGGAACGCGTGAAGCCTTCCGGAACTACGACGGTTATGTCGCCCATTTCGGGGAATTTATTGTCCAGATGCTCTATCAGACCCCACTGCGAGACCCATCTGGTCGTCGCGATGGCCGAGACTTTCCCGCCCGAGTCCTTCACCCGATCGATCGCCTTCCTGAGATCCGCCGGCTGTCCGACGATCTGCTCGATATTGGTCATGCCGCCGGCCTGCAACGCCTTGACAGTCCCGGCGACGAAAGCCGTCCCCTTCTTGTCGGCGTCGTCACGCCCGACGACGATCACCACGCCGTCGCCACGGCGCATATTCAGGACCTTGTCGGCGACCTGCCTGACGGCCTGGTCGCCCTCGGGATACTCAGTGGTGATCGTGGCGAAACTGTAGTACAGGCACAACGCCAGCAGGCCGACGATCATCCCGTAATCGGACATGAACCTTCGCATCATGTTTTTCGCGGTCGACGGTTCGTTCATTTCGTTCCCGATCCGATCGCCAGGTGCATTATCCGCTCCTGCGTGGCGCCCGCCACATCGGTTATCTCTCCGGTGATCGCTCCCTCATGCATAACGATTATCCGATCGCTCATGCCCAGCACTTCGGGCAGTTCGGAGCTTATCATGATCACCGCCTTTCCGCGAGCCGCCAGTTCATTCATTAGAAGGTAGATCTCGTATTTCGCGCCAACGTCGATCCCGCGCGTCGGTTCGTCGAATATGATGACGTCGCAGTCATTCTCCAGCCACTTGGCCAGAACGAGCTTCTGCTGATTCCCGCCCGAGAGGTTCTCGGCGAGCGTTTCGCTGTCGGGGACCTTGATCCTCATCGTCGCAACGAACTGTTCGAATCGCGATTTCTCGACCGACTGGTCGACGAACCCCAGACGCGAGAATCGCGATAGGTTCGGCAGTCCGAAGTTGCGCCTGACGCTGTGGCCCAGGACCAGGCCCTGGGTCTTGCGATCTTCTGTCAGCCGGCATATCCGGTTTGCGATCGCGTCGCGCGGATTTCTCACGTTCAATGCGCGTCCGTCGAGACTAATCTCGCCGGAATCCCTCTCGTCGGCTCCGAATATCAGGCGAGCGGTTTCGGTGCGCCCGGCTCCGACAAGCCCGGTAAGGGCCAGGATCTCCCCGGCTCGCACTGAAAATGACACGTCCCTCACCGCCCGGCCGCGATTGAGCCGATCGGCCTCCAGCCGCACGTCGCCGAGTTCCGGCGTTCGGGCGGGGAATTCGTTTTCGAGTTTCCGCCCGACCATCATCTCGACAAGCTTATCGTGATCGATGTCTCCGATATCGCGCGTGCCGACTTGCTCGCCGTCGCGAAGGACCATCACACGATCGGCGATCCGGAATATCTCTTCGAGCCGGTGGGAGATGTAGATGATCCCGATCCCCTGGGCCTTCAGATCCCGAACGATCTCGAAGAGTTTCTCGACTTCCTGTCCGGTCAGGGCCGCCGACGGTTCGTCCATTACGATAATGCGGGCTCTGACCGAGATGGCCTTGGCGATCTCGACGGTCTGCTGCTGGGCCACCGTCAACTCCTCGCACCTGGCGTCGGGGTCAATGTCCAGGCCGATGCGGGCGAACAGCTCCTTCGATTGTTCGTATTCGCCGCTCTTGCGAACGAACCCGAAGTTGGCGTTTTCCCGCCCGAGGAAGATGTTCTCCCTTACGCTCAGAGCGGGTATGAGGTTGAACTCCTGGTATATGATCGATACTCCGGCGGCCTGTGAGGCGTGCGGGTCGCTGATGCGAGCGGCGCGCCCTTCGATGGCTATGGAACCGGAATCGGCCAGGTGAGCCCCGCCGAGGACTTTGATGAGCGTACTCTTGCCGGCTCCGTTTTCTCCCAGCAGAGCCAGGACCTGGCCCTTCTGCAGGGTCAGGTCAACGCCTTTGAGCGCATGGACTCCGGCGAAGGATTTGTCGATCCCGCGCATCTCCAGCAGCGGCTCGGCGTCATTGCCTGGGTTGCCGACCACGCCGCGCCCCTACCTGGCCGCCGGTTGAGTCGTCGCCGTCGGAGCCTTGTACCCGCGAAGGGTCGGATCCTTGTCGGCATCGGCCTTGCGGTATAGCGTCGTGGGGATCAGCTTCTCCTTGGGGACCTCTTCGCCTTCAGAGTGCTTGATTACGGCCTCTACAACGCCCTCGCCGATCAGCCGGGTCGACTGGACCGGATCGGCGTAGATATGTCCCTGCTGGATCGCGTATTTCCCTTCGGGCATACCGTCGAAGGCGATTATCTTGACGTCCTTTTCCCTTCCCTCGGCCTTGAGCGCGGCGTAGGCGCCAAGTCCGGTCGGGTCGTTTATCGCGAAAATCGCCGCCAGGTCCGGCACGGACGTCAGGATGTCCCTGGTGACACGGAAGCTCTCGGCCCGATCGCCGCCGGCGGGGAGAATCTTGACGATCTCTATCGGACTGCCGGCCTCCGCGAGTTCGTCCTTGAAGCCCTTGACGCGCAGGATAACCGACTCGACTTCAGGGTAGTCCACAATCGCGACTTTGCCCTTGTTGTCGATCGCCTCCATCACGGCTTTGGCCGCCAGACGACCGCCGGAGTAGTTGTCGGTGGCGACGTGGCAAACGACTTCGGCTTCCGGATCGAGCGACTTGATGTCGCAGGTGAACACGGGTATGCCGGCCTTGTTGGCTCGCTTGATCGACGCGCCTACGGACTTGGAGTTGACCGGATTGAGTATGATCGCGTTGACCTTGCTGGAGATGAAATCGAGGATCTGGTTGTCCTGAGTGGCCGCGTTCATCTCGGCGTTGACGATGAGCACGCGATAGCCGTGTTTCTCGGCCGCTGCGGTGACGTCGTCGGCGAGATCCTTGAAGAACGGGTTCTTCATCGTCAGCACGGAAAATCCGATGGTCTTCTGGGCCTGGTCGTCATCGCCTCGGCCGCAACCGGAAAGGCACACCGCAAACGACACCGCGGCGATCAGCATACTCAAGGCGAAACTCTTCATATTCGGCTCCTTTCGGCGTTATTCGTACATGTGTCCACAGCGCATGGATATAGTGTTACCATCGAAATGGTCGGCAGGCAAGAATGTAATCCGGCGTCAGCGCCGTCAGTTCTGCGTCTTCCTGGTCTCGGGGGTTTCCGGCGCCTTTATTTTCGGACGCGAGAACATCGGCAAGTAGCGGTAGTAGACCTCCAGCGACAGCGTCGCCATCGCGGTGGACATCACGCGTCCGCCCTTGTTGGAGGCCCACTGACCCCTGGGGGGCCAACTGCCGACGTGATCGGCTTTCTTGATCTGCATCTCGAGCAGAGTCTTCTTCATCTGCTTGTTCCACAGCTCCCACGCCGGACCCTGGTGCTGGAACATCGCCAGGCACGCGTAGTACCAGTAGTAGTAGTTGACCTTCCGGGCCTGGGGCAGGTTGATCTTTATCATCGACACCGAGTCGCCCATCATAGGAGCATTCGGTCGGACGCCCATGATCTGCCGGCAGAACATCGCCTCGGCGGTCATCGTCTCCGTCGGGTTCTTATTGCCCTGGTAGCTGTAGCGTCCTCCGTTGGCGCCGCTGGAGACGCTGTCGAGGTACTTGCCGGCCATGATAAACGGATCCTCGGGCACCCGCAGGCCCGACATCCGAGCGCTTGTAAGCGCCATGACCTGCCAGCCGACGACGGAAGTGTCGCTGTCCCGGGAGTTGTACTTGTAGCGCCATCCGCCTTTGTCATTTTGCGCGCGGATGATGAATCCGACGGCTCGCCTCAGCGGATCGAGCAGCGCCGGGTCCTTCGTCATTCCGTACGCCTCGGCCAGAGCCATAGTCGCTATGCCCTGGTCGTACATCCCCTGACCGTTGCCGGCGGTCAGGTCGCCGTCTTCGCCGACGCGGCTGATCAGCCACTGAACCGCCTTCTTCATGGGCTTCTGGTACGGACCCTTTTCGGTGTGCCTGGCGCCCCAACCAAAGTAGCACAGCATCGCGAAACCGGTCGACGCATTCTCGTGTCCCGACGCCCCGCCGTGCTTCTTGGTGTCCCAGAATCCTTCAGGCTCCTGGGTGCGGGTGAACCAGTCCAGGGAAAGCCGGATCGCTTTTTCGGTCTCATCGCTTCCGCCGAGTCTCTTGAGCACTCGGTTGCGGTTGAGCGGATTTCGCAGTTCGTAGTTCGATTTCCTGTCGGCCGGGGCCGCCAGATCGGTGATCTCGCCGACCTCCAGACGCGGAGTCTTGCGGCTGAGCAGATCTCCCGGACCGATCAGGCGCGGAGCCCCGACAGTGTCGGTCAGCCCCTTCTCGGCGTACAGGGGCGTGATCGTCATGTCGCCGGTTCCGGTCGATCTCTTCGGCGCGGCTCTGGCGGGGGCGGGCGCACCGCCCAGAGGCTTGCCGATCATGTTGCTCATCGCCGGAGTCCCGCCGGCGAGCTTCATCGTGTTGGTGACCTTGGCGGTTCCGCTGGCGGCCTGCTTGGCCCCTTCGGCGCGCTGTTCGAGCTTGTGCTCCGGCGAGCCGAACCTCACCGGGCCTATCGCCGTAACGTCGGGTTTGGGCATATCCTTCTGCTTGACGGTGTCGGTGGTTTCGACCTTGGCTTCGGTGGCCTCGAAGGCGACTTCGGACGGTTCGATCGGAGTGGTTCTCGCCGGGTCCGACGGCTTTTCGACGGCGGTGTCGGCCGAGGCGGTCATAGCCGGAGCGGCTTGTGCGACCCGGAACTCGGTCGACGGTTCGGCCAGGTCGGTCTTCTCGATCTTATCGGCCGGTTCGGGCTTGGTTTCCAGTTCGATCTGCGTTTCGAACTCGACGCGCTGGACCATCGTCACGTCGGGGTTCGCGTGGGTCTGGGTCTCCTGGGTCGGAGTCTCCCGAGTCTCGACCTGCAGTTCGGTGCGCTCGAGCTGGAAGTCCGAGGTCACCATCTTGTGCGGGGCGACCTCGATCGGATTAATTGTCGGAAGGAGCATCGGCTCGCGGTTCGATTCGACCCGGACCAGTTCGGGGGTGAACTTGATCTCGGCGACCTGCTCGCGGATGTTGACCGACAGTTTTTCGCTGGCCAGCGAGTCGGCGTCGACGGATATCTCCATCGGATCGCCGCCGGCCTCGATCATCGCCGCGGTTATCATCCACAGGCTCATCATGATCAGGATCAGCGCGTGCAGCGCCGCCGATCCCATCAGGCATCGCATCAGAAGCCCGACCTGCTGGCGGTTTTCGGCCTTGAGCCACCACAGCAGCAGCGCCAGCAGCGTAAGCAGACCCGCCAGCAGCCCGATCAGCCACCACATGATGCTCTCGACGAACGTCAAGGCCTTCTGGACTTCAGAAACCGGCGTCAGGTCGGTTCGGTACAGCAGCGATCCTTCTCGGCCCTCTGCGGGTCGGTTGGAGCTGAAGATCATTTCGAATCCGCCCCGGCTCAGCACGGGCGCGGTTTCGCTGTACTTGGTGTTTATCGGATCGCCGGCGTTCTCGGGCGTCTGGATCACGCCGTCGATTATCAGGCTGCGGTAGATGTCGTATCCGCCTTTTCCGCCGACGCGGTTGGATGCGAAGTACGCGCACCTTCCGTCTTCGGAGAAGGCGATCGACTGCTCGCTGCTGGGCGAACTGAGGGCCTCGATCCATCTTGCCTGCAGCGGGATGCCCAGGAACACCGACTGGGTGGTTCGGATCGGCTTGGGCTTCCATACGGTCTTGAGGTCCTTGTCGATGACCTTGACCAGCCGGGTGGCTTGGCGCCCGTCGATCTTGTACATCGGCAGGTAGCGGTAGTATACCTCCAGCGACAGCGCGCCCATCGCGGTCGAGACGACCTTGCCGGCCTCCTTCCACTTGCCCGGCTCCCAGGTTCCCGCGTCGGGTCCTTCCTTGTTCTGGCGATCGACGAGGAGTTCGCGGACCGTCAGGTTCCATTTCCGCCACAACGGAGACTGGTGCTGGTACAGCGACAGGAAGCCGTAGTACCAGTAGTACATGTTGGTCTGGCTCTTTTCGTTTGGCAGGTTGCCCTTGTTCTTGCGCGGCCCCCTGAGGTTGGAGTCGCCGACGAGGTACTTGGCCGATTCGATCTGCCGCGGGTCCGACGGGTCGGCGCCCAGCAACTGCTGGACGAACATGCCTTCGGCGACCATGGCGTCTTTGGGGTTCGGGCCGGTGTAGCCGTACAGGCCCTTGTGCTCGCCGCCGCCGACCTTGTCGAGCCAGAGTTTGGCTCGCTCGAAAGTCTTTTCGGGTATTTCGATCCCCGCGACCTGGGCGCAGTGCAGCGCCATCATCTGCCAGCCGTACACCGACGTGTCGCCGTCGCGCGCCTTGGAGGTGTATCGCCATCCGCCGTGCTGGGGGCTCTGGGCGTTGACGATAACCCTGATCGCCGCCTTGAGCGGCTCGCGCAGGGCCTTGTCCCTGGTTATAGAATAAGCCTCGGCCAGTGCGATCGCGGCCATGCCGTGATCGTACATGCCCTGCCCGGCGGACCTGGAGTAGTCGCCCTTGTATTTCTCGCCTTGCGCGACGAGCCATCCGAGGGCCTTCTTGAGAGTCTCCTGGTAGGGTCCCTCTTCATCGTGGCGGGCTCCCCAGCCGTAGAACGCCAGCGTCGCCATAGCCGTTCCGCCCACGTCGTGGGAACTGCCGCCGCTGTGCTTCTTCATCGACCATCGTCCGTCGGGCTCCTGGGTCCGCGTCAGCCACTCGAGGGCCTGCTCGACGGCTCTCTCGGTCTCCGGAGTGCCGCCCAGCGCGCCGATAATGCTCTGGCGATACTTCTTGTCGCGGAGCGGGTTGGCGTGTTTCGACAGCGACATGTGATCGACGCGGAAGATGTCGTAGTCGCTGGGGATCTTGCCGGCCTTCATGTTCTGCCAGAACCTGCGCCTCTCGCCATCGGTGGTCTCGGTCTTGGGCCGGTCCGAGGATATGTAGAGCTTGTCCTTGGCCGGGTTCATCATCGGCCCGCGCTCGTTGAACTCGCTGTTGACCTTCGGCCCGAGGTTCACCGGCACGCCCCAGCCGTAATCGGTCTTCGGCGAGACCCAGATGTCGTATCCGCCCGATCCGTCGGGTCGGTCCGAGGCGAACAGCAGGTGCTTTCCGTCGAGCGTTATCGCCGGTTCGATCTCGTTGAATTTCTCGGTGTTGACCGATTCGATCGGCTCGGGGGTCGTGAACGTCTTTCCGTCTTCGTTCCGCCGGCAAATGTACAGGTTCGATCTGGTGTCGTCGCCCTCGAGGCGCCTGGCGAAGATCAGCGTCCTGCCGTCTTTGGTCAGACCGGCCGACGTGTTGTCGGGAAACTCGTTGACCCCGCCGCCGATCAGCTCGACAGGCTCCCACGCCATCGTGTCGGTCACACCCTGGCGGTTCTTGGCGGGGAACCCGTTGCGGGCGGTAAGCGCCTTCCACTGATCGGGATAGAAGTTGGCGAACGCGATAACTCCTACGACCGGACCGGCCAGCAGGAGTATCACCAGCCACACCAGCACCATTCGCAGCACGCTGCGCCGGCGCGGCGGCCTTTGAGGAATGTTCGGACGTTCTTTCTGATCTTCAGCCATGATTCACCGCTCCGGGCAGGCTATTCGACCGGCACGTAATCGTACCCGATATTCGCTTTGACGACTCCGCCGTCGCGACAGGCGGCCACCGCGTTGGCGACGTTGCCGTGAAGTGCGAGCTTGTCGCCGCGAATCAGCACTTTCTGATTCTTGTTGGCCGTCACGCCGTCGGCGACGATCTTGCGAAGCTGCAGCAGATTGACCCTGCTGCCGGAAACTACGTAAAGGGCCTCGTCCTTGGGGCGATCTTCACCCCTGACGTTGATTACTATCAGTTTTGACGCACTGCTCAGGGCGGTGCGTTTCTTGTGTGCATCGGGAAGATTGACCATCATGTCGAACTCTTCTTCCTTAAACGTGGTCGTCGCCATGAAGAAGATCAGCAGGATGAACATCACATCCAGAAGCGATTCCAGATTGATTATACCTTCGCCGGCGCTTTCTTCGCGTCGAAATCTCATGGTATTTATTCCTGTTGGTCGCCTGTGGTTGTTTCTACGGGAATCGGGGCGACCTGAGCCGCCGGAGCATCGCCCTTGCCGTAGGCGGTGTACTCGAGGAACTCGATCGCCTCATCGTCCATATGGTCGACGATCGCATCGACGCGGTGACAGAGAATCTCGTATACGATAACGACCGGAATCGCCAGGGTAAGCCCCGTGGCGGTGGTCACCAGCGCCTCGTAGATGCCGGTGGCCAGACGGTCGGCCTTGCCGACGCCCATTGAAGAGGCCGACTGGAACGCCGAGATCATGCCGTAGACCGTGCCGAGCAGACCCAGCAGCGGAGCGACTCTCGCTATGACCGACAGCGGCTTGAGGCTTCGCTTCATCTTGTTGACTTCGCGGACTCCGGCGTCTTCGATCGCCTTTTCCATAGCCTCATCGCCCTGGGGAGCCCGGCTGATGCCGGCTTTGAATATGTTGCTCAGCGGACATGGCGTCTGCTCGCAGTACTCCAGCGCCGATCCGAAATCCTTGCGCCCGCCGACGAAGCTCTCTTTGAGGCCTTCGCTGAACTCGCGCGGGATCAGCTTGTTGCGCGTCAGGCTTATGAAGCGCTCGACGGCGACCCCGAGGGCCAGCACGGAACACAGGCCCAGCGGGAACATGACGTATCCGCCGGCCATTATCAGGTCGAGAACATTCTTGGGACCCTGGACTTCGGCGGCTTCCGCCGCGGCGCCGCCCTGTGCCAGGGCCTCGGCGGTGAACGCCAGGCCGATCAGAAAAAACATTGCTATGGCAATCTGGCAGACTGCTCTTTTCGTATCTGACGACATATTCCGGATCCTTTCGATTCAGTGCTTGATAACGCTACTGCAGTTTTCTGAGGAGGCTCTTGGCGACAGTGGCCGCCGCACTCTTGGGGAATCTCTCGATCACTTCGTTATAACGCTTGATCGCCTCGTCTTCGTCCTTCTGGACTTCACGGATTCGCCCCAGTTCAAGAAGTGCTTTGGCGGACCATTCGGGGAAACTGTATTTCGTCTCCACGCGGATAAGTTCGGTGATCGCCTCGTCGAGCTTGTTGCTTACGAACAGGCATTCGCCGATCTGGAACTGCGCCCTTGCGCTGATCACGTCGTTCTTGTTGCGGGCGATGACCTTGCGGTACTGCTCGATGGCCTGGGGAAACTCCTTGCGATTCTCCAGGGCCCATCCCATGGTGAACGTGACCTGAGGAGCCAGCGGCGAATTGGGGAACAGCTTGAGGAATTCGGTGCAGGTCCGGCGCGACTCCTCCCACTTGTTGGTCAGTGCTTCGCACTCGGCCTGCCTGAGCATCGCCGGGGCCTGGGTCGGACCGCCCTTTCCGGTCGCCGCCGCACGCCGGAAGTGCTTCAGCGCCTCTTCGTACGCGGCCATCTTCATCCGGGCCTCGCCGGCCTGGAAACTCGCCGAAGCGTTGACCGGCCCCTTCTTGGCCTGCAGAGCGGTCATCTCCTCAAGCGCCGCGGCGCTGAGCTCGGCCTTGCCAGTCTTCGAGTAGCTCCATCCCAGCAGGTAAAGCGCGTTTTCCCGCAGCGTGCCGGTCACCTTCTTCTCCGCGTCGGGGTCCAGCAGCTTCTTCATCGCGGCGATGACCGCGTCGTACTTCTTGGCCTCGAACTGTATCCTGCCCATGTCGACCGTTACGTCGGGGATCAGCTTGTGTTTGGGGTGCTTTTCGATGAACTGCGCGAAGATCTCGGCGGCCTTGGCCGGTCCGCCGTGGTCGGGCAGCTTGTCGAGGCACTTGCCCTTCCAGTAAAGGGCGTTGGCGACCTTGTCGCTGTTGGGAAACTTGGTCAAAACAGTGTCGAAGTGTCCCATAGCCGCAAGATATCTCTGCTGGTCCTGCCTCTTGTTTCCCGAATCCTCCTGGCGCGCCATCGCCAGACCGAGGTAGTAGGAGCCCTGGTCGGCCTTGATCGGATTGGGACCCGACATCATCTTCTTCAGGGCGGCTTCGGCGCTCTTTACGTCCTTGTTGCGGATATGCAGGATCGAGCACTGCAGCGCCGCGTCCTGCGCGAACGGGTGATCCGGGAACGCGGCGACTCTTCCGAAAGCGTTCGCCGCCTCCTTGAGCTTGTTCTGCTTGAGACAGACCCAGCCGAGATAATATTCGGCGTTTCCGTCGCCTGTGATCTTCTTCTGCTGGTTGTGCCGCACCGCAGCGGTAAGGTGCGATTCGGCCTCTGGGTACACGCCGGCCTCGTACAGCAGCTTGCCCAACTGAACTCGAGCCTTCTGCAGATGAGGGCTCTTCTGGAGAACCTGCCGCATCACGTTCTGGTCGCGCCTGGGCCGCTTCTCAGTGGCGGGGATTTCCTGGCCCTTGTCGTCGCGACGGACGTACTGGTGGCGGGAGACCATGTCCCGGAGAATGGCTATCGCCTTGGCGTTGAGCTTCTTCCTCTCGCACGCAAGCGACAGGTTGTACACCGCCGTATCGGTGTTGGGCTCGTTATACTGGTCGTAAAGGAAGTTCTCCAGAGCCGCGATGGATTCGTCCCACTTCGACAGGTGGAAGTAGCAGTCTCCCAGCAGGAATCCGGCCTGGTTGAATATCTTCGATTTGTGGTCGCCGGCAAGAAGAAGCTCCAGATGCTTTGCGCCCGAAGCCCACTGCTGGGCTCCGACGTGAATCTGCGCCACTCGGAAGTTCGCCAGCGGCACGCGAGCGTGCTTCGGGGCGATTTCCAGGAATTTCATGAAGACCGCCAGCGCTTCGGTCGGCTTCTTGAGCATCAGGAGATTCTCGCCCTTGATGAACAAGACTTCCGGGGCGTTCTTGTCGGCGGCGTTATTGGCCAGAAAATCCTCGGTGAGCTTCATCGATTCGGCGTACTGCCTGGCCTGGTTCAGGCAGAACGCCTGGAGCCGCAGAAACTCGACTGCTTCGGAGCCTTTGGACGCCGCGCGAGCCCGGCCGAACAGAGCCGCCGCCTCGGGGTACTTCTTCAGCCGCATCTGCGCCGTGGCCAGTTCGTTGAGCATTCCGGGCATTTCCGGAGTTCCTGCGAACTTGTCGATAACCTTGCTGAGTATCGTAACGACCGTGGCGCTGGAGTTCTGGCGCGAGTAGGTCCTGGCCAGCCAGAGCGTCGCGGTGGCCGCCAGATCGTTGTTCTGATTCGGCTTGGGATTGCTGAGCCGCTTGAGGTAATCGGTCGCGCGGTTGTACTCTTTGGTTTCGAGATACGCCCTGCCAAGATACAGGCGCACTTTCGGCAGCAATGCGCTGTTGCGGTAGGTTCTCTCGAACGCCTGCAGTTCCTCGATCGCCTTCTTGTAGTCCTTCTGGAGGAAGTGGACCACGCCGAGGTCGTAGTGGGCCGTCTGGCTGTATACGCCCTTGCTGGTCTTGGCTACTTTCGTGTACATCTCGACGGCTTCGGCGTACTTGCCGGTCAGGTGTTTGCACTCGGCGAGTCTGAAAGTCGCCCTGTGGACTAACCTTGTGTCCTTGCTCGATGCGATCAATTTCTCGAAGACCGTAGCGGCGTCAGCGTAGTTTTCGAGCTTCGATCGGGCCACGGCGCCGTAGAAACGGGTGGTGTCGGCGTGACGGGAGGTCGGTGCGTTCTTAAGCAGCGCATCTGAGGAGGTGACCAGATCCGTCCACTTGTTCTGGAGATAGTACGCCTGGACGAGCCCCACCTGTGCGTCAACCGAAGACTTGGCCTTCGGGTCGGTTTCATTTCCGATGGTCCACGAAAACGCCTTTTCGGCCTGGTCGGGCTTGTTTAGCTCCAGCAGGCACGATCCCCACAGGTTGTGGAGTTGTCCCTGAGCCTTGATCAGCTTGTTGCCGGCCAGTTCGGCCAGCAGCGGCTCGGCCTCCTTGGCCTTGGTCAGGTAGTAGTAGCTTATCGCCATTCCCCACTTGGCCAGGGGGACCTTGGCGTGGGTGGGGTACTTGGTCAGGAACCTCTTGTACTCGTCGACGGCCTGCTTATAGAAGCGGCGGTGGCACAGGGAGTTGGCGTTGTAGTAGAGATCGAGGCCCGGATCGCCGGCCTGGGCCCATGACTGGATCGGAGTCGCCCCGATCAGAACCGCCAGCAACACCACTGATAACACAACACGCGAGCGTCTGAAGCACAAGTCGGCCATTGATTGCCTCCGGGATCCAGGTATCGGAAACCGAGTTAAGATTGACTCTTTCTTTGTTACGGGAACGACCGTGAAAAGCCCAACCGAGCGCACCAAATCAAACGACCGCAAGTTATCGACTATTGCAGCGTTTGTACTTTCACGGTTCTTATCGCAGTTTAACGAGCGACGAGGGTCATTATTGACCCCCGGGCGGTTAAAAAGCAATGCGATTCTGATCCGCTCGGGCGCCCGGGAAACTTATGGTTCCAAAATACCCCGGGCCGTAGTAGTATCCTTGAAAATCGGCGTACGGGATTCAGGGGGGTTGGCAGTCGGGAAGGAAAGAACAATATGCCCGCAGACACAAACGCACCGGCACGACACATGTCGATAATAGACGCAATCTGCGTCGTCGTGGCGATCGTAGTCGGATCGCTGGTCTTCCTGGCGCCCAAGATCGTCGCGTGGAACACCGCCGGTCCGCTGGAGATGATGCTGACCTGGATCGCCGGCGGCTTCTTCTGCCTGTGCGGGGCGTTGTGCTACGCCGAACTGGCGACATCGTATCCGAAGATCGGCGGCGAATACGTCTATATAACCAGGGCGTTCGGCAGAATGACCGGGTTCGGATTCGTTTGGGCCAGGACTACCGTGATTCAGACCGGATCGATCGCCATGCTGGCCTATGTGTTCGGCAACTACGCCGCCGGCGAGTTGAAAATGGGCGAGTACGGACCAATGATTATGGCTATCGTCGCCACGGTCGTGCTTACGATCGTCAACGTTATAGGCCTGCGCCCGGAGAAGTGGATCATAAACCTGCTGACTATAGCCAAGGTCATCGGCGTGCTGGCGATTGCGGCGATCGGTCTTACCGCATCGCCGAACGCCTCGGCGGAGGCGGCGACCACCGCGCCGGCGATCGAAGGCAACCCGGGAGCAATCGGGCTTGCGATGGTCTTCGTTCTGCTAACCTACGGCGGATGGAATGAGGCGGCGTACATTGCCGGAGAACTCAAAGGTAAGCGGCGGAACATGATCTGGGTGCTGGTCGGGTCCATAGTGTTGATAACCGCAATCTACCTGCTGATCAATCTGGCGTATCTCAGGATGCTCGGTTTTGAGGGCATGCGCCACTCCAAATCGCTGGCTACTGACACCGTCAGGAACGCACTGGGCCAGTGGGCCGACGGCGGCTCGGTGGCTGTTACCGTGCTCGTGGCCGTTTCAGCGCTGGCGGCCATGGACGGGTGCATGTTCACCGGCTCGCGGGCGATATGTGCTTTGGGCGAAGACTATGCGGCGTTTCGACCGCTGGGCAAATGGCACCAGAGATTCAAGACGCCCGCCAACGCACTGATAGCCCAAAGCTCGATAGCGGCGGTGCTGATTATCCTTCCGTCACTCGGATGGGGCATAGGCGAACTGGTCGGCAGCGGATTCAGAGCCGCCGCGGATTACACCGCTCCGGTCTTCTGGACATTCCTGCTGCTGGTCGGAGCCGCGGTGATCATACTGCGGGATAAGGATCCCGATCGCGAACGACCGTTCCGCGTCCCGGGATATCCGTTCACCGTGATCATCTTCGTCAACATGTGCGGATACATGCTGTACAGTGCAATCATGTACACGAAAACCGGCGCGCTGATCGGCCTGGGCGTCCTGCTGGCCGGAGTGCCGATATACCTGCTGTTCGGACGTAAACCGGCTGAGGCATGATGAGGGGTGATTAGAGTTTCTCGTGCCCCGGCGTGTTGGCGCAGAAAGATCCGGTCTTCGGATCGCAGGACCATCCCTGGCCATCGGCTCGGTCGGTCTTGACGGCTTCGGCCGGATCGCGGACACCCGGGCTTGCCCGGACGGGGCGGTTTGCGTATTATCTGTCGCATCGTGGCTTCAAAGACCCCTCCCAATGAGACTCCGGCGATGCGCCAGTACCGCTCCTTCAAGGAGCAGTACCCCGACTACGTCCTGTTTTTCCGCATGGGCGACTTCTACGAGATGTTCTACGAAGACGCCAAGATCGCCTCGCGGGAGCTGGGTCTGGCGCTGACCAGCCGCTCCAAGGGCGACAGCGCCATCCCGCTGGCGGGCATCCCCTATCACGCGTTGGACAGCTATCTTGCGCGCATGATCCGGGCCGGGCATCGGGTCGCGATCTGCGAGCAGGTCGAAGACGCCAAGCAGGCCAAAGGCGTCGTCAAGCGGGACGTAACCCGCCTGGTGACCCCCGGGACGCTGACCGATGAGACGCTCCTGGAGCAGCGGGAAGGCAACTACCTGGTGGCCGTTTTCATCGGCAAGGCGCCCAAAGGCGGACAAGCCCAGGCCGGCGTCGCATGGGTCGAACTGTCGAGCGGTGCTTTCTCGGCGATGGCGGCCCCCGCCGACCACGTGCTGGACGAGATCGTGCGGATACGACCGGCGGAAGTGCTCGTGCCCGAGGGATCGAAGCTCGATACGCGGGAGTTCCGCGACGCGCTTACCCAGTGCGCCGGAGCGGTGGCCGCAAGCCGCCCGCCCTGGGCGTTCGACTCGCACGCCGCCGACGAAACGCTCAAAGACCACTTCAAAGTGGCGACGCTTGAGGGGTTCGGGTTCGACGGGTGGGATGAGTCGATCTCGGCGGCCGGGGCGATCATAGAGTACCTCCGCGAGACGCAGAAGACCGCACTGGGACACATAAGCTCGCTGCGGAGATTCGATCGGACCGGGCACATGGTCATCGACGGCAACACGCTGCGATGCCTGGAAGTTACGCGAACGCTCCGCTCCAATCACCGAGCCGGCTCGCTGCTGGCGTGCCTGGACAAGACATCGACCGGGATGGGCGCCCGCCTGCTGGAGCGCTGGCTGACGTTCCCGCTGAGGCGATACAGCGATATCGTCGCACGCCAGGACGCCGTAGAAGAGCTTATCACCGATCGCCGCCGCCTGGCCGACGTTCGCGAACTGCTCGGCCGGATCGCACAGATCGACCGGATCGCGACGAATATCGGCATGTGCCGAGTCCGCCCGCGCGAGCTGGTGGCGTTGGGCCAGACCCTGGCGATGCTGCCGAAGATCGCCGAACTCGTCGGCGGTTGCGCATCGGAGCTGATCTCGCAGTCGTGCCCGCATCTGCTGGGGCTCGGCGACCCGGGCGACATCATCGAGACGGCGATCGACCCCGAATGCCCCAACCTGCTCCGCGACGGGGGCGTGATCAAGGACGGATACCACGAAGAACTCGACCGCCTGCGGCACATCGGCTCGGAAGGCAAGAGCTGGCTGTCGCAGTACCAGGCCAGCCAGGCCGAGGCGCTCGGCGTGACGAATCTGAAGGTCGGATACAACCGCGTCTTCGGGTACTACATCGAACTGAGCCACGCCAATCGCGACAAGGCGCCGCCGGAATACCACCGCAAGCAGACCCTCAAAAACGCCGAACGCTACATCACCGACGAACTGAAGAAATACGAGACCGAGGTGCTGGGAGCCTCCGAGCGGGCCAAGACGCTTGAGACCCAACTGTTCGAGGAGATCAGGCGGGGCCTGTGCGAATATATCGCGCAATTCCAGGCCGCCGCCGGCACCCTGGCGCAACTGGACGTGCTGTGCGGACTGGCCCAACTGGCGATCGAACGCGGATACAACCGCCCGACGATGACGCAGGAAAACGTGCTGAACATCGCAGGCGGCAGGCATCCGGTGCTCGACCAGCAACTGCGCGAGCAGTTCGTGCCGAACGACGTTCAAATGCGGGCGAAGAACGATCGCCTGCTGATCATCACCGGCCCGAACATGGCCGGCAAGAGCACCTACATCCGCCAGGTGGCGCTGCTGGTGCTTATGGCCCAGACCGGCAGCTTCATCCCGGCCGACGAGGCGTCGATCGGCCTGACCGACCGGATCTTCACTCGCGTAGGCGCCGCCGACGAACTGACCCGCGGGCTGAGCACGTTCATGCTCGAGATGGTCGAAACCGCCAACATTCTCAACAACGCCACCGCCCGCTCGCTGGTGATCCTCGACGAAGTCGGACGCGGCACCTCGACCTGCGACGGACTGTCGCTGGCCTGGGCGATCTGCGAGTACATCGCGCTGCGGCTGAAGTGCAGAACGCTGTTCGCCACGCACTACCACGAGCTTACCCAACTCGAGGAACTGCTCGACGGGACGACGAATCTGAACGTAACCGTCCGCGAATGGGCCGACGAAGTCGTCTTCCT
>Ga0180430_10002215_pt1 | contig 17848 bp, 17 predicted proteins | sample SS_ome_9_FD_132999 | JGI IMG/M metagenome (GOLD analysis project Ga0180430, IMG submission 132999) | Hypersaline lake sediment archaeal communities from the Salton Sea, California, USA - SS_1_S_2 metaG | ecosystem: Environmental > Aquatic > Non-marine Saline and Alkaline > Hypersaline >... | reverse complement strand
TCCCTTTGTCTCGGCTAACTTGGTCGACGACTCGCTTTATATCCGCTACAAACATTATTTTTCTCCATTAAAATTGACAAGTCGTGCAATGGATATCTTCTCCAGAGGAAGATGTATTTCCGCATCGTCGCAACGCAATGCAACGACATCGTTTTCGATTCCGCAGAGTATTCCTCTATAATTCTTGCGGCCATCAATGGGGTGGCGCGTTTTAATGTGGACCTTATTTCCTTTAAACCGGTTATAATCTTCCGGGCGCCCCAGTGGGCGGCTTATCCCCGGCGAAGAAACTTCCAGGCTGTAGGGTCCGATGCCGTCCAGGGTGGCATCGAAAAGATCGCCCATTTGCCGACTGATACAGGCACAATCATCAACCGTCACCCCGCCGCCTTTATCAACATAGATCCGCAAAATGCGGCCCTGTGGTTCACGCCGAAATTCGATGAAAACCAGTTCCATGCCCTCATCACTGCAAAGGGGGTCCGCGATGGCCCATGCCTGAGCGACGATCTGCGCCTCCTTTTGCTGCGGCGACTTCTTCTCTTCTGTCTTGTGGTCTTTCACTATTTTCTACCACCGCTCAAAAAAACAAAAAACGGGCAACCGCCCGTTTCCAAAACCAGGTACACCGTTAAAAATGGCGTGAGACGTTATGTACTCATGCAAGGCACCATGATCGATAGATTACTTTCCCGGTTCCATACATAACGTTTCCCTTGAACGACCTTTTGAAAAAGGCGGAAATGGAGCGGGCAACGAGATTCGAACTCGCGACACCAAGCTTGGGAAGCTTGTACTCTACCAACTGAGCTATGCCCGCTTCCGAGCATCCCTATTTAGGACAAAAACCGTTCTTTGTCAACACGTTTAACCATTCCCGCCCCTAAAATCATGCCCGGGCGGAAATGCTCGCAAAGGGGACATTCAATCTGTCAGCTCAACAGCTTCCGGATGGCTCGAAGCTCTTTCTTAACCGCTTCCAAGGCCTCCCACAGATCGTCTGAGGGAAGCGTCTCGCGACGACGTAAGAACTGTCGGGCTCCCTGAATGGTAAACTTTTGTCGATGCAGCAAATCTTTTATCTCGCAGATGTGTTCGACATCCACCGGTCGATAGAGCCGCTGCCCCGAATCGGTTCTTTGGGGTTTGATGCTGGGGAATTCACCTTCCCAGAAGCGCAAAACGTAAGAGGGAACACCCGTTATCGCGCTGACTTCCCCGATGCGGTAATACAGTTTGTCCGGTCGTTTCACCTCGGAAGACATGATTCCTCCGGTATGAATGGCCGCAGGCTATCCGCCACCTCAGGATGGCAGATCCGCTTTGAATGCCGTCAAAAGCTGATCCGTCAGTTCACGATGGATCGTGTTGACCGTCTCGTCCTCAAGTGTACCACGGACGGAGCGATAGATCACGCGCAATGAAAGGCTCTTTTTGCCGGCGGGAATCGGATGCCCTTTGAACACATCAAAAATCGATACGTCCTCCACCAGTTCGTGGTCCTTCTCGCGAATGCCCAACAGGACCGTCTGCGCCTCAAGGTCGTCATCCACGATGAGCGTGATATCCCTGGAGGTGGATGGGTAGCGCGGCAAGGGAACGGCTTGCAGGTTCTCAGGAATGAGATGGGTCAGGCGATCAAGATCGATTTCAAATAGAAACGCCGGTTGCTTTAAATTGAAATCGGCCAGAACGGCCTCATGTATTTCTCCCAGGCAGCCGACACACTGACCGGCAATCACAATATCCGCCGCGGCGCCGCAGCGCAAATAGGGGGCCTGGCGTCCTTCGGAGCGAATGAATTGAATAGGCGCCAGCCGCAGTCCAAACAGCAACCCCTCTAAAGCACCTTTTATATCGTAAAAGTCACAAGGAACGGTATCCCGGTTCCAGGTGCTTTCATGGCGGGCACCGCTCCAAAGCGCTGCCAGGATGACATTTTCATCGGGCTGATTGTCTTTTCCCCGGCTGATAAAGGCTTTCCCCATTTCAAAAATCTTCAAATCTTTTATCTGCTGGGCGATGTTGCGGGCGGCTGTTTCCACCAAACCCGGGACGAGGGATGTCCGCATGACATTTTGGTCTTCTGTCAATGGATTGAGAATCCGGACGGTATTCCGACGCGCATCATCGTCAGCAAGTCGCAATTGATCTACGGCATGCGCGCTGATAAAACTATAGGTGATGGTCTCTGTGAAGCCAAAGCCATTCATAAAAGACCGCACCGCGCGCTTGACATCGAGAGCGCGGTTTGGCCGCGCACTGCCCGTGGCGACACGGGGCACGCAGGTCTTGATGCGGCCATATCCCCAGAGCCGTGCAATTTCTTCAAGCAAATCCTCGGGCTGATGGATATCGACCCGGAAAGACGGGGGCCAGCTATCAATAAACGCCCCGTTTTCTAACGATTCAGATTTGATTTCAATGGCTTGCAACAATCGGCAGATCTCTTCGGCGCTGATCGAGGTCCCCAGCAGACGGTTGGTTCGGGCCACATCGAGTCGAATGGGAGGGATATCCCGTTCTCCGGGATGAACGTCAATGTGTCCATCGACCAGCGTTCCCTGACCGAGTTCGGCAATCAGTTGGGCCGCGCGATTCAACGCCGCCAACGTCCCCTGAGGGTCTACGCCCCGCTCAAAGCGATGAGACGCCTCCGAATTCAAGTTCAACCGCTTCGCTGTCCTGCGGATACTAACCGGTTGGAAACAGGCGCTTTCCAGCAGCACCCGCTGCGTCGAGGCGTGAACCTCGGAATTCAAGCCCCCCATGACGCCGCCGATCCCCACCGGTTTTTCCCCATCGCAAATCATCAGCATCTCACTGTCAAGGACGCGCGTTTTGTTGTCCAGCGAAATGAACGTCTCTCCTTGACGAGCGCGCCGCACGATGATGCGGTGGCCGGCCAGCCGATCAAAATCGAAAGCGTGCAGCGGTTGGCCCAGCTCCATCATTACAAAATTGGTAATATCCACAACATTGTTGATCGGACGCATACCGACCGATCGAACACGATCCTGAAGCCAAGCCGGTGACGGGCCGATGGTTATCCCGTCGATCAGGCGCGCCGTATAGCGCGGACATAAGTCCGGATCTTCGATGGTCACACGGGTAAGATCCGAAATGGCCTGGCCGGGATCCGTCCGTTTGATATCGGGGTAATGCAGTGCGTTTCCCTGCAAGGCTGCTGCTTCACGGGCAATTCCGATCAGGCTCAGGCAATCCGGTCGATTGGGCGTCAAATCGATTTCCAGCACAACATCGGAAAGATGCAATGCTTCGGCAAGGGACGCCCCGCGGGGCAGCGCTTCCGAAAGCTCCCAGATACCGCTCTGGTCGGTGCCCAACTCCAGTTCTGCCTCACTGCACAGCATGCCCTGTGAAACAATCCCGCGGATTTTGGTTTCCGTTAATGTGCGCCCGTCCGGCAAAACGGTTCCCGGCAAAGCCAGCGCCGTCATCATACCGGCCGACACATTGGGCGCCCCGCAAACGACGGTGGCATTTTCGCTTCCGGTGGAAACCTCGCATATCTTCAGTTTGTCGGCATTGGGGTGCACCGCGACCGATTTAACCTGCGCAACTTTGATGTGCCGCAAATATTCAAAACGGTCGTAAACCGCATCCACCTCGAGGCCGGCCATGGTCAGCCCCTCGGCCAGGCGATCGGCATCCCACTCGAGGGCAACATATTCTTTCAGCCAACTCAAACTGACTTTCATGCTAAAATTGCCTCAGAAATCTCAAATCATTGTTGAAGAACTTGCGGATATCATCAATGCCGTATTTCAGCATGGCGATGCGCTCAACCCCCATTCCGAAAGCAAACCCGGAATACTGTGTCGTGTCATATCCGACACTCCGGAACACATTGGGATGTACCATTCCGGACCCCAGTATTTCCAGCCACCCGGAATGGGAACAGACGCGACATCCCTTTCCGCGGCACATCACGCACAAGATATCGACCTCGGCACTCGGCTCGGTAAAGGGGAAAAAGCTCGGACGGAATCGCAAACTTGTCTGCGCATCGAACATGGCATGCACAAACGCGGTCAAGGTGCCTTTCAAATCCGCAAACGATACCTGGTCATCAACAAGCAAGCCTTCCACCTGATGAAACATCGGGGTGTGGGTTAGGTCGGAATCGCAGCGATAAACTTTTCCGGGCGCAATCACGGCCACCGGAGGCGACTGCTTCTCCATGACCCTTATCTGCATCGGTGATGTCTGGGTTCGCAGGACAATATTATCAGATACGTAAAACGTGTCCTGCATATCGCGCGCCGGGTGATATTTCGGGACATTGAGAGCCTCGAAATTATAATAATCCAACTCTACTTCGGGTCCTTCGGCGATGCTGAACCCCATCCGTTCGAAAATATCGCAAATTTCGCGCGTTATCCGCGTAATGGGATGCCGTGCGCCCGGTGTTAACGGACGCCCCGGGAGAGAGACGTCGATCCCCTCCTCGCGCTTTTCCACACCCGCTTTGAGGCGTTCGCCATGATCCTTGATGGCCGCTTCGAGCTTTTTCTTGGCGATATTGGCCTTTTTCCCGGCTTCCGCGCGTTGCTCCGGCGGCAGGCTGGCAATGTTGCGTAAAAAGGCTGTCAAACGTCCCTTGCGCCCTAAGTACCGTACGTTAATCGCGTCCAGGGCCTCCAGGTCGGACACGCCGGCTAATGCGTCGTGAGCCTCCTGATATATTTCATCTATCGACTTATCCACAGTTGTCGCTCAATCTTATGCTTAGGGAAGAAAAAATAGCAGGGGAAGGGGGTGGCAGGCCCTGGAGGGGAACACAGCCTGCCACGCATCACCCCGATAGGTATTGACGTTACTGCGATGCCAGAGTGGCGATTCGGGTAAAACCGGCGGGATCGGAAACGGCGAGATCGGCCAAAATTTTTCGATCCAGCTCAATGCCCGTATTTTTAAGTCCATGCATGAACCTGCTGTAGGACAGGTCATTCATGCGCGCCGCCGCATTGATTCGGACGATCCACAATCGCCTGAAGTCGCGCTTGCGGACCCGGCGGTCGCGGTAAGCGTACATGAGGGCCTTGTCGACCGCGTCCGCTGCCGTTCGGAATAGTTTGCTGTGGCCGCCACGAAACCCCTTGGCCAGTTTCAATACTTTTTTTCGTCGTCTGCGGGCTTTGAACCCTCTTTTAATTCGCATGATGTTTTCTCCTTAGGCCTTGAACCCCCTCTGAGCATCGCGCTCGCCTTGAAAGACATTCGCGTGCCTCAGGGTTCGGCCATTTTCAATCGTCTTGCCGGGCCCCGCACAGCAGAGGCCGTCGCGCACCGGCTACCTTACCCGTTGGGCAGCAGCAATCGCAATTCACGCATATCGGATTTGTCAATAATCTGGCTTTGGCGTAGCGAACGCTTCCGCTTCCGCGATTTTTTCGTCAAAATGTGGCTGGCATGGGATTTATTATAGACGAACTTGCCGGAGCCTGTCTTTTTAAACCGCTTTGCGGCCGCACGGTTGGTTTTGATTTTTGGCATGCGTATAATCTCCTTGTCATACTCTTTTATGAGAGGCGTGGCACGCGCGGCCAGCCCCTGCAATTTTTTCAATATGGCGCCATCATCGCCAAAAAAGCTTTGGCGCGGCCGAATTTTTACAGGCCCACGCCAACTCCGTTGCGAATGCCGCAACGTTCATTTGAATCACACGCTGGGGGCAATCCAGCGGCCATTGAAAGCTATGCGAATGAGAAGGGGAATGTCGTCTCTGATTATTTAGGCGACAAGACCATCATCATGGTGCGGCCTTCAAACTTGGGATACTGCTCAACGACGGCAATTTCTTCAAGATCGGTCGCAATTCGCTGCAACAACTGTCGCCCGCGGTCTGAAAGCGTAATTTCGCGCCCCCGGAAAACAACCGTCACCTTAACTTTATCCTTCCGCCCAAGAAATTTCCGGATATGGCCGATTTTCGTCATAAGATCGTGATCACCGGTCTTCGGCCGAACTTTGATTTCTTTTACCTGGAAGGTGCTTTGTTTCTTTTTGGCTTCCTGCTTCTTTTTGGTCTGCTCGTATTTATAACGCCCATAGTCCATTATTTTGCAAACCGGAGGGGCTGCACTGGGCGAAACTTCCACCAAATCAAGACCAAAACCAGCGGCGGCCGTCAAGGCTTCTTCTATCGGCACAACACCCAGCTGGTTGCCTTCGGGGTCAATAACTCTGACTTCGCGCGCGCGTATATCGCGATTGATATTAACGCGATCCGACCTGTTTGGCTGAAATGTCCTTCTTGGTTGAGCTATGCTTCCACCTCCCAACAGAATTAGGGTTTCACAGTGACCGACGGGATGCTGTTCATCAAGCCCGATGCGATCAAAAATGCGTATCCTACCATCTATGCCCCTATGAATGAGGGCATATACAACTGTGTAGAAAGTTGCCTATATCGGACAACCTTAGGAAATGCAAGTAAAAAATGCAAGTAAAAATACCCGCTGAAAGCCCCTGCAGAAGGTATTTACGCAGGGCACCGGAAGGACAATAAAACGGTTATTGGCCGGCCGTATAGTTCGCCAGCAAACTGCCCTTCCAATAGTCATTGGCCGGATCCGCGAAAAACGCCTGAAACAAATCGACACTGGCGTCTCGCATGACCCCCCCGATTACGCGTGGCTTCAATGCCTGGTAGAGGGGTGGCAACGCTGCGAAGTCGCAACGGGTACCACCGCCCATAACGTCCTCATAGGCATATACCACTCGTCCGATACGACTCAACGCCAACGCCGCAAAGCACATCAGGCAAGGCTCCATGGTGCTGTATACGACCAGATCCCCTGGGGAAAAATCGACATCCGAAGCATCCAGGCGTCTCAAGGCCGCCATCTCGGCATGATCGATTTCGTTGGGTCGTCGCGAACGGGTTCCCGAACGAGCACCACTGGCGATGATGCGGTCTTGGTGCACAATGACGCAGCCCACGGGGAACTCCCCTATCGTCAAGGCTTGGCGCGCCTCCTTTAAGGCCTGCGCCATGAAATCGTGGTCCTCCATTAGATCCTTTTCCCCGGATACAATTTTCCGAAAAGTTCAGCGGCGCTCATATTCACACACGCTGTCGTCGCAAGGACAACGGCCATCCACCTCGTAAGCATACAGGATCCGGGCCGCCATCTCGCGAAAGTGACGAGAAACCGGTCGGACGTCACAGGACCGAATGCGGGTTTCCAATGTTTTTCGCGAAAAAAGCCGGTCAAGGCCGTTTTCAATCGCCTCCCCCGTGTAATTGTTTAAAACATCGGCATCTTTACCATTCGTAACCACACTGAAGGGGATCTGATACGGCGCCAAGAGCCTTGAAGCGGCAATCGCGACTTGATGGCGTGTTGTCAGAGATCCGGGGGCGTATTTGATCAACAACACGATTCGCTCGTCAAAATGAACGATCAGGTCGAGCCGCACCCTTGCCTGTTTGTCACCCAGATCAATATCGATGGAAACCCGGGGTGTCAAATCTTCCCGGCGGAACCCCTTGTCCTCTACCAGCAGGCGGGCAATCTCCTGACGGTAACGCTCGTCAAAAGTGTCTTCGCGAGTTTCACCGGTCAAATAATCGACCGTTTCGCCCAAAACGAGATGGTGTCCCCCCAATTGACAGCCTCCGTCCTTTTACCTGTTGCATGCATTAGACCTTTACAAGGTCCCTTAAAGCCGGATAGAATCATTGTCGACGATATTGACACGCATTAACTTAGTTTCCGAAACACCCCGTGTAAAGTCATGAATTTCAGTCCGGTATCCCACAGAATGTGGCCCAACAAAAATGGCGAAGGCCCCGCCGAGTCCCTCCGGGAGCAATTCGAAGCCCGGGAGCGGCGGTTTATGTCTCCTTTTGGCAGCTTGAGTTCCAACGCCCGCCGGCGCGTCATGGATACCGCGCCCTGTCCGGTTCGGACTGCTTTTCAACAGGACCGCGACCGAATCGTTTACTCCAATGCCTTTCGTCGCTTGAAATACAAAACCCAGGTCTTCCTCAATCCCCTGGGTGACGAATATCGTACCCGTCTTACGCATACACTGGAAGTCGCGCAAATCGCCCGCACCATCGCGCGGGCCATGTTCCTGAATGAAGACTTGGCCGAAGCCATTGCCCTGGGACACGATCTGGGACACACCCCGTTCGGACACGGTGGCGAAATGGCCCTCAAGGAGATCTATTCCCCTGGATTTACCCACAACAAACAAAGCCTGCGCGTGGTCGATCTCCTCGAAAACAACGGGCGGGGATTAAATCTGACGTTAGCGGTGCGCGACGGTATTCTGAAGCATTCCAAAGGATTCGGCCAGGTGATGCCGGACAATCCTGCGGAACTGCCCATTACCGTCGAAGGCCGTATTGTTCGTTTCGCCGACATCATGGCTTATTTGAACCATGATTTGGATGATGCCATCCGTAGTGGTGTTATTGACGCCCGTCAGGTTCCCGAGGTATGCCTGCGCATACTGGGACACTCGCACTCCGAACGCGCTATCCGCATGATTCGCGATTTGATTACCAACAGCGGTTCCACCGATAATGGCCTTGATTTGCAAATGAGTGGTTCGGTCAACGAGGCCATGCAGACCTTGCGGCATTTTCTCTACGAAAACGTCTATCGCTCGGAAAGGGTCCATCAGGAATTCGTCAAAGCCAAAAAAATCCTATCCGATCTGTATGCGCACTTTCTCGGAAACGAGTCCGATCTGCAAAAAGAATTGCGATCGATGGAAATGAACGGCTGCAATGACCGTTCGCAGCCGCGTGAACGGCTCGTGTGCGATTTACTGGCCAGCATGACCGACCGCTATGCCATGAGCCTCTATAAACGCATTTTTTTTCCTTCCCCAACGATCTGACGAATTCCAGCGAATGCCTTTATCCTCCCGCCAGTTGCAAGACATCCTCAAGGGGCAGGCCGATGCCATCCGGCAATTGCAGGCCATCTATGCGGCTATGGATGCCAGCTACGCTGCGGTGGCCGATCGTTATGGTTTTGAATGTCGGGGGTGTGACGATAGCTGCTGCCTGACCCGATTCTACCACCACACGCTCGTTGAGCTTGTCGGCCTTTTTTCAGGCTACCTCACACTGTCGGAGGACGAACGCCGCCGCGTCACCCAGAACGCACAGGCCTACTGCCAAGCCGTATCCGAAGACGAACGCCACAACCGCCGGACCCGCCATCTTTGTCCGCTGAACCGGGATACGCAATGCCTCCTCTACCAAGAGCGCCCCATGATCTGCCGGCTTCACGGCATACCGCACATCATGCGCCATCCTTACAAGGGGTTGATCACCGGCCCCGGATGCCACATCTTTGAAGCGACCAGTCAGCCGGTGGGCGGATCTCCGTTGGACCGGACACCACATTATATCGCGCTGGCCAACCTGGAAAGGGCGTTGCGAAAAACCACCGAGATTGAATCACCTGTGCGCCTCACCATTGCCCAGATGATCGTTTGTTTTGAGACCTGACGGACCACATCCGATCTGATGATCGGGGGCGCCCGACGATCGATTGATGGGGGAATCTACCGCATGAAAACAATTCCGGACGACATGCTGGCGCAGCTACCCGGACAATGCCTAAGAAACGACGACCAATTCCGCTTCCGCTGCCATCCGGGCGTTGCCTGTTTCAACCGCTGTTGCCACAATCTCAACTTGTTTCTGTATCCCTACGATGTGATTCGGTTGAAACAAAACCTTGGCATGCGTTCCGATCAATTTATCGACCGCTATGTCGATATCGTTCTGCGTGAAGGAAACCATTTCCCCGATGTCCTCCTGCGCATGGCAACGGATCGGGAGCAAGCCTGTCCTTTCCTGAGCGATGCGGGTTGCACGGTTTACCCGGATCGCCCGGACACCTGCCGCGCCTTTCCGGTCGAGCATGGCTTGCACTATGGCAAACCGGGAACCCCGCCCGAACGCATCGGTTTTTTCAGACCGCCCGCTTTTTGTCTGGGGGGGCAAGGCCCGGACGAATGGACGCTGGCGACCTGGGCCCAGGATCAAAACGCCGCAGAGCACCACAAAATGACCCTCAAATGGGCTGGCCTGAAGCGGTTGTTTGATCAAGACCCCTGGCAGGGTCAAGGGCCAAACGGGCCCAGAGGCCGCATGGCGTTTATGGCCACCTACAACATGGATGAATTCCGGGAATTTCTCCAATCCAGCAGCTTTTTGAATCGCTACAAGGTCAAAAAAGACCTTTTAAACCGAATTCGCCGGGATGACACTGCGCTCCTGCGCTTCGGCATGGACTGGGTCAAGTTGTTTGTCTGGGGAACCCCCAGTAAAAAAATCCGTCCGCGCTGAACAAGCCGGCCGCCTGTACCAGCCCTGTCCGACTATAAAACCCCGGGCGGCATCGGGGCCACCTTCTCGCCCCCCAGCACATACCCCCCGTCAAGCCGAATAACACTGCCCGACATAAACGGGGCCTCCTCGATAATAAAACGAACGGCCTTCACCACATCGTCGATCGTGCCGGTGCGCCCCAGAAGCGTATGGTCGAGCAGGGCCTGTTTCTGGTCGGGTTCGAGCAGTCCCCAGCCGCGTGTCATGGCTGCATGACGGGTGGCAACCAGGCCCAACATGATTTCGTTGACCCGCACCTCCGGGGCGGCCACGCGGGCCCAGGATTCCGTAAGCAATCCGACCGCCCGGTTGGCGGCGGCATAGCCATCGTTGAATATCAGGCTGGCCGGGCCGCTGCGGCCAACCAAGCCCGCAATGGATGACAGGTTCACCACACAGCCATTGCCACTGTCCTTCAAATGCGGCAGCGCGGTCTCGAAGACCCAGCGCTTGGCCCGCAAGGTGGTCTCCATCTCAAGATCCCACTGAGCCGGCGTGTATGGCCCATGCACCACCGGCCATCCGCCGCGCTCGATATTATTGATCAGAATATCGAGACGCCCGAAGCGGGCCACCACCGCGGGAATCAGCCGCCGAACGCTGTCACAATCGCGCAGGTCCACTTGAAATATATCGGCATTGGCGCCGAAAACCGCAAAATCCGCCTGCATCCCGGGAAATTCGTCCTCCCAATCGTAATAAGTCAGGGCCACACGGCATCCCCGGCGGGCCAAATCCAGACCGATCCCCTTGCCGATGCCCTTGATGGCTCCCAGCACCAGGGCAACAGGTGCCTCGCTGCCTGTTTTCGTTGGTACTGCCGCACTCATGCGAAAGGGGCCTTTCCGAACAACGCCCATTTGATCCAGGTATGCGCAAAGGTCAGCAGCGCCACATCGTCCGCTATCATTTCCGCCTTTTCCGCCTCATCCATCGCCAATCCTTCCGGCATGCCATTTTCCTGAAGGTGCCGGCGAAACCCATCCAGATCGTAAAGGGCCAAATGAAACATCCGCTGCTCCCGTAAATCGAGCGGCGCCGGATGCCATTGGTTTTTCATGCTGATGATGTCCATGAGCATGTCGTTAAACCGGTTGAAGTGCTCCAGCTCCTGGTCCTCGATCCATTCTTTGACGGTTTGCGTGCGCGTCTGTTCACAGCCACAACAATGATTCTCGCGTATCAACGCGAAATGCTCGGTGACCTCTCCGGTTTCCCGCGACCGCGTGATGGCCCGCGCCAGGGGATAGGTCCGGCAGGATGATGGGCGATCTTCGTAGACCAGGCAGCCGGCATCGGATACGAACGGACACCGCAGATCATCCCCGGGAACCGCCTTAAGACTGATGACCGGCAGCCCGGTCTGGGGCCCGAGGTGTTCGACCGCATAGCGGCTTAAAAATTCGCTGGACGACAGTTGTAAACGGGATTTCAACCGATAGATGTCGTAGGGCGTCAGAAACTGGTTGAGGTCTCGACAGCAGGCATTGAAACAGGGGACGTCGGGGCCACACGCAAACTGAAAGCGGTCATGACGCCCCAAAGGTATCATATCGTTTTCCATTGTTAACCTTTCGTTGCTGCGAGAAGGAGAGAACCCTTCCACTTTGGCGGTTTCCATACCATATGTGGTATTAAAATGGTATGGCATTTCAACATCTGGCCCTGTCCCCCGAAAACGCCGCAAACAGCCTGCCGGGCTGCGTTTCTTTCATCGAAAATTCTTGACAAGCTCAGGGTCGAATGATATTTAAACTATCTCGTAAAAGCTATATCCTCTTGAAATTTTTAAATTTTTTGCAATATCAACAACCTTGACGATACAGTTGGGAGAGGCTCCCCGTTAATGACGATTCACCGATAGGAACGACCGGGAGGCTTGCCTGTCCGGATCACGAAAATGAAGGGAGGTGTTACAAACTCTACGATGGATGCGACGCTACCGAGGGGAACCCCATCGGTAAAACTTTTATGAATTTTATTCTAGGAGGATTTTAAATGCCAAGCTTTGTAATTGATGAAAAATGTGACGGCTGTAAAGGCGGTGACAAGACAGCTTGCATGTACATCTGCCCCAACGACCTGATGGTCCTGGATCCTGACGCCATGAAAGCGTACAATCAGGAGCCGGATCAGTGCTGGGAGTGCTTTTCCTGTGTCAAAATCTGCCCGACCCAGGCCATCGAAGTACGCGGCTATGCCGACTTTGTACCGTTGGGAAGCAGCATTATGCCGATGATGGGCACCGAGGATGTCATGTGGACCTGCAAGTTCCGCAACGGCATCGTTAAACGCTTCAAGTTCCCGATCCGGACCACCCCTGAAGGTGCGGCCAATGCCTACGAAGACCTCAAGGGCAAAGACCTCGAAAGCGGCCTGCTGAGCACGCAAGAAGCCGACGGCTATGTGCTTCCGACACCGAAAGTTTAGTCCCTTTGAGGTTATTGTTCCCTGTTGAACGAAAATTCTGAATTTACCAATATTTAAGGAGGAAGCAATATGGCATTACCGAATGCACCCAAAGGCGAACTCAAAGCCGTACGGGATCCGGAAGTCGTGGAGCGTGAAGTTGACATTTTGATCGTGGGCGGTGGTATGGCGGCCTGCGGTACGGCGTTTGAAGTCAAAAAATGGCTGGGCGACGACCAGACCGTTCTCCTGTGCGACAAAGCCGCCATGGAACGCTCCGGTGCCGTAGCCCAGGGCCTTTCCGCCATCAACACCTACGTTGGCGAAAATGCTCCTGAAGATTACGTCCGTATGGTCCGCAACGACTTGATGGGTCTGGTGCGTGAAGACCTGATCTTTGACCTGGGCTGCCACGTGGACGACTCCGTCCATCTGTTCGAAGAGTGGGGCCTGCCGGTCTGGAAAAAAACCGATGACGGGAAAAACCTGGACGGGAAAAAAGGCCAGGCCATGGGCACCCTGAAAACAGGCGCCCAGCCGGTACGTACCGGTAAATGGCAGATCATGATCAACGGCGAGTCCTACAAACGGATCGTGGCGGAAGCCGCCAAAAAAGCCCTCGGCGATGACAACATCATCGAACGCTGCTTCATCGTTGAGCTTCTTCTGGATGCCAACGTCGAAAACCAGATCGCTGGCGCTGTTGGCTTTTCCGTTCGTGAAAACAAAGTTTACATCATCAAATGCAAAACCATGATGGTCGCCTGTGGCGGCGCGGTGAACATCTATCAGCCGCGTTCGGTTGGTGAAGGTAAAGGCCGCGCCTGGTACCCGGTATGGAACGCCGGTTCCACCTACACCATGACGATGCGCGTCGGTGCCGAGCTGACCATGATGGAAAACCGTTTCACCCCGGCCCGTTTTAAAGACGGTTACGGTCCGGTGGGTGCCTGGTTCCTTCTGTTCAAGGCCAAAACCCTCAACGGCTTGGGCGAACCCTATGCCGGCAGCGATGCCGCCAAGGCCGAGCTTGAGAAATACGCACCTTACGGCACGGCCGCCATCACCCCGACCTGCCTGCGTAACCACCTGATGCTGGTCGAGATGAAAGAAGGCCGCGGCCCCATCATCATGGACACCGTGACCGCCCTGGCCGAACTCGGCAAAACCATGGACAAGAAAGAGCTCAAGCACCTCGAATCCGAAGCTTGGGAAGATTTCCTCGACATGACCTGCGGCCAGGCCAACCTGTGGTGTGCCCAGAACTGCGAACCGGAGAAAAAGAACTCCGAAATTATGCCGACCGAGCCTTACCTGCTGGGTTCCCACTCCGGTTGTTGCGGTCTCTGGACCTCCGGCCCGGATTTTGACTGGGTCCCGGACTCCTACAAAATCAAGGCCCGCAACGGCAAGGTCTACAACCGCATGACCACCGTGGAAGGTCTGTTCACGGCCGGTGACGGCGTAGGCGGCTCCGGTCACAAGTTTTCCTCGGGTTCCCATGCCGAAGGCCGCATCACGGCCAAACAGATGGTCCGCTATGCCAAGGATTTCGCGGACTTTTCCCCGGCCCTGACCCAAAGCAACGAAGAGTTGGTCGACCTGGTCTACAAACCGGTGCGCACCTTCCTGGATCACAAGGACTACACCACGGCCATCGACATCAACCCCAACTACGTCAAACCGGAAGGGATGATGTATCGCCTGATGAAGGCCACCCATGAGTACGGTGCCGGCACGGCGACCTACTACCTGACCACCACCAAGTCACTCGAAATGGTCATGGATCTGCTCCAGACCATGCGCGAGGATTGCGACAAGATGGCGGCCGGCGACCTGCACGAACTGATGCGCGCCTGGGAAATCACCCACCGCATCTGGACGGTGGAAGCTCACCTGCGCCACATTCAGTACCGCAAAGAAACCCGCTACCCCGGTTTCTATTATCAGGCGGATTACCCGGGTCAGGACGACGAGAATTGGTTCTGTTTCGTCAACTCCAAGTTCGATCCGAAAGCGCAGAAATGGGATGTTTTCAAGAAAGACTACATCAAGATCATCCCGGATTAATCGGTATGAAGACTTGGCATTAGCTTAGTCGAAACATCAGCCTCCAGGTGCCCGGCAACGGATGCCTGGAGGTTTTTATTAATGAACACCCGAAACATTTTAAGGTGTTTCACGGCGGTATCCGCTGTTTATCATTTGGTCCTGGACAGACGCCGGCGCGTTGTCCTCGGCATCGACCCGCACCGACGTGTGTGCATAGACCAAAACGGATATCGCTTGTGTCGATTGATAACCACCGATATGCTATTTAAATCGTTCAAGTAACAACCAATCTGTAAGCACGGAGGGACAGGATGACAGAAAACAAAGCTCCTGCTAGTGGAAGCATTCTCGTCGTGGGCGGCGGCATCAGCGGTCTGACGACGGCGCTTGAAGCAGCCGAGGTGGGATACGAGGTGTTTCTCGTTGAAAAAAACCCCTACCTGGGTGGACGCGTGGCACAGCTCAACCAGTACTTCCCCAAGCTGTGCCCGCCAACCTGCGGTCTGGAAATCAATTTCCGCCGTATCAAGGACAATCCCTTGATCAAAGTCATGACCCTGGCGGAAGTGGCCAAGGTCACGGGTGCACCTGGCGATTATGACGTTCAGATCAAAATCAACCCCCGCTACGTCAATGAAAATTGCACGGGCTGCGGGGAATGCGCCAAGGTCTGCCAGACCGAAATCGATAGTGCCTATGATTTTGGCATGAAAAAAACCAAAGGGGCCTACCTGCCGTTTGAAATGGCCTTCCCCGCACGTTATGTCCTCGCGCCCGAAATCATCGGGACGGACGATGCCACCCGTTGCAAGGAAGCCTGCGCTTACGATGCCGTCGATTTGGACATGAAGGCCAAGACCCTGGAGCTCAAGGTCGGCGCAGTGGTCTACGCCACGGGTTGGCAGCCTTACGATGCCACCAAAATAGATAATCTGGGCTTCGGTCAGGTTCCCAATATTATCACCAACATGATGATGGAACGTTTGGCCGCCCCCAACGGCCCGACCCAGGGCAAAATCCTTCGCCCGGCCGACCAGAAGGCGCCGGAAACGGTCGCTTTCGTCCAATGCGCCGGGTCCCGGGATGAAAATCACCTGCCCTACTGTTCGTATATCTGCTGCATGGCCTCTCTGAAGCAGGCGCTTTATGTTCGCGAACAGTATCCGGATGCGACCATTTATATTTTTTACATCGACATTCGATCCCCCGGCCAGCGTTACGAGCAATTCTACCAGAAGGTTAAGGACGACGATAAAATTATTTTCGTCAAAGGTAAAGTTGCGGCGGTGGAAGCCGCTGCCGGCGGTGCGGTCACCCTGACGGCCGAAAACGCGGTTACCGGCGAAAAATCCAGTCAAACGGTCGATCTGGCGGTCCTGGCCACAGGCATGCAGCCCACCGCGGCCGGCGCCAAACTTCCGGGCGATATGACCTATACGGAAGACGGTTTTATCCTTAACGACTTCCGTAAAGGGGGTATTTTTGCCGCTGGTTGCGCCAACAAGCCGGCGGATGTTGTGTCGTCCAACCAGAATGCAACCGGTATGGCCCTGAAAGCGATTCAAACTCTGGCAGCGAAGTAGGAGGTAATCCATGGATAAGAAATACGGTGTGTATATCTGCACGGGCTGCGGTATCGGGGATGCTCTGGATATCGAGGCGCTGAGCGGCGTGGCTGGTGAGGAAGGACTTCCCGTCCAGACTCATCCGTTTCTCTGCAGCCAGGCCGGTGTTGATATAATCAAGAAAGATACGGAAGAAAAAGGCATTAACACGATGGTGATTGCGGCCTGCTCGCGGCGTGTTAATTTTGACACATTCCGCTTCGTGGGCAGCATCATCGAACGCGTCAACCTGCGTGAAGGTGTAGTTTGGTCCCATTCGCGGGATCAGTTTCCGGCCCTGAGCGCCGATGAAAAAGAAGACGAAGACAACTTCGATCGCGTCCAGATGATGGCGGAAGACTATCTGCGCATGGGCATGGCCCGGGTAAAGAAGGTCGACCTGCCGGAAGCCTACCAGTTGGAAACCTTCAGCCGGAAAATTCTCGTGATCGGCGGCGGCATAACGGGTATCTCGGCCGCTATCGACGCAGCCAAGGCCGGCTACGAGGTGACGATTGTCGAAAAAGAAGATCAACTCGGCGGCCAGGCCAACAACTGGCGCAAGCAACTGCCCCTGAGCTACCCCTATGATACAGCCCTGGCGCCGACCATCGCCGACCAGATCAAGGAGCTCGACAATTACGCCAACATCAGCGTACGGACCAATACCGTTGTGGCACGCTTGGCCGGCGAACCGGGCAATTTTACGGTGACCCTGAAAAAACCGGGCGAAAAAATTGAGTTCGATGTGCCCTACCCCCTGCCGGATGACATGAAAGTGGATGAAAAAGGCAAGGAACTCAACGCCGAACAGCAGCATGAAAAATATCTTGAATACAACGAGGGCCGCAAGGACATCCTGAAACTCGACCCCCATGGTGAAAAATTCGGCGCCGTCGTTCTGGCCGCCGGCTACAAGCCGTATGAACCCAAAGACGGCGAATTCGGCCATCTGGGCTATGGCGAGTTGCCGGATGTCGTCACCAACGCCACCTTCGAAGCCATGGCCAAAACAGGCCGCATCACCCGGCCGTCGGACGGCAAAAAAGCCGAGTCCGTGGTTTTCATTCAAAGTCCCGGGCAGGACAATGATACGGACTTCGAATACGCTGGTGCGGTGACCAGCCTGGTGGCCCTCAAACAAGCCACCTATGTGCGGGAAGACTACCCGGATACCGGCAAGGCCTATGTGTTTTATCAGCACATGCGAACACCCGGCCTGCAGGAAAATTTCTACAAAAGCATCCAGCAGGATCCGGGTATTTTCCTGACCAAGGGCGAAGTCGTCGGTGTTTCCAAGAGCGGGGCCGGCCTGGTGGTCGATGCCCGGAACACCCTCCTGGGTGAAAATGTCAAGGTCAAAGCCGACCTGGTGGTGCTGGGCACCGGCCTG
>Ga0180430_10002214_pt1 | contig 17852 bp, 12 predicted proteins | sample SS_ome_9_FD_132999 | JGI IMG/M metagenome (GOLD analysis project Ga0180430, IMG submission 132999) | Hypersaline lake sediment archaeal communities from the Salton Sea, California, USA - SS_1_S_2 metaG | ecosystem: Environmental > Aquatic > Non-marine Saline and Alkaline > Hypersaline >... | reverse complement strand
CTGCGGGTGATGATCGACCTCGTGCTCAGCCACACCTCCGACCGGCATCCCTGGTTCGTCGAAAGCCGGGCAAGCCGCGACAACCCGAAGGCCGACTGGTATGTCTGGGCCGATGCCAGGCCCGACGGCACGCCGCCGAACAACTGGCTGTCGATCTTCGGCGGGCCGGCCTGGCAATGGGACGGGCGGCGGCGGCAGTACTACCTGCACAACTTCCTCAAGGAACAGCCCGACCTGAACCTGCACAGCCCGGCGGTGCAGGACGCGCTTTTGGATGTCGCGCGTTTCTGGCTCGACCGCGGGGTTGACGGGTTCCGGCTGGATACGATCAATTTCTACTTCGCCGACAAGGAATTGCGGAACAATCCTCCACTGCCCGAGGCGCTGCGCAACGATTCCATCGCGCCGATGGTCAACCCCTACAACCACCAGGAACATCTGTACGACAAGAACCAGCCGGAGAACCTCGATTTCCTGCGCCGGCTGCGCGCGGTGATGGAGCCCTACAACGCCGCCGCGGTCGGCGAGGTCGGCGACGCCCAGCGCGGGCTGGAGATCATGGCGCAATACACCGCCGGCGACGACCTGATGCAGATGTGCTATTCCTTCGACCTGCTGTCGAAGCAGCGGCTGACGGCGGCGCGGCTGGTCGAGGTGATGGCCGCCTTCGAGGCCGCCGCGCCGGACGGCTGGGCCTGCTGGGCCTATTCCAACCACGATGTCGAACGCCACGTCAGCCGCTGGGGCCTTTGCGACGCCGCCGCGCGGGCCTATGCCACGCTGCTGGTCTGCCTGCGCGGCTCGATCTGCCTGTACCAGGGCGAGGAACTGGGCCTGCCCGAGGCCGATATCGCCTTCGAAGACCTGCAGGATCCCTACGGGATCGAGTTCTGGCCCGAGTTCAAGGGCCGCGACGGCTGCCGCACCCCGATGGTCTGGCAGGCCGACAACGCCACCGGCGGCTTCACCACCGGCAAGCCCTGGCTGCCCGTGCCGGGCGAGCACCTGGCCTGCGCCGCCGCGGTGCAGGCGGCCGATCCGCGGGGCCTGTTGCAGCACTACCGCCACGCGCTGGCGCTGCGCCGCGCGTATCGGGCGCTGGCGAAGGGCGGCCAGATCGGCATGGCGGCCGCCGGCGACGTCGTCACCTTCCGCCGCCATTTCGGCGCCGAGACGGTGTTCGTCGCCGCCAATCTCGGGCCTCATCGTGCCGAGGTGGAGGCCCCGCGCGGCGAGGACTGGCGCGCGATCGGGGCCGATCTTGGCGCGGTGGCGCCGGGGCCGGGCGGGCGGATCGCGCTGGACCCGTGGCAGGTTTCGCTGCTTCTGAGCCGCGATTGAGGGAGGACGGAATGGCCGATCTGAAGCTCACCGATGTCGCCAAGTCCTATGGCGAGGTGCATGTGCTCAAGCATATCGACCTCGACATCGAGACGGGCGAACTGATCGTCTTCGTCGGGCCCTCGGGCTGCGGCAAGTCCACGCTCTTGCGGATGATCGCGGGGCTGGAGAAGATCACCGGCGGCACGCTGGAGATCGGCGGGCAGGTGATGAACGACGTGCCGCCCGCCCAGCGCGGCATCGCGATGGTGTTCCAGTCCTACGCGCTTTATCCGCACATGACGGTGCGCGAGAACATGGAATTCGCGCTGAAGATCGCGCGGAAAAGCCGGGCGGAGATCGACGCGGCGGTCGACAAGGCGGCCGGCATCCTGCAACTCACCCCCTATCTCGACCGGCTGCCCAAGGCGCTGTCGGGCGGCCAGCGCCAGCGCGTTGCCATCGGCCGGGCGATCGTGCGCGACCCGAAGGTCTATCTGTTCGATGAGCCGCTGTCGAACCTCGACGCCGCGCTGAGGGTGGCGACGCGGATCGAGATCGCGCAACTGAAAGAGGCGATGCCGAATTCCACGATGATCTACGTCACCCACGACCAGGTCGAGGCGATGACCCTGGCCGACCGGATCGTGGTGCTGGCCGGCGGCGGCATCGCCCAGGTCGGCGCGCCGCTGGAGCTGTACGAGCGGCCGGAATCCGAATTCGTCGCGCGGTTCATCGGCTCGCCGGCGATGAACCTCGTGCCCGGCGAGATCGTCGAGACCGGCGAACGCACGGTTGTCCGGCTCGAGGGCGAGGGCACCGCCACCTCCGCCGTGCCCTCGCGGCCCGAGGACCGGGGCAAGCGCGTCAACATCGGCGTCCGGCCCGAGGATCTGGAGATCACCGAGGGCGCGGTGATGATCGACGGCAAGGTCGATTTCGTCGAGGCCCTGGGCGAGGTCACGCTGCTCTACTTCGTGCCGGAACATGGCCGCGACCCGGTGATCGCCAAGCTGCCCGGTGTTCATCCGGATCTGCGCGGCCGGCAGGTGCGCCTGACTGCCGCGCCCGAAAAGGTCCATGTCTTCATGGACGGCCGGTCGCTGCTGTATCGCTGAACCCTAGAAGAACACCCGCCAAAGCCCCAGCCCCGCAAGGAAAACCAGGCTGAGCAGGGTGGCTGCGATCAACGCCGCCCAGGGCGTCAGCCTGGGCGCGGGGGCGTGGATGCCGTGAACCGGCGCGGGGGGAGTGCGGGGGCGCATGGCGCCATTAAGCCCGCGTTAGGTAAGCCATGCGTTAACGGGCGCGATGAGGATCGTCTGGAACCGTCTCGACACCGCGACGTGGAGCCGCGCCCTGGCCCCGCATGGCGCGCCGATGCCGCAGCACGGCACCTATGGCGCGGTGGCCGAGGCCGCCGGGCGGCGCGTGGCGCGGGCCGAGATCGAGGCCGGGGGCCGGGTGATCGGCTATGCCCAGATCCTGCGCCGCGGCCCCCTTGCGCTCTTGTCGCGCGGGCCGGTCTGGGCGGGCGATCCCGGTCCGGCGACACGCCGGGCCGCGCTGCGCGCGCTTGGCGCGGCACAACCGCTGCTGATCGCGACGACCGAGGCGGCGGACCCCGGCGCCGGTCTGCCGCTGGTCACCCCGCGGCACGTGGCCGGGATCGACCTGACGCGCCCCGCGGCGGACTTGCGCGCCGCGATGAAGGCCAAGTGGCGCAACCGCCTTGTCGCCGCCGAGGCCGAACCGCTCGACATCCGGGCCGAACCGGTGGCGCGGGACACGCTCGATTGGCTGTTCGCGGCCGAGGCCGGCCAGCGCCGCGCCCGCGGCTACCGCGCGCTGCCGCCGGGCTTCGTGGCCGCCTGGGGCCTCGTCGATCCTGATGGGCTGCGGCTCTGGACCGCGTGGCGAAACGGCGAACGGGTGGCCGCGATGCTGTTCCTGCTGCACCGGCCCTGGGCCAGCTACCACGTCGGCTGGTCGGGGCCGGAGGGGCGGGCGGCGCATGCCCATCCGCTGCTGCTGTGGACCGCGATGCAGGCGCTGGCGGCCGAGGGCATCGCCCGGCTCGACCTTGGCGACGTCAACACCGAGGATGCGCCGGGGCTTGCCCGGTTCAAGATCGGGGCAGGGGCGACGGTGCGGCCGCTGGGGGCCACGATCCTGTTGCCGCCGGTCAGCCTGCCGCGCTTCGGGCGTGGAAGATGAAGCCGAGGGCATTCAGCAGCACCTGCGCGGCGAGGATCGCGGTCGATCCGGTCGGGTCGTAATCCGGCGCGACCTCGACCAGATCGAGGCCGACCACCTCGTGCCGCCGCGCCGCCGCCTGCAATATCTCCAGCACCTCGTAATACAGGAACCCGCCGTGGCTTGGCGTGCCGGTGCCCGGCGCGATCGAGGGGCAGAACCCGTCGATGTCGATCGTCACGTAAAGCCGCGCCCCGGCGGGAATCCGCGCCATCACGCCCTCCAGCCCCAGTTTGCGCACCTGCCGCACCGACAGGTAGTCGCCGCCCATCGCGCGGGCCGCCGCATAGCCCTCCCGCGCGGTCGACGAGACGTTGCGGATGCCCAGCGCGGTGATCCCGGTCACGTGGTCCCGCTCCGCCGCGCGGCGCATCGGGTTGCCGTGTCCGTGCCGCACGCCGTGGCGTTCGTCGACGAAATCGAGATGCGCGTCGATCTGCAGGATGTGGATCGGCCCGGCGGCATCGAAGGCGCGGATGCAGGGAATGTTGACCGAATGGTCGCCGCCGATCACCACCGGCAGCGCCCCCGCGGCGAGGATCGCGCGCACGCCCGTCTCGATATTGGCGTGGCTCGCCTCGGTATCGGTATGGACGATGTCGGCATCGCCGAGATCGACGATCCGCACCTCGGGCCCGAGGTAGACCGCGTCATCCTCGTGGTCATAGGCCCCGGCATGGCCGAAGGAGAACAGCGTCGAGGCCTCGCGCACCGCGCGCGGGCCGAACCGCGCCCCGGCGCGGAACTGGGTGCCGAAATCGAAGGGCGCGCCCAGCACCGCGACCTCGGCCTCGATCGCGGCCCAGTCGGAGACATGGGGCCGTTTGCCGAAGGTGGAAATGCCGACGAAGGGCAGGTTCAGCCGCCCGGTTTCATACCCGTGTCCCGCCATCCGGCCCCCCTTGCCGCCGCTGTTGCCGCCCGCTGCGAGGAAACCGCGCCCGGCCCGCCGCCGCAAGCCCCGCGACGTCGCGCCCCTTGCCTTTCGGCAGCAGCCCCGGCACCAAGGCGCGTGACGATCGTGAAGGAGCCCCGATGGCCTTCAAGCCGCCACCGCCCCGCCCCGCGCTGTTTCGCGGCACGCCGCCGGCGATCTTCCCGGCGATCCTGGGGCTGTTCGGCCTTGGCCTCGGCTGGCGGCGCGGGGCCGATGCCTTCGGCCTGCCGGCGGAACTGGGCGACGTGATCCTCGGCGCGGTCACCGCGCTTTACCTTTTCGCGCTGGCCGCCTACCTGCGCAAGCTTGCCGCCCGGCCCGGCGTTCTGGCCGAGGACCTGCGGATCCTGCCGGGCCGCGCCGGGGTTGGCGCGATGGTGCTGTGCCTTTACCTGCTGGCGGCGGCCTGGCTGCCCTTCGGCGCCGGCATCGCGGCGGCGATCCTCTGGGCCGGGCTGGCCGCGCATGCGGCCTTCCTTGCCGTGCTGATCCGGGTGCTGCTGACCGGGCCGGCCGAACAGCGCCGCGTCACCCCGGTCTGGCATCTGAACTTCGTGGGTTTCATCCTGGCCGGTGTGACCGCGCCGGCGCTGGGGCTTGCCGGGCTGGGCACCGTGATCCTCTGGGCGACGGGGGCGATGGCCGCGGCGATCTGGGCGGAAAGCGCGCGGCAGTTCCTGGCCGCCTCGGTGCCGGCGCCGCTGCGGCCGCTGCTGGCCATTCACCTTGCCCCGGCGGCGATGCTGGGCCTGGTCGCCGCGGGCCTTGGCCTCGCGCCGGTCGCGCAGGCCTTCGCGGTGCTCGCCGCGATCCTGCTTGGCGCGCTGGTCGCCTCGGCCCGCTGGCTTCTGGCGGCGGGGTTTTCGCCGTTCTGGGGGGCTTTCACCTTCCCGCTGGCGGCCACCGCCTCGCTGTGGCTGACGTTGGGCGGGGACTGGCGCATCCCCGGCGGGCTCGCGCTGGTCGCGGCGACGCTGATCGTGCCCTGGATCGCCTTCAGGGTGCTGCAGCTCTGGGCCAGGGGCCAGCTTGGCCCAAGGACCAACGCCGCCGTCGCCTGAGCCGGGCCGCGCGCCGCCGCCGCGGCCGGTGGCGGGCCGCGGTTTCGGCCTTGCCTTCCGCGCCCCTCCGTGAAATGGGGAAGCGCCAAACGAAGGCTCCCGAGGAGACACCCCATGGAGATTCGCGAGGCGCTCACCTTCGACGACGTGCTTCTGGTTCCGGCCGCTTCCAGCGTGCTGCCGAACATGGCCGACACGTCCACCCGGGCCACCCGGTCGATCCGGATGAACATTCCCCTGCTGTCTTCGGCGATGGACACGGTGACGGAATCGCGCATGGCGATCGCGATGGCGCAGTCCGGCGGGATCGGGGTGATCCACCGCAATCTCGACGTGGAACAGCAATCGCGCGAGGTCCGGCGGGTGAAGCGGTTCGAAAGCGGGATCGTCTACAACCCGATCACGCTCCGCCCCGACCAGACGCTGGCCGACGCCAAGGCCCTGCAGGAACGCTACAACGTCACCGGCTTCCCGGTGGTGGACGACCGCGGCCATGTCGTGGGCATCGTCACGAACCGCGACATGCGCTTCGCCACGTCCGACGACACGCCGGTGCGGGTGATGATGACGGCCGAGAACCTCGCGGTGCTGACCGAACCGGCGGAACTGGAAGAGGCGAAGAGCCTGATGAAGGCACGCCGGATCGAGAAGCTGCTGGTCACCGACAAGGCCGGCCGCCTGACCGGCCTCTTGACGCTGAAGGATACCGAGAAGGCGGTGCTGAACCCCAATGCCTGCAAGGACGAACTGGGCCGGCTGCGCGTCGCCGCCGCCTCGACCGTCGGCGATGCGGGGTTCGAGCGCAGCCAGGCGCTGATCGATGCGGGTGTCGATATCGTGGTGATCGACACCGCGCACGGCCATTCCGAAGGCGTGGCCCGCGCCGTCGAACGCATCAAGGCGCTGTCGAACGCGGTGCAGGTGATCGCCGGCAACGTCGCCACGGCGGAAGCCACGCGGGCGCTGATCGACGCCGGCGCGGATGCCGTCAAGGTCGGGATCGGGCCGGGCTCGATCTGCACCACGCGGGTGGTGGCCGGCGTCGGTGTGCCGCAGCTCACCGCGATCATGGATAGCGCTTCGGCTGCCGGGGACACGCCGGTGATCGCCGACGGCGGGATCAAGTATTCCGGCGATTTCGCCAAGGCGATCGCCGCCGGCGCGTCCTGCGCGATGGTCGGTTCGGCGATCGCGGGCACCGACGAAAGCCCCGGCGAAGTGATCCTCTACCAGGGCCGCAGCTTCAAGACCTACCGCGGCATGGGCAGCCTCGGCGCGATGGCGCGCGGCTCCGCCGACCGGTATTTCCAGAAGGACGCGGCCAGCGACAAGCTGGTGCCCGAGGGGATCGAGGGGCAGGTGCCCTACAAGGGATCGGCGACGACGGTGATCCACCAGCTCGTCGGCGGGCTGCGCGCCGCGATGGGCTATACCGGCAATGCCACGGTCGAACAGATGCGGCACAACTGCCGTTTCGTCCGGATCACCGGGGCCGGGCTGAAGGAAAGCCATGTCCACGATGTCCAGATCACCCGCGAATCGCCGAACTACCGCCTTGGCTGACGGCGTTGGCCGGCGGATGCCCGGCCGCCCGGCATGACCCCCGGCGCGCGCGCGGCGGCCGCGATCGGCCTGCTCGACCGGGTGCTGGCCGGCGAGGCGGCGGAACGGGCGCTGACCCGATGGGCGCGCGCCAGCCGCTTTGCCGGGTCGGGCGACCGCGCGGCGGTGCGCGACTTCGTGTTCGATGCGCTGCGCTGCCGGCGCTCGCATCTTGCCGCCTCGGGGCAGGGGGCGGAGACCGGCCGCGCGCTGATCCTTGGCGGGGTCGTCGCGGCCGGTGGGGATCCCGACGCTGTCTTCAGCGGCGCGGGCCATGCGCCGCCGCCGCTCGACGCGGCCGAACGCGCCGCGCTGGCCGCCGCGCCGGCGCCGGCCGACTGGCCCGCCGCCGTCCGGCTCGACATCCCCGACTGGCTGGAACCGGAGCTGCGCGCCAGCCTTGGCGACGCGGCCGAGGCGGTGCTGGCGACGATGCGGGCACGCGCGCCGGTCTTCGTGCGCGTCAACTCCGCCCGGATCGACCGCGACGGGGCGATCGCGGCGCTGGCCGCCGACGGGATCGAGGCGGTGCCGGAGCCCTTGGCCGAGACCGCGCTGCGACTGGGGCGCGGCGCGACGAAACTGCGCGCCGCGGCGGCCTATCGCGACGGTCTGGTGGAATTGCAGGACGCGGCCAGCCAGGCCGTCGTGGCCGACCTGCCGCTGGCCGGCTGCCGCCGGGTGCTGGATTACTGCGCCGGCGGTGGCGGCAAGACGCTGGCGATGGCCGCGCGCCACCCCGATGCCGCCTATGTCGCCCATGACGCCGATCCGCGGCGGATGGCCGACCTGCCGGACCGCGCGCGCCGCGCCGGGATCGCGGTCGCGCTGCGTGACACGGCCGGGCTGGCCGGCGAAGCCGCGTTCGACCTCGTGCTGTGCGACGTGCCCTGTTCCGGCTCGGGCAGCTGGCGCCGCGCGCCCGAGGCGAAATGGCGGCTGACGCCGGACCGACTGGCGGACCTGCACGAGATCCAGGCCGCGATCCTCGCCGAAGCCGCCGGGCATGTCGCGCCGGGTGGCCGGTTGGCCTACATGACCTGTTCGCTGCTCGACGCGGAAAACGAGGCGCAGGCGGCGCGGTTCCTCGCCGCCCGTCCGGGCTGGCGAATCACCCGCGAACGCCGCCTGACGCCGGCCGATGGCGGCGACGGGTTCTATCTGGCGGTCTTCGCCGCACCGGGCGCAGACGGACGTTGACGGCCCGCACCGGGGACGCGTAGTCACGAATTGTTGCCGTTCCGTGCAGAATTAAGCCCCGATTAAGGTTTTGGTCACCGAAATGCCGACGTCGAGGACCAGTAAGGGGAACAGCAGGATGTCGAGCCCGGATGTGTCGCCGCCTCCGCTGACCCGAACCGCGCTGGCGCTCGCGCCGCGCTGGGGCTACCTCGCGCTCGTCGCGGCCGGTCTGGTCGCCGCGGCCCTGGCGGTGTCCGATCCGGTACTCGGCGCGGGGCTTGTCGTTTCGGCTGGCGCGATCGCCGTCGCCGCCTTCGCGGCCACCGTCCTGTCGCGCCGGCATGCCGGGCGCCGGTCGGCGCTGAACGACCAGCTTGCCGCGTTCGTCGCGCATGATGCCTCGCCCAGTTTCATCACCGATGCCGAGGGCGAGATCGGCTATCAGAACCGCGCCGCGCTGGATCGGTTCGGCAACCGCGAGGGCCAGACGCTGACCCGCGCGCTTGGCGAGGTGTTCGCCAATCCCGCCTCGGTCCTGCACCGGCTCCAGTCCCGCGCCGAAAGCGCGGGGGTGGCCCGCGAAGACCTCGTCACCCGGCGCGGCCATGTCCGGCTGTCGGTGCACCGCGTGGCCGGGGCGGCGTTCCTGTGGCGGCTTGAGGACATGGCCGAACGCGCCGTCGGCGGCCGCGGCGCCGAAACGATCAGCCTGCCGATGCTGACGGTGTCGAAATCCGGCACCGTGCTGTTCATGAACGAGGCGCTGCGCCGGCTGGTCGGCGAACGCGTGAAGACGCTTGACCGGATCTTCACCGATCTGCCGGTGCGGCCCGGCGAACTCAACGAGATCATCGGCCTTGGCGGCAAGGTCCTGGCGCTGGCCGTCGAGGTCGAGGGGCCGGGCGGGCGGCGCGAAATCTACCTCGTGCCGGGCGCCGAGCCCCCGTTGCCGGCCGCCGCCGCCGTCGGCGCGGGGTTCGAGGCGCTGCCGGTCGCGCTGGTGCGGCTGTCGGCGCAGGGCACCGTCACCGCCGCCAACCGCGCCGCCCGCGCGGTGCTGGGCGACGGCGTCGTCGACCGGCCGCTGGCCGACCTGCTGGAGGGCCTGGGCCGGCCGGTGGGCGACTGGCTGGCCGATGCGCTGGCCGGGCGCGCCGAGGGCCGGCCCGAGGTGCTGCGCGTCTCCGACCCCGATCGCGAGGTGTTCCTGCAGGTCACGCTGGCGCGGATGGTCGAGGACGGCCGCACCGGGCTGGTCGCCGTGCTGTCGGACGCCACCCAGCTCAAGACGCTGGAGGCGCAGTTCGTGCAAAGCCAGAAGATGCAGGCCATCGGCCAGCTTGCCGGCGGTGTCGCGCATGATTTCAACAACCTGCTGACCGCGATCTCGGGCCATTGCGACCTGCTGCTGCTGCGCCATGACGACAAGGACGATCCCGATTACAGCGACCTGACGCAGATCGCCCAGAACGCCAACCGCGCCGCCAGCCTCGTCGGCCAGTTGCTGGCGTTTTCGCGCAAGCAGACGCTGCAGCCCACGGTGATCGACCTGCGCGACAGCCTGGCGGAACTGACCCATCTGCTGAACCGGCTCGTCGGCGAGAAGGTGAAGCTGACGCTGGAACACGACCCGGAGCTGAAGCGGATCCGGGCCGACAAGCGCCAGCTTGAACAGGTGATCATGAACCTCGTCGTCAACGCCCGCGACGCGATGCCGAAGGGCGGCGAGATCCGGATCGAAACCGGGAACCTGAGGCTGGAGAGCGAGCTGCACCGCGGCCGCGCCAGCGTTCCGGCGGGCGACTGGGTGGTGGTGCGGGTGACCGACGAGGGCACCGGCATCCCGGCCGACAAGCTGCAGAAGGTGTTCGAGCCGTTCTACACCACCAAGCGGCAGGGCGAGGGCACCGGGCTTGGCCTGTCCACCGCCTACGGGATCATCAAGCAGACCGGCGGCTTCATCTTCGCCGACAGCGTCGTCGGCACCGGCACGACCTTCTCGCTGTATTTCCCGGCCTACGAGCCGGCGGGCGGCGAGGTGATCGACCTGCCGCTGGCCGCGCCGGCCGCGCCGGCGACGCCGGACCGGGCCGAGGGCGTGGTGCTGCTGGTCGAGGATGAGGCGCCGGTGCGCGCCTTCGCCGCCCGCGCCTTGCAGATGCGCGGCTACACGGTGATCGAGGCCGAGGATGCCGAACAGGCGCTGGAGCGCCTCGCCGACCCGGCGCTGGAGGTCGACCTGTTCGTCACCGACGTGATCATGCCGGGGATGGACGGGCCGACCTGGGTCCGCGAGGCGATCAAGGCGCGGCCCGACACCCGCGTGGTTTTCGTTTCGGGCTATGCCGAGGACAGTTTCTCCGACCAGAAGTCGCGGATCCCGAACTCGGTCTTCCTGCCCAAGCCGTTCTCGCTGTCGGACCTGACGAAGACGGTGGAAGAGCAGTTGCGGGCCCGCTCCGGCCCCGCGGGCGCCGGGCCCGACACCGAGGCGTAGCGGGCCGGCCGGCCCGCGACCGGGCCAGCCGCGGCCCACAAACGCCGGTTTCGCGCCGCCGTCGCCCGATTTCGCGACGGCACGGGGGCCGCGGTAACGAACCGTTAACCCTGCCGGCGAACCCTTTGCCCACAGTTTTCCCTTGCGATGTTCTCTTTTTGTGCGCATAAGGAGAGAAGAACAAGGGCAGAACAACGGCGTGGGGCAGGGCCGCAAGCGGCGCCCTTGCCGCGCCGGTCAGGGTATGGAACAAGGGGCGGACCCAATGGCAATCACGAACCTTTTCGAGATGAACGACAAGCGCAGCGCAGACCGGCAGAAGGCGCTCGACAGCGCGCTCTCCCAGATCGAACGGCAGTTCGGCAAGGGCTCCATCATGCGCCTGGGCGGCGAGCACCCGGTCGAGGCGATCGAGGCGACGTCCACCGGGTCGCTGGGGCTTGACATCGCGCTTGGCATCGGCGGTTTGCCGAAGGGCCGGGTGATCGAGATCTACGGGCCGGAAAGCTCGGGCAAGACGACGCTGACGCTGCACGCCGTGGCCGAGGAGCAGAAGAAGGGCGGGGTCTGCGCCTTCGTCGACGCCGAACACGCGCTCGACCCGCTTTACGCCCGCAAGCTCGGCGTCAATCTCGACGAATTGCTGATCAGCCAGCCCGACACCGGCGAACAGGCGCTGGAGATCACCGACACGCTGGTGCGCTCGGGCGCGGTCAGCATGGTGGTGGTCGATTCGGTCGCCGCGCTGGTGCCGAAATCGGAACTCGAGGGCGACATGGGCGATGCCCAGGTCGGCGCCCAGGCGCGGCTGATGAGCCAGGCGATGCGCAAGCTGACCGCCTCGATCGCGCGGTCGAACTGCATGGTGATCTTCATCAACCAGATCCGGATGAAGATCGGCGTGATGTTCGGCAGCCCGGAAACCACGACAGGCGGCAACGCGCTGAAATTCTACGCCTCCGTCCGGCTCGACATCCGCAGGATCGGCGCGATCAAGGATCGCGACGAGGTGGTGGGCAACGCCACCCGCGTCAAGGTCGTCAAGAACAAGGTCGCGCCGCCGTTCAAGCAGGTCGAGTTCGACATCATGTACGGCGAGGGCATCTCCAAGACCGGCGAACTCATCGATCTTGGCGTCAAGGCCGGCGTGGTGGAGAAATCCGGCGCCTGGTATTCCTACGGCGACGAGCGGATCGGCCAGGGCCGCGAGAACGCCAAGCAGTTCCTCAGGGACAATCCCGAGATCTCGAACGCGATCGAGGACAAGATCCGCGCCAGCCACGGGCTCGACTTCACCGCGACCGGCGAGGACGAGACGGTGATGGAGGGCTGAACCGCGGCATCGCGGCGCCACGGCGGGGACGCCGGGCGGCGGAGCGCGCGACGGACGGTTGGGGCCGGGCGGGAATCGCCCGGCCCTTCGCGTGTGGACACCGGCGGCGGCATGGTTATACACGGGTCCGAACCGCCGGAATTCCGCCCGAAAGGCCAGCCCAGATGCCCAGCCTGAACGACATCCGCTCCACCTTCCTGAGCTATTTCGAACGCAACGGCCATCGGGTCGTCGACAGCTCGCCCCTGGTGCCGCGCAACGATCCCACGCTGATGTTCACCAATTCCGGCATGGTGCAGTTCAAGAACCTGTTCACCGGGCTCGAACATCGCGACTACACGCGCGCCACGACCTCGCAGAAATGCGTCCGCGCCGGCGGCAAGCACAACGACCTCGACAATGTCGGCTACACCGCCCGGCACCATACCTTCTTCGAGATGCTGGGGAATTTCAGCTTCGGCGACTATTTCAAGGACGCCGCCATCGCCTATGCCTGGGAGCTTCTGACGAAGGATTTCGACATCCCGGCCGACCGGCTGCTGGTCACCGTCTACCATACCGACGACGAGGCGGCCGGGATCTGGAAGAAGGTCGCCGGCCTGCCCGACGAGCGGATCATCCGGATCCCGACGCATGACAATTTCTGGCAGATGGGCCCGACCGGCCCCTGCGGCCCCTGCACGGAAGTCTTCTTCGATCACGGCCCGTCGATCTGGGGCGGCCCGCCCGGCAGCCCCGAGGAGGACGGCGACCGGTTCATCGAGATCTGGAACCTCGTCTTCATGCAGAACGAGCAGTTCGAGGACGGATCGATGCGGGCGCTCGACATGCAGTCGATCGACACCGGCATGGGACTGGAGCGGATCGGCGCGCTGCTGCAGGGCAAGCACGACAACTACGATACCGACCTGATGCGCGCGCTGATCGAGGCGAGCGCCAATGCCACCGCCACCGATCCCGACGGGCCGGGCAAGGTGCACCACCGGGTGATCGCCGATCACCTGCGCTCCACCGCCTTCCTGATCGCCGACGGCGTGATGCCCTCGAACGAGGGCCGCGGCTACGTTCTGCGCCGGATCATGCGCCGCGCGATGCGTCATGCCCACCTTGCCGGCGCCGACGATCCGGTGATGTACCGGCTGGTGCCGGCGCTGGTGCGGCAGATGGCGGCGGCCTATCCGGAACTGACCCGCGCGCAGGCGCTGATCGAGGAAACGCTGAAGCTGGAGGAAACGCGGTTCAAACAAACGCTGGACCGGGGGCTGAAGCTGCTGGACGAGGAACTCGGGCGGCTGGGCGAGGGCGAGCCGCTGCCGGGCGCCGCCGCCTTCCGGCTTTACGACACCTACGGCTTTCCGCTGGACCTCACGCAGGATGCGCTGCGCGAGAAGGGCCGGGAGGTCGATACCGAGGGGTTCGACGCGGCGATGGCCGAACAGAAGGCCAAGGCCCGCGCCGCCTGGGCCGGGTCGGGCGAGACGAAGGATGCCGCGATCTGGTTCGATCTCGGCGACCGGCACGGGCCGACGGAGTTTCTGGGCTATGACACCGAGACGGCGGAGGGGCAGGTTCTCGCGCTGGTCCGTGACGGCGCGGAGATCGCGGCCGCGGAAACGGGCGACAGCCTGCAGATCATGGTCAACCAGACCCCGTTCTATGCCGAGGCCGGCGGCCAGGTCGGCGACCGCGGCTGGATCCGCACCGAAACCGGGCTGGCCGAGGTGACGGACACGCAAAGATCGGCGGGTGTTTCCATCCATATCGCGACGGTCACCGAGGGCCGGATCGACCGCGGCCAGCCCGCGAAGCTGGAGGTCGACCACCGCCGCCGCGGCGCGATCCGGGCGAACCACTCGGCCACCCACCTGCTGCACGAGGCGCTGCGCCGCGCGCTTGGCGACCATGTCGCGCAGCGCGGCTCTCTCAACGCCGCCGACCGGTTGCGCTTCGACTTTTCGCATGCCAAGGCGCTCAGCGGCCAGGAAATGGAGACGGTCGAACATGAGGTCAACGCCTATATCCGCCAGAATGCCCCGGTCGAGACCCGGGTGATGACACCCGATGACGCCCGCGGGCTGGGGGCGCAGGCGCTGTTCGGCGAGAAATACGGCGACGAGGTGCGGGTGGTGTCGATGGGCACGCTGAAGGGCTCGGGCAAGGGGTCCGACGGCAAGACCTATTCGATCGAGCTGTGCGGCGGCACCCATGTCGCCCGCACCGGCGATATCGGCGCCTTCGCGCTCTTGGGCGACAGCGCGTCCTCGGCCGGGGTGCGCCGGATCGAGGCGCTGACCGGCGCCGCGGCGCTCGACCATCTGCGCGCGCAGGACCGGCGGCTTGGCGAGATCGCGGCGCTTCTCAAGGCGCAGCCCGCCGAGGTGGTGGAGCGGGTGCGCGCCCTCGCCGAAGAGCGCCGGGCGCTGCACAACGAGGTGGCGCAGCTGCGCCGCGATCTCGCGATGGGCGGCGGCGCAACCGGCGGGCCGGAGGCGAAGGACATCGCCGGCATCTCCTTCATCGCGCAGACCGTCAGCGGCGTGTCGGGCAAGGACCTGCCCGCGATGGTCGATGCGCTGAAGGAACGTGTCGGGTCGGGCGCGGTTCTGGTGGTGGCCGATACCGGCGGCAAGGCGGCGGTGGCCGCCGGCGTGACGGCCGACCTGACCGGCCGGCTGTCGGCCGTGGATATCGTCAAGGCCGCGGCGGCGGCGCTGGGGGGCAAGGGCGGCGGCGGCCGGCCGGACCTCGCCCAGGCCGGCGGCGCGGACCCCTCGCAGGCCGAGGCCGCCGTGGCCGCGGCCGAAGCCGTGATCGGAGGATAGGATGCCCGCACTCTGGATTGCCCATGTCACCGTGCACGATGCCGAGGCCTATGGCCGCTACGCCGCGCTCGCGGGCCCCGCGATCGAGAAGCACGGCGGCCGGTTCATCGCCCGCGCCGCGCGCTACGTGCAACTGGAGGGGACCGACCGGCCGCGCAACGTGGTGGCGCGGTTCCCGACGCTGGAGGCTGCCGTCGCCTGCTACCACAGCCCCGAATACCAGGAGGCGCTGAGCCACGCCCGCGGCGCGGCGGAGCGCGAACTGCTGGTGGTCGAAACCACCGAGTAGGTCAGGGTCGTTCGCGGTCCAGCACGATCGCGCCGGCGGCGATCTGTCCGACATAGCCGCAGGGATCCGGGCGCTGCGAGAAATGCAGCCATGCGGTGCGTGCGAAGGAGTCGGGCGCGAAAAGCGCCATGACCGGGCTGATCTGGTCGCGGCCCACCGGGGCGCTGACGTCGCTCTTGCCCAGCACCGCGCCGCGCAGGGTGTCGGGCAGGGTGCGGAACGTCATCGCATAGGCGAGGTATTCGTCGGTTGCCGGGCAGGCGGCAAAGGGGCAGGCGCCGGTGGCCTCGTAGGCGGCATGGGTCAGTTCATGGGTCAGGACGGCCCGGAACAGCACATCGTCGGGCAACGGGGCGAACAGGCCGGCACGGCTGCGGTTCCCGGCGATCCGGTCGGGCGCGACCAGGTCGATCAGGCCCTCGCCGCAGTGAAACAGCCCCAGACAGCCGTCATGAACCTCGTCGACAAGGGCAAGCGTCACCGGTTCCGTCAGCGGAAGGTTGCAGCTTGCCAGCTCGTCGGCCGCCGCGCGCGCCATGTCGCAGACCTGCCGGGCGGTGGCGGCATCCCCGGCCCGCAGCGTCACCGGCACGCCCTCGCAGGCCAGGTCCGCCGCGCCGACGGGCGCGGCCAGCGCAAGGCACAGCAGGCCGGGGCGGAGCGGCAAGCGCTCAGCCCGCGGCTTTCGCCTGGCGCTTGCGTTCGTGCGGGTCGAGGAAACGCTTGCGCAGGCGGATGTTCTTCGGCGTGACCTCGACCAGTTCGTCATCGTCGATATAGGCGATCGCCTCCTCCAGGCTCATCCTCACCGGCGGTGTCAGCCGCACCGCCTCGTCCGAACCGGAGGCGCGGACGTTCGTCAGCTTCTTGCCCTTCAGCGGATTGACCTCGAGATCGTTGTCGCGGCTGTGTTCGCCGATGATCATCCCCTCGTAGACCTGTTCCTGCGCGCCGATGAACAGCTTGCCGCGTTCCTCGAGGTTCCACAGCGCGTAGGCGACGGAAACGCCGTTCTCCATCGAGATCAAGACCCCCTGCCGTCGGCCCTGGATCGGGCCCTTGTGCGGCGCCCAGCCGTGGAAGATGCGGTTCAGGACGCCGGTGCCGCGGGTGTCGGTCAGGAACTGGCCGTGATAGCCGATCAGCCCGCGCGAAGGCACATGGGCGACGATCCGGGTCTTGCCGGCCCCGGCGGGCTTCATTTCCATCAGGTCGCCCTTGCGCTCGCCGGTGAGCTTGTCGATCACCGCGCCGGTGAATTCATCATCGACATCGATGATCGCCTCTTCGATCGGTTCGAGCTTCTCGCCGTCGTCCTCGCGCAGGATCACCCGGGGCCGCGAGATCGTCAGTTCGAACCCTTCGCGGCGCATGTTCTCGATCAGCACGCCCATCTGCAATTCGCCGCGGCCGGACACGACGAAGGCCTCGCCGCCCGGCGTGTCGGCGACCCGGATCGCGACGTTCGATTCCGCCTCTTTCATCAGCCGTTCGCGGATCACCCGGCTTTGCACCTTGCTGCCGTCCTTGCCCGCCAGCGGGCTGTCGTTGATCCCGAAGGTGACCGAGATCGTCGGCGGATCGACCGGCTGTGCGGGCAGGGCGGTATCGACCTCGAGCGCGCAGAGCGTATCGGCCACGGTGGCCTTCGACATGCCGCCCAGCGTGACGATGTCGCCCGCCACCGCCTCGTCGATCGGGGTCTGGCTGAGGCCGCGGAACGCCATGATCCGGGTGACGCGGAACTGTTCGATCCGCTCGCCGGTGCGGCTGAGGGCCTTGATCGTCTCGCCGGTCTTCACCCGCCCGGATTCGACGCGGCCGGTCAGGATCCGGCCGATGAACGGATCGGCCGACAGCGTGGTGGCGAGCATCCGGAACGGCTCGGCCTCGCGCGCGATCTGGGCGGGCTTGGGCACATGGCGCACGATCAGGTCGAACAGCGCCGACAGATCGCTGCGCGGCCCGTCCAGTTCGGCATCGGCCCAGCCGGCGCGCCCCGAGGCGTAGAGATGCGGGAAATCCAGCTGGTCGTCATCGGCGCCGAGATTGGCGAACAGGTCGAAGACCTCGTTCAGCGCGCGGTCGGGCTCGGCATCGGGCTTGTCGACCTTGTTCAGCACCACGATCGGCCGCAGCCCCAGCGCCAGCGCCTTGGAGGTGACGAATTTCGTTTGCGGCATCGGGCCTTCGGCGGCATCGACCAGCAGGCAGACCCCGTCGACCATGCTGAGAATCCGCTCCACCTCGCCGCCGAAATCGGCATGGCCGGGGGTGTCGACGATGTTGATCCGCGTGCCCTGCCACTCCACGCTCGTCGCCTTGGCAAGGATCGTGATGCCGCGCTCGCGCTCGATGTCGTTGCTGTCCATCGCGCGTTCGGCCACCGCCTGGTTCTCGCGGAACGCGCCGGACTGCTTGAGAAGCTCGTCCACCAGCGTGGTCTTGCCGTGGTCGACGTGGTCGATGATGGCCACGTTGCGGTTGTTCTCGCGGGCCATAGGTCCCTCGGGCGCGGGAGCACCGGCTGATCGGCGGTTTGTCAGGAGGACG
>Ga0180430_10002213_pt1 | contig 17856 bp, 10 predicted proteins | sample SS_ome_9_FD_132999 | JGI IMG/M metagenome (GOLD analysis project Ga0180430, IMG submission 132999) | Hypersaline lake sediment archaeal communities from the Salton Sea, California, USA - SS_1_S_2 metaG | ecosystem: Environmental > Aquatic > Non-marine Saline and Alkaline > Hypersaline >... | reverse complement strand
TACAGTTATGAGGACGTGAAAGATGCAAGGGCTTGCCTCACCCTGCTTAAGGAGAAATGCGATATCCTAATTGCCGGCAATCACGACTTGCACGCTGCTGGTGTCAGTCCCGAGCTTCCCCCGGAGCTAAAGGGCCAGCTAAGCTGGCAACATGAGGACGATCTGGATCCGGGTTATTCAAAGAGCGAAAGAAGCTTCCTGGCTGCTCTTCCCTCGAAGGCCGTTCTTCGTACCCCGGATCTCAACATTCTTTTCACACACTATGCTTATCCCAATATTTCGGGATTTATAAAAGGATTTTATACCCAGGAAAGGCATTTTGATCCTCATTTTGCTTTTATGAAGGAGCATAAATGCAGCCTCGCTTTTATGGGACATGTTCATCCCAATGGTTTCTACCTGGTACATCTCAATGGATACAGGCACTACCGATTCCGGAGTATGAGAATATCAGCAAGTCCATCACTGGTAGGAGTTCCACCGGTCGCAAGGAACAGTCACCAAAGTGGATTTTGTATCTTTGAAAGCAAGAGTAAGAATCTAGAAGCAATCAGTATAAGCTAAGACGTCCATGCCACAGACCAACCTGAACCGACTCTTCATCTCAATCGTGGTCTTATCCATACTGGCTGTTAGCCTTTTTATTCTATCCATCTTTATAATTATTGTACCCCGCTTTGAAAGGACCATACTTGACGGCAAGAAGGAAATGATCTCTGAATTGACCAATTCCGCCAGCAGTCTTATCGAAGAGTACCAGCAGGAGGCTTCGGATCATAAAATGACCAAAGATTCAGCCCAAACCATTGCCCTTGAAAGAGTCAGGAAGATGCGCTATGGGGATGAACTCAAGGATTATTTCTGGATCATCGACATGCACCCAAACATGATCATGCATCCCTATCGCCCTGAGCTGGTGGGCACAGATTTGAACGATTATCAGGATGAGGATGGGAAACTGCTTTTTGTGGAGTCAGTGAAAGTAGTAGAAAAGGAAGGTGAGGGTTTTATAGATTATATGTGGCAATGGAAAGACGACAGCACACGAATCGTTCCCAAATTAAGCTACGTAAAGGCTTTTGAGCCCTGGGGCTGGATCGTGGGAACGGGGATTTATCTGGAAGACGTCAGACTGGAAATTGCCTTGCTGAAAAAACGCCTGCTCAGGATTGCCTTATGGATGTCCTTCACCCTGGGAGCCATTCTTGCCTTCATCATTCGCCAGAGTCTGAGTTTGGAGAACAAGAGGCGTAATGCCGAAAAAGAACTTCGTCTGAGCAGGGAAAAGTACAGAACCCTGGTTCAGGCGTCCACCGAGGGCACGCTCATGATCGTTGACAAAGCCTTTGCATTCTCAAATCACAAATTCAGCAAGTTATCCGGTTACGATGCTACAGAGATCAGGGAAATGAACTTTGAAATGCTTTTCGACCTCAAATGGTCCACTCTCGTGGCCTCATTCAAGGATCCGAAAAAATCAGTCTCCTGCGAGATCGCACTGAAGTGTAAAGATGGCAGCAACAAAGATGTGGTAATATCTGCCTCCCGCATCAATCAGTCGGCCCAAACCACCTTCATCCTGATTGTGAAGGAAGTAAGCGGTCAGATGCAGTACCAGAGGGAAGGTAAAATGCTCTCACGGGAATTGCAGACCTCCTTACAACTGATGAACCAGCCACTTAGTACCCTGGGCAGGGAAATCTTAAGGTGCCCGGCCAATACAAGCGTCAGGGAAGCCGCCAGGATCATGACCCGAAAAAAGAGAAATGCTCTTTTCATTTCCCAGGAGGAGAACATCATCGGATTGATCACCAACAACGACTTAAACAGCAGAGCGCTGGCAGCCGGGCTGGATCCCGATACCAAAGTGATGGAAATTATGACAGCCCCCATTGCTTTGCTGCCTGAAAATGCCCCCATCTACGAGGGATTGCTCCACATGAAGAAGGAGCGGATTTCTCACATTGCCCTGCCTGATAAAGACCGCAGAGTGGGCCTGGTTGTGGGATATGAAGACATACTTCGCATGCAGCAGAACATGCTGGGTTTTATGATTTCGGAAATCGAAAGCGCCGAGGAACCCGGTCAGATCAAACGGATCTATTTGCGACTCCCTGTCCTGGTAAAAGCTCTGATAGATAGCGGCAGCAATACTTCCAATATTACAGGCATAATCACTTCGGTGGGTGATGCCATTCATAAACGCCTGATTGAAATTGCCCTGGAAGACCTGGGTCCTGCCCCAAGGAAATTTGCATTTATGGTCATGGGGAGTCAGGCCCGCGGCGAGCAAACCCTGGCTACCGATCAGGACAATGCCATAGTAATTGAAAGTAGTGCTGGCAAGTTGAGCAAGGAACAAAAGTCCTATTTCCTCGAATTGGGTCAAAAACTCAACAACGATCTGGCCTTAGTAGGTTACAAGCTTTGTCCGGGCGAAAACATGGCTGGCAATCCCAGGTGGAATCAGGACCTCAACACCTGGAAGTCCTATTTTAATGCCTGGATTTATGAAAGCACACCACAAGACATCCTGGATTTTGCCATTTTCTTTGATTTCCGCTGCGTATACGGGGAAACATCCCTGATCGAAGATCTTCGTCAACATGTAAATCAATCCATGGAAAGCAGATCTGTATTTTTCTACCACATGGCCCAATCGGTCCTGAAAATGAAAGTGCTGGCTAATCTCCCCGGTAACCTGAAAGCCAGCTCCCAGTCTGATACACTGATAGATCTGAAAAAAATCCTCCTGCCGGTGACTACTTTTATCAGACTATATTCGATCCGGGAGAAACTGGTATCCACCGGCAGCATGGAGAGAGCCAGGAAATTGCATAAGAGAAGCGTTATTGATGCTAATACGCTGGAAGAGTTGAGTGAAACCTTTAATTTCCTGACCTATCTGAGAATTAAAAATCAGGCCCACAACATATCCCGTAATGAAAGTCCTGAAAACACTATGAGGTTGGGGAACTTAAGCCAGGTGGAAGCTCTCACCCTGAAAAAACTCCTGGCTGATGTTTCAAGTCTTCAAACCCGGCTGGGATCTGAATTTGGCGGATCCGTATAATTCTAAACTTTGGCCTTCCGGATTCACTTCCCGACTATGGGATCAGATACTGGTTGAAATCTAGGGGTTTTTGGATATATTTAGCCCTGATAAATCCGATTTTAAAAAATTCCTTCCCATGAAAGCAAATCTCAGAATCCCGTTTTTACTTCTAATTATCTTCACCTTTCTCCTCCCAGGCCAGGGACAGTCCGGGGAAAAAGCTGCTCCCATTTTCGAAAATGGAGAAGCTCAGATAGTTCCTGCCTTTGAAGACCGGGACGAATGGATCAGGCACGACCTTTGGGTCGAGACAGAATTTGATACTGACGGGGACGGCAAACCCGACCGAATGCATGTGGCTGTCACCCGGCCCAAGCAGACAGACACTGAAGGGCTTAAGTTACCGGTGGTATACGAATCCAGCCCCTACTATGCTGGAACTGCAGGTTTTCCGGAGGGAATGTTCTGGGATGTCAAACATGAACTTGGAGAGATGGGACCCGAGCGCCCTCATCCTGAAGTAAAACGCAGGGGAGAACGTCCGGTGATCTCAAACTCACAGATCAGGACCTGGGTTCCGAGGGGCTACATCGTGGTACATTCCTCATCGCCAGGTACCGGATTATCTGATGGTGCTCCTACCGCAGGAGGCGATAACGAAACACTTGCACCCAAGGCAGTAATAGACTGGCTTTGTGGGCGGGGTAAAGGATATACAAGCCGTGAGGGAAACGAAACAGTTACGGCCTTCTGGTCCACCGGTAAAGTAGGCATGACAGGAACCTCTTACAATGGGACCATCCCTGTTGCAGCTGCCACCACCGGGGTAGAAGGTCTGGAAGCCATTATACCCATAGCTCCCAATACATCTTACTATCATTACTACCGTTCCAATGGTCTGGTCAGATCTCCCGGAGGTTACCTGGGTGAAGATATCGATGTAATATATGATTTCATTCACAGCGGGGATGAATCTAAAAGGGCTTACAATAATGCCACCGTCAGAGACAAGGAAATGAAGGAGGGAATGGATCGTTATACGGGCGACCTAAACGAATTCTGGGAGAAACGGGATTATCTGAACGATATGGAGCCCATGAAAGCTGCACTGTTAATGTCTCATGGTTTCAACGACTGGAATGTTATGCCGGAACACAGCTACCGCATTTACAAAGCAGCCAAAGAAAAAGGAATCCCTTCACAGATCTATTATCACCAGGCCGGACACGGAGGACCTCCGCCTCTGTCCATGATGAACCGCTGGTTTACCAGATATCTTCATGGAATTGAAAATGGTGTGGAAAACGATGCCCGCGCCTGGATAGTCAGGGAACAGGACAAAGCTTCAGCTCCCACCTCCTACGAAGACTATCCCAATCCGGAAGCAGAGCCGGTTACTTTCTACCTGAGTCCCGGAGCTCCCTCCAGGGGTGCACTGGGCACAGTCAAAATGGAAGGTCTGGGAACTGAGACCCTGGAAGACAATTATTCATTCGATGGTTCAGCCCTGGCTAAAGCTGAGTATACAAATCACAGGCTCATCTATGTGACACCTGAGCTTAGCGAAGATGTCCATATTTCCGGTGTGCCCGAGCTGACTATTCGTCTGGCCGCTGACAAGCAGGCAGCCAATCTATCAGTTTGGCTGGTGGCCCTCCCATGGGAGGAAGGTCGAAGATCAAAAATTACCGATAACATCATTACCCGTGGCTGGGCCGATCCTCAGAATCACAGCTCCTTATCTGAAAGTGAAAAGCTGGTTCCAGGTAAATTTTATGATTTAAGCTTTACACTGCAGCCTGACGATCAGGTTATTCCCAAGGGGCAAAAGATCGGACTGATGATTTTTTCAAGCGACCGTGAGTTTACCTTATGGCCTAAACCGGGGACTGAACTTACCATTGACCTGGATGCCACCAGTATCACCTTACCCGTTGTGGGAGGTTTAAACGGCATCAAAAACGCTCTAAAGGAATAACAGATCATGAAGCGTTTAACCTTCCTAGTTGTAGCCCTTTCTTTTGCCTTTCAGCTTCCTGCCTTCTCACAGGCTGAATCTTCTGTGAGCCGGGGTCCCGAAAATGGAACCCTCCTGGTAATCGGAGGAAGTGCCTCAGACATTTTCTTCGATAAATTCAAGGAACTTGTGGGGGGTGGCGATGCTCCCATAGTAGTAATTCCCACGGCCGTAAGCAGTGATATTCTCAGTCCGGAAGATCTGGAGAGATTCAAAAGCAGTTTTGTAAGACGGGGATTCTCTAATGTCACTGTTCTGCACACGCGCGATCGTGAGGAAGCCAACAGCCCGGAATTTACCGAGCCCATCCGCAAGGCAAAGGGGATCTGGTTTAGCGGCGGCAGGCAGTGGAGGCATGCCGATTCCTATCTGAATACACTTGCCCACAAAGCCTTCTTTAAGCTACTTGACCGTGGGGGAGTGATAGCCGGTTCCTCTGCCGGTGCCACCATCCAGGGATCTTACCTGGCCCGTGGCGATACCCGTAAGAATACCATCATGATGGGAGACCATGAAGAGGGCCTGGCTTTCATTTCAAACGTTGCCATCGACCAGCATCTTTTTGCCAGGAACAGGCAGTTTGATATGTTTGAGATCCTTGAAAATCGACCGGAATTGCTGGGGATAGGACTGGATGAAGATACGGGCATCATTGTAAAAGGGGACGAATTCTCAGTCTTCGGTAACTCTTATGTGGCCATCTATGATGGGACCCGCTGGTCTGCTGAAAGAGACACTCTATATTCCCTGCCCAAAGGAAGCAGGGATTTTTACCTGCTCAAATCCGGGCAAAAATACGACCTTAAGAACCGCAGGCTTTTACTGGAATAAACCATCTCAATTTCAAACTATGTTTCGTTTTACAAAGTCAGTTTTTGCATGGCTGGTCCTCAGCTTATGCTTTCTCATCCAGGCAAAAGCTCAGGATGTAATTACCGCCGCATTCTCCTCAGATGACTGGAAAGTGGAAGCCCGCAAATCGGAATTCACCACGATTAAAGGCACAGAATGTATCTACCTGGAGCATGGTACCGCCATTTTGAATTCTTCTGATTTTAAGGTGGGTATCATCGATTACGATGTGATGTTTGAGCCGGGACGAAAATTTGCCGGCATTCAGTTCAGAATGGCAGATGAGCATAACTACGAAGAATTTTATATGAGGGCACATCAGTCAGGTAATCCCGATGCTACCCAGTATACCCCCGTCTATAACGGGAACGCCGGATGGCAGCTCTACCATGGGGAAGGCTACTCCGCAGCAAAAAGCTACAAGTTTGGGGAATGGATCCATGTGAGGCTTATTGTGGGCGAAAAAGACATGGATGTGTACGTGGAAGATATGGCTCAGCCCCTGATAAGGGTATACGATTTAAAACGAAAACCTGAAAGCGGGAAAATTGGATTCTGGTCCTTTCTGGGAGGTGCCTGGTATGGCAATCTAAGCTACCAAAGCATGGAAAGTCCTCCTCCCCTTGCCCGGACTCTTGAAATGCGGTCACCTCCTGCGGGGACCATCACCGAGTGGGAAGTGTCTTCAGCTTTTAAGGTGGAGGACTTTTTTCATGTACGAAAACTTGAGGATTTTGAAGGCCTTAATAAGCTCAGCTGGCAAAGCTATCCTGTGGAATATACGGGTACCATAAATCTGGCACGTGTTTCACCGGTGACGCCCAATACCAATACGGTCCTGGTAAAGACTGTAATTAGATCTGAGCAAGATCAGCTTAAACAACTTGATTTTGGCTATAGCGACATGGCTGTTCTCTATGTCAATGGAGAAATAGTCTATTCCGGGCACAACCAGTTCCGGTCGAGGGATTATCGCTACCTGGGTACCATCGGTTATTTTGATGGGGTCTACCTCAGGCTGAAAGAAGGGAAAAACGAAATTGTTTTTGCCGTTTACGAAACCAGCGGAGGCTGGGGCATCAAAGCCAAACTGGAGAATCTGGAAGGTATTATTCAATAAGCTATTATGAAGAAAGTACTTAAAATTATCGGGTGGATCCTCGCGGGTCTGCTTGCGATAGCCTGTGTCGCCTGGTTTGTTTTCCTGAAGCCCGATCCCCCGCCCATAAACGTGAACGACCGGGCCCAGATCAACCTGATGCCCCTACCCGCACAACTCAAGCTGTCTACGGGTGTATTTGTTCTGGGTACGGAGCTGTCACATATGTTGACAGGAAAAAGTGGCCCCAGAACGGAAGAGGCTCTGAGCAGGTTTTATTCCAAACTGAAGCAAGTAACAGGAACAGGGCATGGAAGCGGGAGTGGACAGCAAATGATTTTGCATTGCTCCCAGGAAGAGATTAGCTATCCCTCGCAGACGGATGATGAATCCTTTTCCATCAGGATTACAGGAAATAAAATTAAGGTGGAAGCACAATCCAGTACCGGTATTATGTATGCTCTTGAGTCTCTGCTGCAACTGGTCAGAGAAGAGGGTGGACAATGGGTTTTACCCCAACTCAACCTGGAAGATACTCCTCGTTATCCATGGAGGGGGCTGATGATCGATGTATGCAGGCACTGGATTCCCAAAGAGGTGATTCTCCGAAACCTGGATGCTATGGCTTCAGTGAAAATGAATGTCTTACACCTGCATCTGACCGAAGCACAGGGATTCAGGATAGAATCCAAAAAATATCCAAAACTACATGAAATGGGTTCCGCAGGGAACTACTATACCCAGGAAGATATCCGTGAGATTATCGATTACGCAGCAGACCGCGCCATCCGGGTAGTCCCTGAATTTGATGTGCCTGGTCATACCAAAGCCTGGTTTGTGGGCCACCCGGAACTGGCAAGTGGCCCCGGACCCTACCAGCTCGACAGCAGCATGATGGGAAGTTCTCCAGCCATGGATCCCACCCGCGACGAAGTCTACGATTTTCTGGACGTATTCCTGGGAGAAATGTCTGTCCTGTTTCCGGATGAATATCTGCATATCGGGGGAGATGAGGTAGTCCCCACCCAATGGAACGAAAATCCGGATATTCAGGCATTCATGAGGGAAAACAGCTTGGCCGATTCCCATGAACTTCAGGCCTATTTCAACCAGCGTTTGCAAAAGATAGTTTCAGCTCATGATAAGATCATGCTGGGTTGGGATGAGATCTTGCATCCAGAACTGCCACCGGATGGCATCGCAGTGCAAACCTGGCGAAACCAGGAATCGCTCTGGGAAAGTGCACGTCTGGGATATCCCGCCATCCTTTCGGCAGGTTATTATCTGGATCATAAACAAAGTGCTTCCTTCCACTACCAGGTGGACCCAACAATCATACCCGGAGCCGTCGATATCGAGATAGATTCTTTGAACTGGAAGAGCTGGGACTGTCTGTTCAGTGTCATGGACATGCAAATGGATGGGGGACTTTTTCTCTTCGGTGAAGGCGATGATCTTCGTGGAATCATGCAGTTTATGGGAGGTTCTGCTGGCTTTACTGAGGCCAATCTGGAAGGTAAGCTCTTAACTTATACGGTAGATATGGGCATGGGAGATATGGAGTTTCGCCTGCTTCTCCAGGGGGATTCCCTGAGCGGTTCGTCCAAAATATCGGTATTTAACCTGGATGTTAGCGGATCAAGGGTGGGGGGAACTGACATGGAAGAGGGATTGTCCCTGCCTGTATTCAAAAAAATTGTGCCCCTTACCCCGGACCAGGAAGCCAGGCTGATTGGCGGAGAGGCCTGCATGTGGACAGAAATGGTCGATGAGCACACCATAGACTCACGCATATGGCCCAGGGCAGCAGCCGTTGCAGAAAAACTCTGGAGCCCCAAAGTGCTGACCGACAATGTGGATGATATGTACCGGAGGCTTTGGATTTTTAATGAAAATCTTTCCAGGCTTGGTGTGCAACATGTAGCATATCGTGACAAGATTCTATCCGCATTGGTGGATGAACATTACCTGGAGCCCTTATCGATTTTAACAGGCCTCCTGCAGGAAGACAAACTTTTCGGTCGGATGTCCATCTATGAGCCCATGTTTTACTGGACAACTCCTCTTAATAGAATGGTGGATGCAGCTGCTCCCGAAAGTTACCAGGCCTTCCGTTTTGGTCAGGATGTGGATTACTGGATCGAATCCAATGACCAGGAAGCCTATGAAAGAATTCTTGCAGCACTTAATACCTGGGCGATCAACCACGAAAAACTTTTACCTGCCATAGCGGGGAACAAAAATTTGATGGAAGTGGAAAAACATTCTCTTAACCTGTCCGTGATGGCCGACCTAGGTCTAAGAGCCCTGCAAGATCCAAGCTCATTCACTGATGCAGATGCCCTGCAGGATGAGTTTTTCCTGACTGCTTCAGAACCCCGGGGCGGAACCCTTCTGGCTCCTGTGCCACATGTTCAAAAACTGCTTCAATCTGCTGTGAAGAAATAAATATCTTTGAGTGACAGGCTGTGCGATGCAGCTTGCTAAGCAGAGAAAGCGAATATGAGCAAGACCAGATTAGCCTTGTTGGATGACCTGTTTCGCAGGTGGTGTGGAGAGAGCATGGTATCCATTAACAAACTACCGGCTTCGGGTTCACCCAGGGAGTATTACAGGATCAAAGGAAAGGAAACGCAGGCCATAGCGGCGATCAATATGGACCGGGAAGAAAATGAGGCCTTCATCGAATTCAGCCGGCATTTTCATTCCAAGGGACTTTGTGTGCCGGAAATTTACCTGGTCGATCTGGACAACCATGCCTATCTGCAGGAGGATCTGGGCGATGTTTCTCTATTCGATCATATTTTCAAGGTCCGGTGCAACGGGACTTTCCCCGATGAGCTCATCGACATTTATAAACAGGTTCTGACTGCCCTTCAAAAGTTTCAGATCACAGGGGATGAGGGACTCGATTATTCGGTATGTTACCCGCGTTCCAGCTTCGACCGGCAAAGCATGCAATGGGACCTGAGCTATTTTAAATACTACTTCCTGAAGCTGGCCGGAATTCCCTTCAACGAGCAGCAGCTGGAAAACGACTACATTACCCTGATTGAATACCTCCTGGCACAGGATACGGACTATTTTCTCTATCGCGACTTCCAGTCCAGGAATGTCATGCTCAGAGATGGAAAACCCTGCTTCATTGATTATCAGGGCGGCAGGAAGGGGGCACTGCAATACGATGTAGCTTCACTTTTGTATGACTCCAAGGCCGATATTCCCAGAGACGTGCGGGAAGAATTACTGGAACATTATATCCAAGGTCTTGAAGCATACCCGTCGGTGGATGCAAAAAAATTCCGCGAGTCCTATTATCCCTATGTTCTTATCCGGATCATGCAGGCCATGGGAGCCTTTGGTTTTCGCGGCTTTTATGAAAAGAAGACCCACTTCCTCCAGAGTATACCCTATGCTCTGGCCGACCTAAGGTGGATCCTCAACAACGTGGAGCTATCCATAGAAATCCCTACCCTGTTAAAGGTATTCCGAAACCTTCTGATTGCTCCCAGACTGCAGCGCTTCAAAGATAAGGAGGGACGCACCTCCACCATGGTGGTCTCCATCAACAGTTTTTCTTACAAACATGGTATTCCCGACGATCCCAGCGGACACGGGGGAGGCTATGTATTCGACTGCCGGGTCATCAGCAATCCAGGCAAAATAGAGGAATACAAACCCTTAACCGGCAAAGACGAAGAAGTTGCTGAGTTTCTGAACCAACAGGGTGACGTAAATGAATTCCTGAGCAATGCTTTTTCCATGGTGGATATGACAGTGGATCGCTATGAGGAGCGAAGTTACACCCGCCTGATGGTGAGCTTTGGTTGTACCGGAGGTCAACACCGGTCGGTCTATTGTGCCGAAAGGCTTGCTGAACACCTTCGGGAAAGTCAGAGTGTGCAGGTCACCCTCTGGCACAGGGAGCTGGACTAGATCTCAATCATCGATGCACTGCCCGACCAGCAAACGGAACTTCCAGGCTGTCTGATCCTTGCTTGTATTCTGCGTTTGCTTAAACAGGACTCCGATGAGCTGCTCCTGGGGATCGGCAAAATACTGGGTGTTGAAATAACCACCCCATTCGAAGGTACCGGCGCTGCCTCTGCCTCCCTGATCCTGTCCAAGCTGATCAATCACCTGAAAAGCCAAACCGTGGTGGGCTCCACTGCTTTTCCAGATTTCTCCAAAGTGATTGGCCAGAATCACCTGAACGGTGGTTCTGCTTAAGAGCCGCTTCCCGTTCAACTCTCCCTGGTTCAAATACATTTGAAGAAATGTTGCATAATCTAAGGCCGTACTCGACAGACCGGCTCCCCCGGCAAAATAGGTGCGGGCTCCTTTGATGGGATAGTTCACATCATAATGCGGAGTGGTAAACCTAATCCACTTATCGCCTTCGGGGCTTTGAACTGGTACCAGTCTTTCATACTTCGATTCGGGCAGGTAGAAATAGCTATCATCCATCCCAAGTGGTTTGAAGATGCGCTCCTCAAAAAAGCGGTCCAGTGGCATGCCTGAGAGAATCTCCACCAGGTAACCCAGGACATCAATCCCTTCGCTGTAAGTAAAGTGCAAACCCGGATCATGGTGAAGAGGCATTTTTGCCAGTTTCCTGATGTTTTCCTCAAGCAATATGGGCTCCGTTGTCCAGGCATCATTGATGCCAGCCTTTGCATATATTTTCCTGAAGGGATCGCTGTCAATAAATCCGTAACCGATCCCTGATGTATGTGTGATCAGGTGACGAATCGTTATGGGGCTGGCTGCGGGTCGGGCTAAAAATGTGGAATCGGCTTCTATCAGAGAATCCAGGACCACAGCTCCGGCAAATTCCGGGATGTATTTGGATATGGGATCGTCCAGTCTGAACTTTCCCTCTTCCCAGAGCATCATTACAGCTGTAGAGGTAATGGCTTTGGTCTGGGAGGCAATCCTGAATATGTCATCCGTCCTGTATGCACGTCCCGATTCGGGATCAGCTGTTCCAAATGCCTTAAAATAGACAATCTTACCTTTTCTTGCCACAAGGGCCACAGCCCCTGGGATTTCCTCATTTTCCACGGCTTTCTGTAACATCTCATCGATCCGGTGGAGCCGTTCTTCTGAAACGCCCACAGAGCCGGGATCTGCGGAAGTTAAGGGTGGGGAATTTTTTACGGATGCAGTCTGCCCATGCAGGGACAGAACAACAAAGACAAGCAAAAATATAGTACTAAATTTCATAACGACGGATTTGTTAAGATTCAGATTCTTCATGGGATATTTGTGTACTTCTTTTGACCTGGAAATAATACTCTCCGCTCTCCACCCTGAATAGAGCATATCCATCTTCCATGGCCTGGAATAGAATGCCGGGGACGTCCTCAGCCTTATTTTTCCCTTCGTATACCTGGTCAGCATCCGCCGCAGGAACATAGACTGAAGCAAAACAGCCCACCGGTACAGTCACTTTCATGCTGAAAGTCTGCTTAGTATTTTTCCAACTGATCCCACCCTTTCCATAGGGGGTCTGGTTGTTGTAGGTAACAAATTCCAGCTCATCCACCGGTTGAGGCCTGAAGATCAGATGCCGGTACCCGGGCTCCTTGGGATCTGTCTGCATGCCAGCCAGGTTGCGGTAGAACCAGACAAGACCGCCACCGAACATGGGATGGTTGTGGGATCCGGTGGTATCCCATTTCTCACGGGTGGTTGTGGATCCCAGTTCAATCCAATGTCCGAATGAAGGTTCGGTTCGCTTATTCAAAGCCTCGTAGGCCAGCTGATTGAGTCCGTTATCTGCCAGAACTTCAAAAAAGAAACGGGTTCCGATGATTCCCGTATCCAGATGTCCTTTGGTTTTTTTGAGACCTGCTCTCAGAGCTGCCACCACCTTTTCATGTTGCTCTTCAGGCACTCCCATTTTTAAGGCCAGTATGTTACCCCCGGCATCTCCGTAGGATCCGGCCTCGGCGTCGTAAAATCTATTGTAAAAAGCATTTCTGGTCCGGTCTGCCATGGCCTGGTACTCTTTTGCTTCACTTTCTTTACCCAGCACTTCGGCGGTAAGCGAAGCAATATTGCTGCAATGCCAGAGGTAAAAAGTATGTACCATCTCATCGGGAATCATCTCTCCCGGTGGTACCCATTCTCCCAGGTTAAACCATTTCAACCATTCCCCGTCTCTTCCAGTTCTTTTGGAGTGGGTGATTCCGTCCTCCCCAGTCCAGGAAAGCAGGTAGCGCACATATCCTTTCATGCCTTCATAATTGTCTTCCAGCATATCTATGGACCCATACTGTTCGTAATACTCCCAGGGTATCACACATATGGCTGCCCCCCAGGCGGGTCCTCCTCCACAACCTGGCTGCCAGGGGGCCCCATTGGGTACATAGCCGGTTTCTTCAATCTGTGCACCCAGCATATCCTGAACCCACTTCTGATAGAAATTCCGGGCATCGTAATTGTGCAGAACGGTGATGCAGGCCACCTGGGCATCGCCAGTATATGGCGATCTTTCACGATGGGGGCAATCGCTGGCAACACCCCCGTGCATATTGTCGATCTGACTTCTTCGCCAGATCTTGTTTATTTCATTAAAAAGTTCGTTGGATGTCTCAAAATGTGCCGTGGCATCAATGTAGGTATTGACCATTTCAGCAGTTAGATGCTCCGGCCTCAGCTCACCGGGCCAGTTTATAATGTCTACATCCCTGAATACAAACCAGTTGAAGCGGGGAGCATAATCCTCCGGACCTTCTCCCCTGAAGGTATAGGTGTTCTCTCCCGAATAAAGGTTGGCATTGGGAATGATCCGGATGGTATGTCCCTCCGGGCCCTCTACCCCATTCAACCTGACCCATCCGGAAATCTCTACCCCAAAATCCACCTTGTAATGCCCCTCACCCAACTGCTCTATGGAAACAGGCTCAAGGCGCTCAGTCACCCTATCGGGATAGGCCGTATGAGCCACCAGTTTCCCAAAGGGCGGGTTTTTGAGTGTCACAGGCTCCCAGTCCGAAGCATCGAATCCGGGTGTACTCCACTCCGGCTGCTCCATCCTGGCATCGTAGTGCTCCCCGTAATAAACCATATTCATCAGAATAGGACTTCTTGCAGCGGTCCAGCTTTCATCGCTTAGGATCACATCTTCACTTCCGTCTGCATATCTGAGATGCAGCTGGCAGAGAAACCTGGGTGTTCCATATCCTTCAGCCCAGAATCGACCCGGATTGTAAAAACCATTTCCCAGTATCCCGCCCAGGGTATTGTCTCCCCGATCCAGTTGCTCTTTCACATCGTAGGCCATATACATGACTTTGTATTCCCTGAAATCGTCGGGTAAATGGATGAATGCTTCCTCCAGAGGAGGTCGTTTGCCATAATTTGTCTGGTTAGGCACCAGAACATCATCTCCTACTTTTACGCCGTTGAGCCAGAGCTCAAAATAACCCAAACCTGTAACATACGCCACGGCGCTAACAAGCTCCTTTTCCACCTGGAAATCTTTCCTGAGAAGGGGTGCCGGAGGTCCCAGATCATCGGGTACATGATTGGGATTTCGTGCAGGCTTTGGAATGGGCTCTTCACCCTGCCACGGAGCACCTATCCACCTGGCCTGCCAATCTTCCGGGCTCAGAAGACCCATACGCCAAAATCCTGGTTCACTCCACTCGGATGCCTTATCATCACGGTTCCAGGTCCGCACCTGCCACCAGCATTCCTGCCTGGAAGTTAAGGGTAAGCCTTCATATTCCACACGGGTCGACTGGGCAGACAACTGCTTACCGCTATCCCACAAATCAGCCTCCCCCAGTAGTTCCCTGGAGCTGGCCACACGCACCTGCCAGGCACTTTGCTTTTCACCTCTCACCCCTTCTGCAGCCAGGTTGATCCAGTCCAGGCGGGGTTGAACCACATCCACTACCGATGGATTAATCAGGTATTCGCACCTAAGGTCCACTGGCCTTAGCTGTCCGGATTTCAATTCCCCTTTTGGTGCGCAGCCAATAAGAAAGCCGGCTAATAAGAAGGCAATTATATGTTTCATGAGCTAGATTGTCTTGTTTGTTATATACCTTAATGTGATCAACTCCATTGGCGATCCCAAGATCGCCTCTCATCCCACTCTTCAGTGGGGGCAAACAACTCCTCACCCTTCTGAAGATGCTCCTTAACCACCTCCTCATTTAATTCCAGTCCTATACCCGGTTTCTCCGGCACACTGACGTAGCCGTCCTTCACCATGGGTTTATCGAGTCCCGTAACCAGGTCCTCCCACCAGGTCTTATCCACCGAATGATGTTCCAGTGCCACGAAGTTTTCCGTGGCCGCTGCCGTATGTACACATCCCATAAAGGAAACCGGTGAGGACGCATGATGCAGAGCCATGGCTATCCCGTGCTCCTCCGCATAATCCCCAATCCGCTTGGTCTCCAGAAAACCTCCTGCAGAAACCGGATCGGGGTGTACCATATCCACCGCACGTTTTTCGATCAAATCTTTGAAACCTTCTTTCAGGTAAATGTCTTCACCGGTGAGAGTGGGCACATCAAGAGCCCTGGAAATTTCTTTCCATTGATCGGTATACTGCCAGGGTATCAGATCCTCAAGCCAGGCAATGTTGTAAGGTTCGAAGGCCTTCCCCAGCCTAATCATGCTGTTCAACCCCATATGACCCAGGTGGTCGATGGCCACCGGTACTTCCCAGCCCACCTGCTCACGCATGGCTGCAAGAAACTCCACCATGGCATCGATCCCCTTTTCGGTGATCTGGACCCGGGTAAAGGGATGCATGGTAAGTCCGTAACTCCCTTTGGTCTGCTCCCAGCCGCGCATCTCATCCCAGTGTTGGGTATTGGTTAGGGTGCCAGGAATATCCTTGATCAATCCGATGCCGATATCCATCTTCAGGATGGTAAAACCCTGCTCAACACGTTCAGCCATTTTGCGGGCAAACTCCTCAGGATTTTTTTTGGAAGGGGTATCCACATATATCCTGACCTTATCGCGGTACTTCCCTCCCAGCAACTGGTAGAGGGGAACATTGTAAGCTTTTCCGCACAGGTCCCAAAGCGCCATCTCCACTCCGGAAACACCGCCCCCCTGTCGGCCGTGATCACCAAATTGCTTAATAATCTTAAATATACGTTCAACGTTGCAGGGATTCTCGCCCAGGATCCGGCTTTTTAGCATCAGGGCATAACGTTTGTCGGCCCCGTCACGAACGTCACCCAGGCCATGGACTCCCTGATTGGTATAGATTTTCACTATGGGCACATTCCCTACCTGAGCAATGCGCATATCGGTGATTTTCAAGTCAGCCGGACCGGAATAACGACTCACATCCTGACTCAGGTATTCAATTTGGGCTTCCAGGGGAGCATGCATCATCACACCCAGACCCAGGCCTCCAAGACCTGCCCTTTTTAAAAAAGATCTTCTGTTTTTTTGGGATTCCATAGGTAGTTTTGTTGGTATAAGCGTACAAATTATTAAATTACTCCTTATCTACCATTTATATCCATGAGGAAAACTAATCTATTCAAGATTTTATTAGGTCTTGCCGGTCTCTCACTACTACTTTTTATTCTTGTTTTACTAATTGGAAAGCCTTCCTACAGCGGCCCCCTGTTGTTTGGATTCTTTGCTTTTCTGGCATTTGGTGTAAGAGGAAATCCCATTGGGAAAGGATTCTCATACACCATAATGATATTCGCGGCAGTGACCATATCCATGTACTATCCCGGTCTGTTTATTAAATGGGGCGATTTTGAATTGAAGGCCACCATTGTGCCTTTGCTCCAGATCATCATGTTCGGCATGGGATCTCAAATGAGCGTTCGTGATTTTGCCGGTGTAATTAAAATGCCCAAAGGTGTAATTCTCGGATTGGTATGTCAGTTTACTATCATGCCCATAGTTGGATTCACCATTGCCACTACTTTTGGTTTCCCGCCCGAGGTAGCCGCCGGGATCATCCTGGTAGGATCCTCACCCAGCGGACTGGCTTCAAATGTCATGTCCTTTATTGCCAAGGCCAATCTGGCCCTGTCAGTCACTCTTACCGCAGTGGCCACCATGTTGGCACCCCTGATCACACCTTCGCTGATGAAACTGCTGGCTGGCCAGTTTGTTCCCATCGATTTCTGGGGCATGATGCTTAGTATTATTAATATTGTGATTCTTCCCATTGTAGCGGGACTCATGTTCAATGCCCTGGCCTATGGCGGAGAGAAACGAAAAAGCCAGATTATCCAGGCCCTGGTCTATTTTCTGATCATTGCCGGTAAGAACCTGATATTATTCCAGACGTCAGAGATCGAAACCGGAGCAGCACTGATGCAGTTTGGCAAGGACCTGGCCTGGTTCCTCCTACTACCCATTGTTGCTGCCCTGCTGTTCTCCAGGGTGAAGGGGGATAAGAAAACCATTCTGAATAAAATAACCGCCTTTTTCTCCATGGCTGGAATAGGAGCCATCATCCTGGTAATTACAGCTGCCGGAAGGGACAGTCTGCTCGATATCGGCTTGTTGCTTATCCTGGCCTGTCTCTTGCATAACTCTACCGGATACTTCCTGGGCTACTGGATATGCAAGCTGGCCCGGATGGACGAGAAGTCCTGCCGGACCATTGCCCTTGAGGTAGGAATGCAGAATGGCGGACTCGCTTCAGGTATCGCTCTTCAAATGGGGAAAGTGGCTACCATTGGTCTGGCTCCGGCGGTGTTTGGTCCCATGATGAACATCACAGGAAGTTCACTGGCCACCTGGTGGCGGCGTAAATCCGACGCAGAATCCTCCGAAACCATCACCTAAGCATTAACCCATTAACCAAATAACCCATTAACC
>Ga0180430_10002211_pt1 | contig 17866 bp, 14 predicted proteins | sample SS_ome_9_FD_132999 | JGI IMG/M metagenome (GOLD analysis project Ga0180430, IMG submission 132999) | Hypersaline lake sediment archaeal communities from the Salton Sea, California, USA - SS_1_S_2 metaG | ecosystem: Environmental > Aquatic > Non-marine Saline and Alkaline > Hypersaline >... | reverse complement strand
ATAGCGATGACACCCGATTGGAACGGACTGCAGACCATCGACATATACAACCGAACTCCTTGGCATCTTTCCTTTAAAGAATTATATTTCCTTTGTGAAGACGGAACGCAAATCTATGTCGAAGACTTTTTGCAACCTACCGACCCGCTCATCAGGCCGGGGCTGCATGAATCTTCCCTGACGAAAAAAATCCCAGCGAGCGGGAAGGAGTAGCGTTTTTTGAAACCTATCTCCAACTCCCGGAAATTTACTTATATCAATGAACGATATCGACTTAACACCAGAACCCGAAGATAATGCCGTCGCCCGGCCGGACGAAACTCCAACGGACGGTTCGAAGGTGTCGCTGAAGGACAATTCCAAGAAATCGCGAATTTCCAAGCTGTTGCGCTCGGAACCGATTTTCTATTTCTTGGCCGCGCTCGCTCCCTTCGTGACATTATGGGCCGTTTCGGACATCTATCCCGACATCTACGTTTTGTGCCTCAGCGATGTTGGCGATATCGTAATGCAGGCGCCCTACGCGAAATCGATCATGGACGGAGAATCTTGGGGAAACGTCCAGAGGCTTGGCGCCCCGCACGGACATAATCTTTTCAACTTCCCGATGAATTCGCACATCGATTTCACCATTTACGCCCTATTCGCAAAGATTACCGGCTGCCTTTATGCGGCACATACCTATGGATATATGATCCGGTCGATATTTGCGGGTTTGCTGATGACTTGGAGCTTGCGCAATCTTCGAATTTCACGTCCCGTTGCAATTTCGGCTTCCGTTCTGTTTGCATTGATCCCGTATTACTTTATCCGAATGGCCGGGCACTTCAATCTTTCGATCTACTTCATTCCGGTCACATGCTCGCTTGCCCTTTTATGCCTCACCGGTCGTTTTAAGATCCTGCCTCGAAGAACGCAAATCCTTTATCTCGTCCTCTGTTTTTTCATCGGCCTTAACGGACCTTATACTTCGTATTTCTCTTGCATCATGCTTGCACTAGCAACGGTTGGAGCGTTTTGGCGAAGTCGACGAATGGTCGACTACCTCAAAAACTCGATCATTCCTGTCAGTGCGATTTTTTTGATTCTTATCGCAACGCTTATCGGCTCGATACCGGGCATGCTCGCGTTCGAAGAATCACCACGATGCAAAGAGATACTCCAAAACCGTTCGGCCAGCGACTGCGATCTGTTCGGCCTGCGAGTTTCGAACATGATCACTCCGCTTCCGCACCATCGAATTCCGATCCTTGGACGGTTCGGCCAGCGGATGCATGAAGAATTCAAACCGCATTTCGAGGGCGGCTCGGAATACATCGGACTAATCGCTTCGATCGGATTCTTATTCCTTCTCTTCAGTGCCGCGAGACATTGCGTGCGCCCGCCGGAGAGACTGGCAGCTTTGAAGCCTCCTTCCTCCGACGAACGAATCAACGCATCTGCAATATTCGTTATTGCACTGATCCTCATCGGAACGATCGGCGGTTTTTCGAATTTCGTCGCCATCACCTTTTCGACCATTCGAAGCTACGCACGTATTGCGGTCCCAATCGCGTTCTTTTCCTTGTTCGCTCTCGCCATTCTTGCTGATAGGCTCCGTACGATATCGATTCGACGGGCCGGACCGAAACGGCAACGCGTCACGATCATCTGGACGATTGGACTTGCCCTGATCGCACTGCTTGGCGCCAAGGAACAGCAATTGGGGGCGCTCTTAAAGTACGATCAGGAAGCAAAGCATATTATCCAGGCCAAAGATCGGAAACTGAGAGAGTTCCTGTCCGAACTCGAACGCATTCTCCCTAAGGGAGCAATGGTCTATCAATACCCGGACGTGAATCAACAGGGAAACATGTTGATCTACGAGCACATGAAAGCGTATTTTCTTTCGAACCATTTACGCTTCAGCTATGTTTGGCTCGACGCGCGAGGCGACAAAACATACGAATGGCTTGACGCGATTTCGAAACTTTCGCTCGACAAACAGGCCGAGGCGCTACTGCTGGCCGGGTTCGATGCAATCTGGATCGAACGCAAAGCCTACGAAGACGACGGCGATTATCTGATCAAGTATTATTCCGCTCTGCCCCATGCCCATGTCTATGAGCACATCGACGAGGAGGCAGGAAACGTCGTCATGATCGATCTGCGGCTGTTCCGCCGACTCCTTACCATTCAGTGCGGCGGCGTCGAAGAGTACCGAAAGCTGCAGCTCGAAATCCTGAAGGATCCGACCATAGTCAACGAAAAGTCGCCAACCGATACGGATTCCATAAACTTCCCCGTTCCTCCGCCGAGAAAAGAAAAATCGAATGACACGGAAGTTATTGACGAATCGACGGACGAACCGTCCGAAGACGTGACGGTCGATTCGACGGAAGTATCGTCGGAAGAATCGCCTGAAGATACAACGAATGAGACGTCAGACGAAACATCGAATGATACGACTGATGTGCTAGACGGATCGTCGGACGGCTGATTTTTCGCAAGATTCGCCTTCTTTTCTGCCGATTTCTCGGCCTACTTGCACGAGACATGTCCTCGGGGTAGAATGACAAAATCTATATATCCCGCGGCCCAGCGCTGCGCTATTATTCGGAATACGAACTACGGAGATCATCATGTCGGCAACCCCGCTTACCGATTTCTCGCGACTTTGCGTTCACACGATCACCACCAAACCATGGTCGATCGAAGAGGCGACGGAAAAATACGCCGAAGCGGGAGTGGCAGGAATGACGGTTTGGCGACAATGGCTCGACGGACGCGATATCGCCGCCACGGGCGAGCGGATTCGCGCGGCCGGCATCGATGTCGTCTCGCTCTGCCGTGGCGGATTCTTCCCGGCGACCGATCCGATCGACCGTGCGACGGCGATCGACGACAACCTGCTGGCAATCGACGAGGCCGAGGCGCTCGGCGCGCCGCTGATCGTTCTGGTCTGCGGCGCCGATCCCGGTCAACCGCTCGAGGCCTCCCGCGATCAGATCCTTCGCGGTATCGAAGCGGTATTGCCTCGCTGCGAAGAGACGAATATCAAACTCGCGATCGAGCCGCTCCATCCGATGTACGCAGACACGCGGTCGGCCGTCAATACGCTACGCACGGCGAATGACATGTGCGACAAAATAAATCACCCGCTGCTGGGTGTAACGATCGACGTTTATCATCTCTGGTGGGATCCGGAGCTGAAGGAACAAATCGAGCGTTGCGGCCAGGCAGGGCGAATCTTCTCGTACCACGTCTGCGATTGGCGGTCGCCCACCGAGGATATGCTCAACGACCGCGGACTGATGGGCGAAGGTTGCATCGACAACCGCCTGATCCGCGGCTGGGTCGAGGAGCAAGGTTTCACCGGCCCGATCGAAGTCGAGATCTTCTCCAATCGCTACTGGGAGTCGGACCAGAATGAATTCCTCGAGAAAATCAAACAGGCGTATTTGGATTGTACGTAGTGGCTAGTAAGGATTGAAACAGCGTCTGATTTTGCGAGAAACTCTAACTAGCACCTGAAGCTTAATAAAACACAAAATTTCATCACACAAGCAAGGAGCGTGAGAAAATGAAAACGCATCGCGTCGGTATCATTATGAATGGCGTCACGGGACGCATGGGAACAAATCAGCATCTTGCAAGGTCGATCATCGCGATTCGCGACGCGGGCGGACTGGCGATCAGTCCCAGCGAAGTCATCATGCCCGACCCGATCCTCGTCGGCCGAAATGAAAACAAGCTTCGCTCGCTCTGCGACACGTACAAGGTCGAGCGATACACGACCGACCTCGATACGATCCTGTCGGACGACAACTACTCGATCTACTTCGACGCGTTGACGACGAACCTTCGCGTTCCGAACGTCCGTAAGGCGATCGCGGCAGGCAAGGATATCTACGTCGAGAAACCGACGGCGACGACCCTCGAAGACGCTCTCGCGATCTACAAAGAGGCCGAAGCAGCAGGCGTCAAGCATGGTGTCGTGCAGGACAAGCTCTGGCTGCCGGGCATCCTCAAACTGAAATATCTGCTCGACACGGGCTTCTTCGGCGATCTGGTCGCCGTCCGCGGCGAGTTCGGATACTGGGTCTTCGACGGTATCGATCAGCCGTGTCAACGACCGAGCTGGAACTACCGCAAGGACGATGGCGGCTCGATCCTGATCGACATGTTCGCGCATTGGCGATATGTGATCGACAACCTGTTCGGACCGATCGACCGGCTGGCCGTCCACGCAGCGACGCATATCTCCGAGCGAGTCGACGAGCAGGGCGAAAAATATAAAGCCGACGCCGACGACGCCGCCTACGGTATTTTCGTTCTGGAAAACGGCCTGCCCATCCAGTTCAATTCGTCCTGGTGCGTACGAGTCCGCCGTGACGATTTGCTAACCATCCAGGTCGACGGCACAAAGGGAAGCGCCGTCGCCGGTCTGCGAAAATGCTGGACCCAGCATGACGCGAACACACCCAAGCCGGTCTGGAACCCCGATATCGATCCAACGATCGACTACTACGCCGACTGGAACGAAGTACCATCGAACGTCCCGGCCGATAACGCATTCAAGGCCCAATGGGAGCTTTTCCTCCGCCATGTCGTGTGCGACACCCCCTTCCAGTGGAATCTGCTCGAGGGTGCCAAAGGTGTCCAGCTCGCCGAAGTCGGTATTTCCGCCTGGCAAGAGCAGCAGTGGAAGGATCTGCCCGATTTGGACTAGACAAAATCAATTTTCGAGTCCATAATATGGAATTCGGTGATCGACCCCGGTCGCCGACATTCCCGCGGAAGTGGTGGAATTGGCAGACACGCAAGATTTAGGATCTTGTGCCGAGAGGCGTGGGGGTTCGAGTCCCCCCTTCCGCATTTTTGTAAGCGGCACGGCGCTAGCCGCCGGTCTTTGGTGAAGACTTTTTTTCCAAAACCGGTAACTAACGTCATGCCGTCTTCGCGTTTTATCACTCATCGCATCGGACACATTCGAGTCCGAACCATCCCCCTCACTCCCTCTCCTTTAGGAGTCGCCCCCGATGGCCGCCATTACCGCCGTAATCTTCGATCTTGATGGAACGCTTCTCGACACGCTGGCCGACTTGGCCGAATCGGCGAATCAGTTGCTCATCGATTTCGGTTGCCCGGACCATCCGATCGAACAGTACAAGTATTTCGTCGGCGATGGTGCACGAACGCTGGTCGATCGCATCCTTCCCGAAGAGCGTCGCGGCAACGACGAGCTGATCGACGAGATGCTTATCCGCTTCCAAGAAATCTACGGCGAGCGATGGAACCAACTGACCGAGCCCTACGAGGGAATCGTCGAAATGCTCGACGCGCTGGTCGATCTCGACGTCCGCATGGGCGTCCTGTCGAACAAGCCCGACCAGTTCACGCAACTCTGCGTCAGCCATTATCTGGGCAACTGGCCCTTCTCGCCCATTTACGGCGTGAAGGAAGGGATCCCTAAGAAGCCCGACCCGGCAGGCGTCGAGCGAATCTTGAGCGAATGGGAAATTTCAACCCGCGAAGTCCTCTACGTAGGTGACACGTCGACCGACATGCGTACCGCCCGCGCGGCCGGTCTAACCGCTGTCGGCGTCACCTGGGGATTCCGTCCCGTCGAAGAACTCATCGAAGCCGGAGCGAACCTAATCATCGACCACCCAAGCCAACTGCCGGACATGATCTAATCCCCTCCTGGGATCGCCAATCTCATCCCGCACGATGGCTCTACGAAAGCCGTCGAGAGTTGACTCCGCGCCACCCCGTAGGACGGACTTCCAAGTCCGTCAACGATTGACACCGGGCCTATTTCGAGTCAGCAATATTCGACCCAATCTCATCCCTCTCCCGTACGATGGCTCTGCAGAAGCCGTCGAGAGTTGACGCCGCGCCACACCCGTAGGACGGACTTCCAAGTCCGTCAAAGGTTGACAACGGGCCTGTTTCGAGTCAGCAATATTCGACTCAATCTAATCCCTATCCCAACAAAAGCCCAGCACCATCTCTCGACAGATTTGGAAGTCCATCCTACGGTGCCAATCAGGAGATTGGCGTTCCCGGGTCCCCTACCCTTGACACCCCTCTGCGCTGCGCTATAATCAAAACCAAAGGAGGAACTCTTATGAAGACTTTAACGAAAGAACTTTGGGTCAACGTGCCGAATCGGCGGCAGATTATTTCGATTCATGACGAGGTCGAGCAGCTCGTGACCGAGAGCGGCGTTACCGATGGACTCGTGCTTGTCAACGCGATGCACATTACGGCCAGCGTGTTCATCAACGACAACGAGTCGGGGTTGCATCAGGATTACGAGCGGTGGCTCGAAAGTCTCGCGCCCTTCGACGCGGGCACCGACCCGGCCTCGGGCGGATACCTGCACAATCGCACCGGCGAAGACAACGCTGACGCCCACCACAAACGCCAAGTCATGGGCCGCGAAGTCGTGGTTGCAATAACCGATGGTCAGCTGCACCTGGGCCCGTGGGAGCATATTTTCTACTACGAATTCGACGGGCGACGAAGGAAGCGGATTTTGGTGAAGATCATCGGCGAGTAGTTTCTATCCTCGACGACTTTCGCGAAAACCTCACACCCAATAAAGAAAGGCGGGAGCTTTGTCTCCCGCCTTATCAATTTCTTTTGAGCCGATTTCGCTAAAGCAACCTAGCGTTTCCGACGTCGGCCGTACCATGCCATTCCCAGCAGGCCGAGAGCGGCCAGGGCGAAGGTCGACGGTTCGGGTACGGGAGCAATCGCTACGCCAACGCCACCAGCAGCGTCCAACTGCAAGGCGAACTGGTAACCGGAATAGTCTTCGACGACTTGGCCCATGTTGCCCGTGTCGAGACCAGCGACATACTCCCACAGGAAATCGCCGATTTCAATCGAACCGGTCTGGTTGTCGTTGAGTTCGAACAGCTCGGCCGCATCGCTAAGATCGTAACCCAAGTTCGAATTCAGTGCCAAGCTAGGAATCGCGATGACCTCCTGCGGGCTAAGCGCGGACGCGAAGATGCCGACATCGTCCATCTGGCCGCCCCAATCTCGATTGGAGTGACCTCGGCCGATTCGCACATTTGAACCACTCGCTGTATTTATGCTTTTAGACTGCGAAGCACTGGGTGTGGTAGTTCCTCCGAACTGAGCATCAAGAACGCCATCGACGTAGAGCATAACATCTCGGACATTCGGCGTGCCGTCATCCTCAAAAGTGAGTGCGACATGATGCCACTGATCGTCATTCAGTACGGCGTTACCAACGATATATCCACCGTTGACCTCGACCCGGGTCGCGCCAGCCTGACCATTACCTGTCTGCATGCGGTAGATCCACTTTTGTGATCCCGAGTCCGTTCCCCAGCTAATGATCGTCTGGTCGCGTCCGCCGCCCGTCTCTCCCGTTTTGATCCAAGCAGAAACGGTTCGAGCTCCGGTGCCGGTAATTCCTTTATAGCTATCGACGTTCATATTCACGAAATCGCCACTGCTATCGAGTGTTAGCCCGCCCGATCCGACCATGAAGTCGCCAACCGTGTTGGTGATTGCCGCCTGATTAATTGCGCTTCCGTGATGACCGTTGCCGGTCGAATCTTGGAAGTCCGAGTCGAACGTCCAGTGGGCGTCCAACATCGGATCGGCCTGGGCTGGTTGCTGCAGAATAAGTACAGATAGAATTGATAAGGCAACGAAAAGATGTCGGGAACGAATCGACATGATAAACTCCTCTGGCAGGCAAGACCATTGGTGCGAAACAATCTTAAAGATGAGATTCAAAGAAAAGCTAACTAGTTCTCATATCAAGATGTGCTTGACAGGATGTTGATTTTCGAGAGAAACAAACTCATCCTAAACACGCATATCTAAAATACCAGTATACATCCCCTGTGCCACCCATGTCAAGCAATCCGCACAGTCCATCGTACATCGATGAGCCAAAAGCAACAAAAAAGCCCATTTTAACTAGACCGATGTGGGTCATGAATAAATTAGCAGCGATTCTTTTCCATGGGAGATCATCATTGACTGCATCTTTCGCCGGTTGATTAATATCTGCGGCGTCGATGGTAGAAAAGTCCGAGCATTCCCAAGGCGAACAAAACCCAAGTTGTGGGCTCTGGGACGGGAGCGGCGACGGTGCCAGAGATCTGGATGCTGTCGAAGCGGAATTCCTCGTTGCCTTCGTCTTGGACGATCATCAGCCCCATGCCGGTTACCACCCCTGTCGGCAGAGCCACGCCGCTACCGAGCGCCGGAGCGATCCAGCCTGTCGCGTCGTCGAACGGGGCGCCGGTCCACTCCACGAAATTCATTCCATCAAGAAGGAGTGTCTCTTCAACAAGCGATGTGTTGGCCTCGATCAGCGAATCATGAACGTACCAGACGCCGTCGACCTCGAAACCGATCCGATACCCATCGCCCGTTTCGGTATTCGATTCCCGATGCTGCAAAACAACGGCCAGATCGTCTTCGTAACCGGCCATATCGAAGCTGACCTCGTCGGTCGTCAGCCAAATATTGTCATCGACATCGCGTCCGATGTAGGTCCGCCAATCGCCTTCAAAGTCGGTCTGGTTAACGACGCGTGACGGATTCGTCGTCGAGTCAGTCAACCGCACCCCATCGGCCGCAACGCCTGCCCATCCGTACGATTCAAGTGCTTGGTCGACTGGTGTCGTCGGACCGGCTGAGATATCTTCGAAATCCTCAGAGTAGATAAGTTCTTGGGAAGCAGGAAGCGCAATCTCGACCGTGTAATTATCGATACGGAAATGATCGCCACTGTTGCCCGGCTCGGCGTAAACACCATAGGCAGTTACGTCACCGGTAAGCGTGCCACCGACGGCCGCGCCGGCAAGGGTTAGCTCGCCCGATCCTGCGGCGCCAAGTGCAACGTCGAGCGTGCGCCAATTACTGCCGTCCGCAAAATCAATTCCACCCAAGGTTTCCGTCGGGAACGCCCCACCAGGGCCGTCGTTCGATGTGCTCGAGAAATTCGCATCCGAAGCGTACCACTGTCCTTCGACTTGAATCGCGAGCCGACCGACGGATGGATCGGCAACCGATCCGTCAAGATTTGCACCGAGCGATAGAGAAGAGAGAAAACCGATATCGAAGCTGCCAGGCTCGGTGGTAAACATCAGCCCGGGACCGTTGGAGACATCGAACTGATTGTTTGCCCTCGGAGCGAAGAAGGCGTAATCATTTTCGGAAATGTAGGAGGGCTCGCTATTGGTCGTGCTCCAGTCGATTACCGAAGTGTCGTTATGAGTAACATAGGAACTCCAACCGACCGTACTGAATGTGGAATGGGCAGAAACCCCGAATTGCTCCACATAAACAACGGCAGCCTGAACGGCGGAGACGAAGAGAAGGCAAGAGATTACCGCAGCCATGGCAAGCGATACCGCTCGATGTCGTACAAGTAACGTGAATTTCATGATGCACATCCTTTTCGTAAACCGCCATTTCGCATACCACCTTGCCCCCGAGATGGAAGTTCAAAGGCAAGGAGGTTCATGCCACAAAAGCTAATACAACCAGTATAGTCCACGCACTTCCTGTAAATCAAGTAGTTAGGACACTTTTCCTTCCCTATTTATAGCGACGCGAAATGGGCACGGCCAGCAAGAAGCTCGCCTCCCGCTGGCCGGTACTGTTTGTATCGTGGCGAAGTTGCTGACTTTTCAGAAACTACTTCTTTCGACGTCGATGGTAGACAAAACCGAGCATTCCCACAGCGAACAGGACCCACGTGGTCGGTTCAGGAACGGCGGTGCCCGGGAGTGCGTCGGGGCCGGCGGCGAAGTTGGCGGCAATTTGGCCGTTATCCAGCGCACTTTCCCAGATGCGGAATTCGTCGATCTGGCCGTCCCAGTCTTGACCGCCCCAGAAGAGAGGCGAGCCCAGCGAGAAGCCGGTCAGGTCGAGATTCGCCAGCTCTTGTGGCATGGCGATCGTGGTGTAATGCAGTTCGCCACCAACCTCGCCCACGTAGAGCGACATCTGATCGTTGGCATCGTCCAGGGCCAGCGCGACGTAGTAATCGGTATCATCCAAGATCGTAACGCCTGAATCGAGCCCGATCTCGACATTGTCGATCTGAACCTGCGCGGTAAGGCGATTGCTCGCGTTTCCTGCAGCGGGCGTGATCGTAATGAAATCATCCTGGCCCGTACCGGTCATGAACGTCTTCGCCCACGTCTGTTGCGAGTCTTGATTGATCCACGACTCGATCGTCAGAGCGTCAGCCGTCTCGAATGTATCGGCCAACTCGGTAAGCGGAGCGCCCGTCGCTTGGGCCTGATCGTCGTTCAACCCGCCGCCCGGCGTCGTATTGGGCAGATCGAGCGACGAACTGCCAAAGCTAGCGCCGCCGATAACACCCAGGTCCGCCGTTCCGACCGAATCGGTACCATCGCCCGAAAAACTATAGCGATGCTTCAGCGTCCCCGACGAGTCGGGCGTGCCCTTATAAACTTGCGTTGATAGGTACATCGAGTCGTCGTTGTGCGAGCCGGCCGGATCGAAGACATAGTCGACCTCGGAACCGACACTCAGGTCGGCCTCGAAACTGAAGAGAAGACCGTTGCCTGCCAGAACGCCAGAGTCGTACTTCTCGACGCCATCGACGAAGACCTTCATTTGTCCGCCCGATGAAGCAGTGGAAGGTCGACGGACCGTGCCGCTGATCGTAGCCGTTCCAGCCTCACCGGCTCCGGCGGTCCAGCGGACCAAGTTCTTCGTCTCCGTGCCACCGCCGGAATTGCCCGAGTCGGACGGATGAACGAAGACTTCGCTAGGCGCGGCCGTTTGCCCGTAACCACCATGGTCTGAAAATTGAGGAAAGTCGTACTGACCACCGCCAGAGTGATCCACACCGGACCGTTCGTAACGTCCGTTCGTGCCACTGCCCGGGTTCTGCGTACCGTCCCATTCCAAGAGCGATTCCGAGCCGCTCGATCCGAACGTGTCGGTCTGGTAATAATCCCATCGGCCCGCCCCGTTCGTGTCGACCGGATTGACCGTTGCCGAAGTATCCCCCGCCGTGGTCCCTTCCTTATAGTCGGCCTTCACATCCGCCAAAAGCGACCCCGCATCGGCAGCCGTCGCACAGGTAAGACCAACAACGACCAACATCGCTGTCGAAACCATAACAAGTCGTAAATAACGGAAACTGGACATCATGATCTCCTCGGAAAATTCATCCCAGTCAATAAAGCTTACGCATTTAACTACCTACAAATTATCTTCATTACCTTATTTAAAGCAACGATTTTGAAGCCGCACCAATCAAAACAGCACCTTTTAACCAGCCTCTAAGAGCTATGCTAAATTCATTGACTTAAAATCTATTCACTAGGGAAATGGTATTAGACTTGTAAAAGCTCTGAAGACTGGTTACTTGGAGGGTAATTCAGTAGAATAATATGATGGTCATTTAATTCCGAAAATGAAGAGCATAACCACATGCTTACTCCAGATCAACAAGACAAGATCGACTACTTACTTCAACAAGTCGAAGATCTGAAAGAAGTGAGTCAAGCCGTTCTTAACTTCACTTCGGCCGAGGAGTTATTCTATTTCGCATCGCAGTACAACTGGGATGATGGGCTGGAAATACCTGACATCGTAGCCAACCATCCGCTCTGCGATCTTGCAACCGCCCTTCTGCTCTTCTGGCGTGCCGAGGCGGCCGATTCCATGGAGAACATTCAAGCGGATTCACCCCCTTTTGAAGGTCAGGAAGATTGGTTCAATTTCTGCAAAACGATCACCAGCCGATTGCTTGATGGGTATTACAAACCGGGCCCGAATTCGTTTGCTCCCGAATTAACTCGCATTCAGCGATATAAATACGAAAAGCAAGGTGTCTCGCCGCTGTTGCTTGATGGTATCGACGAAATTTAATCCTTAGTTTTGATTCAACTCCTTGATAAAAAACTAATTGCAAAGTGCAGTAAATCGAAATGGAAACGATTCTTGAAGTATTGATATTCATAGCTATTCTGCCCTATGGAATATTCTCCCTCCTTGCAATCCATACTGTCGCAAACTTTTTCGTGCTTCTGCTGGGCAAAGAGAAATGCATTTCAACCGACAGCATCAACGGTTGCAACTGTTGGCCTATTTCTATTATCTTATCCGTAATTATTATTGTATTCACGAAAAAGCATCTTGGAGACTGGTCATTGGCCTTAATCCCTACTGGTCCTTTGATTGTAGCATTCCTAATTGCGATTCAACTGCGACTTGGAGGCTGGCAAGAACGCAAAATAGAATTCTTCTTTTGCGACGGCCATATTAAAGATCGTGCCGGCAACATCATCGAACCTGTTTATGTTAAAACTAGTGGCGGATACTATTGCACCGGACCTGCCAGCGGTTATTGTCTTTACGCATTGATCTTGTGCGACGCAAGTTCGACTCTTTGCACAAATAGATATGTTTCCAGAGAAGAAAAAGACCGAGTTCTGAGACAGCTTTACGACGAATACAGATTATACGGTTTCGACTTAACATTCGAATGGCGAAAAAGTGACAAAGAAACTCGTCATATTAGATTCGGTCAAGATTGGCTAGACATGTTTTGTCGAGACATAACAAGATTACCAGCGCCCGATCAGTCATTTTGGCAGCAATTTCTCCAACCAGCATTTGGACTAAATGGTCACATAACTATAAAACCTTACGAACTTATGCCCCGGCTCGAAACTCTTGAAAGCACTTATGCCGACCAAATCGAAACCAATGAACGCCTCCAGCATGATTGTTTGGCTTTAAGAAATCTGATCGAGATGACGCAAGATCATTTGATTCATATTGAAACAAGCGATGTGCAATCAGAATACAGCGAAAGTGTAGAGGAACTGGTTACACGGAGAACAGAGTCGAGAATTTTGTGTGGTTCTCAGTTGCTAAAAGAAATTAAAATAGTATTGCAAGCAGGAAATCACTCGTTGAATCTCGAAAACACAACGAACGAAGAAATCTGGTGCGTCGTTGCCAACGTTGTTCGAGAACGCGAAGTCGATGGCGAAACGAAAATCGGCACGCGGCAGTTTCGTGGCGGGGCGAAGGTTTGTATTATTGGATGTTATCCAGGCACTTGCAGTGATGTCATAGCGGTCGGTCTTCATCGCAAGAGTCGCCGCATGATTACGTGCGTCATTCGCGTGACTCATGTCGAAAACTTTCGGGCGAAGAGAGTCTACAACCCCAAGGTTCTTGAAATCATCGAAAACGACCCAAGAGCAACAATCACAACGGAATTAAGAGCTCGAGACTATGTGGACGCCTTTCAGGAGTGGCAAAAAGAGGCAAATTAATTATGTAGCAGCAAATCTTGCCACATCACCGCCGAAAACCGGCCGAGGCGCTTGTCAAACCGGTTAAAAACAGGCACAATATGATGTTCGGTTGGTGGCGAGCGGTGGGGACTCGATGAACCTTTAGCCGTCTTGGGAAGTCATTTATTTGTCGACTTCCTAGAGCTGCATGCCTTGCCTATCTGCCGCGAATCCCCTGTATTCGCGAGAAGAAATAAACATCAGTACATATTTTCGAATATTGCCATACTTTCCTGACTCAATGGGAGGCTGAAATGTCCAGTTGCGTTCTTGCTTATTCCGGCGGACTTGATACGTCCGTTATCCTCGGGTGGCTTATGGATGAAGGGTTCGACGTCCATGCCGTTTATGTCGATCTTGGACAACCGTGCGAGGATCGCGAGGCGATTTTGGACAAGGCTCGCAATATCGGGGCTGCTTCGGCTCAGATTATCGACGCCCAAGAGGAACTCTGCAGCGACTTCGCCTTCCCCGTCCTGCAGTGGCAGGCGAAATACGAGGGTATTTACCTGCTGGGCACCTCGATCGCCAGACCGCTGATCTCGAAGGTCTGCCTGCAGGTCGCTCGAGATGTAGGTGCGACCAGCTACGCGCACGGAGCGACGGGCAAAGGAAACGACCAGTGCCGCTTCCAGCTTGCCGCCGAGGCACTCGACGCGGGCGTGAAGACGATCGCCCCGTGGCGAATGGAACGATTCCGCAAGGCGTTCCCCGGCCGAACCGAAATGATCGATTACTGCAACGAGAAGAATATTCCCGTTAAGGTGTCGGCCTCCAAGCCTTACAGTAGCGACGAAAACTGCCTGCACATCAGCTACGAAGCGGGTAGGCTCGAGGATCTGGAAGTTTGCGGCGTGGACCTGGTCGACTTCGGCATGGGTGTTTCGCCTCAGGACGCTCCGGACAAGACCGAGCGAATCTCAATCGAGTTCGAAGAGGGAATTCCGGTCGCGCTGGACGGCAAACGAATGTCGGCCTTCGAAATCGTACAGGCAACGAACACCATCGCCGGCCGAAACGGAATCGGTCGACTCGATATGGTCGAGAACCGATTCGTGGGCATGAAGAGTCGCGGCGTTTACGAGTCGCCCGGCATGACGGTCCTTTACGAAGCACACCGCGTGATGGAGCAGTTGACACTCGATCGCGATCTGGTCCATCTGCGAGATCGATTGGCACCCGAAGTGGCCGAGATGGTTTACTACGGTTTCTGGTACACACCGAAGATGGACGCACTGATGGCGTTTATCCGCGACGCCCAAAAGCCGGTCACCGGACGAGTCGACCTGAACCTTTACAAGGGCAACATGCAGGTCGCCGCACGCGTAAGCCCGAACAGCCTCTACGACGAAGGTATCGCGACAATGGAAGGCGGCGGCAGCTACAACCAGACCGACGCCGAAGGTTTCCTGCGAATTCAGGGTTTGCCCAGTCGCGTCCAGGCCGGCATTCGACCTCGCGAGTATTAATCGACGTCGAGCAGTTGTTAGCGGTAGGGCTCGCCCGACGTGCGTGCCACGATCGAGTATTTCGTTCGGCCGCACGTCGAGTAAACTCGACCGCTAACACGAAAACTACACGAATCGAAACGCTATGATAAAGGATTAGAAAGCAATGAAAAACTACGTAGCGGATAAGGTAATCGTCATCACGGGTGGTAGCTCGGGGTTCGGTCTCGAGGCAGCTCGGATCTTGCTCGGGATGGGCTCGAAGGTTGTTATTACAGGGCGAAACGAAGATCGATTGGCCGAGGCCGTCGCTTCGCTCGGCGACGGCGACAACCTGCTCGCCGTTCGTGCGGACGCCTGCTCGACCGACGATTGGAAAGCACTGGTCGATCAAACCGTTAAGCAGTTCGGACGCATCGACGTGCTGGTGAACAACCATGGCGCCGGCATCAAGATCGCACCGACCGAAGAGATGGACGACGACGCGATCGAAGAGATTTTGGACGTGAATATTACGTCGGTTATCAAGGGTTCGCGAGAAGTCATCCGAGCGATGAAACCGCAAGGCAGCGGTCACATCATCAACGTGTCGAGCGCTTGTGCCCATCGCGGCTGGGCCTGCTGGGGCGCCTACACGGCCGCCAAGGCGGGCATGGTCGGCTTCACCCGCTGCCTGCACAAAGAGATGGCGGCCTGGGGCGGCAAAGCGACGAACTTCATCCCCGGCGCTGCGGTAACGAACTTCTGCGACGCGGCTGAACTGCCGACCGACTGGACCGAAGGCTATCCCACTGCCGAAGATTTTGCCCGAACGATCGTCCAGTGCATCGACGTGCCCGACAGTTGCGTCATCGAAGAAACACGCATCTGGGGCACGAAGCAGATCGACGACATGCTTGATCCGTATTAATGGAGTGGGACGTAGGCAGTAAGCAGTGGACAGTAAGGAGCGGAGATAAGAAGTGGAATTGCGATACGGCGAAGATTCGGTTTTGCAGCTCGATCCGAGCGAATGTCCCGCGCGGTGCAATAGCTTCGGGCTCGCCGGGCGATCGGACGAGGAGGAACTGCGCCACAAGATCGAGCTGGCCCTAGACGAGCCGATCGATTTCCCACCGCTGGACGCTATCTTATTACCCGACGATCGCGTAACGATCGCGCTCACAGGCGATTGTCCCGCTTCGGACTCCGTCGCGGCCGCGCTTGTTTTGCGATTAGTCCAATCGGACGTTACAACCGATCGGATCACGCTTCTTCAACCGCTCGGAGCGAGTGATCCGCGCGAACGTTTGCCCGAGTCTTGGCGCGATGAAATCGAGCGAATCGAGTCGGACCCTGAGAACGCCGATCAGTTCGCGTGCCTTGGCTCTGACGACCAGGGCGAACCGTATGCCGTCCATCGCGCGCTTTTCGACGCCGACTTGATCTTGCCGATCGAAACGATCGGCCGCACTTGGACGGGTGACTATTTCGGCGTTCACTCGGGGCTTTATCCGGCGTTTTCCGACCAGCAGACGATACGTCTGTTTCGCTCCGTCGGTGCGATGAAAGAGGGTCCAACGCGAGAGCAGTTGCTCGCAAAGGTCGAAACGGCCGCACAGCTTCTGGGCGCCGCCGTTTCGATTACGATCGTGCCCGGCACGTCCGACAGCGTCGGCGAGCTGCTAATCGGCGAAGCTCGAAAAGTCGCCGCTGCCGCCCGACAGCTTTACGACGACTCGTGGTACGAAACGGTCGAGTCCCCCGCCGAACTCGTCGTCGCAACGATCGAAGGTTGTCGTGCGGCACAGACGTGGCGAAATGTCGGCCGGGCCCTCGAAGAGGCCGTGTCACTGGTCGAAGAAGGTGGATCGATCGTACTTTGCACGGAACTCGACACGCCGCCGGGTGAGGGACTCGAACTTTTAACGCGTGAAATTCCGCACGACATCGTCGTCGATCACATTCGGCAAGTTCGGCCGGCGGATATTTACACGACGCTGCAAATGATCGAGGCTCTGAAAACATCGACGATCTACTTCAAGGGAAAGCTCGAAGACGACGTCGTCGAATCGCTCAACATGATTTCAATCCAGGACGAAACCGAATTGCGACGCCTGATCGACCGATTCGAAAGTTGCATCCTGCTAAATAACGCACCATTGGTCGATATCTGGATTGAGGAAGATTAGGTTATGGAAGTGGCTAGTGGCTAGTTTTTGAAATCGGACGCTGCTTGGGATTGATAGCAAGTACTCACATCATGAATCGAACCGACGCACAAATCATTGCCGATAACGCCGCGCGTGTTCGCGAGCAGATTGCCACCGCCGCCGATTCGGCCGGGCGATCGGGTGATGAGATCCTACTCGTTGCCGTTACGAAATATCTGCCGACCGAGCGGATCGCCGACGTGATCGAAGCCGGGCTCGAAACGCTGGGCGAATCTCGCCCCCAACAGCTTTGGGATAAGTACGATCGGTTCGAGCAGGCCGACATCCGGTGGCACATGATCGGTCACCTGCAGAAGAATAAAATCCGCAAGACACTTCCTCGTATTTCGCTACTTGAATCGGTCGACAGCAGCTCGATGCTCGACGCGGTCCAGCGAATCGCTGCCGAAGAATCGCTTCAGCAGGACGTTCTTATCGAGGTCAACATCTCGGGCGACAAGACAAAGTACGGATTTCCCCCCGAAGAGGTCGAGGCATCAATCCTGCACGCGGCTGAATCTTGTCCCAACGTTGCGATCAAGGGCTTAATGGGAATGGCAGCGCGCGAAGGCGGACTCGATATCGCAAGGCGAAACTTCGAATCCTTGCGAGAGCTTCGCGATCGATTGATCGATGTCGTCCCTTCGAACGTCGACCTTGGACATCTGTCGATGGGAATGAGCCGCGATTTCGAAGAAGCGGTACGAAGCGGCGCGACGATGGTGCGAATCGGCCGCGCGCTCTATGAAGGAGTTCGGATATGACGCGACCGGTGTGGCAGGAACGAGACGGGGGCACGCTGCTTCCGGTCCGTGCGCAGCCGGGTGCCAAAAAGAACGAGCTCCGCGGCATTCGCGAAGGCGCGCTGATCGTCGCCGTCACGCAAGTT
>Ga0180430_10002210_pt1 | contig 17876 bp, 10 predicted proteins | sample SS_ome_9_FD_132999 | JGI IMG/M metagenome (GOLD analysis project Ga0180430, IMG submission 132999) | Hypersaline lake sediment archaeal communities from the Salton Sea, California, USA - SS_1_S_2 metaG | ecosystem: Environmental > Aquatic > Non-marine Saline and Alkaline > Hypersaline >... | reverse complement strand
CGATCGAGGGCATGCGCCGCGTCGCTTCCTCCGACGAGAACAGCGAAGAGAAGCACGGGAAGAAGAACGAGCGAACGCATCCCGGGGCGTCGACGGCTCATGCGCCCTCCCCCGCCGCGAGCGCCTCGACGAAGGACCGCGCCCGCTGGGCGAGCGCCTCCGGGACCGCGGCCTGCTCACCGCCCGGGGCGAAGCGGAGCGCGTCGCATTCCGCGAGGAGTGCATCGTATTCGCCCGTCGCGGCTTCGGGCATCGTCGCCACGAACTCCCGCAACACGCGACCGAGCGCCGCCGCCTCCCTGGCGCCTTCGACGTCCCGCCGCGCCCGGGCGAGCGCATCTGCGCGCGCCACGTCCGCAGGATCGCGGCGCCGTCGACGTGCGTCGAAGGCCGCGAAGCCCAGCAGGGCGATCGAGAGGGCGTAGAGCGCGGGGACCTCGACGCCGGTCCCACCGATCCGAGCGCCGCCGTCGAGCACGCGCTCCGGGCGGGATTCGATCGCGAGGTTCGCCCCGCTCGAAGCGAACGAGTCCCGGCGCTCGGGCGCAGCAGCGTCCGTTCGGGCGGGGGGCTCGGGCGCCGACCCGTTCGCCGCGAGCGCGTCCGCGCTCCGATCGACGTCGTCGGCGCCGATGATCTGCGCAGCGCCGACCGAGAGCGCGATCGGCCGCGTCGTGGTGGTTTCGAAGCGGCGCGACTTCGCGTCGAACCAGGCGTATTCGAGCGCCGGGATCTCCCGGACGTTCGCATCGAGCACGCGCAGGCTGACCTCGAAACGCTTTCCCTCCTCGTCGACGAGACCGGCCGGCGGCTCCTCGGGCAGGCGGAACTGGGTCGGGTCGAGGAAGCCCTCCGCGTCGAAGGGCGGCAGCCCGGCGCTCGACAGATCCCCGTCCCCTCGAAGCAGGAACGAGAGCACGATGGGCTCGCCGAGCTGGACGACGCTGCGGTCCGCGCTGACCTCGAGGGTGTAGCCGGAACCGACGGCCCCGGCCCAGCTGGGTGGTCGGTCGGCTCGCGGCACCTCGATCACTTCGAGGTCGACGGGGCTTCCCTCCGACATCAGCCGCTCGCTCGCCGTCGGCTGACGCTGACCGAAGAGGTCGCGGCGGAAGCGGGTCCCGCGGCTGATCACGACGCGCGGCGACGCGGCTCGGAGCGGCTCCGGAGACGAGGCGATCATCGTTCGCTCCGCCCGGAGCACGAGCACCGTTCGCCCTCCGACCGTCTCCTCCCGGACGCTCGCCGGCAGCCGGAGCCGACCGTCCCGGGTCTCGATTTCGAGCACGTTCTGGCCGTTCCCGGGCTCGTCGAGGAAGCGCAGGTTCGGCGCGTCGAAGAGCGGCACCACCGCCGAGTACTCGAGCAGGTCCTGCTCCGCCTCGCGATCGATCCGCAGCTCGACCGCCACGGGCACCTTCTGCCCGACGAAGATCGGCCCTTCCGGCAGGGAGACCGACAGCTCGACCATCCCCGTGGTCGGCACGCTCCTCACGTCGAGTCGCATCGACCGCGTCGTCCGCGTCGTGGCGCCCTGGCGGACGCGGAAGGGCGGCACGTCGATCCGCCCCGCGCGATTCGCGATCAGCTCGTACTGGTAGACGAAGCGGACCTCCTTCGACCGCGACATCCGACCGTTCACGATCGAGATCGAAGACGAGACGCTCGGGGAGACTCCGGCGAAGCGCAGGACGCCGTTCGCGACCTCCGGCGCCTCGATCTCGGGCGTCGGATCCTCCTCGAAGTCCTGGGCGACGACCTGGATCGTGATCGGATCCCCCGCGTAGTGGGGCCCACGGCCGACCTGGAGCTGGGCGTCCTGAGCGAGCCCCAACCCCGGTGCGAGGAGAAGGGTCACGAGCAGCGCGAAGATCGACACACTGAAGTGTCCATCTCCATCTCGGCTCGTCTCTCGTCGCGCACCCACCCGCGTCACCAATCCCTGTCCACCGGCTGCGAGCGCCGCTGCTGCCGTTCGCGCTCGCGATCCCGTCGTCGTTCGGCCTCGCGATCCCGCACGCCCTGGAGGAGCTGGCCGGGATCCTGCGGTCCCTCTTCGGGCTCCGCCGCCTCATTCTCGCCCGAACCGGCGCCTTCGTCGCCTCCCTCGGGCTGCTGCTGCTCTTCGCCGCCTTCCGAATCGGAGGATTCGGGCTCGCTCTGGTCCTCGCCCTGCGGATCCTCGGGCGGCGGGGGCGGCGCGAGGAGGGCGAGGGCCTCCAGCAGCTCCTCGAGCGCCAGGCGCTGCGCCGAGGCCGCAGCCTCGAAGCCGGGCCCTTCCGGCTCGAGCTCGTCCTTCGCCTCGCGCATCGCGAGCTGTGCGCTCGCCACGTGCTCCGCCGCCTGGCGCGCCTTCCCGCGCGCCTCTTCCGCCTGCTCGGGATCCACTCCTTCCGGGGCGTCGGCCTCGGACTGCTCGAGCAGGACGTCCGCAATCGCCCCCGCTTTTTCCTCGAGCCCGCCCTGATCCGAGGCGTGCGCCCGGGCGCGGGCCGCCGTGTCCTCGTCCGCGGGATCGGCGGCGGACAACGCCGCCGTCTCGTTCGTCTCGTCGGTGAGGTCGACCTGGTCCCGTGCGAGCTCCTGGAGATGCTCGATCAGCGAGTAGAAGAGCCGGCGCAGGTTCTCGAGATGGTCGCGTGCGTTCGCGGCGTGCCCGCCGCTCGACGGCCAGTCCAACTCCCGCGCCGCGAAGCCGACGCGCGCCGCCTCCATCTCCCCGTCGGCCGCCGCGAGGAGCGCACCCGCCGCGTCGAAGCGCGCCTGCTCGTTCGCCGCAGGGTCTTCGCCCTCGGCCGGCGGGGCTTCGGCTGCGGCCTGCGCCGCTGCCGCCAGCGCCGCTTCCCGCTCCTGTGCGAGCAGGACCTCCAGCCGATCGGCACGCTCGAGATTCCGGGACTGCATCTCCGTCGCCATCGGCGCGTACTCGTCGCGCACCTCCGCGATCGCCGCCTCCTCGCTCGAAGCGAGATCGGCGATCCGCGCCTGGTCCTCCCATGTCACTTCGAGCAACCGAGCGAGATCGAAGAAATGTTCCTGGGCATCTGCGAGGGCACGACCGGCGCGCGCCTCGGAAGCGAAGGCGTCCCGAAGCGCATCCGCCCCGATCTCGTCCGTCGCCGAGCCGAGCGCCGAGGCGGCCTCCGCGACGAGGGGCGCCGCGGCGCCCAGCGCTTCCCGCAGCCTCGCGGGGTCGGGGGCCCCCAGCGCAGGCGGATCCGCCGCCGGATCCGCCTGCGCCGCCTGGTCTGCAGCGATCTGCAGCCGACCCGCCAGCTCTCCGACGCGGTCGGTCAGCCGCCGCGTCTCCTCCTCGACCGCGCGTCGCGTGAGGAAAGCGGGCAGCTCGGGCGCGGCCGCCCCGCTCGGCGAGGGCAGCGTCGCCGCGAGGAGCGCGCCCGTCTTCTGGACGACGTCACCGGTCTCGCGGATCAGCACGTCGATCTGCTCGACCGGATCGCGCAGCTGATCCCGGGAACGCTTCAGCTCACCGAGCGCCGCCGCGCCGCGACGATAGGCGCGCTCGGGGCGTCGCATGCGGAGCTGTCTTCGCGCGCCGCCCATCCGTTCGATCGAGGCATCCAGATAGACGAGCACGCCTTCGAGCTGGGCCGCGCGAAGCGTGTCCTCCGGCGAACGCACGTCCTCGGCCATCTGCAGGATCGCGTCGCGCTCGCGCACCACCCGCTCCGCCAGCGCATCGGCGTCCGCGCGCAGGACCCGCTGGCCCGTCGCCGCCGCCGCGAAGGCGCCCCGCAGCTGGGCGACGATCGCCTCCTCGTCCAGCCCTTCACGACCGGCGACGGCCCCGAGGAGCTCGGCCGACGTGCCGATCTGGCTTCGCTGACGCTCGATCATCGCGTCGAGCGCGCTCTCGAGATCCCCCTCTTCCTCGCGCGCGAGCTCGTCGGCCAGAATCAACGCCCGGCGCAGGACCACCTCGAGGTTGTGACGCGGGTCTTCGTCTTCGGGTCGGAGCGCGACCGCTTCGCGGAACCAGTCGGCCGCTTCGTGCAGCGCCGACAGGCTCGCCTCGCGCGTCTCCTCGGCGTCCGCACGGGCGACCGCCGCCATGCCCAGGTTGTAGGTCGCCGCATAACGCAGCGCCGGATCGTCCGGTGCGTCCCGCCGCGCATCGCGCAGTCCCGCCGCCGCCGCGACCGGATCCCCCGCGGCGAGGGCCGCATTCGCGCGATTGAAGCGCTCGCGCGGATCGACCTTCGGCGCTTCGACCGGCGCGGCGGACGCGTCGTCGGCTTCTTCGATCGTCGGCGCGACCGGGTCGTCCTCCGCGAGGACCTCCGGGGCGTGGGCCGTCGTGACGAGGAGCACCGCCAGGAGCGCTGCGCCCGCCCACCCGCGCGGCGGCCTTCCTCCGACGAGGAGGACGCCGGCGAGGAGCGTGACGAAGGCGATCGCCACGAAGAGCTGATAGGCCTCGTCCCGGATCGTCCGGCCGCGTTCGTCGATCTCGCCGCGGGTCAGCCCCGCGATGTGCGCGTCGTAGATCGAGGCGAGGTCGAGGACCCCCGTCCCCGCCGGCACGTAGGCCCCGTCGGTCGCGAGGGCGAGCTCCCGGAGCAGGTCTCCGTTCAACCGGCTCTGGACCGGCCGGCCTTCGGCATCGCGGACCTGGACCCGCGCGCCGGTCTCGGGATCGCGAACGAAGATCGGGCTGCCCGCCTCGTCGCCGAAGCCGATGGCGATGATCTTGATTCCCGCTTCCGCGGCGCGTTTCGCGGCGTCGAGGGCGAAGGAGTCGTGATCCTCGCCGTCGGTGATCAGGATCAGGGCGCGCTGGGCCGGCCCGGGATCGCCGAAGCCCGTCACGGCCCGGCCGATCGCCTCCGCGAGCTTCGTGCCGCCGCGGGGGACGCTGTGGGGACCCGCGCCGTCGAGGGCCAACCGCAGGAAGCTCTTGTCCGGCGTCATCGGGGACAGCACGCTCGCACGGCCCGCGAACGCGATCAGCCCGACGTGGTCGTCGCGGAGATAGGAAAGGAGGTCGCGTACCTCCGCCTTCGCCCGTTCGAGTCGCGAGGGCGCGGCGTCGTCCGCGAGCATCGAACGCGAGACGTCGAGGGCGATCATGATCTCGGCCCCGACCCGCGGCGTCGCGACGAAGCGCTCGCCCATCTGCGGCTGGAGCAGCGCCGCCGCCATCGCGAAGCCCGAGACGACGAGCAGTGCGAGACGGGTCACCCGGCGCCAGCGCGCCGGCCGCGCCACGAGCGAAGACTGCAGCGCACTCGACACCAGCCGGTCGAGGGCCCCGGCGCCGCGGCGATCGAGCGCGACGACGACCAGCGCGACGAACGCCCAGGCGGCCAGCACGAAGACGAGCTCCGGTCTCGCCCAGTGGATCCCGAGCGCGCTCATGCGGGCAGCCTCCGGAGCCAGCTGCCGGCGAGCAGCAGGGAGAGGGCCGTCGCGACGAGCGCCGCCGCCACGAAGGGCACGTAGTGGTACTCGTACTCGAGGTAGCGGATCTCGCTCACCTCGCTCCGCTCGAGGCGGTCGATCTCGGCGAGGACCTCGCGGATCCCGTCGGCGTCGGTCGCGTGGAAGTACCGCCCGCCGCTTCGCTGGGCGATCTCCTGGAGCGTGACCTCGTCGATCTCGACGCGGACGCGCTGGAGGACCGTGCGTCCCCCGGGCATCTGGACCGGCACGGGGGCGAGGCCCGTGTATCCGGCGCCCACGGCGTAGACGCGGATCCCGAAGCGGGCGGCGAGATCGGCGGCCTCCCGGGGCTCGATGTCGCCGGTGTTGTTCACGCCGTCGGTCAACAGGATCACGATCTTCGACTTCGTCTCCTGGCGACGGAGTCGCTCGACCGCGAGGGCGAGCCCTTCACCGACCGCCGTGCCGTCCTCTTCCTGGGTCGTCGGCGTCTCGAGCTGGTCGAGGATCGCGACGAGGTTGCCGTGATCGAGGGTCAGGGGCGAGAGCCCGTCCGCGTAGCGTGCGAAGGAGACGAGGCCGACCAGGTCGTCGGGCCGCCCCTCCCCGGCGTCCCCGCCGCCGAGCACGAAGTCCCGGAAGATCTGCTTCACGGCGTCGAGGCGGCTCACGCTCCGATCCCCGCGCACGAAGTCCCGCGCCTGCATGGACCCCGAGCGGTCGACGACCATCGCGATCGCGATGCCCTCGCGCTTGACCTCGCTCACCGCGTCGCCGGTCCGCGGCCCGGCGAGCGCGAAGACGAGACAGGCCGTCGCGAAGGCGAGGAGTGCGGCCGGCAGCCAGGTGAGCCGCGCGCGGAGCGAGCGGCCCCGGGTCGACACGAGCGAGAGACTCGACCAGGTCACCGCCGCCGGCCGGGCGTTGGCGCGGACGAAGACGAGCGGCACGAAGACGAGACCGAAAAGAAAGAGCGGATCGCTCCACTCGAAGCCGGCGCCCGCGAGACCCGTCATGCCACGCCCTCCCCGGCCCGGGCCGTCGCGCCGAGCCGGGAGCCGAGGATCTGGTCCCGGGTCTCTTCGAGGAAGCGTTCGGCGGCGGCGATCGACTCGTCGACGTCGCCCGGATCCGGTCGGAGTCCGGCGAACTTCACGAGGTCCGCCTGGGTCAGGAAGTCGCGGAGCAGCTGCTGGTGGGAGCGCGCGAGGTCCGGGGACCGTCCCATCTCCGCCAGGAACTCGGGCGTCGTGAGCTCCGGCGAGCGCAGTCCGAAACGGTCTTCGAGGTAGCTCCGCACGATCAGCGAGAGCGACACGTAGAAGGCGTCCATGCCGGAAGCGTCGGGGCGCCCCTCCGCGAGCAGGCCGTCGAGGGCCTGACGCGCGATCTCGTAGGCGCTGCGCTGACGCTGGCGCGCGCGGGCGGCGGCGAAGGCCCGCCAGGCGAAGGGGGCCACGACCGCGGCGAGCACGATCGACGCGAGGGCCCAGACCCAGAGCGGACCGAGCGGGCCGCGGCGGGGGCCCAGGTCGCCGTGGGCGGGCCGCAGCTCGAGGGGCGCGTCCGCGGCGAGGATCGGGGCGACCTCGAGCCGAAGGCGCTCGGTGAGCAGCTCGTAGGCGTCCTCCCCTTCCGGCGCGGGATCCCGGCCGGGACGGCGGTCGACGAACTCGATCCGCAGGGGCGGAATCGATTGCGGCCCGGACCGCGCCGGTTGGAGGCGATAGGTCTGGCGGGCGACGGTCCGGCCCTGGTCGTCGACCCGCTCGCTCGGCGCGAAGTCGACGATCTCGAAGCGTCCGAGGGCCTCGCCGAACTCCGGCATCAACAGCTCGACCGAAGGCTCGGCCTCGACCGCGAGATCGAGGGTGAGCACGTCGCCGATCACGGGCGCCTCCGGCGAAAGTCGGATCGTCGCCCGGACCGGCCCGCGCTCGAAGATCCGCTCGAGCGCGGCCGACTCGTCCTGCGCGACGGCCATCATCGCCGGCAGGAGCAGGACAGGAAGGAAGATCGCCGCTGCCCGCCGGGTCATCGCCGCCCCCGCCGCTCGCGCATGCGGAAGAACCGGACGAGGGGCTCGATCACGTCGCCGCTCGCGTCCACGTGGATGAAATCGATGCCGAGGGAAGCGAAGCGGCGCTTCAGGTCCGACACCCGCGCCTTCGCCCGCTCTTCGACCTCCCGTCGGAAGGCGGCGGCGCTCGTGTCCACGACCCGGGTCTCGCCGGTCTCCGCGTCCTCGAGCGCGACGAGGCCCGCGTCCGGCACCTGGAGCTCGTTGGGGTCGGTGACGAGCACCGCGATCACGTCGTGCTTGCGGTTGGCGGTGACCATGGCGTGCTCGAAGTCGTCGTCGAGGAAGTCGCTCACGACGAAGCAGATCGTTCGGCGCTTCGTGACCTGCATCAGGAACTCGAGGGCGTGGCCGACGTCCGTCGCTTCCCGGGCCTGGCGCGGCCGGCGCCCGGTCGCGAAGCGATCCCAGGCGCCCCGCAAGCGCGCGACGAGCCCCGGCTTCTCGAGGGCCTCCGCGGCGCGCGCATCCTCGTGGGCGAGGACCTCGCGCACGACGCGCAGGGCGTGCTTCTGGCCCTTCCGCGGCGGGATGTACTCCTCGATGTCCCCGTGGAAGAGCGCGAGGCCGACCTTGTCGTCGTTGCGCGTGGCCGAGAAGGCGAGCAGCGCGCAGAGCTCCGCCGTCGCCTCGCGCTTGCTCCGCCCGCGTGATCCGAAATCCTGGGAGGCGGAGACGTCGGCCATCAACATCAGCGTCAGCTGGCGCTCTTCGACGTAGCGCTTGACGTGGGGCTCACCGGTCCGCGCCGTCACGTTCCAGTCGATCGAACGCACGTCGTCGCCGGGCACGTAGGGGCGGACCTCGTCGAACTCCATGCCGCGGCCCTTGAAGACCGAGACGTACTCCCCCGCGAGCACGTCGGCCACCTGGCGGCCGGTGCGGACCTGGATTTCGCGAACGCGCCCGAGGATCTCGCTGGGAAGCACGACTAACGTTGGCCTAACACGTTCTAATCAGGGAACGAGGACGCCCGCGAGGATGCGCTCGATCACGTCGACGCTGGTACGCCCCTGCGCCTCAGCCTCGTAGGTCACGGCGACCCGGTGACGGAGCACGTCGAGCGCGAAGTTCTTGACGTCGTGGGGGGTCGCGTAGGTCCGACCCTGAAGGAAGGCGCCGGCCTTCGCGGCCTGGGTCAGGAAGAGCGAAGCCCGGGGCGACGCCCCGGCGTCGATCATCCCGTCGAGGTCGTCGATCCCGGCGGCCTTCGGGTCGCGGGTCGCGTGCACGAGGTCGACCACGTAGCCCTTCACCTTCTCGTCGACGAAGACCTGGGCGGCGACCTTGCGAGCCGCGAGGAGCTGGGCCGGGGTCGCGACCTTGGAGACGACCGGCTCGGTCTGCCCGCTCGCCATCCGGTCGACGATCTTCATCTCCTCCTCCTTCGACGGATAGCCGACGACGACCTTGAGCATGAAGCGGTCGACCTGGGCTTCGGGGAGCGGATAGGTCCCCTCCTGCTCGATCGGGTTCTGGGTCGCGAGGACGAGGAAGGGCTCCTCGAACGAGTAGGTCGTGTCGCCGATCGTGACCTGACGCTCCTGCATCGCCTCGAGAAGCGCCGCCTGGACCTTCGCCGGCGCGCGGTTGATCTCGTCCGCGAGGACGAGATTCGAGAAGATCGGGCCCTGCTTGACCGAGTAGCTGCCCTCGCGCGGGTTGAAGATCTCGGTCCCGATCACGTCGGCGGGGAGCATGTCCGGCGTGAACTGGATCCGCGCGAAGTCGGTGTCGATCGCGGTCGCGAGGCTCCGGACGGTCAGGGTCTTGGCCAGACCCGGCACACCCTCGAGCAACACGTGCCCCCCGGTGAGGAGCCCCACCACCAGACGCTGGATCATCGCCTCCTGACCCACGACGACCTTGGCGACCTCCGCCACCAGGTCGTTGCAGACCCGCACGTGTTCCTGGATCTGGGCCTCGTTCGGACCCGCCATGCCGTCGCTCATCTCGTCCTCCTCGCCGCCGGCCGCGTCGTCGCGGCCGGCACGCGGCTTCGATGCCGGTGGACCCGAACAGGTTCCCCGAAGCCGGCGGGCGCCGAGTATGGACCCGACACGCCTCGATTCAAGCGGAGCGGGACAGATTCGGGCGGCTCGCGGGCGAAGCGGGGCCCGAACAGGCGCAACGGGCACGCAGCGGGGCCGGAATCGGCCTGGCAATCGCGGGCACGCGGCGGGACCGGAGCCGGCCCGGCGGAGAGGCTATTCCGGCGACCAGAGGACCCGGAAGCCGGCGCCGACCCGGTAGTGGACGGGCTCGCGCTCGTAGCGCCCCGTGAAGCTGCTCGTCTGCGGGACGCGGGTGGAGGGGCTGCCGTCCTCGAGCTCCCAGGTACCGGTCTCGTTCAGGTCGGCCTTGCGGTCCCCGAGGATGTGGAAGACCCGGAACGTCGTGAAGAAACGCACGAGCATCGGCCCCCCGCGACCGGCGTCGATCGAGGCGTCGAGTCCGGCGCCGAGGCTGTGGTAGCCCTTCTCCCGCTCCGCATCGATGAAGAGGACGCGGCAAGGCGTGCACGTGTCCGGGTCGGTCGTCTCGCTCTCGCCGGCGCCGACGATCGCCTGGAGCGTATCGCGGCGGTACATCCACTCGAGGCTGGGCCGCAGATAGACCGTTCGCTCGAAGAGCTCGAACTCGACCTGGGAGCCGATGCCCCCGGTCAGGACCCAGGGCTTGGCCTGGGCCCGGAGGGCGACCCCCTGCCCCTCGACCGAGATCGGAGAAGGAAAGGAGGGCGAGACGCTGGGCCGATCGCCGGGATCGCCGACGGAGGTGATCGGGTCGTTGCTGTCCAGGACGTAGGCGAACTCGGCATGGACGACCAGACGCGGCTTCATCGGCGCGTCGAAGAGCGGCGGACTCGCGAGCTCGAGGCCCGCCCCTACGCTCCACGGAAGCGCGGTGCTCTCGCCGTCCTGGAAGCCCTCGAACTCGGTGTCGGCTTCGCCGGCGCGCTCCTCGGGAAGTCCGGCCGTGAAGATCGAGAGCCCGGGCTGCCAGTCCCCGAGCAGTTTCTCGAGCGCCGAAGTCTCCTCGGCGCCTGCGCCCGACGGCGCCAACGCCGAGCCCGCCAGGAGCGCGAGGGTCGCGCCCGAGCACGTGAGCATCCGAAGGGTCGAACGGATCGAGCGCGGCTTCGCGGTTCGGAACATGAAAATGGAGTAGCACGCTGGGGATCTTTGCCCAGCGATACATCGAAGCGGTCGGTTGACGGTCGCCCCCGAATGCTGAACGATCGCGCCATGCCCCAATCCCCGGCATGCCGACGACCCGGCTGCGTCGCATTCACTACGGCGATCCTGCTCGCGCTCCTGCCCGTCCTGATCTCGTCCCCGGCGATGGCCCAGGAAGCCGCGACCGCCGAGAACGATCCGTGGGCCGGCGTCGAGGAGATGGTCGTCACGTCGAGCGGCGTGATCGATGCCTTGACCTCGGCGACGGTGTCCGTGACCGCGTTCGACTCTTCGGATCTCGAAGCGATGGGCGCGGCGGACATGTCGGACGTCGCCGCCTTCACGCCGAACCTCGAGATCCGGACCGCGGGCTCGACCTCGGCGACCTTCTTCATCCGCGGCGTCGGACTGAACGCCTTCGACTCGAATGCGTCGGGCTCCGTCGCGATCTACGAAGACGATGTGGCCAAGAACCTGCCGGCGATCCAGCTGAAGCAGCTCTTCGACGTGGAAGCGGTCTCGATCCTCAAGGGCCCGCAGGGCTCCGGCGCCGGACGAAATGCCTCGGCCGGCGCGATCAAGGTCTACACGCGGAAGCCGACCGGCGAGTTCGGCGGCTTCCTCCGCTTCGACTACGGCAACTTCAACTCGATCGACGTCGAGGGCGCCGTCGAAGCGCCGATCGTCCCGGACGTCCTCGCCGCCCGGGCAGCCTTCTCGCTCAAGCGCCGCGACGGGCTCGTCACCAACCGATGCGCCGGACTCACGCAGACCCAGATCGACACGATCTCCGGGCTCTGCGGCAACACCTTCGCGGCGGACCTGCGGCCCGGGCTCGAGAAGGACCTCAACGACATCGACGTATGGGCCGGACGGTTCACGACGGTCTTCGAGCCCCCGGACGTGGACATGCAGTGGACCTTCTCCTTCCACGGAAGCCGGCGGGATCAGCTCGGCACCGTCGGCGAACACATCGGCGCGCAGAGCACGTTCGGCGGGCAGGACCGACTCGGCTACGTCCAACCGGAGATCGGGGACGAGCTGCGGCGCATTCTCGAGCCTCTCCCCACTCCGAGCAACGGCGAGTGCCGAAGACAGTTTCGGGGAGACCCGGCGGGGGAGGCTGCCTGTCGAGCAACGGCTGCACAGTCCCGCGCCCTGGCCAGCTCCATCCTCGCCGAGAACCTCGCGACGCGCCCTCTCGACCTGCTGCCCTTCGAAGGGGCGTACAACAACCCCGGCTACGAGCGGCAGACCAGCTGGGGTGCGTACGCGAAGGGCGAATGGACCCTCGACGCGGTCAAGATCGATTCCATCACGGGCTTCGAGCGAGACGATCGCGAGCGCCTGATCGATGCCGACTACTCGCCGAACACCGCCTTCGAGTTCCTGATCGAAGACGACCTCTGGCAGTTCACCCAGGACGTGCAGGTCTCCGGCGAGCTCGAGGAAACGCCGCTCTCCTGGAGCACCGGGGTCTTCTACCTCGAAGAGCGCCTCGACTACTACCAGTTCACGTTCACCCGGACACCCTTCGAGCCGAGCGTCGCCGACTACATCCAGGACACCCGGAGCTTCGGCATCTTCGGCGACATCGAGTGGAACATCCTGACCGACGTCACCCTCGAGGCCGGCGCGCGTTACAACTGGGAGTACAAGCGCTTCGACGCCCAGATCTTCGCCGATCCCGGGGGCGGCCTCGCCTCCCAATGCCGGATCTCCGACACAGGCGACGTCCCGCCCTGTCAGCGCACGCTGACCGTCGACCATCCGACGGGGACGATCAAGCTGAACTACGACATCGACGAGCTTCGGAACGTCTACGTCCAATACGCGCACGGATGGAAGGGAGCACAGTTCAACGCACGCGACGCGCGGAAGGCCGGCGCCGTGACCGACGTGGCCGATCCGGAGGTGATCGACGCCTTCGAGATCGGCTTCAAGGGAAGCTGGTTCGACGAGCGACTTCGGCTGACCAGCGCGTTCTTCTGGTACGCCTACGACAACTACCAGGTGTTCACCTTCTCGAACAACGCCGGCGAGCCGCCGCAGCGAATCGTGATCAACGCCGACGACGCCGAGCTCTACGGCGCCGAGGTCGAGACCACCCTCGAGCCGTTCGACGGCCTGATCGCAGAGCTGCGCTTCAGCTGGCTCGAGAGCCGATTCCTCGATTTCACCGACGCCGTGGGGCGGCAGGACGGCACCAACGCGGGCCGCCTCCTGCGGATCGTGTCCGACTTCAACAACAACCCGCTCCCGAACGCGCCCCGATTCAAGATCTCTGGCAACGTCAGCTACCCGTTCCCACTCGTCGGGGGGATGACGCTCACACCGCGCTACGAGTTCTCCTGGTCGGACGACGTCTTCTTCGATCCGAGCGGCGGGCGGGGCGCCCCGGACGCGACGGGTGAGATCTTCATGCCCGACTATGCGATCGGTCAGGAGGCGCTCATCCTCCACAACCTCCGGGTCACACTGACGAACGAGTCGGGCAGCATCGAGCTGTCCGGCTGGGTGCGGAACCTCACGAACGAGGTCTACAAGCAGCTCGCCTTCGACGCCTCCGCGGGGCCGGCGCTGGTCGGCAACCTCATCGGCGATCCCCGCACGTACGGACTGAGCGCGAAGGTCTCTTTCTGATTCCGCCGCTTCATCCGCCGGCTGCGAGCGCTCGCCGGGGTCGGCTCGAGACGGGCCGCCCGCTGCGGCCGGGGTCGGCTATTCGATGGCGTAGCCGAGCGCGCGGAGCTGGTTGGCTTCCATCTCGTCGATCTCGACCTCGAGCGGGCCGCCGCCCCAGGGCGCGCCTTCCGTCGCCAGGTACTCGTCCGCCAGGTCGCGGAGGTCGGCGGCCACGTCCGGAAGGTCCTCGATCACGTTGCGGCGCTCGAGCGGATCCTCGCTCGCGTCGAAGAGGGACTCGATCTCGGGGTCTTCCGGCTCGCCCGTCCCTCGTTGGAGCACGTAGCGATAGGGCCCGAGCGTGACCGCGACCGCTGGGCGCGAAGGATGCGTCGCGCGGCCCCAACCGCGATCGAGATGGGACACGCCCACGAGGTCATCGTCGGCCGCTTCCCGACCGGAGGCCGAGGCGAAGATCTCGGGCGCGAGGGAACGTCCGTCGGTGTCGGGCAGCGGCGACAGCCCCAACAGGTCGAGAATCGTCGGGAAGATGTCGACGTTCCGGGTGCGCTGCTCGACGACGAGGCCCGGTTCGAGCCGGAAGGGGAAGCCCAGGATGAAGGGCACCTCCGTCGACTCCCGGAAGACCTCGCGGGCGTGGCCTTCGATGCCCCGCTCGCTGAACGCCTCGCCGTGATCCGAGGCCATCACCACGAGGGTCTTCTCGAGCAGACCCTCGTCGACGAGATGGGTCAGCAGCTGGCCGATGATCCCGTCCGTCCGGTGGATCGAGTTGTCGTAGATGTCCGAGTAGGTCGTCCCGAAGAGCGCGCTCGACGGGTCGTAGAGGTACTGGTGGATGTCCATCAGGTGGACGTAGAGGAACCAGCGCTCCTTGCCGTGGATCCGCAGGAACTCGACCGCCGCCTCGAGCGCGTCGAGGTCCGTCCCCTCGAGCTTGATGTGCGGGTTCTCGACGCGAAGATGCCGAGGTCGTCCCTGGGGCAGCGGACGCTCGTAGACCTCGAAGCCCTGGGAGAAGCCGAAGTTCGGGGCCACCCAGCCGTTGCGCCAGATGCCCGCCGTCCGGAAGCCCGCCTCCCGGAAGATCTCCGCCGGCATCAGCGCCTCTTCCGGGGTGCCGTGGGGCGAGCGCAGCACGCCGGTCCGCTGGGGATAGACCCCCGTCCAGAGCGAGGCCATCGAGCACTTCGTCCACGACGACTGGGCGAGCTGACGGGCGAAGCGCACGCCGGTCGACGCCATGTAGTCGAAGGTCGGCGAGGTCTCGCGCTCGTAGCCGTAGCTGTGGAGCCGGTGGGCCCGGAGCGTGTCCGTCAGGATGAAGAGCACGTTGACGTCGTCCCGGCGCTTCAGGGACTCGATGTCGTAGACCGTCCCGCGCGGACGCGAGTCGGCGTTTCCCACCTCGATCTGGAGGACGCCGGCGAAGTAGAGAATCGCGGCCAGGGCGACCAGGCCGGCCGAGGCAGCGAGAACGGTGCGCACGATCTTCATGCCCGAAGGGTCTAGCGCACCCCGGTTGCCGGAGCGATGCGGCGCCGTGGGGACGTGAGTGGTGGTACGCTCGGCGTGTGATGAACCCGACCCTGCGCGCCATTCTCGTTTTCCTCTTCCTCGTCCTGATCACGGCCTGCGACGGCGGCCCCCGAATCGAAGACGTCCGGTCCTTGCACGCCGAAGGCCGATTCGAGGACAGCCTCGAGCCGCTGCGAACGCTGCTCGAAGCCTCGCCGGACGACCCGGAAGTGAACTTCCTCTACGGCCGCGCGCTGAGTCGAACGACGAGCTCGCCCGTCGCGGTCTGGTCCCTCAAGAAGGCCGCCGAGGACCCCGCGTGGCGTACGCGCGCGTACATGGAGCTGACGGCGGCCAGCATGCAGAACGGCGACGCGCCGGGCACGATCGAGAATGCGACGATCGTCCTGCAGGACAAGCCGGATTCGGGCGCCGCGCTCAGTCTCCGGGGCATGGCCTACCTGAACGAAGGACAGGCGGAAGAGGCCCTCGCGGACTTCGATGCGCTCCTCGCGCTGCATCCCGACAACCCGTCGGGGCGCGCGTCCAGGGCCGCAGCGCTGATCATGCTGGAGCGAATCGACGAAGCCGCCGAAGCCATCGCGGAGATCGACGACCGAGGCGATGGACGGGACGTGCCTTCCGCCGCCGCAATGGTGTGCGCGACCCGAGCGACCCTCGAAGCGGAGCGGGGCAACACCGACGTCGCGAAGTCGTCCTTCGAGACCTGTCTCGAGGAGTTTCCTCTCGACAACGTCGTGATCACGCAGTCGATGGCGTTCTTCGACGCCCTCGGCGAGACGGACCGCGCAACCTCGATCCTGGAAGCTGCGCTCGAGGCCGCGCCGGGAACGGCCCGCTATCGCAAGGAGCTGGCCGATCGCGCCGTGGCGGCGGGCGACGACGAACGCGCCGAAGCGATCCTCCTCGAAGGAGCGGAGCGCCCGGATCCGCGCACGCGCGTAGCCGCCTGGACCGACCTCACGAACTTCTACGTGGTGCGCGACGAGCTCGAGAAGGCGACGGAGGCGTACCGGAACGCGATCGCCGCGACGCCCAACCCGAGCCAGCTCGCCCTGCTGACGCTGGCCGATCTGCTCGCGAGATCAGAGCGCCACGAAGAGGCGCTCGAGATCGCGAAGAAGCTGGAACGGGACTCGTATCGCGGACTGATCGAGGCGCGTGTCCACCTGAACGAGAACCGGCCGAAGGAAGCCCTCGCCCGGCTCGAAGAGGTCTTCCCGACCTGGCCCAACAACGCCGGCGCGCGCTACTACGCCGCCCGCGCGGCGGAGCAGCTCGGCGACTTCGAACGCGCGATCGAGGAATACCGTCAGTCCATCCGCTCGGGTCCGGAGCAGACCGAAGCCGCCCTCCGGCTCTCCAAGCTCTACTTCCACGCCGGCTCGTTCCAGAACGCCTGGAACAGCGCCGCCCAGCATTTCCGGCGTCATCGAACCGACCCGGAAGGCATCCGCATGATGCTCCGGGCCGCCAGCAGTGCCGAGAACGAGAGCGTCCGGAACCTGCTCGACCGGCTGGCCGGCGGTCCCCTCTGGCCGACGGCGGTGTCGATGCGGGCCGAGCGTCTGGAGTCGATGGAGGGCGCCGAGATCGCGCTCGAGTCGCTCGACGGCGTAGAGGGCCTCGACCTCACGGCGGCGACCAGCGCGGAGGCGCTCCGGACGCGTGTCCGGCTCCTCCTCGAGCTGGGGCGAAACGATCAGGCCCTCGCGGAGAGTGCCCGTGCCCTCGAGGCCAGCCCCGACTCCGGAGCGATCCAGGAGATCCGTGGCTTCGTGCTGGACGCGACGGGAGCGGAAGCGTCGAAGGTCCGGGCGCGCCTCGAGCAGGCGGTCGCGCTCGCGCCCGAAGCCTGGCAGCCGCTGCACTCCCTCGGCATGCACCTCGAGCGGGCAGGGGCCCTCGAGGAAGCCCTCGCACTCTACCGCCGCGCGGCCGAATCTTCCCCTGGGGAACCCGAGCCCGGCCGGGGCATCGCGCGCACACTCGATCGAATGGGGCGAATCGACGAAGCCGAGACGGCCTGGGAAGCCCACCTCCGCGAGCAGCCGTGGGATGCCATGGCGGCACTGGCCCTCACCCGGATCCGAATGGCGGCCGGACGCACGGACGATCGCACGGTCGAGCTCGCGGAGCGGGCCGTGCTCTTTCGAGGCGGCGAGGAAGCACTCGAGGCGCTGGCCGAGGTTCATTCGTCCCGCGGGGAAACGGCACGCGCGGAGGCGCTCCGGACGGCCGCCAAGGAGAATCGAGCGCTTCCGCCCACGCGAATCACGCCGATCGAGGGCACCGGAGCGTGAGCTGCAGACGGTCTTTCCTACGGATGCAGGCCATTCGTAATAACCCGAGCGAGGCCGCTTTTTTGATCGACTCCGAGTTCTCGTCTGTTTAGAATGGCTGTGTGTGTTGACGGACAGTCCGCAGGTTGAAGGGTCCACAGCCACGCAGGTTCCGACGGAGTCGGGCCACACGGGCCAGAACCCGAAATAGTCCGACGGACTCGGGCCACACGGGCCAGAAGAAGACAGGCGCGGAAACGGAATCACCGAAATCCGCGGATCGAGCACCGACTCGAGACTTCAAAGGCAGCTGTTTAAGGAGCAGAGAATGATGAAGCGAACTTTCGCCCAGGGTCTCGTGGGACTCGGCGTGCTCGCCGTGGTGGCCGTTGCCGCCACGACCGCTGGCGCCGCCCCGCGAAACATGATCGGCAGCGTTCTGGTCGAGAACCCGTCGACCGGATTCGAGCTGGTTCCGGGCATCTTCGGCCGCAAGGAAGGCGGCACCGGCCCCACCACCTATCCGCCGACCGACGGGGTCAAGGCCGTCGAGGTCGCGGGCACGACGACCGGCACCTTCGTCGGCCGCCAGGTCACCCTGCCGGCCTCGGAGATCAACCGGAACGGCTTCCAGTTCCGCGCCTTCCCGGCCTTCGGCAACGTCGGCCAGACCTCGAAGTCGTTCATGACCGTGCAGGGCGCGGCGACCTTCGCCGAGGGTGGCGGCGCGCTCGCCGAGTGCCCTGG
>Ga0180430_10002209_pt1 | contig 17876 bp, 15 predicted proteins | sample SS_ome_9_FD_132999 | JGI IMG/M metagenome (GOLD analysis project Ga0180430, IMG submission 132999) | Hypersaline lake sediment archaeal communities from the Salton Sea, California, USA - SS_1_S_2 metaG | ecosystem: Environmental > Aquatic > Non-marine Saline and Alkaline > Hypersaline >... | reverse complement strand
GATGTCCTGCTGCTGGAAGGCGAATATGAGGCCGCCCGCCGGGCAGCCTGTCTGCAACTAGAACGATTTCCCGGACAAGCGGATGACCGGGCCTTCTATCTATTGGGAATGGTGTGGGTCCATCCGGACAATCCACGCCAGGACATCCATCGCGCCGATGTCTGCTTCCACCGGATCGAGGATCGATATCCGGATTCGCCGCTGCTGGCCGCCGCCACGACATGGCGGGCCTTGATCGCCCAGCTTGGCGAAAACGAACAGTCTCTGGCCCAGATGCAGACGGCATCCCTAACGTTGAAACAAAAGCTCAAGGCGGAAGCGGCGAAACGCCGTCTATTGGAAGAGCGCCTGCAGCAGATGAAGGCCATCGACCTGAATCTGGAATGACGCATTTCCTCTCCTCCGGCTCAAACACCATAATCGCGCGTGAGGTAGCTTATGGCCCACATCCTGGTGGTGGACGATGATTACAACATTCTGCAGGTACTGCGCATGCGTCTCGTGAGCGACGGACACCACGTGACCACCGCTTCTGATGCTGCTGAAGCGCTGGCCCGAAGCAAAACGGACCGGGTGGATCTGGCGCTGATCGATCTCAAACTGAAAAATGAAGACGGCATGGCCCTGATGGAAACCCTCTGTCATCAGATTCCCGGTCTGCCGGTGATCATTCTGACCGCCTATGGCTCCATCGACACGGCCGTCGCAGCCATGAAACGGGGCGCCTACACCTATCTTACGAAACCCTTTGACGGCCATGCCCTTTTAGCCCAGGTGGACAAGGCCCTCGCCCAGGGGCGGTTGTCCACCGAAGTCAAACAGCTGCGTCGATTGGTTCGTGACAGCTATCGATTTGACAACATCATCGGCAACAGTACGGCCATCCAGCACGTACTGGAACAAGTTTCCCAGGCAGCCAATACCGACGCCAGTGTTTACATCGAAGGCAACAGCGGCACGGGCAAGGAGCTCGTTGCCAAATCGCTCCATCTGGCGAGCTCCCGCCGTGACGGTCCCTTTGTCGCCATCAACTGCGCCGCCATTCCGGAAACGTTGCTGGAAAGCGAACTGTTCGGCTATCAAAAGGGGGCCTTTACCGGTGCTAACCGTGACAAAAAGGGCTTGCTCGCCGAAGCCGACGGGGGGACGTTTTTTCTGGATGAAATCGCCGACATGCCGCCAACGATGCAGGTCAAACTGCTCCGGGCGTTGGAAGAGCGGGCCTTTTTCCCCCTGGGTGGCAGTGACACCGTTCAGGTGGACATCCGCATTATCGCCGCTTCCAACAAGTCCCTGGAAACCGAAATCAAAAAAGGCGCATTCCGGGAAGATCTTTTCTACCGTATTCACGTTATCTTGATCAAACTGCCCTCTCTGAGGGAGCGTAAAGAAGATATCCCGCTGCTGGCCCATCACTTTCTCGAAAAAATCAGCCTGGAAATGGATAAGCCCATCAAAGGGTTTACCCCCGCCGCCCTGAAAAAAATGATGGCCTATGACTGGCCCGGCAATGTCCGTGAGCTCGAAAATACGATCGAGTGTGCGGTGGCCATGTCGGATGATGCCGTCATCGATGCCGGGGTCATCCTGCGCAACCCCATGCAGGTCAGTACCGATGAAAACCTGAAACCCTTTAAGGACGCCAAGGAATCCTTTGAGCGCCGGTATTTGATTCAACTGATGGAATTGACCCGGGGGAACATCAGTCAGGCCGCTAAATTAGCCGGCAAATACCGGGCCGATCTCTATGCCCTGCTGAAAAAGTATGCCCTGAATCCAACCGATTTTCGATCTGCCGGCTGACACGGGGTTAGACCAACGACGAGGCATCACCGCTTTGGCATCGTTACCGATAGAGGATGTCGTTTAACGAACGCTTAAAGGTAAGCGCGTGGGTGGCGGCTGTCGTATCAGGAGGGGGCTTCCAAAAAGCACGCGCGATCGGTACGGACCGACGACGATTGGACGGTAGCGGCCCTTTACCCAACCGTTTTCTGTAGATGCCGAAACACATTGGATAGGCCAGCGCAGAGGGGCGGTTCGCCCCTCTGCGCATCATGACGGTCAAGGTGTCTCCCATTCCCCAATGGTCGACATCATGACATTATTCCGTTATGACCTTGTAGTCGTTGATTTTAATCACTTTTTTTCCGTCATTGTCTTCCATGACAGTGCCCTTGACCTCGATTTTCTGACCGACTTGCGCCTCCAGCTCTAGACTGCCTTCATCTTTGGCCATCTGGTATTCCTGTCCCTGATCATCAACTAGACGCCCACCTTTGAGAACGGTTCCCGTGAGCTGAATTTCATCCGTGGCCGCCGTGCTTGACGCCCATCCGGTGCCGGCCAGAAGAACGGCCAGGGTCAATCCCACAACCATTAGCATTACGCTTCGTTTCATTTTCGAACCTCCTTCACTTTTACGGTTTGTTGCCCGCCGGCTCTGGATGGCCAGTCCACCGGATCGTACACAACGTCCATACTGCCGATCGAAAAAAACCACCATGGCTCCTTCCGCATTGACGGGCAGTCCCCAACAAAGCAAAGGCGATGCCAATCGGCCAAAATTTTTATGCCATTAATATTATTGTATTTTTTATTATCATGGCCGATTCTCAAGACATCCGAGATGAAGGAAAACACCTACATAGAGACCCGCTAAAGTCCATCCGCAGGGTCGCCATCGAGGGGCGACCGGATGCGGTTCGGAAGAAGTGCCGGCTGAAACGCGGTCATTGATGAAGGGACTGATTTCGTCATGATTAAGGGGTGCCTGCCGGAAAGGATGGTGCCTGGTAGGGGACACCATTACCGACAGAAAATGGGTTTGGAAATCCATCTCCCATAAAATGTGTCATTTGCCATACACAACGCGAATGAAATATCCTACATATGTCATTATTCATATTAAATACAGACGATTATAAGTTTTTGACAGTCAACTTATCCGATTTTGTTGTAGGGTTTTGCAGTCAGCAAAACCTTCTCCTGAAACCAAGAAACAATATAATTAACTATATATTCAAAATGTTAAGTCTGGTGGTATGCCTTTTGCTTTGTTTAGGGCAGGCGGATGATTATGACGTCCTTAGGGAAGGAGCCCTGGTATGAAAATGCTTGTTGTCGATGATACCCGTATCATTCTGTCCGTTATCGAAGCCATTCTTACGCAAGATCATCAGGAGGTCTTTACGGCGACCAACGGCAAAGAGGGGTTGGCCGCCTTTTATGACATCCGGCCGGATATCGTCATTACCGATATCGAGATGCCCTGGCTGGACGGGTTGTCCATGATGCAATCGATCCGCCAAACCCATGCGGACACGTCTGTGATATACATGACCGGAAACCCTGGTCCTTATCAACAGCGCCTGGCCGATGAACAAAAAGCCCATGATGCGGGGATCTTGTACAAACCCTTCACCCGTAGCGATTTGATCCGGGCCGTGACCGACGCCGCCTTCCAGAGACCGAAACCGCATCCATTTATCCCTCCGCGGCACCACCCGCGCGTAACCGACGCGACATGCCACCATGTGGTCAGGCACGATATGGCCTCTTTGAGTGCAGCCAGTTTCCAAGGGGAGCGGCGCTATGAAAAAACCGATCGTTTTTTTACTGATGGCGGCTATTTTGCTGACAGCCACGCGGGCAGCCACGGATGAAACGTCATCGCCGCCCAAAGCAAACAACAAGGCCGTCACCGGAACGATATTAGCGGTAAGTCATGTCACGGGAGATATTCTGATTTCGCAGGACAGCGGTTCCCTTATGGCCCTTTACGGGATCAATCGCGACCGTCTGCGCGACATCGGCGCCGGCGACCGGGTGGCCGTCACATTTGGTGAAAATCTGGAAGTGGCCGCCATTGAAAGAATCGATTTATAGCCATCGCAAGATGTCGATCGTTTTGGTGTTGATCCCGCCCCTCCCGGATGACGCCGACCGGCCAATGCTTCGCCCTTCCCGGCGAACACCATCCGGGAACGGCACGGGCGGCAACGCCCCTGACATTTTGCTCTGGCCCGGCACGGTCGCCATCCGTCAGTAGGCCCATTTCAGATAAACCGCCCCCCAGGTGAACCCGGCCCCGAACGCGGCCAGCACAAGGTTGTCTCCCTCGCGCAATCGGTCTTCATACTCGAAAAGACAGAGCGGAATCGTGCCGCTGGTGGTGTTGCCATATTTATGGATGTTGAGCATGACCCGAGCTTGTCCGATGCCCATTTTTTCGGCGGTCGCGTCAATAATGCGCTTATTGGCCTGATGCGGCACCAGAAACGCAATGTCGTCGGGATTCAGATGATTGCGCGCCATGATCTTCACCGCCACATCCGCCATACTCTTGACCGCAAATTTGTAAACGGTCGAGCCCTCCTGGTAAACGTAGTGCTCCCGTGCCGCGACCGTCTCCAAACTCGCCGGCCGACGGCTGCCGCCCGCTTTCATGTGTAAATAGGGTGCGCCGGCGCCATCGGATCTCAGGATCGCATCCAGCACCCCGACCCTTTCGTGCGACGGCTCCAGCATCACGGCCCCGCCACCATCACCAAAAATGATGCAGGTTGTGCGGTCTTCGTAGTCGATAATGGACGACATCTTATCGGCGCCCACCACCACCACCTTCCGGCAGCGTCCGGTTTCAATGAATTGCGCTCCGGTGCTGAGACCATAGAGGAATCCCGAGCACCCCGCCTGCAGGTCGAAACTGAAGGCATTGTCGGCACCCACGGCGTGCGCGATAATGTTGGCTGTGGCCGGAAAAGGCATGTCCGGTGTGGTCGTCGCACAAACCAAGAGGTCGATATCCTTCGGATCGGTGCCGGTTTTTGCCAGCAGACCGTTGACGGCGGCAATACCGATCACCGAGGTTCCCTGGTCGTCGCCTTTCAAAATCCGCCGTTCCTTGATCCCCGTGCGGGCCGTGATCCACTCGTCACTGGTATCCACCATGGTGGACAATGCCGCATTGGTCAGAACATGCTCCGGTACCCAGGCATGAATCCCGGTAATGGCGGCGTTGATAGCGTGCTTCTTCATCTTATGGATTCCTTCACCACGGTCCGTCCGATTCTCTGTCGCTTAGGTCGTGCCGCCCGGCAGTGATGGATAGTTTGTCCGATTGGCCCACCGGCAAGGAACACCTTCTGCCTAAATAAAAAGCCCGCCAGGGGAGGGCAAGCTTAAACGGACCCGGTCATTTTTAGTGCGACCCTAATATCGAAATTCGCTTTTAAAAGCAAGCGCACCCCACTTCAATGGAATAGCATTGGTTTACGGCTGCCGGACACACCATTTGTCACCCGGCCTCAAGACAGCCGCTGTGATGGCATCTGCGAGTTCCGTGCCATTCTTGACGTTGCCCTGCCGTCCGATGGCATTCACGCGCCGGGCCTGCCTGGCCACCCGGCAACCGGAACGGTTGATCCATTTCCCATCGACGTTTCAGCGCCGGTATTTAACCACCTCATGGCAAGATGTGTCTTTTTGATCGTTTACAATGGGCAGCAATTGCACACAACACGGATTTCCTCTATACTCCCGCAGAAAAGCAGGGTGTCATTTTTCAGCCAAACATCCCCGCAAGTTCACTGTCACCAAACAATTGCCACGATAGCCGCTTCCCATATCGGGGCGTTAAAAAAGCCTGTACCATGACCGAAACATCCGACACCATATCCGGGCGCTACAACACCCTTCTCCAGGATGCCGCCGCCTTTTTCGATGAAATGACATCCCACAATCAAAATGTCGTATGGGTTTTCGATTGGCTGAAGCGACGCCTGATCTATGCCAGCCCGGCTTACGAACATGTCTGGGGCCGCCCGCTGGAGAAGCTATACGGCCACCACGAAGAATGGCGCGAAAGCATTCATCCGGATGACCGTGATCCTGCCGAAGCCGCTTTCCGTGCCATCGCCGCCTCACGCCAGAGCGCCTCGCATGAATACCGGATCTTACGGCCCGACGGCACAACGCGTTGGATCGTGGACCGCGGTTTTGCCATTCGCGATGCCGACGGCAACGTCCTCCGGATTATCGGTATGGCCGAGGATATTACCGAACGCCGGCAAGCCGCGCTCGAAACGCAGCGGCGCCAGAAGTTCCTGGAGTCGGTTCTCTATCATGCGCCGGATGCCATTGTCACGCTGGACGATCGCCACCACGTGATTGACTGGAACCCCGCCGCCGAAAAAATGTTCGGATATGACCGTAACGAAACCGTCGGTCGTAATCTTGATGATCTGGTGACGCGTCCGGACGTGGTCGAGGAAGCCAATGCCCGCACCCGTGATGTTATCGCCGGAAAAGTGCTCCAACCGTTCGAGACGGTTCGCTATCGCAAAGACGGTCGCCCGCTTCAGGTCATTGCGGCCGGTTCACCCATCTACGTCGAAAACGACCTGCGGGGTGTCGTCGCCCTTTACACCGACATTACCGTACTGAAGAAGGCCGAAGCCGCTCTGAAGGAAAGTGAAGCGCGCTTTCGTACGGTCTATCGAACCATTCCCGACCCGGTGGCCATCATAAGGGTTTCGGACAGTTGCTGTGTGGACATCAACGACGCTTTTGCATCCCACACCGGCTATTCGCGCCAGGAAATCACCGGCACCACCGCTGGGGAAATCGGCCTCTGGCTTCACACGGAACAGCGGCAACAGATGCTGGCCGCTCTGACGGCGCATGGCGCCGTCAGCAACCTGGAAGCGGAATTTAAAACCCGTGACGGCCGTGTTCGCACCGGCCTAGTGTCCGCCAAGGTCTTCGCCCTCGAGCAGGTGCCGCACGCCCTCGTCATTACCCGCGACATCAGCCACCTCAAAGCGGCCGCCCAGGAGCGCAAAAAACTGGAAGCCCAGCTGCGCCACGCCCAGAAGATGGAAGCGATCGGCACCCTGGCCGGCGGCATCGCCCATGATTTCAACAACCTGCTGATGGGAATCCAGGGGCGCAACTCACTCATGCTAACCGACACGGCCGGTGATCACCCGCATTACGAACACCTGCAGGGGATCCAGGCCTACGTCCGCAGCGCGGTCGATCTGACCCGACAATTGCTGGGGTTTGCCCGGGGCGGCAAGTACGAGGTCCGGCCCGTCGACTTAAACCACCTGGTCGCCGACTCGGCCCGCATGTTCGGACGAACCCACAAGGAAATTCGCATTCAAACCGCTTTCGCCCCAGACCTCCGTGCCGTGGAAGTCGACCCGGGCCAAATCGAACAGGTTCTCCTGAATCTCTATGTCAACGCCTGGCAGGCCATGCCGGCCGGCGGCGATTTGTATCTCAAGACCGCCAATGTTTCGTTTGCGCCCGAGGATATCCGTGCCGCGGACCTGTCCCCGGGCAATTATGTGAAAGTGGCCGTGACGGACACGGGCAGCGGCATGGATGCCGCCACCCGCGACCGTATTTTTGAGCCGTTTTTCACGACCCGTGAAATGGGCCGCGGCACCGGTTTGGGCTTGGCCTCGGTTTTCGGCATTCTGCGCAATCACGCCGGCCAAGTCACGGTTTACAGTGAAAAAGGACACGGCACGACCTTCAATATTTATCTTCCCGCCTCTGAAAAAAGCGCTCAGCAGACACAGACCGCGGCGGGCGATATCCGTCCCGGCAAGGAAACCATCCTGCTGGTGGACGACGAAAAAATGATCCTTGAAGTCGGGCAAAAACTACTCGAAAAACTCGGCTATCGCGTCAAAACAGCCGGCAGCGGCAGGGAAGCGATCGAGCGCTATCGTCGTGAGCAGGATGCGATTGATCTGGTCATTCTGGATATGGTCATGCCGGCCATGGGGGGCGGCCAAACGTACGATGCGTTGAAAACCATGGACCCGGATATCCGCGTACTGCTCTCCAGCGGTTACAGTCTCAACGGCCAGGCCTCCGACATTTTACAGCGGGGGTGCCGGGGCTTCATCCAGAAACCCTTCGATTTGGGGACCCTGTCACGGAAACTGCGGTCGATCCTAGACGAATAGGCTGTACGCCCCCGTGTTCCGTCTCTTTTCGTTGACCGCGATGGTCTTGCGAAGACGCCGCGGCACCCCTCCGGCAGTGTCACAGCACCAGGGATTCGCCCGGTTTCAGAACCGCCACCTTCGCGCTGGTTTCCTGCTCCACACGGGTTTTCCAGGCCATGGCGTCCTGTTGAATAACGTCAAATGTGTCGTAGTGAATCGGTAAAACGCGCGCCGGTTCAATCAATTTAACCGCCCGCAGGCTGTCTTCCGGCCCCATGGTAAAGTTGTCGCCAATGGGCAGTACCGCCAGATCAACACCCTCCTCACCGATTAGCTTCATATCGAAGAACAACCCCGTATCACAGGCATGATAGAGTTTCTTGCCCTGTATATAAAATAGAAACCCGCAGGGATTGCCACCGTAGGATCCATCCGGCAGGGCCGAACCATGGTGGGCGATGGTCAGTTTGACGCGCCCCCAAGGATAGTCGAACCCGCCGCCAATGTGCTGGGGATGCGCTTTTTCCACGCCCTGGGCCAACAGCCAGTTGTGAATTTCGAAATTGGAGATGACCATGGCCCCCGTACGCTGCGCAATGGCAACCGTATCCCCCACATGGTCACCGTGGCCGTGCGACACCAGAATGTAATCCGCCTGGATCGCGTCCGCGGCAATCGGTGCCAGCGGGTTGCCGGTGATGAACGGATCCACCAAAAGCGTAGCATCTCCTGTATCGATGAGCAGACAGGCATGACTTAACCAGGTAACGTTGATGGTCATGGCAAACCTCCTTTGGGCAGGATATGATCGAGTTTTTGGATCAAAACGGCCGCCACGCGGGCCTCATCCTCAATCGTGGACGCCGCGGTGATCGCATCGACACCCTGGTAGGTGAAATCCCACTCCGTGTCGTCCACGGTCATGAAAAGAACGACGCGCTCAGGATCCTGGGCACCGTCTAAAAAAGCTTTCATGGATGGGTTAAAGCGGGACCATCCCAGGCAGGTGTCGATGATCAGCACGGCATCGAAATCTTCGGCTTTCCGTGTTTTCAGGCTTCCGATGTTCACCACCTCGACATTGCCCGACGATTTGTAGTGATCGAACACCCGCCCCCGAACCGCATCTTTGAAACCACTGGCATCGCTGGCGATCAGCAGGCTAAAACGGGCGTTCACCACAACATGGCGCACTTCCGGCACACTCCGGGCGCACGCTGACAGGCTCACCAGCATCGATAGAAGCATCATCGTCATCCAACGACCGGAACAACCGCTCATCGGCCACCTCCTTTCACGCGCTACGAATCGATCTTAAACCCAGCCGCGTATATGACGGTCTAGAAAAAATGAAACGTCGTTCACAAAGCCAAGGTGGGATGCTACGCCTTTTCCGCGGCCGGCCCTGAACCACGGCGGCCTAAATAACCCAGCAGGACCATCGCCCCCAGTGCCACGCCGGCAATGGCGGCGAAAACCATCATCGTCAAACCGATGCCCCATCCCCACCATAAGGGGGCATTGACCAGAACGGTGCCGCCCCCCACAATGGGCAGCACCAGAACGTTCATCAAGGCCAGTTCAAAAGCCACCGGTGTACGAAAATCCGGATCGCTGATGCGCAGCAACAACAAGCCGCAGGACACCGTTCCGGTGACCGTCCCGTAGATGGCCGCCGTCCGCTCCAGCGGAAACTCCGCCAACCGCCGCCCCAGCCATACCACCAGAAGGGTTGTCATGAGGCCGTTGGCCACCGCCATCACGCCTATCGGCACGCCATACTGCCATACAATCTCTAACTGAATCGCCGCCACCGTGGCAACGATCAAATAATCCACCGACCACCCTGTGATGCGGCGCTGAATACCATCGTCCACCAGATGGGCAACGCGCAAGACCTGCATTCCCTTCCGGATAATGAAGGCAACGGCCAGACCGAAAAAAAAGAAAAATCCCCATAGAATAGCCGCCGCGTCGACCGGCATCAGGGTCCCCAACAGACGCACGAGTCCATAGGTCAGGCCGTAGACGATGCCCACCAGTGCCATATGAAACGCCAGGGTATCGACATTCCCGCTATGAAGGGTCAACCGGCCGGCCGATGCATTTGTCGCTTCACGGGGCAGGATACCGGTGATAAAATCCGGTGGCAGTCGGCGAGGCCCATTGGCGGCATGCCCCCTACGAATGCCGCGGTTGACCAGGGGCACGCCTATAAAAAAACTGCAGAAATAGCCGGCCGCTGCAAAGGTGAGACCAATGGTGGCGGCATGCCCGAATCCCAGCGATTCCCATACTTTGCCAATTGACAGGGCCTGGCCCGGCCCCTCATTGAACCCCAGCGGCACCAGGAACCCGAAAGTGGGAAAGAGATCCATCCCGGCCATAGCGAGCAACAGGACGATCAGGCCGCTCAGTATCGCCTGGAGGGGAAACGTCAGGCCCTGCATCAGTGCCATCCACCCGGCGCCCCGCAGCTTGCGCCAGCCCCGGCTGGAACCTTTCGTTGCCGCGTTCGGCGTCAAACCGACCGATATGAACGACATGTTAAAAAAATGATAGGCCAGGGCTTCGATGGTGGACCTCTCGATCGCAAACCATCCCGTGTGGACGAGCACCAACCCCAGAACCCCGCCCATCAGACAACTGGGAAACAAGAATGTCTGGACAAGACGCACCCTGGCGCGCAGGACAACACCGCACACCAACATGGCGGACAAAAAAACGAAGACCAGCATGGCGTCGAACGGGTATGGCGGCGACATCGTCTATCCTTTCCATGGCGGCCGATCGGACCGTGCCGTCCGTCGCCCCGTTAAAAAACCGCGGCCTCAGCTAAAAAGATTGTTGACGAAGGCAATCAGGAGCTGTTCCCGAACATTCGGGGGCAGGGCATCCAGAACGCCGTTGATCTCCGCCATGCGATGCGGCAGGCCCTCGTCCCGGATACCGGCCAGGGCCAGCATGTCCGCCAACTCATTCTCGGACAAGCCGGCCAGATCGATGCCGTCTAACCCGCTTTGGACCAACTGGACCAGATCCCCGGTCGGCATGGTACCAATCTTTGCCACGCATTTCTTTAGGTCGGCCAGCAGCGCCGCTTCCCGGCCGACGTTCGAGGCATTGATGGACAGGTGAACATGGGCCGGGGAATTGTCAAACGACAGCGCCGGCTGGATATACCAGCCCCGGGCATTCATTTCATCCACGAGGTGAAACACGGAGCCCTGGGTTGTCGTAAAAGAAATCAGGCACATATCCGGCCGTGTCAGCAGTCGCAATCCGTCCATCGCCGCGATACCGTCCGCAATTTTTTGGGTCGCTTCCAATTTCTTGCGGGCAATGTCAAGATAGCCGTCATCGCCGATCGTATTCAGCACGGCCCAGGCGGCCGCCATCGGCCCCCCCGATTTACTGCTCTGGACGGCGTTGTTGACAATCGTGTAGCCGATCCAGTGGGAGCAGGCAAACAGTTGGTGCTTGCGCAGATCCTTGTGGCGGTAGAGCACCAGCGATGCCCCTTTGGGAGTGTAAGCATATTTGTGAAGATCCATGGAAATGGAGGAAACCCCCGGGACCGTGAAATCAAAATCCAGCACCGGGGCCCCCAGGCGGCGAAAATAGGGCAGCAGGAACCCCCCCATGCAGGCATCGGTGTGCAGCCACAAATCATGGTCGAGGGCGATGCGCCCCAGATCCGCAATGGGGTCCACAACGCCGTGGGAATAGGACGGTGCCGACCCCACCAGCAAGATCGTGTTCGGCGTGATCGCCGCTTCGATGGCAGCGGGGTCGGCCCGGAAGGTCGCTGGATCCACCGCGACGCGCACCACGTTGACGTCTAAATAGTGGCCGGCTTTGTGAAAAGCGGCATGGGCCGTGGTGGGCAGGATCATTTCCGGCGCCGTTATCTCCGGTCGGATGGACCGATAGTAATCGCGGGCCGCCTTGACCGCCAGCAGGATGCTCTCCGTGCCGCCGGAGGTAAAGTTGCCCACCACGTCGGCATCACCCCGCAGATGGTGGCGGCCGATAGCCGCCAACTCCTTTTCCAGTACCAGCAGGCTCTGGAACACGGAAAAATCCAGGCCGTTTTCCGATAAAAACATGGTGTAGGCTTGTTTGGCAATGTCCTGCACCGCCTGACCCGGGTCAAAGATATAGCCGAAGACGCGGCCATCCTGCCATTTTATATCGTTTTGACGAAACGCCTCCAGGCGGGAAAACACATCTTCCCGCGACAGGCCTGATTTTGAAAACGATGCCATGATATCATCCTTTAAGATTGGGTCCCCGCCAAGGTTCGCTGCCGGACAACAAATCACCAATAAATTCAGTGCAATAAAATATGGGAACACCCATGCTGTTATCATTGCCGGTGCCGCCACGTCAATCCCGCCACCCATGCTAATCCCGGGAAAAGGTCTCCTTACAATACGAATTTTTCTACAGCGGACACCCCCTTTCCTTCGAACGTTGCCTGAATACGAACATGACCGGCGTGTTCATGTCCACACCACCACTGACAAACAAGGCCTAAAATGATATAGACCGATTCCATGAGAGGGGCTTAACCGAATCCTCGCCGAACAAAGGGGCGTTGCCATCCATGTTTTCCATCGACGCATTTCATCGACAATATCAAACCGAGGAGAGGGAATCGGTCATCAGCCAGCAGCTGTTCCGTTTTCTGGTGCCACAGCGCCTGGATCAATTTTTAGATCCGGATGACCTCTTCCATCAGTTTCCCCTCTGGACCAAAATATGGGAAGCGTCACTGGTGTTGGCCCATCGCCTGGCAGCGACACCACCGGTGGCCGGCCAGCGCTGGCTCGAACTGGGCGCCGGACTGGGTGTCGTGGGCATCGTCGCCGCTGTGTTTCAGCATAACATCACCATCACGGAATATGATGCCCACGCCCTCGATTTCATCAGGGCCAACGCCCATCTAAACCAATGCCCCCAAGACCGTATACAGCAACTGGACTGGCTGCAGCCCGCATTGACACGCCGCTTCGACCGCATCGTCGGGTCGGAATTGATTTACAACGAAAAAGATTTCCCGGCGCTCAACCGTCTTTTCAAGTCCCTCCTGAAGCCTGGCGGTGAAATTTTGCTGGCCGGCGAAGTGCGCCAGACCAACCGCGCCTTCCTCGATTTGATGCAAGCCGATTTTCATATCGAAATCACCCGGAACACCCTCCGTTCCGACGAGGGCCGCGTCGCCATCCTCCTCCTGCGCATGCGTCCCAAAAATGACGGGGCCATATCTTAGGGGCGCTTTTTAAGACCCTGTCTGAAACCGGAAGATCCACAGTAATGGTGACAACCCTTTGACGAGGGGGGCTTCCGTCTTGCAACCATCATGGATGCGAAGATGGAAACCCGCCCGGCCGTGACAAGTCGTACCGACCTTGACTTGCCTCTCGCGATTCCATTTGATATGTTCTTAAATTAATTGCCAATAATTATACCAAATCTATCGAGAGGGAGACCGCAGGCCGAACACGCCATATCACGAAACGGGAAGACCGCAGTCCCCGTGTTCAAGTTTTGCGCCGGAAACACCGATAAGTGACTTTCAAACCACGCCGAGAAACCCGCCGAATGACGGATAGCGCGGCTTTTCGGGTCATCAAGGATGTTGCAAGCCATGCTGTATGATGTTGTTTTTCACGGGGAATTTTCGCCAGAATACGATATTGACGAAGCCAAGGAAAAACTGGCCCGGATTTTCAAGCTGAAGCCTGAAAAAGTCGACACCCTTTTTGCAGGCCAATCCGTCACCATCCGAAAAAATGTGGATGAAACCACCGCCAAAAAATACCAGAAAGCGGCGGCGGGCTGTGGTGTCATTTTTGAACTCGTACCCCGCGATGATCCCGCCGAGACCGCACCATCCTCGGCCGCCGTGGCCGCACGCGATGCGACCATGGTGATATGCCCGAATTGCCATTTTTCCCAGAGCCGCTCCACCACCTGCCTGCAATGCGGTGAATTTCTCATCAAGCCCGCCGAGAAACCTCGGCCGGCTCCGATCGCCAAGGTGACCGTGCCCGTATCGACGGCTGAAAGTGCGGTGGGGTCGTCTAAAAATCTCTGGAAAACGGCACGCATCGGTCTCCTTCTGCTGGTGCTGTTTATCGTCGGCATGAATACCGTCATGACCGGGCGTTGGGCCACCGATTGGGATGAACCCCTATGGGTCGGTATCTATCCTATCAACGGCGACCGGAAGGAGCACATCACCCACTATATCGACAGCCTGGATGAGGAACAGTTCCGGCCCATCGCCGATTTTTTTGCCGAAGAGGCCGAGGCCCACGACCTCCCTTTAATGGAGCCATTCACGATTCGGCTGGCCCCGACGGTGGCGGCGCTGCCGCCGACGCCGCCTCAGAGCCGAAACCCCCTCGCCGTCATATGGTGGAGCCTCAAAATGCGCTTCTGGGTTTATCAGAATGACACGTTTACCGAGGGGCCGTCACCGGACATCAAAATCTTTACGGTCTATCATGATGCCGGCGCCCCCGATCGATTGGAAAACTCTCTGGGGATGCGCAAGGGACTGTTCGGCGTGGTGCATGCCTATGCCGATTATCGACTGGAGCCCAAAAACCAGGTGGTTATCGCCCATGAAATCCTCCATACCGTGGGCGCCCGGGACAAATATGACATGGCAACCCATCAGCCCGTTTTCCCCGAAGGCTATGCCAATCCCGATCGTCTGCCGCTCTACCCCCAGCAGGCAGCAGAAATCATGGGCAGCCGGATACCCCTTTCAAAAACCCAGTCGTCCATGCCGCCCAATCTGAACTACACGGTAATCGGAAAGAAAACCGCGCGCGAAATCAAATGGATCAAATAATGTCACAGGGCTGGACAGAGGCACCTTCTGCCCCCTGGCGAAACAGGAGACCCGATGGGCATCTGGGCGAGATCGACCACCGTTGAAAAGCTGAACACCCGGTCCACCGACACACTCGTCGCGCATATCGGCATAGAATATACCGCTATCGGTGACGACTACATCCAGGCCCGCATGCCGGTGGACAGCCGCACCGTCCAGCCGGCGCGAATTCTGCACGGAGGCGCCTCGGTGGTCCTGGCCGAAACACTGGGCAGCGTGGCGGCCTATCTTTGCATCGACCCGACCCAAAAGATGGCGGTGGGGATCGAGATAAACGCCAACCATGTGCGGTCGGTCCGTGACGGGTATGTCACCGGCACGGTCAAACCGCTGCATATCGGCCATTCCACCCAGATCTGGCAGATTCACATCCGGGACGACCAGGAACGCCTGGTCTGCATCTCTCGCATCACCCTGGCGGTGCTGGACATACCATAGCTGCCATCCGGGGGACAAGCTCTTCATGCGGCATACGATCCGGCACACCATGTTTCTCCTGTAGCTGCTGACCCGCGCCGCCGGGGCAGGTTCGATTGATAAGTGGGTCGACGATCAAGGCGTTGGGCACTATTCCGATGCGGGTTTTGCACCGCAGGTCTTTGATTAGGCGCTAACGGGTTTTTAATCCCCGGTCCCGAAAGCGCTCCACGGAAAAAGGAAAGGATGTCAATTAGGATGACGCCAAACCGGCCGGACCTAAAGCGCCTTTTCAATCCCAAAGCCATCGCCGTCATCGGGGCCAGCAACCGGGAAGGCAGCATCGGCGGCATCATCTTCGAACGCCTGATCCCGTCCCTGCGTAAATTGTATCCGGTCCACCCACGGGAATCCCACATCATGGGTTACGCGGCCTTTACCGAAATTGCCATGCTGCCGGAGGGCATCGACGTGGCCCTGCTGGCCACCGGGGCCGAAGCCGCCGTCGCCGCAGCCGAGGCCTGTGCGGTCAAAAAGATTCCTTTCCTGATTATCGTGGCGGGCGGCTTCGGTGAAACCGGGACAGCGGGAGCCCGGCTTGAAGCGCGCCTGCAGGAAATTGCCAGCCGTTTCGAGACGCGGATCCTGGGGCCCAATTCGCTCGGTGTTTTTATCCCCGGGGAGCGGCTGGACACCATTTTTGTAGAGCATGGCGACAAGGCCCTGGGAAACGGCGGCGGGGTGGCCTTCATCACCCAGAGCGGCTCGGTGGGGGTCGAAGCGCTGGGCTTGGCCAGCAACACCGGCTACGGTATGCGCGCCTTTGTCGGATTGGGCAACAAATGCGATCTCGATGAGCTCGACTTTCTCGATTATTTTGGCCGGGATCCGGAAACGACCTGTCTGGCCTTCTACCTCGAAAGCATCGCCCACGGCCGGCGATTCCTGGAAAGGGCCCGTCAGGTGACGCCTCACAAACCGGTCCTCGTGCTGAAGGCCGGCCGCACCGCCGCCGGCGCCCGGGCGGTCAGCAGCCATACGGGCCGCCTGGCCGGTATGGACGCCGTGGTCAGTGGCGCATTCCGACAATACGGCATCCAGCGGGTCCTCGATGACGAAGAGCTGTGTGATGCCTCCAAGTGCTTGGCCATGCTGCCGCCGGCGCGCGGTCCGCGCGTCGCCGTCCTGACCCCCGCCGGCGGGTTCGGGGTCATGGCCGCCGATTACATCGAAGCCGACCAGCGCGGTATGCCGCTCAGCATGGCCGTGCTTGCACCGTGCACCGTCCGCCGCATCCGTGACGCCACTTTTCCCTTTGCCGCCTGCGAAAACCCGGTGGATCTAACGGCCAGCGCCGACGATGGTATGTTCGGACGCAGTCTCGACGCCCTGATCGAAGACGACGGCGTCGACATCATTATCTGTACGGCTTTCTTTGCCCCCCCGGCGATTTCCGACGGCCTCATCGCCGAAATCGCGGCCCGGGTGCCGCGCAGTCCTAAACCGCTGATCACCTTCACCCAGTATGGCCCGTTTACCGATCTCTACCTGCGCCGTTTTCACGATGCTGGTGTCGTGGGTTTCCCCTCCGTTAGCCGGGCGGTCCGGGCGGCCCGCTTCCTGGTGGAACGGACCCGCATTCTGGCCGCCTTGAAGGAGCAGCCTTGAACACCATCCTGGATCGATGGCGCACCGAACTGAGCGTCCCCGACCGCCCCGACGAATACGAAGTCAAACGCCTGCTGTCGCGGCTGGGGCTAAATGTGCCGCTTGGTATCCGGATAGGGCCGGCGGAGATCGATGGCGTGCCGGAATTTTCAGGGCCATTCGTGGCCAAAGTATGCTCACCGGATATCGTTCACAAAACCGATCTCCACGGCGTCCACCTGAACCTGGGGCCGGAAGAGCTGGCGATGGCGCTGGGCGCGCTGCGTGACGCGTTCCCCGAAAGCGCCATCCTGGTCGAGCAGATGGTGTCCTTCGACGGCCCGGAAATGATTGCCGGCGGATTGATCGACCCCGGATTCGGGCCCGCCGTCATGGTCGGCGCCGGTGGCATCCTGACGGAAATCGCCCATGATGTGGCCTTTCGTCTGGCCCCCCTCGACGACGCCGAGGCCCGCCGCATGATAGAAGAACTTAAAATATGGCCGGTATTCGAAGGTTATCGCGGTTTGCAGCTGGACCCGGCGGCCTTGGCCCGGCTGATCGTCTCCGTGAGCCGGCTGGTGGACGCCCTGGGACCGCGTTTCGATCAGCTGGACCTGAACCCCATCGTCTGGAGCCATGCCCGCTGGATGATCCTGGATGCCAAGCTTTTGCTGCATGCCGTCATGTGACAGTAAAAAATGGTGATTTCCGAAGGGGGAGACCCTGAATGTCATCACCATCTTGAATGGCTGGGCCTGGTCTCGGCGCACGAACGGCGAAAGCGGATGGGTGCCGTTGCGCAATCTGGAACCACGCCCCGTCTCTAAAACCTAATCCCGTCGGTCCGGAAACAATCGCCATGCTGGAAGCCATGAAAATTCTGGTCCCCGTTGCCATCATCGGTATCGCCCTCCTGTATATCTTTCAGGGGG
>Ga0180430_10002208_pt1 | contig 17876 bp, 16 predicted proteins | sample SS_ome_9_FD_132999 | JGI IMG/M metagenome (GOLD analysis project Ga0180430, IMG submission 132999) | Hypersaline lake sediment archaeal communities from the Salton Sea, California, USA - SS_1_S_2 metaG | ecosystem: Environmental > Aquatic > Non-marine Saline and Alkaline > Hypersaline >... | reverse complement strand
GCGCTGTTCCATATGAAGATCGCAAAGTTGAAGACATTTGTATCGTTGATCTTGATGGAAATATCGTTGAGGGGCAGTGGAAGCCTACCAGCGAAACCCCGCTGCACCTTATTTACTATAAAAAACGATCAGATATTAATGCGGTAATCCATACCCATGCCCCCAAGGCGACCGTATTTGGAGTTATTGGCACCGAACCTATGCCGATGGTCTTGAATGAAGCATCTATGGGTATCGGTGGGGCAGTACCAATTGCGTCTTATGCCAGACCAGGCACTGACGATTTGGCTGAAGTGACTTGCGAAGCAGTTGGTGAAGGGTTCGCTGCCATCATGGCCCATCATGGCCTGATCACAGTTGGTCCAACCATCGACCTGGCTTATGTTGCAACTGTCGCGGTGGAATCAACCGCAAACACGATTATTTTGGCGCGGTCTATGGGTAAGGATCCAATAACGATGCCGGATGATGAAGTTATAGCTCTAAGGAAAATGCTTTTGGAATATAAACCACGCTAAGCGTAATTTACTCCGTTTCACTCCTTTGAAGCAAGGTCCTGATTCCTCTGATAATCCAGGGAGGTTTCAGGATCTTGTTTTAAAACGAGCAAAGCGCAGCTATCGTTCAGTTTCCCTCACTAAAATAATGTAAAGGGGGATTATGGGAGAAAATGCCAGTATAACGATTAAGTACGATAAGGGGTTATCGCTCCAGGCCCCAGCCGGGAGAGTTCCAAATAGATAGACGACGGCAGAGGAAAGAGCGATAGTCAGTGAAATGATCCCGATAAGTACTTTGTGTTCTCCCTTTACAAGATAAGAAAAAGAATAATAGATACCTAAGCAGGCCGCTACCACATCAGCAGCAGCCATCCCCATCATAAACGGGATCACGGATGGAGCCCATCCCCCTGGAGGAGGAGAAGCTGGAAAAGGAACCCTTCCACTTTGCAGCAGGATCAATCCAGCTCTCCCCAGGAAAACCAGATGTGACGCCTGCAAAATGGCATAATACCCTGTCAGATATTCTAGCCATTTAGTCGTTTTCTGCTCATCCATGAGTATTTCCTCCAGATACAAAAGCGACCAGGCAGCCATGGGCTTTTGGTCGCTATCATCTACTAGGTATTATGAGAAATCAGCAGGATCAGCCGCCGAAATTAGATAGTACAGCACCTAATCCAGCAGTCCCAATACCAATCACACTGGAAACAATAGCAGTGATGATCAGGATCGCAAACCACCCAAGCACAACTGTCACTAATGTCTCGGTAGTATCAAGGTCAAGAGCTTCCTGAACGCCAAAGAAACCGACTACCAGCGCCCAAATGCCACCAGCTAAACTGATCAACCAGCCGACACATGGAATGAACCTCAATAATTCCAGCAGCCTGGGGGCGCTTGCGTAGCCAAGGACTCTCAGCAATTCTCCCGGATCTGCTTCACCCTTGAACATATTCGTACCAATGAAATGAGTTACATAGGCCCATATATAATAATTTGCTACACCGAGTCCAGTTGTTACCAGAAGAGCCAGGATTGCCCGGCCGAAACTTTGAGCCATAACGCTGCTGAGAAACGCCCCAATACCACTCACCACCGAGACGATGACCACAATCACCAACGCCTCCTGGTTAAGGCTGGTATCCGCTTCAGCTTCCTTAAAGAACTCACGGTCCAACATGACAGCACGCATTATTCTTTTGATCACAACGTTCATCAATCCTCCCTTTTCCAATGAATGATTAATTCTTGAATAGTTTACTCTCGCCTGTTCTATACGGCAAGGAATTCCGATCGTTAGACTAAGATCTTCCAATCCCTTTCAAGAGCTGTTTCCTTTAACTTCTTATCCGGATATACTGCGATAGCCTCAAGGGCATTTTCCAAGAGCGGAATATCAGCGAATGTATCTCCCAAAGCAACATCGATCTGCTGGTCTCCGATCAAAGCCCGCAATCGTTCTAGTTTCACTTCTCTCGAAGTGAGCTTCATATCCAGCTCCAAGCCTGTGCCTGTGATAGTGATAGGCGTACCGATCCCAGACGTATTATCACTGCCGATCCTGCTGGCAAATTTTCGCACCGCTGGTTCATAAGCGGCACTGATAACGATGATCCTGGCGCCAGCCTGGTGATACCCTTTCAGCAAATTGACCGCTTTGTCCCGTTTCTTCGGCCAGAGCTCATCTTCAACTACAGAATCCATGATTGTGTCCAGGATATTTTGGTTTGGTCCGGAAACCAAACTCAAGACCCGGCGCATGTTTATATCCCCCCAGATATCTATCTTCTTCAATCCGAGTTTGACCTGCAAATAGGACAAGAATAATCCCAGGATAAAGCCAGCAGGGTAGGACTCCGGCTGATTCTTTTTCACCCAACGAGCCACAGCCAGGATAGGAGAACCCATGGTCAGCGTACCATTCAAGTCTGAGGCTACCAGCATATGACGACCTGTATTGCGTATAGTATTCTTAGCAATTGACCCAATATTCCCCGCAGAAGAGCGGGGGATTTCAATACGAAAGTCCTCTATCCGATATATTCTTGATGGATCTTCGCCATCCAGTCTGGAATAGGAATGTCCTGAGGACATTTTTCCAGACATTCGCCACATTCAATGCAGAGATCAGCTTTGTTCTCTGCCGGTACCCACAACTGATAATCGGTTTTCGCGGCTTCTAATTTATCATACATAATCCCATCATTATAGATTTTTAGAATGCGAGGAATATCAACACCTTCAGGGCATGGCATACAATATCCACAATTTGTGCAGGGAATCAACTGGAATCCCTCATATGTCTTCTTGGCTTTTGCTACCAGATCAAGTTCTTCTGTGGACAAGGTGCCTACACCGGATCTTGAAGCGCTATCAATATTCTCCTGGACCTGCTGCATGGAACTCATTCCACTTAACACCAGAGATACTTCTGGCAAATTCCAGAGCCATTGTAAAGACCATTCAGCTGCGGGTCTCTGAGTTTCAGCTCGGTCCCAGATATCTTGAACTGGCTGGGGGGGATCTACCAATCGACCGCCGCGCAGCGGCTCCATGATCACGACTCCCATTCCCTTAGCCGCTGCATACTTTAATCCTTTCGTGCCGGCCTGGTAATCCACATCCATGAAATTATGCTGGATCAAGCAGAAATCCCACTTTTGATAAGCATCTACGATTGATTTAAAAACTGAGTGTTCGTCATGAAACGAAAATCCAATATTCTTGATCCTGCCATCTGCTATCGCTTTCTCAACCCATTCCAGAACGTCAAGGTCATAAATGGCCTTCCAGAGCTTTGCATTCAAAGCATGAAGCAGGTAAAAATCGATTTGTTCTGTCTTGAGTCGTTCCAGCTGCTCGTTAAGATAGAGATCAAAATCTGAAGCTTTCTTGATATTCCAGCTCGGTAACTTTGTCGCCAGTTTAACCTTTTCGCGGTATGCGCCTTCCAGGGTCTTTCCTACAAAACTTTCACTGGTTCCACCATGGTAGGGATAAGCTGTATCAATATAATTTACACCCTGGTCAATGGCGTGCAAAAGCATATCCGCTGCGGGTTTTTCATCTATTCTGCTCGAATCTCCATCAATGATCGGGAACCGCATGCAACCGAAACCCAGGGCTGATGCTTTCCAGTCCAAACTTCCAAATTTCCGATATTCCATAAATAGCATTCTCCTTATTCTTCGAATATTTCGAAATACCCTTTATCCAATTCCTCATCGCTGAGATGAGCATATCTTTGTGTCACTTGAATATTCTTATGCCTGGCAAGCTTCTGTGCTAGTTTAATATTCCCGCCAGATCCTTGCAATACTTCCGTTACAAAAAAATGCCTGAATGAGTGAGGTGTGATCGTTCCTGCCGCCTCGTCTCCTAATGCCTCTCTGACACGCTGCGCGATGATATTCCTACCCGTTGTCGTGCTGATCGGTTCTACGCGATCTCCAGCGCCTAAATCGTGCCTGGCGAATAGAGGCAGGGATGATAGAGATCTTCCGTAAGCTCCATCGCTTTCTGCTCTGGTATTAATATAATCGCGCAGTGCGATCAAGGCCCGAGTAGAGAAGCGGACCACGGCTTCCTGGTTGCCTTTTCCTATGATAACAGCCTTTCCTTCCTGCCAATCCAGATCTCCTCTGCGTAAATTGCATGCTTCATGGACCCTTAAACCTGTGTCAGCTAGCGTTAGGATAAAAGAACGGTCCCTGAGGAGCTGTAAACGCTGTCTTTTTGTTTCCACAGGTACCAAATTGAGAGATTTCGCATAGCTTAACACTTCAAGGATATCATCCTTAGGAAATTGGGGTAGGCGCTGACCAGTTCGCCTGGAACGACGCTTTATCAACATTCTCAAACGAGGCAGGTTGATATCCGCCAATTTTTCAGCAGCCAGGTATTCATAAAACCCGGTGGCCGCTGTAATATAGAGCTGCTCGGTATTGGGTGAGTATGGTTTCAAATCAGCTGCAAAATCAGCGATAAAACTCTCTGTAAGCCGTTCTACTGGATCTTCTTCCGGATTTCCACCATGCTTTACCCATGATTCCAGGAAAGAGCGCATGGCGTTAGTATAGGTGCGGGCAGTATTCTCACTACGAGATAAACCGACACCATCCAGGTAGTCCTGCACAGATTGATACAGGGTGAAAGAAGTGCTTTTTGCAAAAATAGGGCGATCCTCCCTCAAATTATTATGCTTGCGATAATAATACTTATCACAACCATTGAGATTTTAAGTGATTTTTCCCCATTCGTCAAGCCCCTCCTCCAAAACTCTCTTTGCAAATTATTTCAACGATTTCCTATATTCCGTTTGCGTCATTGCCCTGCTTTGCCACGTTGTATCAGCCCAGAATTTTAATTATTAGAACATCAAATTAGAACAAATGTGCTATACTATCCATATGAGCGACATAGAGAGACTTGGATTATTGACACGGCAAATGCACCTGGAACCTGCAGAAGACAGTCATCTGGACCCCTTGCCCCCAGGTGGTCGCGAAGCAATTACAATAAAGCGTGCAATACTACCCAATGGCAAGAGAATCAAATTACTGAAAACCCTGTTAAGTTCCTATTGTGAAAAGAATTGCCATTACTGCCCATTCCGATCGCAGCGTGATATACCCAGAGCTGCTTTCACACCAGAGGATTTCGCTGGCTTATTTATTTCATTGTATAGGAGTGGTTTTGTTGAAGGTATTTTCTTGAGTTCAAGTATCTTTGATGGTGCTGTGCGAACCCAGGATAAACTCCTTGATACAGCTGCGATATTGCGGGAAAAATATCATTATGAGGGATATTTACACCTCAAAATCATGCCAGGAGTTGAGCGTGCCCAGGTTGAACAGGCAATGCAGTTAGCTGATCGCCTCTCTGTTAATCTTGAAGCCCCTCATTCAGACGCTCTAGCTAACATCGCTCCCCAGAAAGATTTAGAAGCGGATTTGCTTGCTCCCCTAAAATGGATCGAGGATATTCGTAGTTCAATACCTCCAGATCAGGCATGGCAGTGTAAATGGCCTTCTTCAACAACTCAATTCGTGGTTGGCGCTGCAGGTGAAAGCGATCTGGACATTCTAACCACAACAGCTCATTTACACAAGAACAGCGGAATATCGCGAGCATATTTTTCCAGTTTCAATCCCTTTCAAGACACACCTCTGGAAAATGCTCTCCCCTCCCATCCTCGCAGGGAGTTCCGTTTATATCAGGCATTTTTCCTGCTTCGGGATTACGGTTTCAAAATCGAGGAACTGAACTACCAGGGTAAAGGCAATCTCACTTTGGATAAGGATCCAAAATCAAGCTGGGCAGATCTGCATCTCCTCCATAAACCCATAGAAATCAATCATGCTCCTCGGGAGCAGCTGCTCCGCATACCCGGCCTTGGCCCAAAGAGAGTAGAGATAATTCTGAAACTGCGGCGACAGGAACGGCTGAATTCCTATACCAGACTGAAAAAGCTCAGACTCATCACAGATAAAACGACGCCCTATATCCTTGTTGATGGCAAATCCCCTGCCCGTCAATTATCACTTTTCTAGGTTCTCATACCAAACAGGATCTCTGAAATCCTGGATCTCCAATTTATATCCATCTGGATCATAAAAGAAGAAATGGTAAATCTTGTATCTTTGGTTATAGCTAGGCGGCTCTGGAACTTGAACACCGTTATTGATCAAATATTCATACCATTCATCTACCTTAGAAGTTACCAGGGTGATGATCAGATTATTTGCCGAATCCGAATTCTGATCTCTGACACAATATCCCAATAATCCCCCACCCCCCTTATTTGTCTCAACTATCCTGCAAGATCCCTGATCAAGGCGAAGAGGAAACTTAAGCATCTCTTCATAAAACATCCTTGAATTTTCCAGATCTGACACATAGATGAATGTGATCATCTCGTCAAAGTTCTCTTTGCTCATAAACACCCTCTCAATTCTCCTGACTCTACTATAACATTGACATCTACTTAATAAACAAAAAAGGACCCGTTAAGCAAATTGGCAGGGTCCTTCATTATTTGTTCTCGAAGTTGTATTCCTTAGGGCCAGGTTCCTTCTTGAAATTCATGAAGCAGAGATTCAATTGACCCTGGTTCTTTTTCAAGCCAAACGAATCCTTCCCAATCGGGTATATAGAGAGAGTCCTTCGGTATCCTGCCAAATCTCACATCATTAAAATCCGTTTGAGCAGCCAGGCACAAGAATTGGCTCAGTTCAGCCAAATGCATGTCTGTCAACACATTCCCCTTATATAAACCGATCAACTCGGGGATTTTCGGTATAGTGGATAAACTGAATATTTGCTTAAATAAACCCTTCATAATAATCGCATGTCTGTCTACCCGATCAACTGAATTCTTTGGATCCCTGTAGCGAGCATACAGCAGTGCACTCTGACCGGAAAAGAAATAACCACCTGTGGGATATTTTGGGTGGTTCGGCTGGTGAAAAGAATAAACCGGAGCCGGATTATATACTTCGATACCTCCAATAGCATCCACAACGTCCCGAAACGTCCTCATATTCAAAACGATATAGTGGTCGATCTCAAGACCCCAGTTGTGTTTCATGGTTTCAGCCATCAATCCAGCCCCAAATCCTTCACCGGAATAATAGCCCATTCCCTCTGTCCCGAAGAAATAAGCCTGGTTGAGTTTCCCATGAGTTCTTCCATTATCTTCAGTGACATCCGGAATTACAACCCAAAGGTCTCTCGGAAAACTAACCACGCTCACATCTTGGTTTTGAAAATCCACTCTCAAAACCATCAAGGAGTCTCCCAGCCCATACAGGTATCCTGCGCTACTAGTATCTGTACCTATAACAAGGACATAAACTGCTTCTTCGGGACCGTTACAAATCCCATCTTGTTGACCGGCGGCAGATACAGGAGTTACAAAAAATACAGAGGAGAATAAACATGTAATTAATAATCCGTAGATCAATTGTTTCATACTCGTCACTCCCCCACTCCAGCGAGCGCGCTATTAATAAAATCATTCAACAAAACCAACGGATCGGGAGTTTGATCCGGTTGAATTAATTCAAAACCATGGTTTTCAATATACCCATAATCCACTGCTGCCACACCAGGCAGATCTGCACAAGTCTCAACAGACGCATCGTCCCTCAATCCATACAAACATTGAACCGGTATTGGGGGATCTAAGCCTACAAGGTAGCTGGCAAGCTCATCATACGGCAATGTCAAGAGAGAGGCTGGTGATATGGAGAAACTACCATTACAAGCACCAATTCCCACCTGATTCATCCAGGTACAGCCGTATAAAGCACCATCAGCACCTATCGAAGTACCTACAGTGATGATCCTCTCTTTGTCAACCCCCTGCAGCTTAGTAATTGTTAACATGGTTGCTTCAACATCCAGCAGCCATTCTCCTGGTGAATAGGTACTACAACCATCCTGGCAGCCTCGAAAAGTCAGAGTAAAGACACCCAGGGGCTCTCCAGATTGAAAATCAGGGAACCAGTCAGAAGATTTCCAGGCATGGTTATAATCTGGCGCTCTCACTAACTGATCACGATCCTGCAGCCATAAAGCAATCTGTTCCCATTCTGTCATGTCCCCTCTCGCCCAGTGGAACAGAACAATCAGCGGCGCCGGGTTCTCTGAAGCTGGGTAGTACATACCTTCCAGGTCTACACCATCTTCAGTGGTGAAAGAAATTACTAGCGGTTCAGAATCCAAGATAACAATTGGGGTTACTGAAGGTGTATAAGTTGGCTCAGGAGTAAATATCAAGATTGGTGCAGGAGTATCTGAAGGCAATAATGTTGACTGTCGAGTGTTAGAGCCTGATGGTGCTGAATCAGAAGATCCAGGTCTTATCGAGCAAGAACTCTGACAGACAGTAAAAAATAGTATCAGCACAATAGGAATATACTTATTCATCAATTAGATCATAAATCCAATAATCTTTACTTACAAATCACAGCTTTGTTAGGGGAAAATAATAAGCCCTGATCTGTCGGGGCGTACAGACCAGGGCATTATTACTAATTTATGAGAATCATCTTTGCAAATCCAGGTAGGGCGGATTTTTGAAATTCTCTTCATCGTTGAAGTCGATATCAATCTTTGCTCCGCCGCTTACTTCAACGTTATTGCCAATCGGTTGGATATTGTATAGCTATGTCCGCTTCTGAGCTACCGGGAAATTCCGAATCTGGTTGCAGCATCGCGATTTCCCAGGCTATCCATATATTACGGAAATCCTCAAGCGATATAATGGATCGCAACTTCATATCTGGCAGCTTCCCTGGTAGCTGCAATCGCCATAGAACTGGTGAACATTACCCTGCCAGCGATCTGTTGAAGACAACGGTTTCCTGCTCAGAATAATTCCTCAGATAAATTTAATAAAAAAAATAATTTGTCGCAAAAATAATATACTAAAGATACTCTAGCAAGAGAAATAATGTAAGACAACCTTTCATAAATGACTGTGAATAAACGCAATAAACAACCAACCTGACAATATTGTTAGGATGGTTGCTTCACTTGAAAGGATTTCAGTTTACAGATTGTGAAAAATAGAGAAGCAGGATAACGCTGCTTACCAGAAAAGGTCCATATGGAAGGGCTTGATTTGCCTGGTATTTCTTTCTAAGGATCTGCACAATGAGAAAGAATCCACTCACAATGCCACCCAGAATTATAGCAACAAAAATACCCGCTACCACGCCTGGCCAGCCAAGCAGCAGGCCTATTACTCCGGCAAGATTGACATCGCCAAAACCCAGAGCAACCTCATCAATTTCAATACCCCGTCTCCGTGACAAGAATTTAATGAACAGATTGCCCAGCAGATAAAAAACCAGCATGATCCCAAAACCGGCTGCTCCACCAATAATAGTGTTCAATACCCCATGATTGATACTCCCGAAGATCATTCCCAAGATCGCACCAGCTATACTGACTACATGCAGGATCAAGCGATGCTCAAGGTCAATAACAACCACAAGGCCAAAAATAAACAACCACAGAATCCCTCCCCACAAACCCAGGTTCGGGGGTGGAAAATAATACATCATGCCTGCTAGCAGTGGTCCCGTTACCAAGACAATCCAATGCCTGGCCGAAGAGCCTGCTCCACACTTCAAGCAGGGTTTTAGTAAAAGATAGTTCTTAAGGTTTAGATCAGACTGACAATAAGTGCATTTTGGTCGGCTGAACTTCCTGCTAATAGGCAGAACATCGCTGAGATAATTGATGATCAACCCACAAATCCATCCAAGAATAACTGCAATGAGTAAAGTTACCATGCACGTATTATAATTTATTGGGCAGGATTCGGATGCTTTTTTAGAAACTATGAAACCAAAGGTGATCGCTCTGCTAACTGATTTTGGAAATGATGACCCTTATGTTGGGATTATGAAAGGTGTGATATCCGATCTCGCCCCTGGCACTCAAACTATAGATATCACTCACCAAGTCCCTTCAGGTGATATTCAGCGGGGGGCCTTTGTTCTTTGGCAGACCGCAAATGACTTCCTCAAAGATACTATCTTCTTATGCGTTATAGATCCTGGTGTTGGCTCAGATCGCAAAGGGTTAATCCTCCAAAAGAATGGGAAGATATTTATCGGGCCGGATAATGGCCTTTTTACTTACATCCTTTACAACTCCCAATTCTCTTGCTGGGAATTATCCAACCCTCAATACCAAAAGGAGGCTGCCTCAGCGACATTCCATGGCAGGGATGTTTTCGCACCCGCGGCAGCGTATGCAGCGAGGTACATTTCAGGGAACCAATTTGGAAATAAAATTAGTGATCTATGTTGCTTGAGGACACCTATCCTTAATTTTGAAGAAAAGTCCCTCAATGGAGAGATCCTTTCCCATGACCATTTCGGAAATCTTTTCACCTCGATTGGCCGGTTGAGGTACCAGAACAAGTCCCTCGTGATTCGTTCATGGATTGATGCTGTAGAATTGGTTATCGCTGACATTTCCTCAATACGAATAAAAGTCAACGATCAAAACCTTCCTTTGATAAAGACTTATTCATCCGTTGAACCAGGTATGTGCGCTGGCCTAATTGGCAGTACCGGCTTGCTGGAGATCGTTGCTAATCAAGCATCTGCAAAATCCCTTCTGGGATTGAAAAAAGGAAACGCTGTATCCTTGCTCTGGGATTAAGCCAAAGACACCTACCCGTAAGGGAAAGATATGGTAAAACTAAGGTCGATCTCATCTAGTAACAAAAGGATTACTTATGGATAAATTCATAATCCAAGGCGGCATTCCCCTTCAAGGAGAGATCACTCCATCTGGTAATAAAAATGCAGCCCTTCCCCTTCTGGCAGCCTGCATCCTGACCAAAGAGCCTGTCATCCTCCATAATTTACCTGAAATCAATGATGTCAAAGCCATGCGAGATCTTCTTGTAAGCATTGGTGTTGAAGTGACCCATCTTGGCAATCATTCCTGGCAAATCCATGCCAACAAGATCCACTGTTCCAATCTGGATCCGGAATTGTGTACGAAGATCCGAGCTTCTATCCTGCTAGCCGGGCCAATCATTGCCAGAACAGGTGAACTCCAGCTGCCCCCTCCTGGTGGAGATGTCATAGGCCGCAGAAGGCTGGATACACACATACTAGCCCTGGAAGCACTTGGAGTAAAGACGATTTACCAAAAAGAGCATAAGATCTTCGAATTCACAACCGACAAATTGGTTGGGACTGAGATCCTCCTGGATGAAGCAAGCGTAACAGCAACAGAAAATGCAGTTATGGCTGCAGTACTTGCAGAAGGTGACACTATCATCCGCAACGCAGCGTCAGAACCTCATGTCCAGGAAGTGTGTCAGCTTCTGAATATATTGGGAGGAAAGATTACCCAGCTAGGATCAAACACTCTCCATATTCAAGGTGTCACAAATCTGGGTGGAGGCGAATTCACTGTCGGCCCCGATTACCTGGAAGTAATCAGCTATGTAGGAGCGGCTGTTGTGACTGGAGGAGAGATCACAATCCGGAATGCTGGGCCAGAATACCTGGGAATGATCTCACAAGTGTTTCAACGCCTGGGAGTCAGCTGGGATGTTAATGGTGAAGATCTGTTCGTCCCGGCGGACCAGAAAAAAATCATTAAGCCCGATTTCAAGGGCGCAATCCCGGAGATTTCGGTCATGCCCTGGCCTGCTTTCCCCTCCGACCTGATGAGCATCGCGATAGTGGTTGCAACCCAATCCGCAGGGAACGTTCTGTTCCATGATTGGATGTACGAAGGCAGGATGTACTTCACAGATAAATTAACCAGCATGGGTGCCCAGATCGTTCTTTGTGATCCGCACCGCTGCATCGTAAATGGGCCATCTGATCTCTTTTCAGGTAATGTTGACAGCCCGGATATCCGTGCCGGACTTGCGCTCGTTCTGGCTGCTCTGGCCGCAAAAGGTGAGTCTGTCATCAGGAATGTGGCCCAGATCGATCGTGGGTATGAAAGGATCGATCAAAAGCTGCGCTCACTGGGAGCAAATATCGTTCGGGAAAATTAATTATGGCTCTTCGAGATGAAATTCTTGAACAACAGAAAGTTATCAGTAATCTTCTCGAGGATCAAGCAGATCCAATTCGAACCATTGCCAAATCGATCGGCAAACCAGCCAGTATTTTCATAGCAGCCCGGGGAACATCTGATAACGCAGCACGCTATGCGAAATATGTCTGGGGTTATAACAATCAAATTCCGGTTGCCCTGGCCGCACCTTCTCTTTTCAGTGTTTATCATCAACCTCCCATATTGGGCGATAATCTAGTTGTAGGGATCAGCCAATCCGGAGAATCACCGGATCTTCTCGCCGTTCTTGCGGAAGCAAATCGACAGGGCTGTAAAACACTTGCAATCACCAATCAAGCTGAATCTCCCCTGGCGCTGGAAGCAGATTTCCTGATCGATGTCCAAGCAGGACCAGAACTATCAGTCGCGGCCACGAAATCCTACACAGCCCAGCTGGGAGCCATTGCCATGTTATCGGCAGCCTGGGCAGAGGATTCAAATCACTGGGTTCAGCTGGCAGCAATTCCTGAATTCATCTCGAGCCTGTTTGAACAGGAAAACCAGATCCAGACCTATGCCTCACGTTATCGTTATATGGATCAATGTGTTGTGCTTGGCAGAGGCTTTAATTATGCCACTGCATTTGAATGGTCCTTAAAATTGAAAGAGCTCACGTATGTCGTTGCCCAACCCTATTCATCAGCTGATTTTCTCCATGGCCCCATAGCTCTGGTATCAAGCGGATTCCCTGTTTTTGCAGTTGCCCCGCAGAGTGAAGTGCTGGAGAATATAGCTGACTTATTAAAAAGGTTAAAAGATACCCATCGGGCAGAACTATTCATTATCTCGGAAAATCAAGATTTGCTGCAAATCGCTGATTGTCCTTTGCCGCTGCCGCAAGGAATCCCAGAATGGTTATCTCCATTAGCTGCAATTATTCCTGCCCAGCTGTTCAGCTATCATTTAACCTTGATCAAAGGCATCGATCCGGATATGCCGCGCGGGTTGTCAAAAGTGACTCTGACTAAATAGCAAATATTTAATCTCAGATGGTAAAAGGTTTAATCAGATATGTATAATCTCAGCTATTTGATCTCTCAAATCCAGAGCTCTCCTACTCTGGCATTAAATGACATCGCAAACCAGCTTAGAGCAAGCGGCGCAGATGTCATTAACCTGGGTATCGGTGAACCGTTGAATGACTTCCCGGACAGCGTCCTTGCCAGCACTAAGAAGATACTCGATACTCGACAGATAAAATACAGCCCGACCAGCGGAACGAAATCCCTGAAAACAGCCATCCAGAGCTATACCTTGGACCATTACGGACGTGAACCGGAATTACACAACATCACTGTCACAGTCGGTGCCAAACAGGCAATATACAATTTGCTCCAGGTTTTACTGGACCCGGGAGACGAGGTGTTGATGTTCAAACCCTACTGGGTCAGCTATCCAGAGATGGTTAAATTGGCACGGGGAGTACCAGTTTTCGTTGAGACGAATAATGAATTCATGCCCGATATGGAAATAATCAAAGCTGCACTAACAGAGAAAACCCGGGCAATCCTGCTTAACACTCCCAATAATCCTACCGGAGCAGTTTATCCTCCAGAACTTGTAGCCGCCCTGGTTGACCTGTGTGAGACAAAAGAGATTTTCCTGATTATGGACGATATTTACCATCAGCTGCTCTTTGAGCCAGCCCAATGGGTCCCGGGGTATGTCTTCACATCCAAAAAATTTGACAAATCACATTTGGTTATCATTAACGGAATTTCCAAAACTTATGGTATGACAGGATTTCGAATTGGCTGGGCAATAGGGCCGAAGCCTATAATCCATGCTATGAACAAGATCCAGAGCCACTCTACGTCAGGAACCTCATCATTGCTCCAGGAAGCTGCCTTAGGCGCCCTTACTGAAAGCGGAGACTCTCTGCCTGAGTTAAAGAAACTCATCAGGACAAACCGGGATATCCTCATCGAAGAACTAAGGAAGATCAAGGGAGTAAAATTAAACGAACCGGGAGGAACGTTCTACTGCTTCCCGGATTTCCGGGCTATTCACAATGATTCCCAGGAGTTAGCCCAGCTTCTATTGGAGAAAGCATATCTGGCAACGGTACCCGGAGCAGCTTTTGGCCAGGAAGGTTTCCTGAGATTAAGCTTTACATGCTCTACTGAGGAGATCGTTGAAAGCACAGCTCGCATACGCTGGGCCCTAGACCCCGAATCTTCTCCTGAGATTAACATTGGCGGGCAAACACTGTTCCGAGATTGGGAGTTATCTAAATAACATGACTAAACACCAAAACACACCTGCAGAGAATTGGGCTGAAGAAAACAAAAGCCATTATGAATTGGATAACCTTGGATTAACTGGTTATAGAAAGGTCTATTGGAACCTGACCAGGGATCAATATTATCAGGAATCCCTATTCAGGAATGAAGGGATAAAAAGCGCTCATGACGCTCTGGTTGTCAGATCCGGGGAGCGCACCGCCCGATCAGCAAATGACAAATTCATCGTCCGTGAATCAGGTTCTGAAGCCGATATCTCCTGGGGAGAATATAATATTCCATATAATGGCGATGATTTCGAAAAAGTATTTTCAAGGATGAAGGCCTTTATCAAGGACAAAGACCTTTTCGTTCAAGATGGAATCGCAGGAGCCAGTCCAGAACACCAGATTCCTATTCGGGTGATTACTAACTTTTCCTGGCAGGCACTCTTCACCAAGAATATGTTTATTACAGATGAGGAAGCGATTTCAGGAAAAGATTTTAAACCTGAATTCACCGTTCTATCCCTACCTGATTTCAAAGGGATACCGGAACTCGAAAAACTCAATTCAGAAACTTTGATCCTGATGGACTTTTCCAAACGCCTGGTTCTTATCGGAGACACCGGCTACGGGGGTGAGATCAAAAAATCAGTCTTCACCGCCATCAATTACTACCTGCCCAAAAAGAATATCCTCACCATGCACTGCTCTGCCAATGTTGGAGAAAATGGGGACTCAGCTCTGTTCTTCGGTTTATCCGGGACCGGAAAGACAACCCTTTCAGCCGATCCTGAACGCTATTTGATCGGTGATGATGAACACGGCTGGGATGAAGAAGGCATTTTCAATTTTGAAGATGGGTGTTATGCCAAGGTGATCGATCTTTCCAGCACTGCGGAGCCTGATATTTTCGCCTGTACCAGGAAATTTGGAACCATTCTCGAAAACGTGGTGTTGGATCCTGAAACCGGTGAAGCGGATCTGTTCGATGATTCCATTACAAAGAACACGCGGGCTTCCTACCCTCTTTCATGTATTCCCTATTCCGTACCATCAAAACGGGGAAGCCACCCAGAAAATATCATCTTCCTGACATTTGATGCCAACGGAGTACTGCCGCCGATCGCCCGTCTATCTGAAGACCAGGCTCTTTATCATTTCATTTCTGGATATACATCCAAAGTTGGGGGAACAGAAGCTGGTGTCGGTGAAGCTCCAGAACTTACCTTCAGCGCATGTTTTGGAGCACCATTCATGGTATTCCATCCCGCCTATTACGCTGGTCTGCTCAAGGAAAATATAAAAAAATATAACGCAAAGACCTGGCTGCTGAACACCGGTCTGGTTGGGGGGCCATCTGGAGTTGGCTCGCGGATAAAGATCTCACATTCCCGAGCTCTATTAACTGCGGTTCTGGAAGGGAAACTGGACCTGGTCAAATACTCTACTGATCCCTGGTTTGGTTTTGAGATTCCACAATCCTGTCCTGGCGTACCAGCTGAGATCCTAAATCCGGCAGATTCCTGGGCAGACAAAGCCGCATACGACAGGACCATCCAGGAGCTTGTGAACCAGTTCAAGAAAAATATGAAGCGCTATGAAGGATCGACCCCGCAAGAAGTCCTTCAAGCGGGGCCGAAGTAAGGCATAGTTGTTGCTACTCTTTTTCAATCAATAACTAGGGAAGGAATCCGTCCACAATGAACTTTTTGTACTTAGTGAGATAACGGATTGGAAGCCTGCCCTGGATCGTCACACCATCATACTCATTCTTGACAGAGTCCACCTGTCCTTCTTCGTGGAAGAGGGAAATCAACCCGCCTTCACTATAAGGAAGTTCAACTGAGACGAGTTTGTAAGACTCAAACAGCTTTTCCTTGACGGTTTCCAGCAAATTTTCAACCCCATCCCCCCTTAAAGCAGAGATGGCGACTGCATCTGGAAAAGCATCCAGCGCCTCTTGAGCTTTTCCGGGGTCTTCCAGGCGGTCGATCTTGTTCAGTACAGGAAGGGATGGGATCTGATCCGCCTCAATATCTTCAAGCGTTTTATGCACAGCTTCTGCCTGAGATAAAGCATGGGGATGGGTCACATCCAGGACGTGCAGCAAAAGATCCGCCTCAGCAATCTCTTCCAGTGTAGCCCGGAAGGCCGCAACCAGTGTCGTTGGCAGTTTCTGAATAAAACCGACTGTATCTGTTACCAGAATCTGCTGGCCGTCTGCCAGTGATACCCTGCGCGTGGTTGGATCCAAAGTAGCAAAGAGTTTATTTGCCACATAAACATCCGCATCCGAGAGTTGGTTCAACAGGGTTGATTTCCCGGCATTGGTATAGCCAACCAAAGAAACAATCGGAATTCTGGATTCCCTTCTGCGCGTCCTGTGTCTCTGGCGATGAGCACGAACTTTTTCCAGCTCTGCTTTCAAATGACTGATCCTGCGGCGGATATCCCTGCGGTCTACCTCAAGCTGGGTCTCACCCGGGCCTCTGAGGCCAACACCCGCTGTACCTCCCGTTCTTCCGCCGCCACCACCCGCCTGCCTGACAAGGTGAGTCCAGGCTCTTGTCAATCTCGGCAGCCTGTACTCATATTGTGCCAATTCCACCTGCAAAGCACCTTCCCTTGTCTTGGCGTGCTGGGCAAAGATATCCAGGATTAGCGCTGTACGGTCGATAACCCGGATCTCTTTTTGAATCGTCTCTTCTAGTTCACGCTGATGACGGGGAGAAAGCTCATCATCAAAGAGGATCACGTCAGCCATCAATTCATCCGCGAGAGATTTAACCTCTTTCACTTTTCCCGATCCAACAAAAGTCTTTGGATTAGGATGATCCAATTTTTGGGTCACTTCCCCAACAACTTCGAACCCTGCCGTATCAGCAAGTCTTCTTAATTCTGCTAAAGAGTGTTCCAATGACAATAATTTCTTATTATCAGATATTTCAACACCGACAAGTAAGGCCCGGTCAACTCTTAAGCTTGCTGGTTGATTATTTTGACTCATAACAATCTAATACCCTTTACTGCTTTTTCATTCCTGGTCTAACAACCACGCTGTCAGGACTTCTCCAATAGCCTGCAGGCTTTCTGGAGATACCTTGTCCAGCGTGTCGCTGGTAGTGTGCCAGAAAGGATAATTGAAATCTATCAAATCCACTGCCGGTATACCCGCTTCAATGAAAGGTGTATGATCATCCAGCATTGAATACCTGTACTCCGGAATGAAAATATCCTCATATCCTAATTCTCTGGCTTGCTGCCAGATCTGCTCCATTAAATGCTTATCTGAGTTCCGTTCATAATAAACCTCCAAATCAGCGTCACCAATCATATCAACGATGATTGCTGCTGATGGTAAATCATTCAATTCTCTTACAAAAGCGCGCGATCCAAGTATCCAATCCCAATCATCGATCCCTCCATTATCTTCTGCATCAAAGAATACAAGTTTTACTCCTATCGGAAGATCCTCAGGCAAAATGCGGGCGATTTCCAACAGGACTGCAACGCCTGAAGCTCCGTCATTTGCTCCG
>Ga0180430_10002206_pt1 | contig 17890 bp, 14 predicted proteins | sample SS_ome_9_FD_132999 | JGI IMG/M metagenome (GOLD analysis project Ga0180430, IMG submission 132999) | Hypersaline lake sediment archaeal communities from the Salton Sea, California, USA - SS_1_S_2 metaG | ecosystem: Environmental > Aquatic > Non-marine Saline and Alkaline > Hypersaline >... | reverse complement strand
CACCCCGTGAACCCGACACCCCACCTCCTTAAGCCCCCGGTGTCAACCGGGGGAAGACCACCCTGTGTATGCGGATGCCACCGATCGCCCACACGCCCCCAACGCGTCATTCCCGCAAAAGCGGGAATCCAGACCTCCAACAACACGGTGCGAACATTTCCTCCTGAGCTGAATGTGCCACGGGTGAATTGTCATTCATGCACTTGCTACTCTATCGCCACAATTGTCTTGATTGTCTCGACACGTTGATCATCCTCATTCAACGTGACCGTGATCTCTTCTCCTGTATTTGCCCCAATATAGTCCACGGCTGCCGCAATCATTACGGGAAATACCTTACGCAAATCGCCGGACGAACCCGTGCTAAAGATGTCTGTTCTCCAGACCTGTATCTCTTTCTCGGTATCCCGGTAAGCCTCCAGATCTAGAGCATCCAGTGAAATATATCGGGTGAAAGTAACATAAACACCGGTGTGTTGCATTGACCCCACTACACCGTAGGTCGGCGTGTATGTTGTCGTTCCCGAGTAAGTAGCGTTGTTACCGTAGGAATACAGTGACCCATATGTGTGAGAAGACGAGACCCCCGTCCGCCCATAGATGGGCGTAGAGTAGGTGTAACGGTGCTCGGAAGGATCCGAAATGGCGTAGTACAGAAAGATGGCGACATCGGCTTCTTCCAAGCTAACAGCTTGACTGAAGCCTCTCAGCTCTAGTGCACCGTGCGCGTACTTCGCGAACTCCTGGAACTGGAGGTCTCCGGGAGACACCCCCTTCTGTCCTGGGAGCAGTATGTACCTCTGCCCGGTAGGCCGACCGCAATTGATAGAATCGATACGGACATCGTAATGCGGCCTGCTCACACAACCGGCACACAAGACTAGACCCATGAGCAACAGCGTCCCACAAAACTTTGAATTCTTCATCCGTCATTCTCCAAAAACGCAACCTTAATCGTGAACCACCCGCCCTATCGCATTGGCCCCACAACCTCGCGCCCTCCTTTCTCTAAAATGGAATCTCCTCTCCATCGCCCGTTAATGAACTAGAATCCTCCCCAGATTGTAAGTCTCGTTTCCCTGAGATAATTGCCACAATGTTCACAACAGATCTGGTTGCTTCTGCGCCGAGCGCCGCCTCCCGAAATGATGCTGAACGCCGATGTTGAATGTCGTTTGCCAAGCCTAGTGAAGCTTTCGCATGTTTTCGTAAGGCCTCAACTGTCTTCCCTTTTAGTGTGTGGGAAAAATATGCTTCCAACATCCTGTATGCGTCAGTCGGACTGGGACTGGTGCCGTCTGAAGCAGAATGAAGGTGTGGGTCATAGACTGCCTGAGCCAAAGAAATGAGCGTTTCACGACATCGCAATCCCACTGTCTGAAAATCAACCTCGGTTGTCGCTGTTTCGAGGGCTATTCGGATACCGTCTACGCCACGATCCACCTTGGACCAACCAGTCTCCTCACAACTGAGGCCGGACGCCCGCCCAATCTCTTGCAGAGCCAAGTTGTCGAGCAAGGGCTGGTAGAGTCCCGCAAGGTAGTCTCTTCTCGACTGATAAGTCGGCAAGTCCCCGCTGCTCCACTTCCCATACCATGCCCACAAGTCAGAATAGGGATTCGGGTCGTCTATCTGCTTTTGCAGGAGTGACGCTTTGATTCTTAGTCGTCGCTCCTTGTATTCTTCGTTCTTTTCTTGGATACGTGGTCCACCGGTGGACACGGCAATCATTAGTGCCTTCTGGCCTTCGAGTTCTTGAATCAGGTCTCTATTATCTGGCATGGCTACTTCAGTTATGCAGAACGGGTTACCCCTGTATCCATACTGAATGTGTACTCTCGAATCACCTTTCGACGCCTTCCTGCCTCTCCGCCCAACCGCCGCTCCTCACCCACCCGTCGCCGATCCAGAACCGCCTGCCGTCAGCTTGCGAGATGTCCCCATTATCTCACTCCGCTAACTCCAGTCAAGCCCCCTTTTTGACATGCTGTTACCCCGGACCCGTCCGTCTGTTTTTCCACCACCGGCCGGTCTGATCCCTTATCGCTCCCCAAATCGCCCCAAACCCGCAAATTCCGTCCAAAAACACCTCCTTTTCGCCGTAATTCGTGCAAATTCGGGCAATTCCTGGCCACTTCTTATCGTTTTTGCCCCATCCCTCCTCCGCCACTCGTTCGCCTGCTGGCGTGCTGCCTTGCTGGCGAAATCCTCCTCTCTGGATGGCCGGGCTCCTTCGGCACAGCCCAGCCAAGCGAACCCGACAGCCTTACCACCTCATCACTCCCGACTTCTTCTCAAATCCTGTCAATCCTGTCACCCCTGTCAAAAAAGCCTTCTCTTCCCCGCGGCCTCCGGCGTGTCGCGGGCATCTTGCCCGCGCTCAAACCACTGGTCGCCGAAGGCGACACCTCCCCTTATGCTTCTTTTCTCCCCCTGTTAAGATAGGCAAGCTAGGTAATTTGGGGCTGTGCGCACTCCTGAAAATGCCCCCTCAAAAACACCCCAAAAACGCCTGAAAACACCCCAAAAAGTCCCAACTTCTGCCCAAAACGGTCCAACTTCCTGCAACTTTTTGCCCACTTTTTGAAGGTCGCTGACCAGAACGCGCACGCTATAACCGCTACAACCTACCCACCTTACCACAACTTTTCCCATTTTTCTCTACCACGATTGCGCACGCACCCCCGTTTTTCGCACCAAAACGCCCCCCCTCCTGCCGCACTTTTGTCAGCGGCCCTGTTATGGGGGCCACTTGGTCCCGCAGGGCCTTTCCCGTACTGGCCTGGGCCGTCTGGCCAGAGCATCCTTCAATCCCTCTCTGCCAGACGACCGGGCCCGCAAGAGACGCTTGACAACACGTCGCTGGGGCGAGACAGTGACCTATGGCTGCCTGTACATTGGACTCGGAGGTCCACACGCTGGCGCTTGGAAAGGATGCATCATGAAGTGAAATCGACGTAAAGCCTTTACCATGGTAGAGTTACTGGTGGTGATTCTCATCATCACCATGCTGGCGGCACTGTTGACGCCCCGGGTGTTTCGCGTCTTCGGCAAGTCCAAGCAAGGCCTGGCCAAGATCGGCATCAGCCGTATCGGCACCGCCCTTGAAGAGTTCTACCTCGACTGTGGCCGCTACCCCACCGCCCCGGAGGGTCTCCAGGCCCTGGTCGTCGCTCCGCCGGGCCTCAGCGACAAGTGGAATGGCCGATACCTGCCCGAGAAGAACCTGCTCGACCCCTGGGACAACCCCTACCATTACACCATCGGCGAAAGCCGCAGCGGCGATGTGCCCTACGTTCTGACCAGCTACGGGGCCGACAACGCTCCCTCCGGGGAGGGCGAAAACGCCGATATCACCAGCGAAGACCCGTAGCTGTACCGTAAATGCCGGTGAACAAAGACGTTACCATGCCTGCCCCGCCGACGCCGTGAGCATTGCCCCGGACGACGCCCAAGCAAAAAAAGCCCACCGATCTCCTATGCCGGAGCGGTGGGCTTTTGTCATTGTCAGCCATCAGCTTGCTTAGTCGCTAAAGGCCCCATCAAACGAAATGGCCGAAGGCGTGAAATCGACCTTCTTGACGAAAGCCGCCGCCTCGCGGGCGCCGTGTTCACGATCCATGCCCGAGTCTTCCCATTCGACGCTCAGCGGGCCCTGGTAGTTGATCCGGTTGAGCGAGCGGATGATTTCTTCGAAGTTGACGCCGCCGTGGCCCAGCGAACGGAAGTCCCAGCCCCGGCCGGGTTTACCGAAGTCCAGGTGACTGCTCAGGATGCCCGAGGTGCCGTCAAGCGTAACGATGGCGTCCTTCATGTGGACGTGGTAGATGCGGTCGGGAAAGGCCTCGATGAACTTGACCGGGTCCACGCCCTGCCAGTGCAGATGGCTGGGGTCGAAGTTGAAGCCAAAGGCCTCACGTCGGCCAAGCGCCTCCAAGGCCCGCTGTGCCGTGACGATGTCAAAGGCGATTTCGGTGGGGTGGACTTCCAGGGCGAACTTGACCGAGCACTCGTCAAAGACGTCGAGAATGGGGTTCCACATCTCGGCGAAGTACTTGAACCCGTCGTCGATCATCTGCTCGGAGACGGGCGGGAAGGAGTAAAGCATGTGCCAGATAGGGCTTCCGGTAAAGCCGTTGACTACGCCGACGCCCAGGTTTTTGGCGGCGCGGGCGGAGTTTTTCATCGCTTCGACGGCGTAGGCTCGCTTTTTGTCGGCGTCGCCGGCGGCCTCGGCGGGGGCAAATCCGTCGCTACGGGCGTCGTCGTTGGGGTCGCAGACCAGCTGGCCGGCCAGATGGTTGCTGATGGCCCAGCACTTGAGGCCGTTCTTTTCGAGGAGCTTGTGCTTGGCATCGCAGTATTTTTTGTCCTGTGCCGCCTGGGCGACGTCCATGTGATCGCCCCAGCAGGCCAATTCGAGTCCCTCGTATCCGAACTCCTTTGCCTTGGCAGAGAGGGTCTCCAGAGGCAGGTCAGCCCATTGCCCCGTAAACAGCGTAACCGGTCGCGCCATTATGTTCTCCTTTCGTTACTCATAATGTAGCAGAATGTCTAAGCCAACAGTTCATTGAAGATATCAAGATAATCTGAGAGCAGTCTGGTTGTAAAGAACCGTTTACGAACGGTGTCCTGTCCGTTTTGGCCGAGGCGTTCACATTCGTGAGGATTTTTCAGCAGGAAGGTGATTCGTTCGGCGAATGCAGCGGTGTCCTTGGCGTCGAGCATGTAGCCATTTTCTCCGTCGACGATCTGCGTGGGGATGCCGCCGGCGTTGGAGGCGACGACGGGTTTTGCTTTCCAGAGGGCCTCGGTGACGGCCAGGCAGAAACCTTCGCGAATGGATTTCTGGACGACGACGCTGGCATAGCGTTGAATGGAGTTGACCAGGATGTCGTTGTTTCCGACCACGAAGATCACGTCCTTTTTGTCGACCATGCTTCGGGCTTTGCGGAAGATGCGTTCGTACATCTGTATGCCTTCGGGATCATCGGTAGCCAAGTTGTAGCAGAAAACCAAGCGACAATCCACGCTCTCTTTGACGATCCTGAAGGCTTCGAGGACGCCTTCGGGGTCTTTCCAGGGGTCCATTCGGCTGACCTGGGTGATGATGGGTTTGTCGGTGGGCACGCCGGCCTTTCGTACGTACTTGAGGACGGTTTTTTCGCTGAGGGGTTTATTTTTCAAGGAGAGGGGGTTGATGGCGGGCTGGACGACGCGTTGGACGAGCGGGAGGTCCTTTTTGAGATAGCGTTCACTGGAGACGATAACGATGTCGTACTTGAGCAGGAAGTTTTTGAGGTAGTCCCAGAGAGCGGGGTTGGGGTCGTTGAGGTCGATATGGCAGCGCCAGAGCCATGGTTGGCATTTTTTGTAGGATTTGATGAGCGCGAGAGGCTGGGGGTCATGGACGACGATCAGGTCATGGCCAATGTGAGTGAAGCGAGAGAAGTCGTCGTTGACCTTTTGGTAAAGTTCTTTTTTTTGCTCCGTCAGGTGGATGGGGCCACCCTGGAGGGCATTGTGGAACTTTTTGGTGATGTTGAAGAAGTCGGGGTTGCCGTGTAGGACCCTCCAGCCGGAGTCGACGCCGACGTCGTTGAGGAGCAGGACGAGTGATTCGAGGATCTCGGCCACACCGCCGCCCAAGTAGGTGGAGTTGATGTGGAGGATGTGCTTGCTGTAGAGTCGTCTGGCCTTGGCGTAGATATCGGCGAGCACTTTGTCCGGGACGATATAGCGATAATCTTCGACACTGAGCATAGCTAACTCCCAACCAGATGTGTGAGCAGCAGGCGGACATCTCGGACGGAATCCACATAGAATCGCGCTTTGGAGATGCCGCTGCCTACCTTAATGGAATAAGCGTCCTCGCCCAGAACGGCGAACATGTCTTCATCGGTATAGTCATCGCCAATGGCCAGGGTGAAGTCCCACCGTTGTCGGGTAAACCAGAGCTCGGCGGAGCGTCCCTTGTTGATGCCAATATTTTTCACTTCGAGTATTTTGTTACCTTCAAAGGCTCCGATGTCGAGGTTGGTCGTCAGGTGTTGGACGGCGGCCTTGAGTTCCTGGGTGCGGACGTGTGCCAACTCCGGGACGGCGCGGCGGTAGTGCCATACGAGGGCAAAGTCTTTTTCTTCGATGGCGCTGCCGGGCGTCCGGTCGACATAGAGTTGGAAGATGGGTCGGATGCTGTCCTTCCAGACGCTGGTGAACGGTTCGACCACGCGCCACTCGTGGCCGATTTCCCTAAGCCAGGCGCCGTGTTCCGCGACGAGATTGATGGGCAGGTGTCCGAGCCATTGCGTGAGGGTATGGCGGTCGCGTCCGCTGACGACGACGACTTCATTGGTTTGGTCCTGTGCGAGTTGGCTAAGGAGTTGGCAGATTTCTTCGTCCGGAGCGGCGTCTTCGGGGCGTTTGACGAAGCTGACAAGTGTGCCGTCGTAATCGAGCAGGATCAGGCGTTTGTGGCATTGGCGGTAGTGTTCGATCACATGGTCCCAACTGCTTTGGACGAGTTTACGGACCGAGAAGGCACGCTGTTTTTGTTTGTGCTGATGGAGCGTTTCGAAGAAATCGCCGGCCCATCGTTTGACGTCATAGCGTTGGAGGCGATGGCGCATCAGTTCGTTGCGTCGGATTTGCTCGGAGGGCGGCATTTCCAGGGCCTCTTTGATGGCGTAGGCGACGGCCTCGCGGTCGTTGGCGTTGACGGTGAGGGCTTCGCCAAGCTCGCTGGCGGCACCGGCCATTTCGCTGAGGACCAAGACGCCCATTCCCGAGGTGCGTGAGGCGACAAATTCTTTTGCGATGAGGTTCATGCCGTCGCGCAGGGGGGTGACCAACGCGACATCGGCGATATTATAAAGAGCAGCCAATCGTTCAAACGGCAATTCCCGGTAGAGATACCACACGGGCATCCACCCAATGGAGCCGTGGCCCCCGTTGATCCGCCCGACCAGCCCGTCAAGGTGCTCGCGCAAGTCGGCATAATCCTGCACCTTGGTTCGGCTGGGCACCGCTACCAAAATAAGACTGACTTTACCCCTGTAATCCGGCTTATTCTGCAAGAACAGGTCGAACGCTTCCAGTCGCTGGATGATGCCCTTGGTGTAGTCGAGCCGATCTATCGAGAGGACGATGCTGCAGTCGCCGAGTTTTTCGTGCATTTTCTCGGCTTCGCGTTGTACGCGTGCTTGCTGCATGGCGTCGGCGTATTTGTGAAAATCAATCCCCATGGGAAAGGCGTCGACCTTGACCAGGCGGTTGTGGACCATGAGCTCATTAAAGCTGTGTTCGACCTCGATCAGTCGCGCGACGCTGCTCAAGAAGTGTCGTACATAGTCGTAGGTGTGGAATCCGATGAGGTCGGAACCGAGCAGTCCGTCCAGGATTTCGCTGCGCCATGGGAGCAGTCGGAAGAGTTCGTAGGAAGGCCAGGGGATGTGCAGAAAGAAGCCGATTTCCAGGGAAGGCAGCTTGCGTCGGAGCATTTCAGGCAAGAGCATCAGCTGGTAATCATGGATCCAGACGGTATCTTCGGGCTGAGCGTGGCGCAAGATGTGCTGGCAAAACATCTCGTTCACGCGTCGGTAGGCCTGCCAGTAATGCTGGTGGTAAACAGTGTGCAGGGGGAAGTAGTGGAACAGAGGCCAAATCGTCTCATTGGAAAAGCCGTGATAGAAGTCTTCGACGTCCTGTTGGCTGAGCCAGAGACAGGAGCAGTCTTGCTCAGTGAGCTTGGCGGCGATGGTTTGTTGCTCTCGCTGGGAAAGCTGATCTTCGGACAGGCCGGGCCAGCCAATCCACAGGCTGTTTGCCGCCTCGGGCAGGGAGCCCAATCCGGTGGCCAGGCCTCCCGTTGACGGGTGAATCGAGAGGCTCTTACCGCGTCTTTTGATTGTAACTGGCAGTCGGTTGGATACTACGATGAGTTTGGCCATAGGTCTTCCCTGTACTGCCGCGCGTTTTTTCAGCGTCTCGCCTGCCGGCAAGTGAGTTTTGACGGTCTCCTGTTGCGATGGAACTTTTAAATTCTAGCCGCGCAGCAGCGCTTTTCCAGCGGTTAGCGCAATCTGGCAGTACCACTTTTGCTGGTTGAGGCGACTATAGACACCGCACCCGACGCCCAAGCCTGGTAGCTTTAACAGAGTAAAGCCGCTGGGCTTGGGGGTGCTACTGGCCCCCTGGTCGCCATATTGGCGTCATGGGGCGTAGGTGCGGGCCGACCGCGTTTGGGCGGCCGGCCGGTTCAGTCGTTTTGATCAGGACTTCTAGCCCTTCAGTTTGACCCATTTTTCGGCGCTCTGGCCGCTGGCCACCACGGTTTCGATGAAGGCCATTCCTCGGACGCCTTCGCGGATTCCGGGGAAGTCGGTTTCGAGGGCGTTGGGGGTGCGGCCGGCCTTTTTGGCCTGGATGGTGTCGATGAAGTTACGGTAGTTGTTGGCAAAGGCTTCGAGGAAGGCTTCGGGATGGCCTGCGGGGATTCGGGTGGCGCGTCCGGCGGCTTCGCTCTTGGCGGCGACGTAGGGGTTGCCTCGTCGCCAGGTCTGGACGGGGCCATCGAGTTCGTAGACGTAGAGATAGTTGGGGTGCTCCTGGTGCCACTCGAGGCTTCGTTTTTCGCCGTAGACCCAGATGGCCAGGTTGTTTTCCTGACCGATGGAGATTTGACTGGCGTGCAAGAGGCCCTTGGCGCCCTTTTCGAAGTGTAGCAGGACGTTGCCGTCGTCATCGAGGCGTCGTCCCTCGACGAAGGTGCCCAGATCGGCGCACATTTCGGTGATACCCAGGCCTGTGATGTACTCGGCGAGGTTTTCGGCGTGGGTGCCGATATCGCCCATGCAGCCGGCGGCGCCGCTTTGTTTGGGGTCGGTGCGCCAGGCGGCCTGCATCTGGCCTTCGCGTTCAATGGGGTGTATCAGCCAGCCCTGGGGGTACTGGACGACGATTTTGAGGATTTTGCCGAGGTCGCCCTGTTGGACCATGTCGCGAGCGAGCTTGACCATGGGATAGCCGGTGTAGTTGTGCATGAGGCCGAAGACTTGTCCGGATTTTTTGACGATTTCTTCGAGCTGCTGGGCCTCTTCGAGGTTGAGGGTGACGGGTTTTTCACACATGACGTTGAAGCCGGCCTCGAGAAACGCCTTGGCAATGGGGAAGTGCCAGTTGTTGGGGGTGCAAATGGAGACGAAATCGATGCGTTGGTCGGCGGCCAGCTTGTTCTCTGCGGCGATCATCTCTTCAAAGTTGTTGTAGACGCGGCTGCTGTCGAGGCCGAGCTGGGTGCCCATTTCGAGGCTTTTGGCGGGATCGATGTCGAAGGCGCCTGCCACGAGGTCGGCCAAGCCGTCCATACGTGCGGCTTTGCGGTGCACTTCGCCGATAAAGGCGCCGGGGCCCCCGCCGACCATGCCCATACGAACCTTGGCCTGTTGCGTGTCACTGATTGATTCACCCTTGATTGACATGTTTGTGCTCCTTTCGCTTATTGAAACCGCGACTGGCCGGTTTGTTCGACTGACTTTTCGGCCCAGAAACGTCCCCTGGCAGGGGAGGTTCATCGTGAAGCCATCCTAAGGTCTGCTTCGGTGTCTAGCAACTGTTTTTTGGGTATGGCAGGTGGGGGGTCAGTTCGGTCTTGCGAGGTCCGATATTGGCCAGTATCATAACGCCTCTTGTGACGTACTCGAGGTTGGTCAAGGGCGATTGGGTCTTTTGTGGCAGGCTTGTCGGGTAGCCAGGTGGTGCGTTCGGTAACAAAAAACAAGGTGCTTTTCCACGGTAGGGCAGCATGATCAAGATTAACGAGCATTATTTGAAGTTGAAGGCGGGTTATCTGTTTCCGGAGATTGCCCGTCGCTGTGCGGCCTTTCAAGAGGGCCACCCTGAGGCGAGCATTATTCGCCTGGGCATCGGGGACGTGACGCTGCCGCTGCCGGGGGCGGTTGTGGAGGCTTTTCAGGATGGCGTGGGGGAGATGGCGGGTGCGAAGGGTTTTCGCGGCTATGGTCCCGAACAAGGCTATGGCTTTCTGCGTCAGGCGATCGTGGACCATGAGTATCGGCCGCGTAACGTCGAACTGGATTGCGACGAGGTCTTTGTGAGCGACGGGTCCAAGTGCGACACGGGGAACATTCAGGAGATTTTCGGCTTGGAGAACCGTCTGGCGGTGTGTGATCCGGTGTATCCTGTCTATGTGGATACGAACGTGATGGCGGGTCGGACGGGGCCGGGAGACGAGAGTGGGCGTTATCAGGGTATCGTCTATCTGGCGTGCACGCCGGAGAACAACTTTCGGCCGGCGCCACCGCAAAAGCCGGTTGATCTGATCTATCTGTGCTATCCCAACAATCCTACGGGTGTGGCGGCGGATAAGGCGCATCTTTGTAAGTGGGTGGAGTACGCCCGAGAAAATCGTGCGATTATCCTTTACGACGCGGCTTACGAGGCGTTTATCACCAGTTCGGACGCGCCGCATAGCATTTACGAGATTCCTGGTGCGAAGGAAGTGGCGATAGAGTTCCGCAGCTATTCCAAGTCTGCGGGTTTTACGGGGGTGCGCTGTGCGTTTGCGGTGGTGCCCAAGCAGGTCAAGGCTTACACGGCCTCGGGTGAGCCGGTGGCGGTCAATCCGATCTGGAACCGGCGTCACTGCACCAAGTTCAACGGGGTGAGCTATCCGGTCCAGCGTGCGGCGGCGGCGGTGTATTCGGAAGCGGGCAAGCAACAGGTTCGGGGGCTGGTCGACTATTATATGGAAAACGCCCGTCTTATTCGGGAAGGGCTCGCAGAGTTGGGCTATACGGTCTACGGCGGGGTTGACGCGCCTTATATCTGGCTCAAGACGGCCAAGGGGATGGCCAGTTGGGCGTTTTTCGATCATCTGCTGGAAACTGCCCACGTGGTGGGCACGCCGGGGGTAGGTTTTGGCCCGGCGGGTGAGGGATTTTTCCGTCTGTCGGCGTTTGGCGACCGGGAGAATGTGCAGGCGGCGTTGGAGCGGATTGGGCGGCTCTAGGGAGGCCGGTGTGGAGCGGGCCTGGGGGGGTTGTGCGTGGCGTCGACGAACTAGACTACTTGGGACCCCAGCTGAAGAATCCTGATATGACCGCGACAGCCGAGCAAAAAGAACAATGGACGGTCAAGCGTCTGCTGGAGTGGACGACGGCTCACTTTGGCAAGGCCGGAGTTGAGCAGGCGCGGCTTTGTGCGGAGCTGCTGCTGTCGCACGTGCTTGAGTGGCAGCGGATCGATTTGTATGTGCGTTTCGACTTTTGCCCGCAGGGGGATGCGTTGTCGCGTTTTCGCGAGTTGGTCAAGCGAGCGGCGGGGCACGAGCCGGTGGCATATCTGACGGGCAAGGCGTATTTTTACAGTCTGGAATTGGCGGTAACGGAGGCGGTGCTGATTCCGCGTCCTGAGACGGAGCTGCTGGCGACGGAGGCCATAGACTTTTGTCGAGGTCAGACGTTGCGGCCGACGGTGGCGGTGCTGGATCTTTGCACGGGGTCTGGTTGTGTGGCTATCGCGTTGGCTCAGCAGGTGGTGGAAGCGGAAGTTACCGCGGTTGATATCTGTGCTGAGGCGTTGGCGGTGGCGGGTCAGAACGTGGAGGCATACGAACTCGGATCGCGTATCAGTCTGGTGGAGAGCGACCTGTTCGAGGGTCTCGATGGGGCGGGCAAGGGAGTGTTTGATCTGATCGTATCGAATCCGCCATACATTGCGCCGGCCGTTTACGAAGAGCTGCCGGTACATATCCGCGAGTACGAGCCGCAGCAGGCGCTGCTGGCGGAGGACAATGGGTTGGCGGTGATCGGTCGAATTATTGAGCAGGCGGAGCGTTACCTGGCGGACGAGGGAGGGTTGATGCTTGAAGTGGCTTATGATCAGGCCGAGCAGGTTATTGCCCTGGCGCGGGAGAGTGGGTATCTTAAGGAGGTAAAGGCCGTTCGCGATCAGCTCGGCCATCAACGAGTGGTTGTCGCGCGCAAGGGATAGGCAGTTGGGGCGACGGCGTTCTGTAGGTCGTTTGTGCCCGACGGACACGGAGGTCAAGTCATGGATATGTTCGTAATTGAAGGCGGCGCGCGATTGCGTGGCCAGGTCAGCATCAGCGGCTCTAAGAACGCGGCGTTACCGATCATGGCGGCCTGTCTGCTGACAGAGGAAGAATGTATCCTCGAGCACGTGCCCGATCTGGCGGACGTTCGGCACTTAATGGACCTGCTGAGCACGTTGGGGGCCAAGGTGTGGCGAGACGAGGCCCAGTCGCTTCACATCAAGGTAGAAGACGCTTCTTGTTGTCTGGCGGACTACGAGAGTGTGCGGCGGATGCGGGCGAGCATTTGTGTGCTGGGTCCACTGCTGGCGCGTCGTGGCCGGGCGGAGGTGAGCATGCCGGGCGGTTGTGCGATTGGGGACCGGCCGGTGAATCTGCATTTGCGTGGCATGGAGGCGTTGGGTGCGACACTGAGCCTTGAAGGGGGCAATATTCGGGCGCATGCGGACCGGCTTCACGGCGGGGACATATTCATGGGCGGTCCTTTTGGCAGCACGGTGCTGGGCACGGCCAACATCATGACGGCGGCGACGCTGGCCAAGGGCCGGACGGTAATTGAAGCGGCGGCATGCGAGCCGGAAATCGTTGATCTGGGGGATTTTCTCAACAGTCTGGGCGCGCGTATCAGCGGGCACGGGAGTCCGCGTATCGTGGTTGAAGGTGTCGAGTCGTTGCATGGAGGGCGTTACCAGGTGCTTCCCGATCGTATCGAGGCGGGCACGTTCATGGTAGCGGCGGCCATTACGAACGGGGAACTGGATCTGGTCAACTGTCGTACGGAACACCTCATGGCGGTGGTCGATCGGCTGGCGTCCATCGGTGTCAACGTCGAACCGGTCGACGGCATGGTGCGTGTCAGCAGCGCTCGGCGTCTCAGGCCGGTGGACGTGACGACGCAGCCTTACCCTGGATTTCCGACGGATCTTCAGGCCCAGTTGATGACGCTGCTGTGTCTGGCGGACGGCAACAGCATCATCACGGAGAAGATTTTTCCTGATCGTTTCATGCACACGGCCGAGTTGGGTCGTATGGGTGCTCGTTTGCGCAAGGAAGGTCCGACGGTGGTGGTACAGGGTGTTTCAGAACTGATCGGCGCGCCGGTGATGGCTTCGGACCTGCGGGCGTCGGCTGCTCTTGTGCTGGCCGGTATGGTGGGGCAAGGTACGACCGAGGTTCGCCGTGTTTACCACATCGACCGCGGTTATGAGCGCATCGAAGCAAAGCTCAACGCGGTCGGGGCCAAGATCGAAAGGGTGACCGAATAATGAGCACCGATGCGGAGGGTGCCGGGGCCGTGTCCAACCTTTGCCCCCAGGCTCCCGGCGTTATTGCTGAGTGGGATCTGAGCAGTGTCAACCTGGGGCGGGTGGCTGGCCATTCGTACGACGTGGCGGTGGTTCCGACCAGCGCCATCGAGCCGCACAACCGGCACCTGCCCTATGGTCAGGACTTTTTGCACGGTGCTTACATTGCGCGTCGCTGTTGCGAAGCGGCTGCTCGACAATCGCCCAACATTGCGTGTTTGCCCGGTGTGCCCTATGGGGTGGACAGCAATCTGATGGATTTTCCCATGACCATTCACGTGAGCCAGACGGCGCTCAACGCGTTGCTGCGTGACATTATTATTTCGCTCAAGCATCACGGCGTGCGTAAGATCGTCGTTATCAACAGTCATGGCGGCAATGACTTTGGTTCTTTCGTTCGGCAGATTCAGTCGGACCTGGAGGTGTTTGTGTTCATTGTGGACTGGTGGAAGGTGGCCGAGGATTGCTACGAGGACATTTTTGAGAAGCCCGATGACCATGGGGGCGAGTTTGAGACGTCGGTGGCATTGGCGCTTTGGCCGCAACTGGTGGAAGCGGCACAGGCGGGCGACGGTATGGCCAGGCCATTTCGTTTCGAGGCGTTGCGGCGTGGGTGGGCGAGCACGAGTCGCAATTTCGCCAAGCTGAACGACCATGCTGGCGTGGGCGACCCCAGCAAGGCCGAGGCGGAGAAGGGTCGTCGTTACCTGGACCTGGTGTGCGAGCGGATTACGGACTTTCTTGTCGAACTGGGAGAGAGCCCGATTGACGAGAGTTTTCCGCAGCAGCCTTGAGGTTTACGTCGGGGGGCGTGCTGGTGTGTTCTGTGGTATTTTGCGCGCTAAGGGGTGAATTTTTGGACAGGCTGGCAGCGGGCGGCTGCGCCTTTGTTCAGGGTGTGGGGGCGGTTGTGGCTTCGGCGAGTTCCTTGGCGCGGTCGTCGTTGCTGAACATGGTTTTCTTTTTTTCCTTTCCGCTGTCGAGGCCGAAGTAGTCGAAGCACGTCAGTAACAAATGGTTGACCCGCCAGCGTAGATCGGTGCTGGTGTCGGCGTTGACGGCGGTGCAGCGCCAGACAATGGCGTCGGCCACGGGCTGGGTCTGTTCGCGTGGGGGTGTATCGGTCTGAGGAGTGGTCTGGGAGGTGGCGTTTTGTTCGTGCTGCTGGGCTGGTGGGGCCAGATACGCTTCGATGTCGATGCCCAGTTCCCTGGCCCGTTTCTGGTCGTAGAGGGTCAGCTCGAGGTACTTGCCGAAGAGGGTATACTCGTAGGGGACGTAATAGGTTCTGCCGGGGACATAGACCATTCGACTGCGCCAGCGACGGCCTCCGACGCCGACGCTGACAAAGGTGCCGGGCTCGTGCATGGGCGTTGCGCCGGCGACGGTCTGGCCGGTGTCGATGTCGAACCAGCAGCTGAGTAGATAGCGAGCGTCTTGTGGATTGGTGACGCGATAGCCGCGTTGCTGGAGCAGATAGGCGACCTTGTCGGCCACCTCGGTATGGAGCAAGGGCTCATCGACGGCGGTGGCGGTGACGACGCCTATGGCGCTTTGTCGGCCTGGGGGGGGAAAAGCGGTGCGTCCGGAGCGGTAGGCCGTCACGCGCATGGGGACGGTGGAGCAGCCCACCGTTGCCAAACAGGTCAGTGCCGCCAGCCAAGGGCCTCTCGCCTGCTGCCAAGTTTTGTTGCTCATTAGAAAGCCCTCCAGTGTCTGTATTTCTGCCAGTCGAAAGTCATGCCCGCACACCCTTCATATGCACGGGGCGGGGGGTCTGTCAAGGGCATGCCGGTCCTGGGGGGGGGTGAGGGTGTTAAGGTGGCTTTGGGGGCGGAGGTATAGGCCCTTGTGCAGGGGTGGCTTTGTCTGGTATGGTAGGCTTCGGTGGTGACGCCCTGTGACGGCGGCGCCGGTCCATTCAATCTTGCGAAAGGAGCGACCAACATGGGTATCTGGATCGCTATCGGGGTGGCCATACTGATTCTGGTCATCATTCCGGTTGTCATGTACAACAGTCTTGTGGGCAAGAAGAATCAGGTCGCCAATGTGTTTGGGACGATTGACGCGATGCTCAAGAAACGGTACGACCTGATCCCCAACCTGGTGGCGACGGCGCAGCAGTACATGGAGCATGAACGGGGCACGCTGACGGAAATCACGGCGTTGCGTGCCAAGGCCATCAAGCCGGACCTGGCTGACGATGAGAAGGTTGCGATCGACAATCGGCTGCGCGGCATGCTTGGGGGGATCATGGTTGCGGTGGAGAATTATCCGCAGTTGAAGGCGAACGAGAATTTTCTGCATCTGCAGCGTAGCCTCAACGAGGTGGAGGAGCAGATTTCTGCGGCGCGGCGTGCGTACAACGCTTCGGTGACCGATTATAACAACGCGGTGGAGATGTTTCCGACGAACATTATGGCGTCCATGATGGCTTATAAAGAGAAGCGGTTGTTTGAGATTACGGACAAAGAACGCGAGAATGTGGATGTAGCCTCCCTGTTTAAGAAGTAAGGCCCATGAAGAATCTCGATGCACTGCGACACTTTTACCAGAGGGACCTGCTGGGCGAACTGCAACGTCTTGAACAACAGCGTCTCGATGTGGCCAAGAAGCTTACTCTTGCGATTGTGGTAACGCTGGTGCTGGCGGGTGGGGTGGTGCTGGTGTTTGGGCGGCAGTTTTTTGCCAATCCCATGTTGCTGCTTTTTCCCGTGGTCGTGGGCGTTATCATTGTCGCGGGGCTGGCCAAGTACTTCAGTCGGGGTTACGTTTCCGATTTCAAGTCGAAGATAATCGCCAGGATAGTCGGTTTTATCGATGAGAGTCTGGCCTATCGTGCGGACGCCCATATGTCGTTGGCGGAGTTTCAGGGGTGTCGTCTTTTCAATCGCCGGCCCGACCGTTTTCGGGGGGACGACTGGGTTGGCGGCAAGGTGGACGCCACCACGATCGAGTTTTCTGAGATTCACGCTGAATACAAGACGGAATCGCGTGACAGCAAAGGCCGGCGGCGGACCCACTGGCATACTATTTTCAAAGGGTTGTTTTTTCGGGCGGACTTCAACAAGAATTTCAGCGGCAGCACGGTTGTTTTGCCGGACACTGCTGAGCGGCTCTTTGGCGGGTTGGGTAAGTGGCTCCAGTCGGTCAACTTTACGCGCGGTGACCTGATCAAGCTGGAAGACCCCGACTTTGAACGCGAATTTGCGGTGTATGGGGACGACCAGGTTGAGGCCCGCTATATCCTGTCGACCAGTCTGATGCGGCGGATTCTTGAGTTCAAGCAGCGGACGGGCAAACGTATTTATCTTTCGTTTGTTCGGTCTTGCGTGTACGTGGCGGTGCCCTACACGAAGGACCTTTTTGAGCCGAGGCTGTTTCGGACGCTGCTTGATTTCGAGCCGATTCAGGAATACTTTCGGGACCTCCAGCTAGCGATCGGGATTGTTGAGGATCTGAATCTCAATACACGGGTCTGGACCAAAGTGTAAGCGGTTGGATCTGCCCGGTCGGCCACGTAACTACGAAAGGCCCCGGCAACATTTCGGGGAGGTGTATTGTGAACATAGTGATCTTAAATGGCAGTCCCAAGGGGTCTCTTGGGGTGACGGTTCATTGTGCGTTGTACCTGCAGAAGAAGTACCCGGAGCACACTTTTGACGTGCAGCATATCGCTAAGCGTATCAGCACGCTGGAGAAGGACGAAGCTGCGTTTGAGGAGGTCGTCGGGCGGGTGCGCAGGGCTGACGCGGTGCTGTGGGCGTTTCCGCTCTATTATCTCTCGGTGTGCGGTCAATACAAGCGGTTTATCGAGCTTGTCTGGGAGCGTGGTGCGACGGACGCCTTTGCGGGGAAGTACGCCGCTGCGTTGACGACGTCGGTGCACTGTTTTGATCATACCGCACGGAACTACATTCACGCTGTTTCGGAAGACCTGGCGATGCCCTTTTTTGGTGGCTACTGCGGGGAGATGTTCGATTTGACGCGGCCGGTCGAGCAGCAGCGTCTGGCGTGTTTTGCGGAGGGTTTTTTTGAGGCGGTGGAGCACCGATTGTCGCTGCCGCGGACGTTTTCGCCGCTGCCGGCTTTGCAGGTCACTTACCAGCCTGGCGAGGCTGACGCCGGGGTTGGCTCGAATGGTCGCAAGATTGTTGTTGTTGCGGATATCGAGGATTCGCAGGACAATCTGTCGCGCATGGTGGATTATTTTACGGGTTGTTTTGCCGAGCCGGTTGAGGTGGTCAATCTGTACGACATGCACATTGCGGGCGGCTGTCTGGGTTGTCTGCAGTGCAGCCTCGACAACGTCTGCGTGTACCACGGCCGGGACGACTTTATCGACTTCTTTGAGAACACGGTCAAGACTGCCGACGTTCTGGTCTTCGCGGGGGCGTTGCACGATCGACACCTCTCGGCGCGTTGGAAGATGTTTCTGGACCGCAGTTTCTACAATAACCATGTGCCTGTTCTGACGAACAAGCAGGTGGGTTGCATCGTGGCCGGTCCGTTG
>Ga0180430_10002205_pt1 | contig 17892 bp, 14 predicted proteins | sample SS_ome_9_FD_132999 | JGI IMG/M metagenome (GOLD analysis project Ga0180430, IMG submission 132999) | Hypersaline lake sediment archaeal communities from the Salton Sea, California, USA - SS_1_S_2 metaG | ecosystem: Environmental > Aquatic > Non-marine Saline and Alkaline > Hypersaline >... | reverse complement strand
AGGCCATCAACAAGATCGCCGATGAATTCAAGGATGATCCAAAGGCGTTCAAGAAGAAGATGAAGGAACTCGAGTCAGAGGCATGGGAAGACTTTCTGGACATGACCATCTCCCAGGCCCATCTCTGGGCGGCCATGAATGTCAAGCCCGAGGAAAAACACTCCGAGATCGCGGCGTGCGAGCCTTACTTCATCGGTTCCCACTCCGGCGCCTCGGGTGCCTGGGTCTCCGGTCCCAAGGACCTCGCTCCTGACGAATATTTCTGGGGCTACACCAACATGACGACCGTGCCCGGCCTCTTCGGTGCCGGCGACGCCACTGGCGCTTCGAGCCACAAGTTCTCCTCCGGCTCCCACGCTGAAGGCCGCATCGCCGCCAAGGCCGCGATCGCCTACATCATGGACAACAACACTCAGCCCAACGTCGACATGGCTGTCGTCGAAGACATCAAGGCGAACAACCTGAAACCTCTCGATCTCTGGAACGAGAATCAGGACAAGTCGACCGACCCGACGGTCAACCCGGCGTACATCAACTCCAAGCAGTTCCAGTTCCGTCTCCAGAAGATCATGGACGAGTACTGCGGCGGCGTCTCCACCCAGTTCAGCACCAACAAGTTCCTCCTCGACAGAGGCATGGAGCTCATGGCGTTCCTCAAGGAAGACTCGGTCAACCTCGCCGCTGACGGTTATCACGACCTGATGCGCTGCTGGGAAAGTGTCCACCGTATGTGGCAGGCCGAAGCCCACCTTCGCACCGTCATGTTCCGCGAAGAGACCCGTTGGCCCGGCTACTACTTCCGCTCCGACTGCCCCACCCTCGACGAGGAAAACTGGCACTGCTTCGTCAACTGCAAGTTTGACCGCGGCACGGGCGAGTGGGATGTGTTCAAGAAGGACATCATCCGCCTCGAGGTCTAAGTTGAAGTACTTAGGGCGTTGAGCGTGCTCAACTCCTTTTGACACTGATCTTTAAATGCAATCAAAGGTCAACAGGCGCCGCAAGGCGCCTGTTGACCTGCTTCATTTTTTTACGTGATCGGATGGTCACACGTGATCGGATGATTTCGAAAGACCGGTCGATCTGTTTTGCTGCGGAGAAGAGTTGATGCCCGACGAGGTGAAGAAAAACTGCCCCCACTGCGACCAGGAGATGCTCAAATGGTCCAATCCGGACGGCACGACCTGGGGCGAAGGGTATCAACTGGTCTGCTTCAACGACGAATGTCCCTATTTTGTGAACGGCTGGAAGCACATGCGGGACAACTACAACCAGAACGTGTCCTACCGTTACAGATTCAATCCTGAAACAGGTGAGAAAGGGCCCCTTCCGGTCTGGTCGGCGAACGCTCTCAAGGACCAGATCATGGAGTAGCCCAGACCTGTTGTCCGGCGTTGTCCGGAGGTGTCCGGAGAGTTCACCCGCAAATTGGAAAGCGACCTTATAATATAATGTCAAAAGCGGACAACATCGAACGACTCAAGAACGCGATCCTCGAGGACTATCCGCGGCTCACCGAGGATGACACCTTCACCTTCGCCTGCCACGACAAGGTCAAGTGTTTCAACTCCTGCTGCGCCGACGTGAACATCTTTCTCACGCCTTACGATGTTCTGCGCATGAAGAACCGCCTCGGCATCTCGTCGCAGGAGTTCATCGACAGGTACACCATTCTCCCCATCGACAAGAACATGCAGTTCCCCGTCGTCATCTTCAAGCTCTTGGAGAACGACGAGAAGAACTGCCAGCTTGTGGATAGGGAAAAGGGGTGCACCATCTACGAGGACCGCCCCTGGGCGTGCCGCATGTACCCCGTGGGGCTCGCCTCTCCGAAGGAAAAGACGTCCGATTGTGACGCAGCCTGCAAGGCGTCCCAGCCGGCGGAAGACTTCTACTTCCTCATGAAGGAGGAAGGGTGCCTCGGATTCGGCGAGAAGAAAGAGTGGACGGTTCGCGAGTGGATCGAGAATCAGGGCGTCACCGAATACGACGAATTCGGACGCCTCTACAAGGAGATCACCCTCCACGAGTTCTTTCAGAGCGGACGGGAGTTCACCCCTGAGCAGATGGAGAACTTCTTCATCTGCTGCTACAACCTCGACAAGTTCAGGTCTCTCATCTTCAACTCCTCCTTCTTCGATCGTTTCAGAGTCGACGAGGAGCTCAAGGCGAAGCTCGAGACCGATGACGAGGAGCTCCTCCGCTTCGCATTCCGCTGGGTGCGCTTCAGCCTCTTCGGCGAGAAGACACTCGATGTGATCGCCAAGTCCGACGAGACGGGAGAGACGAACCAATGAGCGACCGCCTCAAGGTCGATCCTGACATCGATTTTGTCCGCGAACTGCACCGGGCCGGCGGCTCGGACCTCAAGAAGTGCTACCAGTGCGCGACCTGCTCGGTTGTGTGCGACCTCTCCGAGGGGAGCACGGTTTTTCCGCGCAAGGAGATGATCTGGGCCCAGTGGGGACTGAAAGACCGCCTCATGGCCGATCCCCACGTCTGGCTCTGCCATCAGTGCAACGACTGCTCGGAGCACTGCCCGCGCGGCGCGCGCCCCGGCGACGTGCTCGCCGCGGCGCGGACGGCGATCTATCGCGAGTTCGCCTTCCCCGCCTTCATGGGACGGGCCCTGGCGAGCCCCAAGGCGCTGCCCTGGCTGATCCTCGTGCCCGCGCTAGTCCTTCTCGGGATCATCTTCTCCAACGATGCTCTCGGCTTCAACGTCCCGCCGCCCGAAACGGGGACGAAGGGGGGCTTCTTCAAGTTCTTCCTGCCTCACGGCATCCTCGAAATCCTGTTCATCAGCGGCAACATGCTGATTTTCGCCTTTGCCGCCGTGGGACTGAATCGGTTCTGGAAGGGGCTCAAGAGCGATTGTGCGGGCGATGGACCGCGGTTCATTCCGAGCCTGATCCAGACGGTGATCGAGATCGCCGGCCATGGGAAATTCCGGAAATGCACGGTCAACGCTACCCGTTCGTGGGCCCACCTGCTCGTCATCTTCGGGTTCTTCGCCGCAATGGCCACGGCGGGCCTCGCTCTCCTCGACATGACTCTGCTCGGCCACGCGCCGCCCATTCCGTTCTTTCATCCGATCAAGATTCTCGGCAACCTCAGCGCAGTGACCCTCCTCATCGGGGGCGGAACGCTGATCGTTCGCAGGCTCACCAACAGCGACAAGGTGGGCGCCAACGGTTACGCCGACTGGCTCTTCCTGATCGTGCTCTTCGTGGTGAGCGTGACGGGAACACTCCTTCAGATTCTACGCCAGGTCGGTCCCTTCGAGCTGGCTTACGCCAACTATTTCATTCATATATTGTCCGTGTTCTTTCTTCTCTGGTACGCACCTTATTCCAAGTTCGCCCACATGTTCTATCGCACCCTGGCCCTGGTCTATTCCAGGTCGGCGGGGAGCGCCGCGAGGGGCGCCGCATCGCAAGCCTCAGATCGCCCCGACGGTGATCCCGGGAGCGAACGGACGGAACAGGCTGCATAGCTTAGTTTTCACGCAAGGAGCATTTGGGCTCCGTTGAAACTGGAGAGGCCGATGGAAAATTTGACCGTTGATATCTGTGTTGTCGGCGGCGGAATGGCCGGGATGACGGCGGCTCTCGAAGCTGCCGAAATCGGAAAAGAGGTTGCCCTCATCGAAAAGGAGGCCTACCTCGGCGGCCGTGTCGCCAGAATGTATCACTACTTTCCAAAGCAATGCCCGCCCACATGCGGCCTGGAAATCAACTTCCGCCGGATCCGGCAGAACCCGCGGATCCATTACTTCACTCTCGCCGATGTGGAGTCGGTGGACGGTCAGGACGGAGCTTATACCGTCAAGGTTCGCCAGAATCCCCGCTTCGTCAATGAGAAATGCACCGCCTGCGGCGAGTGCGAGACCGCCTGCGAGCTCGAGCGGGAGAGCGCTTTCGACTATGGTCTGAAAAAGACCAAGGCCGTCTATCTGCCCCACCCGATGGCCTTCCCGCTGCGCCACGTCGTCGATCCCGCCTTTGCGGGCGACGCCAAGATGAAGGCCGCTGCCGAAGCCTGCCCCGTCGACGCCATCGATCTCGGCCAGCAGGCCGAAAACTTCGATATCGCCGCGGGCGCTGTCGTCTGGGCCACCGGCTGGAAACCCTACGATGCGGCCAAGATCGAGAACCTCGGTTTCGGCCAGTGCAAGAACGTGATCAACAACGTGATCATGGAACGCCTCGCCGCGCCCAACGGCCCCACTGACGGCAAGATCTTGCGCCCCTCCGATCAGAAGGAGCCGACCAAGGTCGCCTTCGCACAGTGCGCCGGTTCGCGCGACGAGAACCATCTGCCCTACTGCTCGGCCGTCTGCTGCGCGGCGACGATCAAACAGGCCGCCTACGTGCGCGAGAAGCTTCCCGATGCAGAGGTCCACGTCTTTTACATCGACATCCGCACACCGGGACGGCTCGAGGATATCTACGCCAACGCTCAGGAAGACGAGAAGCTCTTCTTTCACAGGGGCAAGGCGGCGCGGGTGACCGAGAAGCCGGGCTCGGGAAATCTCGTGATCGAGGCGGAGAACACACTGACCGGCGAGAAATCTGAGATGGAAGTCGACCTCGTGGTCCTGGCCACCGGAATGGTGCCCAACACGGCCGACACGCCGCCCACCGCCGATGCGGTCCGCGACGACTGGGGATTCCTGGTCGACGGCGACACCGGCGTGATCGGAGCCGGTGTGAGCTCGAGGCCTCTCGACGTTTCCGCGTCCGTTCAGGACGCCACGGGAAAAGCAATGAAGGCGATTTGCGCCAAGGCGAGGGAGTAGAGATATGGCGGAAGAAATCGAAAGAAAACCTGCTGTTTACATCTGCACGGGCTGCGAGATCGCCGGCGCCATCGACATCGACGCCCTCGTGAAGGTGTCCGAGACGGAATGCAAGGTTCCCATTTGCAGAACTCACGAGTGCCTCTGCTCCGAAGAGGGAGCGGCACTCATCAAAAAAGACATCGCCGATGAGGGCATCAACGGCGTCGTCATCAGCGGTTGCTCGTCGCGGATCAACACGGACGTCTTCAACTTCGGTCCCGACATCTATGTGGACCGCGTGCCGATGCGCGAGTTCGTCACCTGGTGCCACGAGCCCAACGACGAAGACACGCAGATGCTCGCCGAGGACTACGTCCGGATGGCCGCCGTGCGCGCCCAGAACGCCGCACCGCCCTCCGGGTTCGAAGAAGAGGTGGGCAAGCGGATTCTTGTCGTGGGCGGCGGAATCGCCGGCCTCAACGCGGCGCTTTGTACCTCCGAGGCGGGTTACGACACCGTGCTCGTCGAGAAGGAGGGCGCCCTCGGTGGCTGGGCGTCGAGGTTTTCCAAGGCCTTTCCCAAGAAGCCTCCCTATCGCGATTTGCAGGAGACCGGCGTCGACGACCTCGTCGCGCGGGTCACGGGCAACGACAAGATCAAGGTCTACACGTCGTCGACGATCGGCGAGATCTCGGGTCAGCCGGGCCAGTTCGACGTGACCGTCAACAACGGTTCTGGTTCGTCGCAGGAACGGATCGGCGCCATCGTGCTCGCCTCCGGATGGAGACCCTACAAGGCCGAAAATCTCAGCCACCTCGGTTACGGCACGTGCAAGAACGTGGTCACCAACCTCGACGTGGAAAAGATGGCCAGGGAAGACACCTTTGTCCGTCCTTCCGACGGGCAGCCGGTCAAGAGCGTCGCCTTCATCCAGTGCGCCGGATCGCGCGATCAGGATCACCTGCCCTACTGCTCGGGCGTCTGCTGCCGCGTGTCGCTCAAGCAGGCCAAATACATTCGCGAGAAATATCCCGACTCCAAGGTTTACATCCTCTACAAGGATCTCCGTTCCCCCGGTCAGTACGAGCTCTTCTACGCCCAGGTCCAGGAGGACGAGGGCATCTTCCTCACCAAGGGAGAGGTGGCCGAGGTCAAGGAGGAGGCCGACGGTAAGGTGACCGTGGCGCTCGACGACACCCTGCTCGGCGAGAGCATCGAAGTCACGGCCGACATGGTCGTCCTCGCTTCCGGAATGGTCCCGACCACCAAGGTCGACGAGGCCGACGAACCGGCCGAAGGTGGAGAAGAGGCTGCCGAGGCGGCAGACTCCAGCGGCGGTGCAAGCGACGAAAAGGACGAAGACAAGGACGAAGGAGCCTCGGCCGATGCGGGCGCCGGAATCCTCAACCTGACCTACCGCCTCGGCACAGACCTGCCGAACCTCAAGTACGGCTTCCCCGATTCCCACTTCATCTGCTTTCCTTACGAGACGCGCCGTACCGGCATCTACGCGGCCGGCGCCGTGCGCGCGCCCATGGACATGGCGCAGAGCCTGTCCGACGCCCGGGGTGCGGCGATGAAAGCGGTCCAGTGCGTCGAGATGCTGAGCCGCGGCGAGGCGGTCCATCCCCGTTCGGGCGACATTTCCTATCCCGACTTCCTCCTGCAGCGCTGCACCCAGTGCAAGCGGTGCACCGAGGAGTGCCCCTTCGGCACGCTCAACGAGGACGAGAAGGGAACGCCTCTCGTCAACCTGCTCCGCTGCCGCCGCTGCGGGATCTGCACCGGTTCGTGCCCGGAGCGCATCATCTCCTTCACCAACCACTCGGTGCAGATGACCTCCAAGGTGATCAAGTCGATCGAGGTTCCCGACGAGGAAGAGGAGAAACCGAGGATCCTCGTTTTCGTCTGCGAGAACGACGCGCTGCCCGCTTTTGAAATGGCGGCAATGAAGCGCCTGAAATACTCCTCCATGGTGCGCATCATCCCGCTCCGCTGCCTGGGCAACATCAACATCATCTGGATCGCCGACTCCCTGTCGGCCGGTTTCGATGCGGTCATGCTCTTCGGCTGCAAGCACGGCGACGACTACCAGTGCCACTACGTCAAGGGCTCGGAGCTCGCCGACTACCGCATGGGCAATGTGCAGGAAAAGCTCAAACAGCTCGTCCTCGAAGAGGAACGGGTCCGGATCTACGAGCTCGCCATCGACGAGTACGACAAGGTGCCCAAACTCATCGACGACTACGTGGAGGAGATCGAGGAAATCGGTCCCAACCCGTACAAGGGTTTTTAATTGAATTTGATCGATAAATGCGAGGTTTTTGAATAGACGATTTTTCCGGTTAGGTCCGCAGATTCACAGAGGAGTCTTGCGGGAATTTTGAAACAAGGAGATTGGATTATGGCAGATCTTCCCAAAACGCCACTGCTTGATGAGCTGGAGAAGGGTCCATGGCCCAGCTTTGTCAAGGAAATCAAAATGGCTGCCAAGGTCAGCGACATGAGCAAGGACTTGCTCGGGCAGCTTGAGCTTTCCTACAACGAAAAGATCGGTTACTGGAAACACGGCGGTATCGTCGGCGTCATGGGCTACGGCGGCGGTGTGATCGGCCGTTACTCCTTCCTTCCGGACAAGTTCCCCAACATTTCCCACTTCCACACGATCTGTATCAACCAGCCCTCGGGTTGGTTCTATTCGTCCGACTCCCTGCGCACCCTGTGCGACATCTGGGACCGCCACGGCTCGGGCCTGACCAACATGCACGGTTCGACGGGCGACATCGTCTTCCTCGGCACCGTCACCGACGAGCTGGAGCCGGTCTTCGAAGAGCTGACCCAGAACGGTTTCGACCTCGGCGGATCGGGCTCCGACGTGAGAACCCCTTCGTGCTGCGTCGGCCCCGCCCGTTGCGAGTGGTCGTGCTACGACACGCTCAAGGTCTGCTACGACGTGACGCAGAAGTACCAGGATGAGCTTCACCGACCGGCGTTCCCCTACAAGTGGAAATTCAAATTCGCCGGCTGCGCCAACGACTGTGTCGCCGCCAAGGCGCGCGCCGACATCTCCGTCATCGGCACCTGGCGCGACGCGATCCGCGTCGACAACGCCGCCGTGGCCGACTACGTGGCCAACGGCCTCAACATCGAGCGCGACGTGATCGGCAACTGCCCCTCCAAGTGCATGGAGTGGGACGGCAGCGAGCTCAAGATCGACAACTCCAACTGTCGCAGGTGCATGCACTGCATCAACGTCATGCCCAAGGGTCTCCGCCCCGGTACCGACACGGGCGCCACGGTGCTCATCGGTTCCAAGGCTCCCATCGTCGAGGGAGCGCTGCTCTCCTCGGTGCTCCTTCCCTTCGTCGATATCGACGGCGAGGAATTCGAAGACTTCTGCGAGATCATGGAAGAGATCCAGGATGTCTGGTGCGAAGAGGGCAAAGCCCGCGAGCGCATCGGCGAGTTCATTCAGCGCGTCGGTATGGGAAATTTCCTCGAAGCGGTCGGTCTCGACCCGGTCCCCGAAATGGTGGCTTTCCCGCGCGACAACCCCTACGTCTTCTACGGTCAGGACGACGACGAAGAAGAGGAAGGGTAGAACGTCCGCCAGTGCGGGTGTCTTGTGAGAAACTGAATAGACGCTAAATAGAAATATAAGGAGATGTTTACATGACCGACCCGAAAAAGAGGATCACCGATATCGGACCTCCACATTATGACAAGTTCCTTCCGCCCGCCGTCAAGGCCAACTACGGCAAGTGGAAATATCATGAGGTCGTGAAGCCCGGCGTGATGGTTCACGTGGGCGAGTCGGGCGACAAGCTCTACACGGTGCGCGCCGGATCTCCGCGCCTCGTGAGCACGGAGAAGATTCGCAATTTCGCCGATCTGGCCGAAAAGTACTGCGACGGTTTTCTCCGTTTCACCAGCCGCCACAACGTGGAATTCATGTTCACAAACGAAGCCAATATCGATCCGTTGATCAAGGATCTGGCCGACCTCGGACACCCCGTGGGCGGTATCGGCAACGCGATCTCGAGCATCGTCCACACCCAGGGCTGGGTGCACTGCCATTCGGCCGCCACCGACGCCTCGGGTATCGTCAAGTGCGTCATGGACGAGTGCAACGATTACTTCACCAGCAACAAGCTCCCCGGCAAGCTGCGCATCGCGCTCGCCTGCTGCCTCAATATGTGCGGCGCCGTCCACTGCTCGGACATCGCCATCCTCGGTATCCACACCCGGCCGCCCGCAACCGACCACTCTTCCTTGAAGAAGGTCTGCGAGATCCCGAGCGTGAGTGCCTCCTGCCCGACAGCGGCCATCAGGCCCGCCACGGTCGACGGCTTCGAGTCGGTCGAGGTCATCGAGGAGCAGTGCATGTACTGCGCCAACTGCTACACCGTCTGCCCCGCCATGCCCCTCAACAATCCCGACACCGACGGTGTCTCGATCTGGGTCGGCGGCAAGGTGTCCGACGCGCGCTGCGCGCCCAAGTTCTCCAAGCTCGCCGTTCCCTTCCTGCCCAACAACCCGCCGCGCTGGCCCGAGGTGGTCGATGTGGTGATGAAGCTCGTCGACGTCTGGGCCAAGAACGCCAGGCCTTACGAGCGCATGGGCGAGTGGATCGAGCGGATCACATGGCCGCGCTTCTTCAAGCTGGCCGAGCTCGACTTCACCAAGGAGCACATTGACGACTTCAAGCACGCCGGTCTGAGCTACAACCGGACGGCGCAGCTTACCCACGTTTCCTGATTGAGAGGTGACGAAATGTCGGAAGAGATGAAAAGTGTCGAAGAAGTGGCGGACGCCATGTTCAAAATGGTGTCTGATGCCCAGGGTCAGAAGAAACTGAAACCGGGGGATCTCACCAAGGCGATGATCCAGATCTTCGGAGACCAGGTCGACAAAAAACTCTGCAAGGCGGCCATCAAGGAGTTGGTGAACAACGGACGCTGCGTCTACACCTACTTCGGCGGCAGCTTTATCGAGTTACCCCACAAGGAGGGGGCGGAGAACTAAACGCTCTGCCCCGAGGCGAGCGCGTTCTTCCCGATAACGGAATGCCCATCTCCTGCCCCCGCATCCTGATCGCCGGCACCTCCGGCGATTCAGGAAAGACCGTGGTGTCGGTCGGCCTTGGGCGGACTCTGTCCGCCCAAGGCCGACCGGTCGCCGCCTTCAAAAAAGGACCCGACTACATCGACGCGTCGTGGCTTTCCGCTGCGTCAGGAAGGGTAGCCAGAAATCTGGATACCTTCCTGACTGAGCCGATCGCGGTGAGACGCTCCTTTATTGACAATGCCCTGCGCACAACGCCCGCCGAGCCGGGCGGTGTGAACCTCATCGAAGGCAATCGCGGACTTCACGACGGCCTCGACGAGGAGGGAACTCACAGTTCGGCAGCTCTTTCAAAACTGATTCAGTGCCCAGTGATTCTGGTTCAAGACGTGACCAAAACCACGCGGAGCGCGGCGGCTTTTGTGCTCGGTTCACAGCAGATCGATCCCGATGTGAATATTGCGGGAGTGATCGTGAACCGGGTGGCGGGGGCGCGTCACGAAGGCGTGGTCCGGAAGGCGATCGAGAAATACACCGGTATCCCCGTCGTGGGAGCGATTCCCAAACTCCCTGCCGAATGCCGGATCCAATCGCGCCACCTCGGACTCGTCACCACTCGGGAACAGACCGGCATCGACGATCTGATCGATCGCCTCGCCCAGGTTGTGCGGGACCATGTCGACATCGACAGGGTGCTCGAGATCGCCTCGGCGGCGCCTCTTCTCGAGGAGGTCGGTATCCGGAGCGATGGGGCGAGCGGCTCGCCGGACGGCGGAGGCCGTCGATCGAGGATCTGCTACCTGAGCGACACGGCGTTTTCCTTCTACTACCCGGAAAATTTCGAGGCGCTCGAGGAGGCGGGAGCCGAGCTGATCCCGGTTTCGGCGCTCGACGCCACGACCCTTCCCGAGTGCGACGCGCTCTACGTGGGCGGCGGATTTCCCGAAACGCAGGCGACGGCCCTTGCCGGGAACACGACCTTTCGCGAGAGCGTTTACAGCGCCGCCGAAGGGGGACTTCCCATTTACGCCGAGTGCGGCGGGCTGATTTACATGGCGCGTGAGCTTGTCTGGAATGGCGAGACCTTTCCCATGACGGGTGTTTTTCCCGTCACCATCGCCATCGACCGAAAACCGCGCGGCCACGGATATGCGAGGGTTCTCGTCGATGGCAAAAATCCCTTCTTTCCGGAAGGTCTCGAACTCAAAGGGCACGAGTTTCACTACTCCTGGCTCGCGGACGCTGGCCCGTCCGCGGACGCTGGCCCGTCCGCGGACGCTGGCGCGTCCGGCCGGAGAATCGAAGACGATTCTCGCACTGGGTTGGACGCTGGCGCGTCCGGCCGGCTGAGGAGTGTTTTCAAGATGCAGCGCGGCACCGGATGCGGTGCCGGCCGCGACGGATTGTCACGGTGGAACGTTCTGGGCACATACTTGCACGTCCATGCTCTCGGTTGCCCCGCCTGGGCGCAGGGTGTCATGAGAGCAGCGGAAAGGTATAGAAAGGATTGAACAGACATGGCGTTAAAGAGATCTAAAAAGAAAAAGAAGGGCTTGAAGAGCCTGCGTAGCTCGGGCGGCAGTTCGTCTGTGGAGACATCTCCGCTGCGACCCGTCCACGTCACCAAGATTCCCCCGTGCTCGAACGGCTGTCCGCAGCACAACGACATCCGCCAGGTTCTGACGACCATCGGTCTGGCAGAGAAGCGCGAAGTCGACCAGGACAAGGCCTTCGAGGAGGCCTTCGAGATCCTGACGCGGACCAATCCCCTTCCGGCCGTGCTCGGCCGTGTCTGCCCTCATCCCTGCGAAGACGCCTGCAATCGCAAGGACAAGGACGGCGCCGTCGGTTTCAACTCGGTGGAGCGTTTCCTCGGAGACCTCGCCATCGAGAAGGGCTTCGAGTTCAAGAAGCTCGACGACGCCGGTGACTACTCGGAGAAAATCGCCATCGTCGGCGCAGGCCCCGCGGGCGTTGCGTGCGCCTATCACCTGGCCCGCCGGGGCTACAAGGTCACCATCTACGAGGCCTTTTCCAAGGCGGGCGGCATGCTGCGTTACGGGATCCCCGCTTACCGCCTGCCGCGCGACCTCCTCGACGCCGAGATCGACCGCGTTCTCAAACTCGGTGTGGAACTCAAGTGCAACACGTCGGTGGGGAACGATATCCCTCTCGACGATCTCCGGAAAGACTATGACGCGATCTTCGTCGGCATCGGCGCCCATCAGGGCCGCAAGCTGGGTGTCGACAACGAGGACGCCGAGAACGTGATGACCGGCGCCCAGTTCCTCCACCTGGTCAACTCGGGCGAAAAGGTCGAAGTGGGCAAGAAGGTGGTCGTCATCGGCGGCGGCGACACGGCGATCGATGCGGCACGCATGGCGCGCCGCCAGGGCGCCGAGGCTTCGATCCTCTATCGCCGCACCCGCGTCGAGATGCCCGCCATCGACGAGGAGATCGAAGGCGCCGAGGAAGAAGGCGTGTCGATCGATCTTCTCACCGCGCCTGTCGGCATCAAGGCCGACGGCGGCCGCGCCACGGCAATGGTTTTCCAGAAGTGCGAGCTCGGCGAGCCCGATTCGTCCGGCCGCCGCCGCCCCGTGCCGATCGAAGGATCGGAGTTCGAGGTGGAGGCCGACTTCTTCGTCGCCGCGATCAGCCAGGCGCCGATCTTCGACGGACTCGAGGCCGTGGGCAATCCCAAGGACTGGGTCAAGGCCGACAAGTACATGCAGGCCGAATCGGCCGAGAACGTCTATACCGGCGGCGACGTGACAAACCTGGGACTCGTGGTCGACGCCATGGGCCACGGCCAACTGGCGGCCGAAACGATCCACGAGAATTTCAGGAGCCTTTCGCACGACAAGGGCAACAATCCTCCGCCCATCATCGGAGTGGATAACGTCAAGATGGGATTCTACGAAGAAGCCAAGGTCAACGAGCGGGAGAACCTCCCCGTGGCCGAGCGCTTCTCCGATCCCGACGTGGAGATCACCAAGGGGCTCGACTCGGTGCAGGCCCTGGCCGAGGCGAAGCGCTGCATGAGCTGCGGATACTGCTTCGAATGCGGCGAGTGCTGGAGCTACTGCCAGGACCAGGCCGTGATCAAACCTCTCACCGCCGGGGAGAAGTACAAGTTCAAAATGGAGTTCTGCAACGGTTGCAAGAAGTGCGCCGAGCAGTGCCCGTGCGGTTATATCGAGATGCACATGCCGGGCGAGGAGCCCGCGTACGACAAATTGTCATAAATACCTGTTTATTGAATTGGCATTGGTTTCTTTTCTGAACACAAGGAGAAAGTAGACATGGCTATTTTCGAACATGGAGAGATCAAGATCGAGGTCGACGAGGATGGGTTCATGGCGGAACCCGATGTTTGGAACGAGGCAGTCGCTGCCGCTCTCGCCACCACCGAAGGTGTCGACGATCTGGGCGACGACCACTGGAAAATCGTCAACTATCTGCGCGACTACTACCAGCAGTTCGGCATCGCGCCCATGATCCGCAAGCTCTGCAAGGAGACCGGATTCCCGCTGAAGAAGATCTATGAGCTGTTCCCGTCCGGTCCGGCAAAGGGCGCCTGCAAGGTCGCCGGTCTTGCCAAGCCGACTGGCTGCGTCTAAGCGAATCTTCGAATCGAGCGATTTTGTTTTCTGCCGATCCCTGAGGCTGTCGTGCGAGCTTCTTCCTGCTCGAGAAATCGAGTGGGAGGCGCTTGCACGATCGCCTCGGGGGATCGGATCACCAGCGCAAATGATGTGGTGCATCTGGTATGACGAGTGACAGGGGGCAGGCTTCCAACGAAGAGCGGAGCCGGACAGGTTTTCTGGCTGTCTGTGGCATCAGCTACAGGACCGCCACGCTGTCAGAGCGGGAAGCGTTCCACATCGCCCGTGCAGATCTCGTCCCGGCCGTCAAGCTCTTCAAGACACTCCCCGGCGTGAAAGAGGTGACCCTTCTCGCCACGTGCAACCGCCTCGAGATCTACATGTTCCTCGACGAAAAGGTCGACAGCTTTGTCACGACCTGCGAGTTCTTCCGCCGTCTCAAGGGTGTGGAGGCGGCCGACAAGCGCAAACTCTTCTACATCCGCCACGGGAGCACGGTGGCTCGCCACCTTTTCCGCGTCGTCGCCGGAATCGAGTCGCTCGTCCTCGGCGAGTACCAGATCCAGAGCCAGGTCAAGGAAGCCTACAGCGCCGCGTGCAGCGCCAAGGGAGCGGGGAAGACGATCCACAAGCTCTTTCACTCGGCCTTCCGCGTGGGCAAGGCGGTCCGCAGCAAAACGTCTCTCGGAACGGGCCAGTACTCGGTTTCGGGGGTGGCCTTGCGCCTTTTCAAGGAACGCCTGCGCCGCGACGATCCGATCCTGATCGTGGGCGTCAACGAGAGCACCCGTATCGTGGCCGACGGATTGAAAACGGCCGGTTTCAAGAACCTGCTCTTCGCCAACCGGACCCCGGTCAAGGCGGAGAAAATGGCGGTCCGTTTCGGCGGAGAGGGATTCGGCCTCGACAACATTCCGGGCCTTCTCTCGCGGAGCCGCGGCCTCCTCTGCTGCACGGGCGCGCCCGGAACGGTGATCAGCGCCCGCACACTGGAGACATCGTCGAACGAGACGGGCCGCTGCCCGTCGCTCATCGTCGACATGGCCGTGCCGCGCGATGTGGAGAGATCGACCCGTCTCGCAGAAGAGGTCGAGTTCATCGACCTCGAGGATCTCAAGGTCCATCTCGAAACGGAAGAGAGCGAGCGCAAGGCCGAATTGCCCCTCGCCGAGAATCTCATCGAAGATGTGGTCGCCACCTTCCAGGTCTGGATGGAGAGCGCCTTCGACCAGGGCGTGGCCATCCTGGCCAAGGAATTCGACCGGATCCGGCGCAAGTGCCTCGACGAGGCGCGCGGCCATTTCAGCCCCGACAACACGGCCGAACTGGAACGCTTCTCGCGCCTCCTCATGCAGAACCTGCTCAAGGTGCCGGCGCAGACGATGATCGCAAACGGGACAAAGACGCAGGACGAACCGGGATCGTGCCGCCTCAAGCGGATGGCGGCCACTGTTGATACGGGCCACCTGTCGGAGTGCGGCGATGTTTGATCAACTTCTCGCGAAGAGCCGGAAAGATCTTGTCGCCGCCTGGCGCCGCCAGATTCTCGAGACCTATCCCGAGGACACGGCGCGCTTCATCAAGAGCGAACCGAACCAGTTCGCCAATCCCGTGGGCAACGCCGTCAATCAGGGTGTGGAGGCGGTCTTCGACGCGCTCCTCTCCGGCGCCGATGGACTCGGCGCCAGTGCCGATGGACTCGGCGCCAGTGCCGATGGGAAATCGAGCGGCGGCAGCGAGACACTGCTCGCCGCCCTCGACGACCTGATCCGGATCCGGTCTGTGCAGAACTTCCGGCCCGCCGAGGCAGTGGGCATCGTCTTTCTCCTCAAGAAGGTGGTGCGCGAAAAGCTGGAAAAAGAGATCGGCGACAACGACCTTTACCGGGAACAGTTGCTTTTTGAGGACCGAGTCGATAGGATGGCGCTCCTTGCCTTTGAGACCTACATGCGGTGCCGCGAGGATCTTTTCGCCATCAAAACCAGAGCTTTGAAAAACGGCCCTTTCAAACTTCATGAGAGAAGTAAAAAGATTCTCGACAAGCGGAAGAGTGAGCGGACAGACCACAAGGACAACGGCAGTTCCTCCTAATAATCGAGGAACTGATCTCAACGGGAGGAAACGTTAAATGGACGGCAAGCAGACCTTCTTCTCCACGTGGAAGCGGGTTCTCATCCCCCTCGCGATCCTGGTGATCATCGCGGTGATCCCCGGGTTCAACGCCGCCATGTTCGGGATCGTGATCCCCTACGTGGCGGGCCTCGTTTTCTTGATCGGTTTCATCAGTCGCATCATGGGCTGGGCAAAGTCCCCCGTGCCGTTCAGGATCCCCGCGACCTGTGGACAGCAAAAAACACTGCCCTGGATCAAGAACGACCACCTCGACAATCCTCATACTTTCTGGGGCGTCGTGGGGAGGATGTTTCTCGAGGTCTTCTTCTTCCGCACCCTTTTCAGGAACACCCAGGCGGGACTCAAGGACGGGCCGAAGCTCGTCTACGGCGGCAACAAGCTGCTCTGGGCGGCGGGCCTCGCCTTCCACTGGTCCTTCCTGATCATCCTCATCAGGCACGTGCGCTTTTTCACCGAGCCGGTGCCCGGTTTCGTGAACTTCGTACAAGGGTTCGACTCCCTCTTCCAGATCGGCGTGCCCGTGCTCTGTCTGACCGACATCGTGATCGTGGCGGCTCTCTCCTATCTCTTCATCCGGCGGGTGATCTTCGCCCAGGTGCGGTTTATCTCCCTGCCAGCCGACTACTTCGCCCTCGGCCTCCTTCTGGCCATCGTGCTCACCGGCATCGTGATGAAGTACTGGATCAAGGTCGACAACGTGGGCGCCAAGGAACTGGCCCTCGGCCTGATCACCCTGAGTCCCGGCCTGCCCAAGGATCCGATCGGATTCATGTTCTACTTCCATCTCTTCTTAGTCTGCACGCTGCTCCTCTATTTCCCCTTCAGCAAACTGATGCACATGGGCGGAATCTTTCTCAGTCCCACGCGCAACATGGCTAATAACAACCGTATGCGGCGCCACGTCAATCCCTGGAATCCCGAGGTCAAGCTTCATACCTACGAAGAGTATGAAGAGGAGTTCCACGATGTGATGTCCGCAGCCGGGATGCCTCTGGAAAAAACGTACGCCGAAGCGAAACCTTCAGAAACGGAATAATCAAGAGGAACGACTTATGTCCGAGAATCTGAAACCCGAGGTCGTGGCCAACATCGACTTCAAACCTCCTGACAAACACTGGCTGGAGCCGTCCGACGAGATCAGAAAGGGGTGCTACAACTACAGCGCCAACCCCGAGTCTCTCGAGTATCTCGGCATTGCCAACAACGGCAAGTGGGAGCCGCTCGGCAAGACCGAGGAGGAGTGGAAGCTTCCTTCCAACTGGAAGGAGATCATCCTGAACGGTCTCAAGGAGCGCCTCGACAAGTACCGCTCCCTCAAGATCTTCATGGACATCTGCGTCCGCTGCGGGGCGTGCGCCGACAAGTGCCACTTCTATCTCGGATCGGGCGATCCGAAAAACATGCCCGTTTTGCGCGGCGAGCTCCTCCGTTCGGTCTACCGCAACGACTTCACCAAGGCGGGCAAGATCCTCGGTAAACTGGCCGGCGGCCGCGAGCTGACCTTTGACGTGCTCAAGGAGTGGTTCTCCTACTTCTACCAGTGCACCGAATGCCGCCGCTGCTCGGTCTTCTGCCCCTACGGCATCGACACGGCCGAGATCACCATGATGGGGCGCGAGCTGCTCAACCTCGTCGGCCTCGGAATCGACTGGATCTGCACGCCGGCGGCCAACTGCTTCCGCACGGGCAACCACCTCGGAATCCAGCCCCACGGTTTCCAGGACTCCGTCGACTTCGCCGTGGACGACCTCAAGGACCTCACCGGTGTCAAGGTCGACGCCTCGGTCAACCGCAAGGGCGCCGAGATCCTCTTCGTCGTGCCTTCGGCCGACTACTTCGGCGATCCCCACTACTTCGGATTCCTCGGCTATCTGGCCCTCTTTCACGAGATCGGCCTCGACTATACCTTCAGCTCCTTCGCGTCGGAGGGGGGCAACTTCGGCCTCTTCCATTCGTCGGACATGATGAAGCGCCTCAACTCCAAGATTTACATGGAAGCCAAGCGCCTCGGCGTCAAGTGGATCATCGGCGCCGAATGCGGCCACATGTGGCGCGTGCTGCACCAGTACATGGACACCATGAACGGACCGGCCGACTTCCTGGAGGTGCCGAAGTCGCCGATTACGGGGACGGTGTTCGACAACGCGAAATCCACCAAGATGACCCATATATGCGAGTTCACGGCCGACCTCATCAAGCACGGCAAGCTGAACCTCGACAAGAGCCGCAACGACAACGTCACGGTCACCTACCACGATTCATGCAACCCGGCGCGCGCCATGGGGCTTCTGGACGAGCCTCGCT
>Ga0180430_10002204_pt1 | contig 17892 bp, 16 predicted proteins | sample SS_ome_9_FD_132999 | JGI IMG/M metagenome (GOLD analysis project Ga0180430, IMG submission 132999) | Hypersaline lake sediment archaeal communities from the Salton Sea, California, USA - SS_1_S_2 metaG | ecosystem: Environmental > Aquatic > Non-marine Saline and Alkaline > Hypersaline >... | reverse complement strand
GGTGGTGCAGGAAGCAGACCGTGAGGTGGCTATCGACACGGGGTTCATGGTTTTCAACAGGCCGAACTACCCGCTGTTGAGCCGCTTGTTCGACGAGCTGGGGGTTGAAACCTACGACACGGACATGTCCTTTTCGGTTTCCCTTGATCGTGGACGCCTCGAGTATGCCGGCAGCAATCTCAACACGCTTTTCGCGCAGCGCCGCAACCTGCTTCGCCCATCTTTTTTAAAGATGATCCGGGACATCCTGCGCTTCAATCGCACGGCAAAAGAACTCTTGCAGGGCCCGCAAACAGGCGCAGGGACGTTGCAACAGTTTCTCGACAAGCACGCCCTGGGGGAACGTTTTCGGGAGGATTACCTTTACCCCATGGCGGCGGCAATCTGGTCCTGTCCGAGAGATGCCGTGGCCGATTTCCCTGCCTTGTCCTTCGCTCGCTTTTTCGACAACCATGGCCTGATCAACCTGCAGGACCGTCCGCAGTGGCAGACGCTTCGCGGCGGTGCGTCGGCTTACGTGGACAAGCTGGTAAAAGATCTGGGCGATTGTGCGAAGCGCAGCCGTCCGGTGCGGGCGGTGTTGCGCCAGCAGCGACAGGTGGCCGTGGTGCTCGATGGCAACCAGGTCGAGATGTTCGACGAGGTGGTATTCGCCTGTCATTCGGATCAGGCGCTACGGCTCTTCAAGAACGCCTCACCGACCGAGGCGACAATGCTTCGGGCAGTGCCTTACCAGCCGAACCGGGTGCTCCTGCACACGGACCCGCGCCTGATGCCCCAACGTTCCGGGGTCTGGTCATCCTGGAACTATCTTGGCGGTCAAAACGTTCAGGGCGACCAGGCTGTGAGTGTCACTTACTGGATGAATTCTCTGCAGGCGCTGGACACGTCAAAAAATTATTTCGTAAGTCTCAATCCCTTGACAGAACCTGCGCCTTCTACCGTGGTGGCCGAGTTCGAATACGAACACCCGATGTTCGACGCCCACAGTCTGCAGCTTTCCCAGCAACTGGCCAGCGTGCAGGGCAGGGAACATGTCTGGTTCGCCGGTGCCTGGACCGGGTACGGTTTTCACGAGGATGGCATGCGCTCGGGAGTAGACGTGGCGCAGCGGCTCGGTGCGCGTTTGCCATGGGTTGAACAGCTGCAGGATTCGCATGCCCTGCGCGTACGCACCCCGGCTGAACAGGTGAAGGCGGCGTGAACGAACCGGCTCTCCTCTATGCCTGCGAGGTCATGCATCGGCGCTACCAGCCGATCAGCTACCTTTTCCGCTACCGTATCTTCAGTCTCCTGGTCGACATAGACCGTCTTGATGAGCTGAATGGCTTGAGTGCCTTTTTCTCGGTCGACCGGTTCAACCTGTTCAGCTTCCATCGCCAGGATCATCTGCCGCAGGGACAGCACGAATTGCGGGCTTGGGTCGAACGGGTCTTGTCGCAGAGCGGGCTGGACGGAACCTCGCTGAGAATCCGGCTTCTGTGTATGCCCAGGGTCCTCGGTTGGGGGTTTGATCCTTTGAGCATCTGGTATTGCGAAACGCAGGCGGGGGAGCCCGTTGCCGCGATATGCGAGGTGCACAACACGTTTGGTGAGCGGCACTGTTATCTGCTGCGTGCGCGCGACGGCGAATGGCCCTTACGAGATGGCAGTGACAAGGTCTTTCATGTCTCGCCTTTCATGGACGTGTGTGGTCGTTACACATTTGCGCTGGGGCAACCCGGCGAGCAGTTGCGGGTGGCGATCCAGTTGACTGACGAAAGGCAGCCGCTGATGAGTGCCACGCAGCTCGGGGAAAAGCGGGTCTTTGCCACCCGCCACCTGTTGCACTTCTTCTTACGCATCCCGTTCCAGACTGCCAAGGTGCTCGGTGCCATTCATTGGCATGCCTTGAAGATCTGGCTACGCGGTGTGCCATTCTTTCATAAGCCTGAACCACCTTTAGAGGAGATCAGTAAATGAATGCGAACACGCTCGTCTTGCCCCGCGGATTCAATTCCGCGCCAGGAGCTTCACGCCTGCAGGCGACGCTGCTCAAAAGGTTTTCGCAATTCCAGCAAGGGTCGATTCGCGTTAGTTTCGATGGCGGTGCCGATTACCAGCTCCAGGGAGAGCAGGCCGGGCCGCGTGCCCAGGTCCGTATACATCGTCCGTTTGCGCTGGCCAGGGCCCTGCTGTTGGGCGGCGACCTGGGTTTTGCCGAATCCTACCTGCGTGGTGACTGGAGCAGTGACGACCTCTCCGGACTGCTGTACTTTCTGTCGACGAACCTGGATGCCATGGCCTCGGTGCAAAAGCGCAGCCTGCCGGTGCGTGTGCTGGCACGAATGCAGCACGCGCTCAACCGCAACAGCCGGCGCGGAAGCCGCCGCAATATCGCTGCGCACTATGATCTTGGGAACGATTTCTATGAACGTTGGCTTGATAGCTCGATGAGCTACTCGTCTGCGGTTTTCGATCAATCGTTCGACCTGGCCAGTGCGCAGGAGCGTAAATACGAACTCATCCTGTCGCTGATCGACCCGCAACCCGGTGACCACATACTCGAAATCGGATGCGGCTGGGGGGGCTTCGCCGAGTACGCAGCGCGTTGGGGAATGAAAGTCACTGGCGTCACCCTGTCTCAGGAGCAGTACGCCTACGCGGAGCAAAGAATCATCCAGGCGGGTTTGCAGGACCGGGTGGAACTCAAGCTTACGGACTACCGCGCCCTGCATGGGCGGTATGATCACATTGTCTCGATCGAGATGTTCGAAGCAGTCGGTCGCGAATACTGGCAAGCCTATTACGAGGTGCTCGATCGTTGCCTCAAGCCCGGTGGTCGTGTTGCGCTTCAGATCATTACGATCGATCGGAAGCTGTTCGATACCTACGTGAGCGAGTCCGGCGGTTTCATCCAAAAGTACATCTTCCCGGGTGGCATGCTGCCGACCGAGGGTCACCTGCGTGACCTGGCCTTGGACAATGGCCTGGAGCCCTTGAGCATTGATCGCTACGGCGAGCACTATGCCGACACCCTGTCCGACTGGCGTGAGGCGTTCGATGCGCAGACCGACTGGCTGGAAGCGCACGGTTACGATGAACGTTTCCGCCGCATGTGGCGTTACTATCTTGCGTTCTGTGAGGCAGGTTTCAGGGACGGCCGGATCGACCTTGTGCACCTATGCCTGCAGAAGGACTGCCTGCAGGCACAATGAACATGCGTCCTGTGCATTATCCCGCCTATGCCGCCCTGGCGGTGCCGCTAGCCTTTCTGGGTCTGCCGCTGTATGTGTACGTGCCGAGCCTGTACGCACAGTTGCCGGCTATCGGTCTCGGTCTGGCCGGCGGTGTGCTTTTCGCGGCGCGCCTGCTGGACCTGCTGACCGATCCAGCGGTTGGCTGGCTGGGTGATCGTCTGCGTCACCGGGTGCATCCCCTAGGATGGATGCTGGTGGGTATGCCGGTGATTGGTTTAGGCGTACATGCGCTGTTCAATCCGCCGACGGACGCCGGCGTCTATCACCTGGCCGTGAGCGTCAGCATCACCTACCTGGGCTGGACCTTGCTGAGCGTGCCGTACTACGCCTGGGGAGCGGAGCTTGCAAAGACGTCGCAGCAGCAGCGTGGTATCGCTGCCTGGCGCGAAGGCGGGGTGCTGGCAGGTGCGTTGTCGGCGCTCATGCTGGCTGCGGTATTTTCGGCACAGCCAATGCAAGCCATGTCGGTCGCGTTCCTGGTGCTGTTGGCCCTGGGGGGACTTTTGCTGCTCGCCTTGCCGCGAACGGCGTTGAAGGGCTCCGCTTCCCGACCGTCGATCCGGGATGTCTGGCGCCACACCGGCAGTGGCATGCGACGCCTGCTCGGTCTGCATTTCCTCAATGCCCTGGCCGCAGGTATGCCCGCCACCCTGTTTCTTTTGTATACCTCTGATGTGCTGGGAGTGTCCGCCCGAACCAGCGGTGTCTTGTTGCTCGTTTACTTCGTTGCCGGTGTGTTGGCGCTGCCGCTGTGGGTGAAGTTGGCCGGGAAAATAGGAGAGGTGCGCGCCTGGCAGCTCGCCATCTTGTTGGCGGCGCTCGGCTTCCTGCCGGCGGCTTTTCTCGGGGCCGGGGATGTGTGGATTTTTGCGGCCGTGTGCCTGGTCACCGGGGCGACGCTGGGAGCCGATATCGCCCTGCCCGCGGCGTTACAGGCACGCCTGGCAAATGCCGACAGTGAGAATGCGGGCCATCCCAGGGAGGCTGCCTCGTTTGGTCTCTGGGGAATGGCCGGAAAACTGGCGCTGGCTTGTGCCGTCGGGGTGACCCTGCCTGTTCTCGAATGGCTGCCCGCCGGGGTGGAACGGGATGCGGCGTTGCCCTGGTTATATGCATTTGCGCCGGTATTGGTGAAGTTGATCGCGCTGGTCGGCATTGAATTGGCGCGAGCTGGATTGTCCGGAACCGTTCGAGAGCCTTTCGTGGAGGAAGTGGATAAACATGAAAAGATGGTGGATAGCGGGCCTGATGGCATGGCTGTTAAGCGGGTGTAGTTCGATGAACGTAAACGATCTTGCAGACACCCAGCCGCGCTTTGACCTGTTCGGTTATTTCGAGGGTCAGACGCGTGCCTGGGGTATTTTCCAGGGGCGTGGCGGTGATCTGAAACGCCAGTTCGTCGTGGATATCCGCGGTGAGGTGAATGATGACGTACTGGTGCTCACCGAAGACTTCGTTTATGCGGACGGTGAGGTATCCCAGCGCATCTGGACGGTGAAAAAGACCGCAGACAATCGCTACGTGGGTTCTGCTGCAGATGTCATTGGAGAGGCCCAGGGTGAATCAGCAGGGAGTGCCCTCAACTGGCGTTATACGATGGAGCTGCCGTACGGGGACGGCAGCGTAAAAGTGGATTTCGATGACTGGATGTTCCTGCAACCGGATGGTGTGTTGATCAATCGGGCCAAGGTGAAGAAGTTTGGATTCACCGTCGGCGAGGTCACCCTGGTATTCAAGCGGGTGGCGTCATGATGCGCTTATCGGTCCTGTTTGGCGCGTTGCTGGCCATGTTGTGGTCGTTGGCCGAGGCGCAGGTATTGCAGTACCAGGAAGAGGAGCTCCCTTTGCGTGACAAGGCACGTGCGTGTTGGATGGCGTTTGTGAAGCTCTATGATGCCGAGTACTACCGAAGCGAGAATGGCGAATCCCGGTGCGTGAAGCTCGACTACCTGCGTGATTTCGAGCGTGAGGAATTGATCGAGTCAACCGAAAAGATCTTCGGCAAGTTGCATGGGGATGATTCCGTGCAGCAGTTTGCTACGGAACTGAGTCGCGTCACTCAGGTGTATGCGCCGGTCGGCCTGGGTAGCAGCTATGAGTACTGTGTGGGAGCCACTGGGATTGGTGAGATGATCCGTGAAGGTCGGGTGGTTGTGCGTTTGGAGAATCCCGAATTCAGTGAGCGCTTTATGAATATCTGGGTGATTGGCGAGGAGGCTGACGGCAAACCGCGTTGGAACTTTGCGCGTTGCCCCGGCACGGTATTCTGAGATGTTCGAGCGTGATGTTGTCGATGCCGCGGATGCTGCCGCAGTGGTCGTTGTCTACGACGGAGCCTGTCCCCTCTGCAGTCGCGAGATAGCGCATTACCGTCGCCGCCCTGGTGCGGATCTCCTGCGCTGGGTGGATGCCACCCGGGATCTGGACGCCTTGCGCGAGCTGGGGATAGAACAACAGACCGCGTTGGAAAAGTTCCACGTGCGTGACCATAGCGGCCAATGGCAGATCGGGGCTTATGGTTTCGTCCTATTGTGGTCGCAACTACAACCCTACGTGTGGCTGGCGCGACTGGTGCGAGGGCTGCGTCTTCTGCCCCTGTTGGATCGTGGCTACGGCTGGTTTCTGCGCTGGCGCGGCAGGCGTCGCTGTGAATCCCAGGGCTGTGGGGTGGAGTAAAAAAAGCCGCACCCGTGGGCGCGGCTTTGTCCTTGTCATTCAGGCAGCGTGCCTTTCCTTGGCGGCACGCGCAGCTTCGGCGTCTTCCGGCGAGTAAGCCTTGCCGGACCACAGCATGCTGTAGGCAATCTCTTCATTGCCGTTCTCGCATAGCTCCAGCACCTGCGCAAACAGCGGCTGGAAGGTGTCACTGCGGTGCGAGGCCTCGTGTTGCTCGAGGCTGTCCCAGAAAGTGACGATCAGTGCTTCCCGGTCTTTCAGGTCGCTATTCACGGCCTGGCCAATGGTGGAGCCTTCATTGGAAATCTGGCCGCTGTTCAGGGCGACAAAGCCACCAACAAAGCCGGTGTCCGAGTGGTAAGTCTTTACATTCTCGCACAGCACTGCCACGCGTTCCTGCAGGTCATCGATGGTGAATTCCGGCTTCAGGATGACGCGGTTGACGGTGATCACGCCGTCGTGAGCGAAGTTGTGAATCAGGTTATTCATGGCTGACCTCCTGTTTTTCAGAATATTCTGAATATCTGACTAAAACGCTCGGGAATGGTTCCGCGTTTGCGAAATCCCGGGTTGCAAACAGGGTTGCTCACGGTCTCTGCAATCAGTTGATGGAGTGCATATGCATGCGGGTTTGATCGTCATTCCAGTAGGCGTAAAAACCATCTTGGAAATTCCAGGTACCGACCAGTCTGATGTGTGCCCCGTGCTCGATCCATTGCAGGCGGCGCGCCATAGCGATCCTGGGCACGGGCATGTTGCCGAGAGAGTGGCCGTTCTTGTCGAGTATTTCAACGTGTGCCGGTTTGTTTTCGGTTGCAGAAGAGAGCATCTCGACCAGGTTCCACAGCCGATAGCTGGTCACCACGGCGGTGTGTTCCCCATCCGGCGATTGCAGGCGGAATTGCTCGATGGGTGTGAAAAGGTAACGGGATATCAGTAGGCCGATTGTCAGACCCACAAGCGCCACGACCGCTTTGCGCTTCTTCGCAGGCATGCCGGGTACCTAGAGCAACACCCGTTCGATGCCGCCACTTCGTGCCTGCTGGATGAAACGCTGCTGCCAACCGTCACCGAGCAGATGATTGGCCAGCTCGACAACTATGTAGTCGGTCTGCAGGCCGGTCTCGTCACCGTAACGACTCAGCCCCTGCTGGCAGGCGGGGCAGCTGGTGAGCAGTTTCACCTGGTTGTTCTCAGACTTTTCCCTGCCGACCAGCTTGTTGATCCCCTTTCGCAGTTCTTCCGATTTTTTGAAGCGCAGCTGGTTGGCGATATCCGGGCGTGCAGTGCCGAGGGTGCCTGCCTCGCCGCAACAACGGTCGGAGAGCAGAACCTCTTTGCCCATCAGTTCGCTGGCGACTTTCGTCGGGTCATGCTGTTTCATCGGGCTGTGACAGGGGTCGTGGTACAGGTATTGCCGGCCCTCAATGCCTTCGAGTTTGACGCCCTTTTCCATCAGGTACTCGTGAATATCGAGCAGGCGGCAGCCGGGGAATATCTTTTCGAATTCGTACTTCAGTAGCTGATCCATGCAGGTGCCGCAGGAGACGACCACGGTCTTGATATCCATGTAGTTGAGCGTATTGGCGATGCGGTGAAACAGAACCCTGTTGTCGGTGGTGATCTTGTGTCCGCGTGCATCCTGGCCGGCCGCACTCTGCGGATAGCCGCAGCATAAATAACCCGGCGGCAGTATGGTTTGTGCGCCCTGATCGTACAGCATTGCCATGGTGGCCAGTCCCACATCGGAAAAAAGGCGTTCGGAGCCGCAGCCCGGGAAGTAGAAAACGGCATCGGAATCGTCATCCGCCTTGTGCGGGTCTCGCACGATTGGCACGTAATGCGCGTCTTCCAGGCCGAGTTCGGCGCGATAGGACTTCTTTGGCAGCTCGACCCGGATCGGGCGACGTACCATTTCGATCGGGATATCCTTGAGCCTGGGCTTGCCCGTGGTCGCATTCGGAATGCGATAAGGCTTGCCGAGCAGGCCGGATTTTTTCGCCAGGTCATGCCCAAGGGTGAGTGCCTTGAAACCCCACTCGGCCATCCCCTTGCGCAGTGCCTTGATTTTGCCCGGGTGAGTCGCGTTGAGGAACTGCATGGCTGCCCATGTCCCTGCATTGAAACGCTTATGCCCGGTTTCGGTGAGGATCTTGCGCATGCGCACGGTCACATCGCCGAAGTCGATGTTGACCGGGCAGGGGTTGAGGCATTTGTGGCACACGGTGCAGTGGTCGGCGATGTCGTTCATCTCGTCGAAGTGTTCCAGCGAGATGCCACGACGGGTCTGTTCCTCGTAAAGGAAGGCCTCGATCACCAGGCCGGTGCCGAGGATCTTGTTGCGCGGCGAGTACAACAGGTTGGCTCTTGGAACGTGGGTCATGCACTTGGGTTTGCATTTGCCACAACGCAGGCAGTGCTTGATGTCATCGTTCAAGGCGCCCAGCTCACTCTGCTCAAGAATGATCGCTTCCTGTTGCACCAGGCGAAGTGAGGGTGTGTAGGCGCCCTCCAGGCCACTGCCGGGGACCAGCTTGCCCCGGTTGAAATGCTGTTGCGGATCGATCTGTTCGCGGTACTCGACGAATGCCCGCAACTTGTCCTCTTCCAGGTACCGAACCTTGGTCAGGCCAATGCCGTGCTCCCCGGAGATGACGCCGTCCAGCGACTTCGCCAGTTCCATGATCTTTTCAACGATGCGGTCGGCCTCAAGCAACATGCGGTAGTTGTGCGAGTGCACGGGAATATTAGTGTGCACGTTGCCGTCGCCCGCGTGCATGTGCAGGGCAACGAACAGGCGCTCGTTCTTGATCTCTGCATGCGCGGCGCGGAACTTCTCGCGCAGCGGTTCCAGCTCGCTGCCCTGGAAAATCTCGCGCAGTGGGTCCTTCAGCTCGCGCCGGTAGGAAACATTGATGTCACGACGCAACAGCATGTCGACAACCGTGTCGCCATCACGCTGCTTTTCCTTTTCGCTGTCGAGCAGTACCTGCTGGGCGGCGGCCGGGGCCTCGAAATTTTCCAGCAGCGCTCTCCAGCGCTGTTCGACCTGGTTGATGACTTCCTGCGCCAGCCTGAACTTGCGGCAGACGATTTCGTCTTCGCCATCAGGCGCATGGTCCTTCATGATGGTCTTGAACGCTGCGATCGATGCGAGCTTGTTGCTGATCGACTGTTCGATGTTGATGCGCTCGATGCCGCGGCTGTACTCGGCCAGCCGGGGCAGCGGGATTACTACGTCCTCGTTGATCTTAAAGGCGTTGGTATGCGCGGAGATAGCTGCGGTACGGGCACGGTCAGCCCAGAATTTCTTGCGTGCTTCCGGGCTGACGGCGATAAAACCTTCGCCCTCACGCGCGTTGGCCAGGCGCACCACCTCGGATGCGGCAGCGGCTACCGCATTCTCATCGTCACAGACCAGATCGCATACCAGCACCATCTTGGGGGTGTCCCGGCGCGCGGCCTTGGTCGAATAGCTCACCGCCTTGACGTAGCGCTCATCCAGGTGTTCGAGACCGGCAATCTGCACGTCCTCCAGTTGATCGACATACTCGGTGATCTCGACGATGGCCGGAACCGCAGTGGAGAGATCGCTGCCAAAGAATTCCAGGCACACGGTGCGCACGCTCGATGGCATGCGATGCAGCACGAAACGCGCGGAGGTGATCAGCCCGTCGCAGCCCTCTTTCTGCACGCCGGGCAGGCCGGATAGGAATTTGTCGGTCACGTCCTTGCCCAGCCCCGCCTTGCGGAAGGTGTTGCCGGGCAGGGTCAGGAGCTCGGGCTCGCCCTTGGGGCTTGTCCCGTCTGCATAGTAGCGCTGGATGTTGAAACAGACCTCTTCCTGATCGTGGATCTTGCCGAGGTTATGGTTGATACGTGTCACCTCAAGCCATTCCGCCTGAGGTGTGACCATGCGCCAGCTGGCGAGATTGTCCAGGGTGGTGCCCCACAATACAGCCTTCTTGCCGCCGGCGTTCATTGCGATGTTGCCGCCGATGGTGGAGGAGTCCTGTGAGGTCGGATCGACCGCAAAGGCGAGGCCGTGTTGTTCAGCAAGGTCTGAGACGCTGCGGGTAATCACGCCAGCCCCCACGTGTACGGTGTTCACTTCGCCGTCCACGCCGGGCAGCTCGGCAGGAATCACCTCGGAAAGCATCTCCAGCTTTTCAGTGTTGATCACGGCACAATGCGCATCCAGTGGCACTGCAGAACCCGTGTAGCCGGTGCCTCCGCCGCGTGGGATCAGTGTCAGGCCGCAGTCAATGCAGGCCCTGACAATATCGGCAACCTCCTCCTCGCGGTCGGGTGAGATCACCACGAAGGGCATCTCCACGCGCCAGTCAGTCGCATCGGTCGCATGAGAGACGCGCGCCAGCCCCGAGAAATCGATGTTGTCCCGGCGGGTGACCTTGCCCAGTACGCGGGTCACGCGGTGACGGAGTTGCGCGCGTTCGCCGAAGCAGTTGGAAAAGCGGTCTACCGCATCCTGAGCGGCGCGCAGCAGGCGCTCTGCGTCGGGGTTGTTATTGAGTCTCTGCTCGAATTGGCGAAGTCGGTGGTTCAACGCCTCAATCAGGGCGGTGCGCCGCTCGACGTTGTTGATCAGGTCATCCTGCAGGTAGGGGTTGCGTTCCACCACCCACATGTCTCCCAGCACCTCAAACAGCATGCGTGCAGAGCGGCCGGTCCGACGGGTACCACGCAGCTGTTCGATCAGCTGCCAGTTTTCCTCGCCGAGGTAACGAATGACAATCTCGCGGTCAGAAAACGAGGTGTAGTTGTAGGGGATTTCTCTGATGCGTTCCACGGGTGCAGGTGCAGGCCAGGCTACATTGCCAAATCAGAGGGTCATTCTATCGGAATTGCCCGGAACAATAGCGGCAGGCTGCATGATGAAAATCAATGACGAAAAATTCGGTATTGAAAACTGCGTTTGACCGGCAGCCGGCGCGGTCATACTCCACTCAGCGTTTTTTGTTCGCCTTCCCGCTGCGCGCGCTGTCCACCTCGCGTTGAATCAGCCGGGTAACCCAGTTGGACAGTGAGCGACCGTCCGCATCTGCCAGCTTCTTGGCGGCCTTCTTAAGATCCGGTTCGATTCTCAGGTTCAGAATTTTTGTTTTGGACATGGCTATGATTGGATCCACAATGTGCATACAAAGAATTGACAATGTTCATAAATCTGTCATTCTTTTCGTATAGCATTGTATGCACACTGTGGGTCCAATGCCAGTTTGCCGTAGGCGTCAGGAAGACCGTTTCAGCGTTTTTAAGGAGTCGTTATGTTTTTGCAGAGTGCTAGTCAGGAACTGCGTAACCCACCAAGCATAGCTTGGCGTGTGCTGTTTCAGGAGGCCCTGGTGTTTGGTGCCGTTGCAATGATCATGGCCTTCGTTGTTTGAGCGAGGTGCATGGAGATTGCCAAGCCCGCCTGCCCGGGTGCGAGTGCAAAGAACCCGGAGTGGTATCTCCGGGTTTTTTTCTGCCTGCCGGATGACATAGGGTTTTCGATTCCGAATACTGTCCCCATTCAAGGTGGGGGTGAAAATGCAAAAAGGCGTGTTTCTGGACCTGGCCAGCCTGGCAGAGTCTGACCTGGACCTGCGGCAACTGGAGGCCTCTCTGGGCGATTGGCGCATGTACCCGGCGACCTTGCCTGAACAACGCCGCGAACGTATTGGTGAAGCCGAGGTGGTCGTGGTGAACAAGGTGGTGCTGGACGAGGAAGTGCTCAGCTCTGCTCCCGGACTCAGGCTGATATGCATTACCGCGACCGGTACCAACAACGTCGACCTGAAGGCCGCAGCGCGCTTGGGGATCGCGGTCAGTAATGTCACCGCCTATGCCACCGACAGTGTCGCGCAGCATGTCATGGGTTTGATGCTGGCTCACCACATGCGCCTGCTCGAATACAACGCCGCGGTGCGTCGCGGTGATTGGAGCCGTAGCCTGCAATTCTGCCTGCTCGACTACCCGGTGCGTGAACTCAATGGCATGACATTGGGTATCGTCGGTTACGGTGAACTCGGCCGGGGCGTGGAGAGATTGGCCAGGGCCTTCGGTATGCGGGTCCTCATCGCACAGCGTCCTGCGGGCGAGCCACAGGAGGGGCGGATTGAACTGGAAGCATTGCTGCCGCAGGTGGATGTGCTCAGCCTGCACGTGCCGTTGGCGGCGAACACTGAGAACCTCATCAATTCCCGCCGGCTGCGGCTGATGAAACCACACGCCCTGCTGATCAATACGTCCCGGGGTGCGGTCGTCGACAATGCTGCATTGGCGCAGGCGCTGCGAGCAGGGCTGATTGGTGGCGCAGCCCTGGACGTGCTGGATACGGAGCCACCACCCTTGGATCATCCGCTGCTCGCGGCAGATGTTCCCAACCTGATCCTGACCCCGCACACGGCCTGGGCCGGGCGGGGTGCGCGTCAGAACGTGGTTGATCAGACGGTTGCCAATATAAAGGCCTTTATTGGCGGTAAACCGCGTAACCGGGTCACAGCTTGAACTGTGAGGTGAGGGCCTTCAGTTCGTTGGCGTAGTGAGTTACCTGGCTGCTTGATTCGTTGGAACTCACTGCCCCGTTGGCGGTTTCCTCCGCAATCGCGGAAATACTGATCACGCTGCGATTGATGTCTTCCGCCACGGCGCTTTGTTGTTCCGCTGCGGTCGCAATATGGAGGTTCATCTGCGAGATCTGCTCCACGGCAACGTTGATCTCTTCCAGAACACCATTCGCTTCAAGGGCCTGTTGCACGCTGCTGTCGGCATGCGAACGGCTGACGTCCATCACGCTTACCGCTTTCTCGGTGCCGGACTGCAGGCGCTCGATCATCGACTGGATCTCGCTGGTGGAGTCCTGGGTGCGGCTGGCAAGGGTGCGTACTTCGTCGGCGACTACCGCAAAGCCACGGCCTTGCTCACCGGCGCGCGCGGCCTCGATGGCGGCGTTCAGTGCCAACAGATTGGTTTGTTCCGCGATACCACGAATGACTTCGAGTATCTGGCCGATAGCATCTGATTCCTGTTGTACCTGCTGAATAGCCTCAGCACCAGCCAGGACATTACTGGCAAGTGTCTCGATGCTGGCCTTGACCTCGCCGACGGTGCTCTGCCCCTGCTGGGTTTTGCTATTGGCATCGTTGGCGGCGGTTGCTGCTTGAGAGGCGTTATTGGACACTTCCTGCACCGTGCTGGACATCTGTGTCATTGCAGTGGCAACACTCTGTGTTTCCATCTGTTGGCGCGAGGCACCGGAGCTGGCATTTTCTGCGGTGTCGGAAGCCTGCTTGGCGACAGACTGCAACGCATCGGTGTTGTTCAGAAGGGCTTCGACAATGGTGCGCAATCGTTGGCGCATCTCCTCGATGCCATGCAGCATTTCCGAGATCTCGTTTTTAGACTCACAGCTGACCTCATGTGACAGGTCACCGTCGGCGATGGCTTTGATGGCTTCGCCGGCCTTGTTCAACGGGCGGAAGGCCGTGTTCATTTGCCAAAGGATGGCGATGGCCACCATTGCGAATATCAGTAAACCAGCAACGAGTTCGGCGATGAAGACCTGTTTGCGCACGAGCGCGGGCTCTGTGGCATCAGACTGCAAAACCAATGTCGCCAGGTGGGTGCCCTGGTCGGATTTCAACGGCAGAATGGTGGTGGCGAGCGTGTTATCTCCACTGGATATCATGAGGTTGGCTGGGCTGGCCAGGTCGATGTCCATGGCATCGAACGTTGCAACCTCTGCTGGGGCTGACGTGTAAAAGGTCTGGCCTTGTGGTCTGGCCAGAGTAGCGATCAGGCCGCCACTTTCCGCCAGTCTTGCGGCAATCTTGTCCAGGCCCAGGTGGTAAACGGCAACACCTTTGGGCTTGCCGCGGGAATACAGCGGGAAACCCACACCGAGTGCAGCCCCGTCAGTGCCGATCTGAATCAGGTTATGCAGGACCTTCTGTTCTGAGGCCACCTGCTTGATGAAATCAATGGTTGCGTCCGGCAGGGTCTGGTCTGTCGTCTTGGTCAGGACGTGGCCATTCATGTCGCTGACGACCAGGCCATCAATGTGGCCGTTTGCCTTGAGGCGATTGAAAGTGGGAACAACTTGCTCAGACAAAGCGTTAACGTCGCCTGCTTTAACGGCCTTGATGATTTCCCTGCTACGTGTAAGCGCCTTGGTCTCGGCGGTCATCTGGGCGCGAGCAGAATCGCTGGCAACAGACCACAGCACCTGAGAATAGCCAACGCTGGCTTGTTCCAGTTGGTGATCATTGCTGCGTTGTGAAAACTGCTGGCCAATCAGGAAGGATATGGAGATCACCAGGAGGCCGGTAACGCTCATCAGCACCAGGCGGTTTTTTAAAGTCAGTTTCAGCGTCATTGCTCGCTCCAGTCATGGGGCGGTAAAGCCGCCCCGACTTTGTTGTTGCTTATTCGACCGGATTGCCCGCGGCCTTCCAGGCCGGGAAGCCATCGCGATAGTAATAGACGTTGTTCCAGCCCCATTCGACGGCTTTGGCGCTTGCTTCAGAACTGCGCATGCAGCTTTCGCCGTTGCAGTACAAAACCAGCGGTTCGGCCTTCGCGACTTCAGCACCCAGGGTGTCAGCTGAATAAATCTTCTTGAGCTCGATGTGGATGGCGCCGGGGACACGGCCCGCGTCCCAGTCGCTGTCTTTGCGGACGTCGACAAAGGCAACTTCCTGGTCAAACAGTTCGCGTGCCTTGGCGGTATCGATGGTGGTTGCGCCCTCGACGGTCTTCGGGGAGACATCCGCATGTACCGGCATGCCAATGCTCAGGGCAACGGCGCCCGCCGCCAGGATGGATAACAGTTTTTTCATAGCTCACTCCATTTTTCGGTGGTAACGGGGAAACAGTTGCCCGCGTACAGCCCCTTAACGGACCGGCATTAAAGAACTTTAAAAACAGAGAATTTAAAGCCTATTCGGCTTGGGGTGCCCTATCGCCCATCAGAGGGCGCATGGCGTGCAGCAGCTTGGCAAACAACTGCGGGTTGTGGTGTTCTTCCTGCGCCAACAGCGTTTTGAAATGTGCGCGCTGGGTCGGGGCACTGAAGCAGGCCGGGCAGGAGTCAGGGATGATCGGCAATCCGGCTTCACGGGCGAAGGCATCGGTCTGCGTTTCTCGCACGTATGCCAGTGGCCTTATGATGCGGATGTCCCCGGCATCGTTGGTGTAATGCGCTTTCATCGTGCCGAGACGTCCCTGGTGGAAAGCGGACATCAAAAAGCTCTCTGCCAGGTCATCCAGGTGTTGGGCCAGGGCCAGCACGTTGTAGCCGTTCTCGCGGCAGGTGGTGTACATGATGCCGCGTTTCATCCTGGCACAGTAAGCACAGAAGGAGTCTCCGTCCATGCGTGTCTTGGCTTCTTCCATGATTGGTTGCTGTTGGTAATACCAGGGAAGGCCGAGCGCGTCGTAATAGTCGGTCAGGGACTGCGGGTCGAAGCCTTCAACCTCCGGGTCAACCGTGACCACGCCCAACTCGAAGCTCACCGGCGCATAAGTGCGCAGGTGCATCAGTACCTGTAGCAATGAAAGTGAATCCTTGCCTCCAGAGACCCCAAGCAATATACGGTCTCCGTCGCGGATCATCTGGTAGTCGGCTATGGCGCGCCCGACCTTGCGCAACAGGGACTTGGGGGGGGTGGCATAGGCGTCGTCGGTCATGCGCTTATTCTACGCACACTGGCTACCAGAAAAAGCCGCCGAGCCAAAGGTATAGTCGGGCCGGTGGTCAGCGCCGCCCCATCCACGGCAAATTCCGAAAGTTCAGAGCATCCCTGTGAACTTTCCGGATGATGCGCCGCTATACTGTTCAAGTTCAGTAGTAGCCAAGTGATCGTGTTGCTGTTTTCCAGCTGCTTGACTTGGGCAGGATCAGAGTAATTCATCAATGGATAATCAACGCTACCGGGTTGTTTTGACCGGCCATCTGGCCCCCGGTTTCAGTGCATCATCGGCCCTCAATTCATTGGCCGGGTTAATCGACACTTCCGCGGCAGGATTGCAGGTAAGATTCGATGGGACCGAGCGGCCCCTGGACCAATTACTGTCCGCGGAAGCTGCCCTGGAACTGCAAGAGCAGCTCGGCCGTATCGGTGTGCTCACCCGCGTGGAGCGGGCAAGGGGATCAGCCTCAGACGCGAGGCTTCATGCGGGTGCTCAGAATCCAATAGAGAGTCCCCGATCCTCGTCTTTCACCGAAGCTGGAATGATGCATTGCCCGGCCTGCGGGCATCGTCAAATGGTCGCGAATCGCTGCGAATCCTGTGGGATTGTCTTTTCCGAGTATCATCGCGACTCTGCTGCGGCCATGCAGGCTCAAGCCCAAAAGCCGCCGTCGCCAAAAGTACCGGCGGAACCTGCTGTTACTGGTTCCGCTGCGGCGGCAAGTTCGTCCACTGGAAGGGATCCATGGCGTGATGACTGGCTGGACAGTGAAGAGAGCCAGCCGGATGAGCAGTACTATCTGGCCCTGTTCTATGGCCCTCCGGCGGAGCATTATCTCAATGCTTGCCAGCGCTACCTTTCCGGGCCACGCACGCGTTTTGGTTTGAGTTGGAACTGGGCGGCTTTTTTCAGCCCGTTCGTGTGGTCCCTGTATCGAAAGATGTGGGGTTGGAGCCTGATTCTTTTCTTCACTGAAGTCTTCGCGCCTGTGCTGTTGATCGTGATGGGCGCCTACGACATCGTATCCAGTCAGCTGGTTCATCTGGGGTACGTGCTTATTGCACTCAATCGCCTGGTCTGGCCAGCACTGGCCAATTTCCTTTATTGCAGTCATGCCCGAAAAGTTCTGCAGCGTATGCATTCGATGGCCCCGAACTATGCGGCTGAGATTGATATTGCTACTGCCGGTGGGGTCAGCACGGGCGCGGTGCTGGTCGGGTTGGCGGTTGCGGGTGTCATCGGCATGTTGCTTTGGAGCCTGGTCGATTCGATAAACGAACCGAAGCAGGTTTTTTACATACCGGAACAGAACACTGTGTCAAGCACCGGCCTTGCAGAGGGCAATGGTTTCAATCGTGGCGCAGATGCCAGCAGCACACAGGGGCAGGCGCCAGAGAACAAATGGGTGGCCACGCGTCGTGTATTGCAGACCCTGGGGCAAAAGGCAGATGCCTTTTTGGTAGAGAACCCGGACGCCGAACCGACGCAGTTGTCGATTTTTCGGCTGCGTGAGGAATTCGGGTTACCCCCGGAGTTGTTGCAGGATGCCTGGGGTGCGGAAATCCAGTTTATCCCGAACAACCAGGGTTATCGTGTAATTTCTTCCGGGCCTGATCGTCTTTTCGGTACGGTAGACGACCTTTTGTACCAGCGCGAGTTAGAAAACACTCGACCCTAGCTCCAGGGTAAAAGCACCCGTTTGCCGCGGGTGTGACCTTGCTCGATATCCCTGTGTGCCTGTGCGGCCTCGGCGAGTGGATACTCCCGGGATACGTGCAGATGCAGCTTGCCGTCGTCGATCAGTGCAGCACACTCGCGCAGGATATCCCCGTGATGCAGCCTCGGTTCGTGCAGGTCCAGCAACATCGGAGTGAGCATCAGGGTGAAGGCAATGCGCAGGTTCATGGTCCTCGCCTGAGACAGATCCAGGTCATTCCCCGGATCGAGGAGGGTGACCAGTCTTCCATAGGGTTTCATTGCCGGAATGCTGTTGCGAAAGGCCAATGGGCCGACCGTGTCCAGACAAACATCAACGCCCTTGTCGGCGGTCAATGCCATTACCGCATCGGCCAGGTCTTCCTCTCGATAGTTGATGGCATCGTCGGCACCAAGTTCTCTTACAAAGGCGGCGTTGTCTTCATTTCCTACCGTGGCGATCACTCGCGCCCCTCGGGTCTTGGCGAGTTGAATGGCCACGTGCCCAACACCCCCCGCTCCGGCATGCACCAGTATCGTCTCGCCTGCCTGCAGCCCGGCCTGGTCGAACATTGCCTCCCAAGCGGTG